>Ga0209083_1000044_pt1 | contig 193541 bp, 126 predicted proteins | sample AM7aDNAmetaG_FD_184132 | JGI IMG/M metagenome (GOLD analysis project Ga0209083, IMG submission 184132) | Freshwater microbial communities from Finland to study Microbial Dark Matter (Phase II) - AM7a DNA metaG (SPAdes) (version 3) | ecosystem: Environmental > Aquatic > Freshwater > Lake ... | reverse complement strand
TTTTGTCAATTACTCGGAATTTACGAATGCAATATTAACAGGCTTGAATGGCTAATAGAAGTTTACTCAAATAATTATATCAATAACAGTCTGAAAGTTTGAAAAAAATAATTTTGTCAATTACTCGGAATTTACGAATGCAATATTAACAGGCTTGAATGGCTAATAGAAGTTTACTCAAATAATTATATCAATAACAGTCTGAAAGTTTGAAAAAAATAATTTTGTCAATTACTCGCAATTTACGAATGCAATATTAACAGGCTTGAATGGCTAATAGAAGTTTACTCAAGTAATTATATCAATAACAGTCTGAAAGTTTGAAAAAAATAATTTTGTCAATTACTCGGAATTTACGAATGCAATATTAACAGGCTTGAATGGCTAATAGAAGTTTACTCAAGTAATTATATCAATAACAGTCTGAAAGTTTGAATAAAATAATTTAGTCAATTACTCGGAATTTACGAATGCAATATTAACAGGCTTGAATGGCTAATAGAAGTTTACTCAAATAATTATATCAATAACAGTCTGAAAGTTTGAATAAAATAATTTTGTCAATTACTCGGAATTTACGAATGCAATATTAACAGGCTTGAATGGCTAATAGAAGTTTACTCAAATAATTATATCACTAACAGTCTGAAAGACTGAAAGAAAATAACTTGGGGTATCACCCCAAGAATATGCAATACAATAATATCAGCCTGAAGGGCTGAGAGAAAAGTTTAAATATGGGGCAATCACTATCCAAACTTTACGTTCACCTGACTTTTGGTACAAAAGGGCGTTATCCGTTTATTAAACATTCAGTTGAGGTAAGACTACATGAATACATAGCCGGAACTTTAAAGAAATATGATTCACCTGCAATTATTATTAATTCTGTTTCTGATCATATTCATATATTGTTTTGTTTGTCAAAGAATTATGCTTTAGCCAAAGTGATTGAAGAATTGAAAAAAGGTTCATCGAAATGGATGAAAGAAATAGACGATGAGTATTCAAAATTCTCATGGCAGATTGGTTATGGAGCATTTTCGGTTAGTAGTTCAAAAGTTGAAATTGTAAAAAACTATATTTCTAATCAAAAACAACATCATCAATCAAAATCTTATCAAGAGGAAGTTGAAGAATTCCTGAAAGAATATTCTGTGATTGAATATGATCCTACTTATTTTTGGAAAGAGTAGACATTCAATAATTTTTCTCTCAGGCTTGCAGCCTGTTTAATCATTTTTTTTATTGTCTTGGGGCGATACCCCAAGTTTATATCTACCAGGCTGACAGCCTGAATCTTAGTGTTGAAAACTTAAGTTGGAATAAAATATAATCAGTACTAATATGAAACACATAATTTCAGTTTTTATTTGCATGTCATTAATTTCTCAATCAAATTCTCAGTCAGTAATCAACTACCCTAAAACCGCCAAAGAGGAAGTTATAAACACTTATTTCGGAACGCAGGTAAGCGACCCTTACCGCTGGCTCGAAAATGATACTTCCAAAGCTACTTCGGCATGGGTAAAAGCACAAAACAAGGTCAGTAATGACTATTTTGCACAGATTCCTTTCCGTAGTGAGTTGAAAAAACGATTAACTTCTCTGACGAATTATCCGAAGTATGGATCGCCGTATAAAAAGAATGGTCAGTATTATTTTTTCAAGAATAATGGTTTGCAAAATCAAAGTGTATTTTATCAATTGAAAACTCTTCAGGCTGAACCGGAAGTATTACTAGATCCAAATACGCTTTCTGCCGACGGTACGGTGGCTTTATCACATATTGCCTTTTCAAAGAATGGAAAATACCTGGGATATTCGATAGCCCGAAGTGGTTCTGACTGGAATGAGATTTTTGTAATGGATGTTGCTTCAAAAAGGTTATTACCCGACCATATCAACTGGTCAAAATCGTCGGGAATATCCTGGCAGGGAAATGGCTTTTATTACAGTGCGTATGATGCACCGGTTGCCGGAAAAGAATATTCAAATAAAAATGAATATGAAAAGGTTTATTTCCACACAGTGGGGCAGGAGCAGAGTCAGGATAAATTGATTTACGAAGATAAACAGCATCCCTTGCGTGAATGTTATGCCAGCCTGACGGATGATGAACAGTTTTTGTTTATTTCATTAGCTGAAACCACAACAGGAAACGCTTTGTTGATGAAAGACCTGAGCAACCCTGCATCAGAATTTATTGAACTTGCACCCGGATTTGAGAATGACTATTCAGTTGTTGACCATGTGAATGGCAAACTGTATGTACTTACTAACTGGAAAGCTCCAAAAAACCGTTTAGTGGAAGTGGATGTAAAGAAACCAGCGCGAGAAAACTGGAAAGAAATTATTTCCGAAAAGGCGAATGTATTGGAACGTGCTACAATTATCGGTGGAAAGATTCTGACAGAATATATGAAAGATGCCAGCAATCACGCTTATGGGTTTGATTTAAACGGCAAAAAACTATATGAGGTTAAGCTTCCGACAGTCGGCTCATTGAGCGGTTTTTCGGGTGATAAAGATGATATCGAAGCTTTTTATATTTTTACGTCTTACACTTTTCCACCCACTATCTATCGCTTTGATGCATCTAAAAATAAGTCTGAAGTTTTTAGAAAAGCAGAAGTGTCGTTTAATCCGGCAGATTATGTATCGGAACAGGTTTTCTATAGCAGTAAGGACGGTACAAAAGTTCCCATGTCCATCATTTATAAAAAAGGCTTGAAGAAAGATGGAAAAAACCCATTGATGCTTTATGGCTATGGTGGTTTCAATATCAGTATGAATCCTACTTTCAGTGTCGCCCGTATTCCGTTTCTCGAAAATGGCGGCATTTATTGCGTGGCTAATATCCGGGGTGGTGGCGAATACGGTGAAGCCTGGCATTTGGCCGGTACTAAAATGAAAAAACAAAATGTGTTCGACGATTTTATTGCAGCAGCAGAATACCTGATTGCAAATGGATATAGCAATTCTTCTAAATTGGCTATTGATGGCGGTTCTAATGGTGGTTTATTGGTTGGAGCGTGTATGACTCAACGACGTGATTTATATGCCGTAGCCGTTCCAGAAGTGGGCGTGTTGGATATGTTACGCTATCATTTATTCACAATTGGTTGGTCGTGGACAAGCGATTATGGAAATAGTGGAGAAAGCAAAGAGATGTTCGAGTACCTGAAAGGATATTCACCACTTCATTCTATAAAACCGGGTGAAAAATATCCTGCTACCTTAGTTATGACAGGCGATCACGACGATCGGGTAGTTCCGGCACATTCATTCAAATTTGCGGCTACCTTGCAGGAAAATAATGCAAGTACAAAACCAACCTTGATTCGCATTGACTCAAAAGCCGGACACGGAGCAGGAAAGCCAATAGGAAAAGCGATTGAAGCACAAACTGATATGTGGTCGTTTGTGATGTGGAATTTGGGGATGAAACCTCTATTTAGTAAGCAGTAAACAGTAAACAGTAAGCAGTAAACAGTAAGCAGTAAGCAGTAAACAGTAAGCAGTAAGCAGTAAGCAGTAAACAGTAAGCAGTAAACAGTAAGCAGTAAACAGTAAACAGTAAGCAGTAAACAGTAAGCATTAAGCAGGCTAATTTTCAACTAATTAACTGATTGATACCTTCGAAAACAGAATATTTAGCTTGAAAAATTTGTCAGGTAAGCCGAAATAGCTATCTTTGCACTCGCTTTACAAAAATGGCGGGATAGCTCAGTTGGTTAGAGCGTCGGATTCATAACCCGGAGGTCACGAGTTCAACTCTCGTTCCCGCTACAAAAAAAGGACTTTCTGGTTTTCCAGAAAGTCCTTTTTTGAAATCATTCGAATATAAGCATCTTCCTTTCGGAAATTCAAACTTCAAAGTATCCGAAGTTTTATTGTCAACAAATTTTTTTACTTCGCTTCTTTAAGCAAATAAATCATAGTGGGGTAGTGGTCGCTGTAGCCGTTAGTCCACACTCCACCGGAATGGGTACGGATGGGTGTACCTTTGTACCTGCCTTCTTGCTGAGTAAGGAAACTCCGGTTGAATACTTCAGCTTTCCAGAATCTGAGTTTGCTACGGTCGGCATGAGTTAATTCGGTGGAAATGATAATCTGGTCGAACATATTCCATTGATCGTTATAAGCCAGCGAACCAACGCCCATGTCGAGCGTTTTCCACAAAGTATTATAAAGTTCTTTTTCTTTCACTTCGTTGATTTCTTTTTTAGCTCCCAACACCTTGGCGCAACTTTCGTTGAATGGATCATCGTTCAGGTCACCCATAACGATAATTTTAGCTTTTGGGTCAACTTTAAACAATGAATCTACGATAGAACGTGTCAGTCCGGCTGCTGCATTTCGTTTGTGACGTGAAGCCTCTTCACCTCCCAAACGCGATGGCCAGTGATTCACAATAATATGAACTTTCTCGCCCAGCAGGTAGCCGCTTACCATCAATTGGTCGCGGGTACGAAATGCTGTATCGTTTGGCATATAAAGACGATAGGATTTACTGTTACTTACTGTAAATTGCCTTGGATTGTAAAGTAAAGCCACATCCACACCACGACGGTCAATACCATCATAATGAACTATTTGCAATTGTCGTTTTGCCAGTGCCGGTTGTTTAATAATATCTTCCAATACACTTCGGTTTTCTATTTCCGAAAGACCAATTAAGGACACTCCCCCCGTACAATAATCCAACCCTATTTTTGAAATAGCGTAGGACATGTGCTCCAGTTTGGCCATGTATTTCTGGGTATTCCATTTCATTGCACCGGTTGGCGTGTATTCATAGTCATTTACGTTATTCTGATGAATGGTGTCGAAAAAGTTCTCGTTGTTATAAAAAGCAATACAATTTACCTGAACGCTAACTTTCTCCTTGAGTGATAATTGTGAAGCAGTTTTGTCAGGTGTAAATGCGCTATTTAGAATTATCAAGCTAATTAAGAAGGAAGTGAAAATTAATTTTCTCATATAATAAATAATTGTAAAAATGAATATTATTAAAAGCATCACAAAAGTGAGAAAAAAAAGTGAAACAAAAAAATGAACCCTAAAATATCTTATAGAATTCAGTACGGATAATTTGTAAACAGTTTGAAATAGTTAAATAGTAAAAATCTAAATGCTCGATAATTTATAAACCTTTGATTATCAAAATCTAGCTCAATGAGCTGTTATCATATTAACTAAAACTCCTTTTTTATAGGTCGTTTGCGGTTGAGAAAGATTAATATTTTCATGTATAATTATGTGATATATAGAAAAAAAATAGTAAATTGCACACCTTTTCGCCTAAAAAGCAGGGCTAAATTAACATATAAATAGGAATAGAATTTCATAAACAATTTAGAATCAATCGTATGAGAAAACTATCGTTGATACTTTTAGTATCATTACTGACATCTTTTTCACTTATGGCACAAACAAAAGCCAAAGGAGTGATAAAAATTGCCGGTTCTGGAAGTCCGCTCGCCGGAGTAACAGTCACCTTATTACAACAAAACATTTCAACACAAACCAATGCCAACGGTGAATTTACACTCAGTTATCTGCAAGCCGGTGACGAAGAATTAAGTCTGTATCGTGAAGGTTATTTCACTCAGATTAAATTAGTGAAACTGAAAGCCGGACAAGTGAACGATTTTGGAATTATCGAACTTAAAGCCGATGTACAGGATGAAGTCAAACAGGAAACTGTACTTCAACTAAGTGAAAATGAATTGAGTAGCGACGAGAGCCGTTCTTCCCAGAATGTTTCGGGTAATTTGTCGTCGAAAGGTGATATTTATAATTCACAGGCAAGTTTTTCTTTTTCTCCCATGCGTTTCAGAACACGTGGTTACGATAATGATTTTGAGTCAACCTATATTAACGGTGTTCACTTTAACGGATTGGAACGTGGCGATTTTAATTACTCAGCTCTTGGGGGATTAAATGATGCAATGCGTAATCAGGATGAAGTCAATGGACTGGAAGCTAATTCCTTTAGTTTTGGTAATTTAGGAGGCGCTACCAATATCAATACAAAAGCAACGAGTTACGCAGCAGGTTCTAAAGCCAGTGTCGCCTATACAAATCGCGCTTATAAACTCAGAGGATCATACACATATTCTACCGGGCTAATGGCCAATGGTTGGGCTTTTACAGGTTCAGCGGTGGTTCGCTGGGCTGACAAAGGAATTGTAGATGGAACATTTTATAATTCAGCAGGTTATTTCCTTTCCGCCGAGAAAGTTATAAACAAACAGCATAGTATTTCGTTGGTAACTTTTGGTGCTCCCACTCAACGAGCACAACAAGCTGCTGTAACTCAGGAGATAATTAATTTAAAATCAATTTATTACAATCCTTATTGGGGATACCAGGATGGAGTAGTACGTAATTCACGAGTTGTAAAAAGCTTTGACCCAACTGCTATTTTGTCGCATGACTTCAAAATAAATGAAAAAGAACGATTACGAACCGGATTGGCTTACCATTACAGTATGTATAGCAATTCTGCCATAAATTTTTATGGTGCTCCTGATTTAAATCCAGTTTATTATCGGTATTTGCCAAGTGCATCAACAGATTTGGAATCTGAGCAAGGTTTAGCTGAACTTTGGTTGACTGACCCTGCTACAAATCAGGTTGATTGGTTCAAAATGTATCAGGCTAACTTTAGAAATAATGCTGAAGCTCCTGCCAGTAGTGCAAGATACACCTTAGAACGTCGTCATAACGATTTGATGGAAACAACTTTGAATTCAACCTATGTAAATCAAATTAATCGTCAATTGAAACTGACTGCGGGTGTTGAAGGAAAAGTTTCGAAAGCCAAACACTACAAAACCATGGATGACCTGATGGGTGCTAATCAATGGATTGATATTGATCAGTTTGCTGAACGTGATTTTCCTGATAATCCAAATGTTATTCAAAATGATTTGAATAATCCGAATAAAGTGATTAAAGTTAATGATATTTTCGGATATAATTATGATATAAATATTTTGCATGCTGCGGCCTTTATTCAGAACGAATGGGTAACACCACAATATGACCTTTATTATGCCGGACAAGTTACTTATTCTCAATTTTCCCGCTTCGGTTATATGAAAAATGGACGTGCTGAAGCATTGGGTGTGATATCACTTGGACAAGGAAAAACATGGTTCTCAACCGATCCTTCAATTAAAGCCGGTGCAACCTACAAAATTGACGGTCGCAACCGCTTGTCAGTTAATGTTTTGGCCGAAACACGTGCACCAGGTGTAGATAATGCCTACATTTCTCAACGCATTAAAGATACTGCAGTTCCAATGGAAAGTGAAAAAGTTTTGTCATACGATTTGAATTATACATTCTCATTTCCAAGTATTCGTGGTCGTATCAGCGGATTCCGTACACATTCGCTCGATGGAGTTGAACTGAATGGTTATTATGATGATATTAATCAGACTTTTGTGAACCATGTACTTACTAAAGTAAATAAAATATATCAGGGTGTTGAAATTGGTCTTGCCTACAAAATTAACACAAGCTTTACCGTTTCATTTGCCGGAACAATTGCTGATTATCATTATACCGACAACGCCAACGGTGTGTTGAGTTTCGAGAATGGTGCAAAAGCAGATCAATGGGATTCGGTAAAAATTAAAAACATCAAACTGAGTACCGGACCACAAGCAGTCGGTAGTATTAAACTGAGCTATTTCCACCCAAAAATGTGGTTTGCTGATATTACCCTGAATTATTTCGATCAGAATTACCTGGATGTATCACCACTTCGGCTTACCAAATCAAATATGGCTTTATATACTAACGATGCTATTATGAATGCCTTAGGCAAACAGGAACGTTTAAAAGGTGGATATTTAGTTGATCTTTCGGTTGGAAAGGTAATTTATTTGAAAAATCGGAATTCGTTGAATTTCAACCTTTCTGCAAGTAATATACTGAACAATACATCCATGATAACCGGTGGCTACAGTCAATCCCGACTTCCGCTTAATGGAACTGTTATTGACATGAACACCCTGAATAAATTTCCATCCAAATATTATTATGCCTGGGGAGTAAATGTATTCTTTAACATGTCATATAAATTTTAATCCGGCATCAGTCTAATTTTTAAAAGTATAGAAAAATGAAAAAACAAAATATATTCGGAATCCTAATAATACTTGTATTATTTACGGGTTGTACACAAACAGAATTTAGTCCAATTTCTTCGGATAAACTACTGGGCGATTCACTGATTGCAACCACTACTATTGCGCAGGTTCAAGCCAAGTACATGACATTAAATGACCTATATACCGACACCTTGGGTAAAAAAGCAGGACTATTCACCTGCGATTTGATTCCGAAAGATAGTGCCGATGCTATTATTAACGGAATGATTACTTCGTCGGATGTAGAAGGTAATATATATAAGTACATTACCATTCAGGAAACTAAACCGGGCGGTATGGCCATTAAAATTTCAATTGATGCGGGTAGTCTTTCGGGAGTTTATCCGCTCGGTCAAAAAGTGTCGATACGGTTAAATGGTTTATATATTGGTAGGTATGCTCAGGCAGCTCAGGTAGGAACACATTATATAAATTTGGATAAATTTAAAGTAGATACCTTGCACAAAGTGAATATTTATCGAATCGAACCGGGTCGTATTCCATTTCCAATAGCATCTAAAGCCATACATGCCTACGGATTGCCAAATCCGAATGCAGTTAAAGCTGATACCATGACTATTGCTGATATTAAAGCAGCGGGAATGTCGGTTGTAAATAAGTTGGTTTGTATTAAAAATGCATTCTTTACAGGAAAAGGTGCCGACTACGGTTTACCGGCAACTATTATTAAAGATGCTGATTATATTTTTGCACCCTCAACCAATGGTATTGGATATCCTCAATCGCGTGAAATTCAGGATGGAACTGGTTCTATATTTATTGCAACCAGTGAGTACGCCAAATTTGCCACCTATAAACTTCCGGGTTCAAACAATCGTGGTAATATTACCTCTATAGTTGGTTGGTACAACGATAAGGATGCGGTATTATCTACTACTAAGATCTATTATCAGTTGACTATTCGTTCAGTAAGCGATTTGGGTAAGGGTTTTGAGAGTTATCATACCGAAATAAACAAATAAAAGTAAAATCAATTACAAAAATAATCTTTATGAAAAAGACAAAAATATATGGTTTAATGCTTTTGATTTCAGGAATATCACTAACTTCATGTTCAAACCTGGATGAATCTATTGCTATTATAAAACCTATACAAAACAATACGATTTATTCCGAAACTTTTGCTTCCTCCTTAGGTGGTTTTATTAGCAAAAGTGTTACAGGCGATCAGGTTTGGGCTGAAAACTCAAACGGATATGTAATGATGACCGGCTATGCTAATTCTGTAAATGTAGCCAACGAAGATTGGTTGATTTCACCCGAAATTGATTTGACAACAGTTGGAGCATCTCATTTGACTTTCGAACATTGCGCCCGCTATTTTGCCGATGTCAGTAATGAAGCTACAATATGGGTTGCCGAAGGATATAAAAGTGACAGTTTGCCTAAATCAGTAAGCTGGACTCAATTAAAAACTTCAGCATTTTCAGATCCCGGAAGTTGGGTATTTAATTCATCGGGTCAGGTAAGTCTGACTGCTTATGCCGGAAAGAAAATCCGTATAGCATTTAAATATATTTCAACAGCTACTAAAGCAGGAACCTGGGAAATGAAAAACTTTTCCGTTGAAAAAGGGGAAGCTACATTGGATGCTCAGGTTATGTATTCCAATTCGTTTGCTTATGGTATTGGTGATTTTAAAGCGCAAAGTGTAAGTGGAGCTCAACTTTGGACTTATAGTAGTGCATATACCTGTATGGCAGTATCGGGCTATACTACTGCAAATAATGCAAATGAAGACTGGTTAATTTCTCCGGCAATAGATTTGACAAACGTGACAAACTCATATCTGAGTTTTGATCATGCCGGTCGTTATTTTGGAACCCCTTCTGCAGAAGCAACCGTTTGGGTTTCGACAACAGACTCAGTAGCCTCCGCTAACTGGACACAATTAAATGTAATGAATTATTTCAGTAATACCAGTTTTACTTTTGTAAATTCAGGAAATCTTAATTTGAGTACCTATGCCGGAAAAAAAATCCGAATCGCCCTTAAGTATATTTCTTCAACTTCAGTTGCGGGAAACTGGGAGGTGCGTAATTTCCAAATTTACAACGGATTTGCCAGTGGGATTGATACACATCCATTTACAGTTAGTCAGGCAATAACTTATCAATCGGGTGGAATTGCTTGGGTTGAAGGATATGTGGTTGGTTATGCATGGCCATTTATGACACAATATGCTTATTTCTTTAAACCAGATTCTTGTAGTCAACGTACCAATATTTTAATGGCTGATACAACAGGGAATATATTTTCCAGCAAAGCTTTGGCAATTCAATTACCTCGCGGAAGTTTACGTAATCTGCTTAATCTGAAAGATAATCATACGCGTGTTGGACAGAAAATCAGACTTTACGGAACATTAAATTCTGCATTAGGAATTGCAGGACTTACGAATGTAAGCAAATATGTTTTGGCTGATGGCACTTCAGGTAATTCGTCAACAACAAGCTTCTTTTCAGAAACATTTGCATCAAGTCTTGGACTCTTTACACAAACCAGTGTTAGTGGAGCCCAAACATGGGGGTATGCAAGCGGTTTTGGAGCTAAAATGAGCGGTTATACCACCGTGAACAATGCCAATGAAGACTGGCTGTATTCACCGGAGATTGACATGACAACCTTAACTTCTGCTGCTTTGTCATTCGACCATACCATAAACAAAGGAGTGGTGGCTAATATGAGAACTGAACAAACTCTTTGGATTGCTACCAGTGAAACTAACTTTACGGCTTTTTCACAAATATCAATCCCTACTTATCCGGCTGGAAATACATGGACCTATGTAAATTCTGGTGAAATTAATTTAGATGCTTTTGCCGGAAAGAAAATAAAGTTAGCTTTTAAATACACTTGTACTACTGCCTCTTCGGCAACATGGGAACTTAAAAACCTACTGATATATTATTAATTGAAATCCAATTAATTTAAACAAAAAGACTCCCGACAGATTTCTGCCGGGAGTCTTTTTTTTGTAGTAAAAACTATTTCAATCTTCTTCTTTTGCTTTGAACGATTCCCACACAAAGTAAGTGATTAAGGCTAAAAAAGCAACCAATGCAGCAATTTGAGCTCCATTACCTTCGGGATTCTGCCATACATTCAGATTCATGGCTTCGCCATTGTTTGTAAAGAATATAATAAACGCTCCAACTACCCCAAACAGGGCTGCTCCGGCAATAAACCCGGACGAAATAAGTATTCCACGTTGTACCCGTGCATTATTGAGTTTCTCATTTTTGGTGCTTTTCGAGAACCAGTGATTTAATAAACCTCCTACTACAAGTGGTGTGTTCAATGGTAGTGGAATAAACATTCCCAGTGCAAAAGCCAGTGGAGATATATTCAACCAATTAATCAAAACAGATATAAGTGCTCCAATTCCCAATAATACCCAACTAACGCCTGTACCCGACATAAGTGGTTCAATAATAGCTGCCATAGCATTAGCCTGAGGCGCAGTCATAGGTTGCGGATGTTGTGGGGTTTGAACAAAACCATAAGCCTGATTCAATATGAAAATGACAACTCCCACGGTTGCTGCCGAAACAAGGGTTCCCAGAAATTTATAGGTTTGTTGTTTGGCAGGTGTAGTTCCGAGCCAGTAACCTACTTTTAAATCGGTGATAAAACCACCGGCCATCGAAAGGGCTGTACACACAATTCCACCGATAATCAATGCACTCACCATTCCCTGCCAGCCTTTCAGACCAACCGAAACCAGAATTACCGACGAAAGTATCAAAGTCATTAAGGTCATCCCCGAAACAGGATTTGAACCCACAATGGCAATGGCATTGGCTGCCACTGTGGTAAACAGAAACGAAATGATCAGAATGGTAATTAGCGCCACAACTGCTTGTAATAAGGTGATTTTGACTCCGATAATCAGGAAAACAAATATTGCAACTAAGGTTAAGAAGATAAGTAGCATAACAAACGACATTTTCAGGTCTTTTTGTGTCCGTTCCACTTTTACTTCCGAATGAGTTTTTCCACCAATACCTAATGCTAGTTTGAAAGCACTGCCAATAACGCCCGAAGACTTGATAATTCCGATAATTCCGGCCATGGCAATAGCACCAATCCCAATGGGGCGAACATACAATTTGAAAAGTTGTTCGGCTGACATAGCAGCAAATGGATTAACTCCACCGCCTAAATGAGCAGAAATTGCTCCAATCTCATTCACCAGAGGAATAAGAACCAACCACGATAACAACGATCCAACAGTTATAATTAATGCGTAACGAAGTCCAACCAGATAACCAAAGCTAAAAATAAGCGCACTTACATTAAACTTAAGCACCATTTTTACTTTGTCGGCCATCATTTGTCCTACAGGTACAATGCGTGTTGTTATTTCTTCACTCCAAAGCCGGAAAGCAGAAAAACAAAAATCGAATAAGCCACCTATAAGCCCACTTACAATCAGCAATTTTGCCTGACTTCCACCTTTTTCACCGGTCATAAGAATTTCGGTCGTAGCTGTAGCTTCGGGGAAAGGCAGTTTGCCGTGCATATCTTTTACAAAATACTTACGGAAAGGAATTAAAAACAGAATTCCCAGGAAACCACCCAAAAGTGATGAAAAGAATATTTGCCAAAAATCAACCTGGATTTCCGGAAATTTAGCCTGAAGTATATAAAGTCCGGGAATGGTAAATACAGCTCCTGCAACGATTACACCTGAAGATGCACCAATGGATTGAATAATTACATTTTGACCTAATGAACCTTTTTTCCGCATGGCTGCTGAAGCACCAACCGCAATAATAGAGATTGGAATAGCAGCCTCAAAAACCTGTCCGATTTTCAAGCCTGAATAAGCTGCTGCAGCCGAAAATATAACTGCCATTAATAATCCCATTCCGAGTGACCATCCTGTTACTTCGGGAAATTTGCCTTCGGCTGGCATCACAGGTTTGTATTCTTCGCCTTCATTTAGTTCACGATACGCATTTTCGGGTAAACCGTCTTTTTGTTCTTCCATTGGTTGATTGGTTGGTTGAATAAGTTGATTTTAGTTGAATAAGTTGATTTTAGTTGAATAAGTTGATTGGTTGAATAAGTTGAATAAGTTGATAGTTTGAATAAGTTGATTTGTTGATACGTTGATTTATTCACTGCCTACAGCCTACAGCCTACTGCTTACTGTTTAAAGTTTACTGCTTACTGTTTAAAGTTTACTGCTTACCGTTTGCCGCTTGCCGCTTATTTACTTATCCGCTTCGTGCTTTCTTAAAAAGAATATTATTTAAAATCATGAAAAAATATTTGAAATCGGTTAGAAAGGTCCCATTCTTCTCGCATTCAAGTAGATATTTCATTTCCGATTGTTCTATTTGTTCCAGTGTTTTAGGCATGTCGGCATAAAAAGGTGGCAGAAGACCGGGTTTGAACTTATTTCTTTTTTGTTGCAATTCTTTGCTGTACAAACTGTAAAAATGAGCACTCAATGGACGAACACCCACTATTTTCATTTCAGCTTTAAAGAGATTTATTAACATGGGTAATTCATCAAGCCAGTATTTTCGCATAATACTTCCAGTGGTAGTTACTCTGAAATCTTTGTTAAACTTACCACCTTCTTTCAGGTTGTGTCTCTCAAAAATGTAACCCTGAAGATATTCAGAAAAGGGATGCATGGTTCTCATTTTATAAACCTTAAATGGTTTTCCGTCTTTACCCAGTCTTCTTAATCGAATCAAGGGTCCATAAAACGTGTTTTGATTTGGCTCTGGTTGTTTAATGCGTTCTGAAATTATATACGTTAAATTTCCAATTTTTTTCTCTTTAACTACTTTGAAACCACAACAATATAATCGTCCAAGCACCTCTGTTTTCGAAAAGACACGGTCTTTATCACCCGATATAAAATAATAAAATTTTCGGGTAAAAAATATTTTTGGCATCACCCGTTTATAAATATAGTAAAACGAGTATACTACATAGTTTAAACCTTTAAAATAACTGTTTAGTATTTCTTTCTTACGCGTACTTTTTGATTTAAAGCAACATACAAAAAGTCCGTTATCCGGCAGTTTTTCATTAATAATCCTGAATTTTCGATTCACGGCCCGCATATTATTAAGCCTTTCCAGCTGAATCATAGTCGAATATTGGTAATTCGGAATCATTTGTAGGTTTTCCGGATCATTCGATATAAAAACCAGGGTATTTCCACTCGATAAATCAAACTCCTTTTTCAAAAAGTCCAACACATTTTTGCCGGAATGAGATCCTATTGTATTACAAAGTTGATTGTAACTTTCTTCGTCTATTTGGTTTACAGGTCTGGGATGTGCATTTATCCTTTCTTCGGGAGCTGTAAATTCAACTTCCCGATATTCAACGGCAAACCGATAAGCAAAATACAGCGAAATAAGAATGTAATTAACTATTAATGCACCAAGTGTAATTGATAATAATACGAAACCGGAAAACTCTTTGAAAAGTAAGTGTATGATTGCTACAAAAAAGATAAATAATATTTCACATACATACAGTAATCGGATGATTGCTTCGTAATACTTTTGTTTTTTAAGTGGTTTATACCTTTTAAATAAATATGATACCAAAACCCAGGCCAGGGTAAAAGCAAGTGTAGGCCAGGAGTATTTCTCAAAAGGTGTGTTGGTAGTAAGTGGAAACCAGTCTAACACTACGTAATAACTTAACAGTAGCATTAAAAGGTCAATAAGAATATTTCTGGCTTTGGGTTTGTAAAATTTCATTCCTTGGTGTTTATGCAAAAATACGACGAATTTATGAAATATCATACATCTCTTGTTTGCAATAAAATGATTTAAATAAGAATTAGGTGGAAGTTTGTGAAAACTTAAACGAAATGATGAAAAAAACTATGACAAATGTTCGAAAGTGTTTAATATATAGTAAAAATATGGCTGTGGATTGCATAAACTGTAAATGGAAAACAGAATTTCCGAAAGCTATACGTCGACAATATTAAACTACTTATTAATATTATTATTGGATCTAAAAACCCTGGTATTATCAAAAGGAAGGGTCAATTTTCATTATAATTTGCTGTATTTTCATTATTAAATTATAATAGTCAATTAGTCCACAAATTAGATATTTATATCCACATAGTACTAATTATTTTAGTTTATTTTTGCAACTTCAAAAATCAATTTTTTAAAGAATATCATGAAAAAAACGCTTATCCTTTTGCTACTAGCTTCCCTATTGTCTTTTCCAGGTTTTGGAGCAAGTTATTATGTTTCACCAACTGGAAGCGGTACAGGAGCATTTGCAAGCCCAATGAGTTTTTCAGCAGTGGGTGGCAAATCACTTGTGTCAGGCGATTCGGTGATATTTCGTGGTGGAACCTATTCTTTCAGTGTCTCGCAATCTTTTTCGAAATCGGGTTCGACAACAAATATGATTCATTATGTTGCCTACAAAACAGAAGTGCCAATATTGGATTTTCGCACACAGGCTTATAACAGTAGTAACCGTGGGTTAAACCTTTCGGGAAATTATATGCATGTGAAAGGAATTGTTGTTCAGGGAGCTGGTGATAATGGTTTTTATGTTGCCGGAAGTAATCTTTTTATTGAGCAATGTACTGCACGCTGGAATTGCGACTCGGGTTTTCAGTTGAAAGTTGGAAGTAATAATTATGTGTTGAACTGCGATTCGTACGAAAATTTTGACTACGAATCCACTGGCTCTATTGGTGGCAATGCGGATGGATTTGCAGACAAACAATATAGCAACACAGGTACTAATACTTATAAAGGTTGCCGTTCCTGGAGAAATTCTGATGATGGATGGGACAGTTATGAAAAAATCGGAAACACAGTTTACGATAGTTGTTGGTGCTACAATATGGCACCTGCGAGTTTTGATATGACAAACCATATTCGTTATACAACCGATAAAACATATATCGATGGTTTTAGCAATCATATCATTCCAAATGCCGGAAATGGTAACGGGTTCAAAATGGGCGGAAATTATACAGCAAATAATGCAACTGCACATCATTGCCTTTCAGTTGCTAACTTAGTAAAAGGTTTTGACCAGAACAACAATGATGGTATTATGACTGTTTCCAATTGCACAAGTTATAATAATGGCTCAAATTATGGCTATTCAAACAGCACATATGGAACGTTAATTATTAAAAATTGTGCTTCGCTGAGCAGTATTGGCTCGAATAGTTTCGCATGTAAATCGGTAACACAATCATATAATTCCTGGAACTCGGGGTTTAGTTGTGCTACTGCTGATTTTGAAAGTTTAGATTATACACAATTGCTCAATCCACGTCAGGCAGATGGCTCATTGCCCGAAATTACCTTACTTCACCTAAAATCAGGAAGTACAATGATTGATAAAGGAACGAATGTTGGATTTACTTTTAATGGTCTTGCACCTGATCTAGGTGCCTTTGAATACAATAGTATAACTACTGTATTGAGTCCTTTTAATAATCACAAGAGTGAATTTCAACTTTTGCTGAATTCAGACAGAAATATCATTGTTATTGGAAAAATTGCAGCTGTTGAAGTGTATGAAATGACCGGAAAAATGTTGTATTCAAAACATGAAGTATCTGAAACACAAACTATTTCAGGAAAAGATTTTCCCAAAGGAATTTGTTTGGTACGAATAATCGGTGCTGACGCTCACATACAGACAAACAAGATATTGCTAAATTGAAACTTAAACTTTAATTTATTCTCTATTAGGAAGTTCGATACATGCACTTTCACTAAGTAACTGTTTAAAAATAAACGTTAATAAAGCATTTCGACAGGTTTTCAGTCATATTTAGAGTTTTCAATTTTTAGAAATTAAAACTATCTTCTTGTTTTCCATTCTGTTTTGTCTATTTGCGCCTTTATTTCTCTCAAATAGCCCGATATTTTTCGATAAACAAAGCCACAACTATCCTAAAAAATAATTGAAAAACAATTTAAGATTTATTTTTAAACAGTTTCTATCAGTATTTCCACAAATTCACTCGTATATTAGCCAATATGCTGTTGCCTGTATTCCGAAGGCGTAGTCCCAAATTTTTGTTTGAAGCAGCGACTGAAATAACGCGGATCTTCAATACCAACTTTATACGAAATTTCAGAAACAGATAGTTCGGTTTTGCGAATATATTCGGCTGCCCGTTCAAACCGGATTTCACGGACAAACTCAACTGGTGATAATCCGGTTAGACTTTTCAATTTGTTGAAAAAAACCGTACGACTCATGTTTAGCTCCGATGCTAGTAAATCTATATTTAAATCAAAATTTTCAATATTTTCGTTCATCAATTTGATAAGATGTTGCATAAATTTGTCTTCTTCCGATTTAATCTCAAGTGGAGGTAATGCCAAATCAAGTTTAGTGCTAATATATTGCGACCGATAAAAATGTTGCAATTGAAGTCGTTGAATCATCAGATTTTCAATTCGGGCATGCAGGAATTCCGAACTAAACGGCTTTGTGATATAGTCGTCAGCACCGGCTTTCATACCGGCTAACTTGCTTTCCATATCAGTTACGGCTGTGAGTAAAATAACCGGAATATGGGAGGTTCTTGAATCGTTCTTTATCTTTTTGGTCAGCTCCAGGCCGTCCATTTCAGGCATCAAGAGGTCGGCAATGATAAAGTCGGGTATCAAATGTTCTACTTTATTCCATCCTACCAGTCCATTTTCAGCTTCAGCAACCCGATATTTCTTTTTTAAACTTTTCTTAAGAAAATGACGAAGTTCATCATTATCCTCCACAATCAGGATTAGTGGTTCCATTTTTACATGTTCCACTTTTTCTGTTTCCGATAATAGGTCTGTTTCCACTTCTGTAAGCGGGTTGGTTTCATTCGAAACAATCAAATCCACATCGTCATCGTAATGATCGGTACCGAGTTTAAACTCAATTTCAAAAGTAGTTCCTTTCTCCAACTGGCTATTAACGTGAATGGTCGCATGATGTAAATCTACCAACTTCTTCACCAAATCAAGTCCGATACCGGTACTTTTCTGAGCTATGTTACGTAAGGTAGGAATGCTAAAAAACCGGTCGAAAATATAATTTATTTTTTCCTGGGCAATGCCTATTCCTTCGTCAATAACCGACAAAATAGCCGTATTTTCAGTAACAGAAGTTTTCACTGTGATATTTTTACCTGCTGGTGTGAATTTGAATGCATTGGAAAGCAGATTGGACAGAATCGATTCGAACCGTTCGGGATCAACCCACAGTTTAGCATTATTGGTTTCATCCAACAAATGGAATCCAATATTCTTAGAATGAGCAATTTCAAGAAAATTACTGCTGCACAAGCGAGTAAAATCTGCAAAGTGTATTTCTTCCACTGTCAACCGCATTTTGTTATTCTGAATTTTCCGGAAATCGAGTATCTGATTTATCAATCCCATCACACGGTCTAAATTACGTCGAACAAGAGTAAGCTGTTCGTGAATAGCCGGATCATGATTTTCCTGAAGAATATTGTCGATTGGAAGCGAAATCAAGGTGAGCGGAGTGCGTAATTCGTGCGAGATGTCAGTAAAAAATCGAAGTTTCATATCGGTCATTTGTTTTTCGAGTTGTACATTGTTTTTCAGTTTGAAAATGGTTATGAAAATGTACAAAGTGGTAAGAAATAATCCGATAATCAATATAAAATAAATAAACTTGGCAAAGCCTGATTGCCAGAATGAGGGTAAGATTTTAATTTTAATAATTCTTTCATTTTGAAGCCATACACCTTCACTGTCAGTCGATTTTACGTGGAAAGTGTATGTTCCGGCAGGCAAGGCAGTGTAGGACGCAAAATGCTTGGTTTGGACCTCATTCCATTCGTGGTCGAATCCGTCCAGCTTGTAGGCATACTGTATTTTCTCGGGGGCACGCATGTCCAGGGTTGCAAATTCAAGCGTAAATACATTTTGTTTGCTGCTGAATTCAATTTGTGCTGTTTTATCCAGGGGTTTTTCGAGAATTTCTTCTTTATCGCCGATTTCTACTACTTTATTGAAAAGCAATAAGCGGGTGAATACAAGTGGTGCATTGATTACACGACGTTTCACTGCATCGGGATTGAATGAATAAAAGCCTGATTTTGATCCAACACAAATCTCGCCAGATTGAAGCATACAAGCAGAGGCTTCAGAAAATTCGACATTTTCAAGTTCATTTCCTTTTCCAAACGATTCTATTTTCGCCGATTTCTTACTGAATTTTACAATTGAGTTTTCGGTAGTTAACCATAAATTTCCCTGATTATCGTCGATGATGGTATAAACCACATTATTTGGCATCCCTTTCGTGCGGTCATATACAACAAATTCTGGTTGATTAGTGCTTTCAATTTGTTTTTTGAGTTTATTCAAGCCACCTCCAAATGTTCCAAACCACATGTTTTTTTCCACATCTTCAAAGATACTATAGACATCATTTGCTCCCAAACTATTGGGGGTATCATTGTTTCTATGAAAATACCGGAATTTAATATCTTTTACTGAACTGAAATCGGCATTGAACAGCACAAAACCTTCCGTGGTGGCTACCCATATTTGCTTTCTGGAATCGGCAAAGACTTGTCGGACTTTTGAACAATATGTATTGGGATAATTTACAAGTTCGTTCCTGGCATGAATAAATTTGATTTTTCCGTTTTGTTCATCAATCAAATGCAATCCTCCGCCATAACTTCCTGCCCAAATCCGACCGTTATAATCCTGAATTACAGAATAAAAGTCATTGCTTGCCGGTGAATAAATATCACCGGGAATGTGAACAAAGTTTTCAATACTGAAAGAATTTCCTGAACCAATTGGTTTAAGACGGAACAAGCCCTGTTTTTTTGTGGCTAACCATATATTTCCGGATTTATCCTGAAGAAAATTGTACACTAATACTTCCAAACTTCCACCCGTAGTAATTCTTCCGTCTCGACTTAAGGTGCCAATTTCTTTCTTATTCTGATCAAAAATATGGACTGAACCATCTTTACAAGCCACCCAAAGGCGGTTACGGCTGTCTTCAAAAATCGAACGTGTTTCGTTGAAAATACTGTAAACAGAATGGCTTTTGAATAAATAATGGTTAAAATAGTCGGGCAAAAAGGTGCATTTAAACAACCCGTTACCCCGGTTGGTACTTATCCACAAAACTCCCTGAGAATCCGATAAAACATGATTAACACCATAGGAAAAGAGCACATTTAAATCGTCATTATAAATACTATTGAACGGAACCAACTTATTATTGATTCGGTCGAACCATGAAAAGAAGCCCAGATAGGGTTGAACCCACAATATATCCTTTTCGTCTTCGAAAATCTGAAAATTTGGATTCGTTAACTGTCCTTCATTTAGTTTGGTGTCGTAAAAAACAATTTTATTCGTTTGAGGGGAGAAATGAAGCACTCCCGGCGAATGAATTTCAAGCCATGCATCACCTGCCCGGTCAATATAAATATTTTCAATGTCATTGGTATTCATTGCCGGATACTTTTCTTTCGAAAATTGTTGCAGGTTAGCTTGTAAAACATCAAATGTAAAAAAACCTTTTCCCTGAGTGGCGAGTATATAGTTACTTGAATTGAAACCAGCAATTTTAGTTACAATAATATTACCTTTTAAATCAATTATCTTAAAAGTTTTGCTTCTTTTTTCGAACAGATAAAGTTTGCCTTCTGATGAAAAAATAATTCTTTTGTCGTTCTCGTTGAAAGTGTAAAACGCTTGCATATTAAAGTAATCGTGTACTTTCCCCGATTTTTCGAGACAACGTAATCCGTTTTGCGAAAGAAACCAGGTATTCAACTCCTGATCTTCAAATATTGTTTTTACGGAATTATTAGCTAATGAATTATTCTTTTGACTGAATAGCTTAACTGTGAGTTTTTGAGTTAGTCCGTTTGTTTCAATTTTATAATAGCAATTGTCGAAAGTCGAAAGCCACACATTGCCTGAAGCGAAAGTATAAATATCACGGATTTTATCATTGAGCAACTCGCCATTTCCTTTTTCAATTCTGGTTAATTCTTCTGTTGATTGATTTAATCTGTAAATTATTTCATCGTAAGTTTTAACCCAGACAGAACCCCATTTGTCTTCCTTAATTGTCAAAATACGATTACTTAATATTGATAACTTTTTGTCCGGTTTGGAGTTGAACAAAGTGAAGTTATAACCATCAAAGCGGTTTAATCCATCGCGTGTACCAAACCACATATAACCTTTATGGTCTTTCATTACAGCGGTAATGCTGTTTTGCGACAGACCATTATCAGAAGTATAGTGTGAGAATGAAAAGTGATATTGAGCAGAACCTATAATTGATAATAATAAACTACTACTAATAATAAGAAACTTTTTCATGACATTGTTTAATAAGTGGATTCCTACGCAAAAATAAGAAATTGATTGTTCAAACTGACATTTATAAGCCTGTTTTTCACTCTTCCGTCAAAAATTACACATATTCAAATTATTTTTCCACATCAGATTTGTTTTTAAAGTCTATATTTGCACTATAAACAAATAAATCTTCAAACAATTTAAAATTAATTTATTATGAAAAAAACATTACTATTATCAGCCATGATATTCATGGCAGTTATTGCAGTTAATGCACAGGCAACTAAAGTATGGAATTTAGGAGGTGATCCAACACTCGCAGCTACTTCAGCTGCTTTTCCCCTAACAAGTGGAATTGGTATCGGCGATGGTACCACAGGAAATCCTGCTTTTCCCGTAAATATTAATGGGTTATTAATAACTGGTCTTGCAACAAATTTAAATATGGGTGGAGTTAATGCTTCTCCAAAAACTTTTGGAAGCTACTCTTTTGCGAACAGATTTCAGTTCAATGGTGCAGGATATACCGGTGCACTTCCCGCTGATGTAACCCCGGGAACATTTAACATGCCTACTCAACGCTATTTAAGCTTCAAAGTTCTTGGCAATAGTACCATATATGCTATAGGTGTAACCGGATCTAATGCATCTGCAAGAGCCCTCTTTGTAACAGATGGAACAACTTTTATTGGAAAACTGGATTTCCCTGCCGGAACAGGTTTATTAAATGATGCAACTGTTAACTACACAGGTCCTGCCGCAACCTTATATGTTTTCGGTAATTCTTCAGTAAACTTATGTCTGTTATCGGCAACCAATTATGATATACATACAGCTGTCAATGCAGTTCTTGCTGATAAAGGTGTAAGTTTCAACGGTTCAGAAGTTTTAAATACAAAAGGGTTGGATATAGACGTTTATAATGTATTAGGCAAAAAAGTGGCTACTTCAAAAACCAATATTGCAACAACAAATTTTCAAAAGGGAATTTATGTAGTTCGAGTAACTGGAACAAATGATTCTTTGAAATTTTCGATCTAAGTAAAGTTCCTATATCATTTCTCTTTTTTCAAACGGGTGTTATCTTCGGGTAATGCCCGTTTTACGTAAAGTTTAAATTTGATAGCTTTTTATCCACATAATCAATTCATTGCTCTTTTGTGATTGTGTTTAAATTGACTTTAGTTAAATGAATTCTTAGTTTATATATTAAACCACAATCATTTTTATTTCAATTAGTTGTTTTTACCCTAAGAAAACAAAGTATTTGGAAGGTGATTAGGTTCTAACACTTGCTACAGCTATCCATACCTATACTAATATTCTTAAATACTGAAAGAAGTGAAGCTGTTAAAGAGAAATTTATAGGATTGTAACTTAATCTCAAATCTATTGGTTTTTCTGTCTGAGAGTTTTGCAGAATATGATAAACATAAGGGCAGAAATGATCTGCCCTTATGTTTTAATGCTAAATGGATTTTTTAATTTAATCCTAATATCTTTTGTTTCTGAATACATTCCGGAAGTTGAATATTCTTCGATTTACCGGTAATTCGCACCACTTCAAGCAAGGAATCCGGATATTTAAATTCTTTCAGATCAAAGTTTTTTACATTTTGTAGCGTTAAAGCAGCTCCGGTTTGAGGAAAAATTTGAATATTTTTAAATTTTATTCCGTCTGATTCGCTAATTACAGCACCGTATTGCGAAGTGATGATAGCATTTTCAACATTGATATTGGTGATATTCATTTCGGGTAAACCATTAAAGAACATGGCTCTGCGGGCATTGCGGGAAACGATATTTTTTACATATATATTACGAAATGAGGGAGTTTCAGCCGTTACAGCAGGAACCTGAACGATTGTTTGCGTTTCGTCTCCATCTTCCAGTGATTCGGTAGCCGATTTTCCACCATAATACAAATCGAACAGGAATGAATCGGTCGCTATGTCGAACATGTAAATATCACTGATATAAATATTCTCGACTAAACCTCCACGACCGCGATTACTTTTGAAGCGTAAGCCAACGTCTGTACCCAGAAACTGACAATTTTTCACCGATATATTCCGAACGCCACCCGACATTTCGCTTCCAACTACAAATCCGCCATGTGCTTTGAAAACTTTACAGTTATCTACAATCACATTTTCTGTCGGACGAGCACGTTTGCGACCTTCTTCGTCTTTTCCTGATTTAATACAAATTCCATCATCGCCCACATCAAAATTGCTGTTAATAAGCAATACATTTTTACAGGATTCGATATCAATTCCATCGCCATTTTGCGCATAGCTCGGATTTCGAACGGTTATATTGTCGATAATCAGGTTGGTACATAATAATGGATGTATGTTCCAGCTTGGAGAATTTTCGAATAAAACACCCTGAAGCAATACATTTTTACATTCAATAAAGTTAATCATTACCGGACGTAGAAAATCTTTAATTTCAAGCCATTCAACATCGGTTAGTTTTCCGTTAGGTACATTCATTTCGCTCATTGTCTGGCCTTTTATCGAACCTTTGGATGGATACCAATATGTCGGATCCTTAAGCACACCACCTGACTTAATTACTTTTCTCCATTGAGATTCGGTAACTTTCGCTTTTTTCAACGGTCGCCAGGCCTCACCCGAACCATTAATTGAACCTTCACCTGTAATGGCCACATTAACTACATTACGAGCTGATATAGGCGATTGACAACGTTTAGTTTCCAATCCTTCAAAACTACCATCTACTAATGGGTATAAATTGAAATCGGGTGAAAACAGAATCAATGCACCTTTGTCCAGATGTAAATTGATATTTGATTTCAGCTCTATAGGGCCTGTAAACCAAACTCCGGCAGGTACAACAAGTTTACCTCCTCCTTTTTTCGAAAGTTCATCAAAAGCTTTACTGAAGGCTTCGGTGTTAAGCATAATCCCATCACCTTTAGCTCCAAAATCGGATACAGAAACGGTATTATTTTTAAACACAGGTGCTTCCAATTTCTGCATTGGAAATGGCAGATTTTCATACAAATAGTTATAGTCTTTTTTAGCTTCCACATAGGTCGAAACTAAAACCAAACTTACAACAGATAACAATATCTTTCTTAATAACCGCATTCCTTTTGAAATTTAAATTTTTTATGTTAAGGTTGAAAACTACCATCGAAGATCACCAGCTGTACCTTTCCCGGCAAAGTTTGTATCTGATAATTTAAAATCGCCGCTTGTTGGAGCATTCCACAAACTAGTAGATGCACCGGAATAGGAGGTCAATTTCGATTTAATAGATGTGCTGGTTACACCTGCAGGAATTGGATCATCCACATAATCACTTGTATAATAACTTCCGGTTATAGCAGGGACTATAGTAGCACGAAAACCATTTGCACCCAAAGCAGCACCTGACTGACCAAAAATACTATTCTTAATCGTCACTCCGCCATTAGATGGAAAAACTGATAAATTTATATCAAATAAATATCTTGCGGAACCTCCGTCCTGCATTCCTTGATTGATAGTACAATTAGAAACGTTAATCGAATTAAGAGTATAACCAGTTGTTGAAACAGTGGCTCCGGTTCTTAAAACCAACGATCCTTTGAAATTATAGATTGTTGAATTCAGGAAATTAATATTGTTTATATAATCAGCAGAGTTACTATTTACAATGGCATAGGTACTCCCAAATCCAATTTCATTTATTATACAACCGTTGAATGTTAAATTTGAAATAATCTGATTTACAGCACCTGACAATCGCATTGGTGTATTTCCTAAATTATGAATGTTACAGTTGCTAAACTTAATATTTCCCACAGTACAAGCTGTTTTATTACTAAACAGATATCCAATTTTAGTAGCAGCAGTATTATTGTCACAAAATCCCGTAAAATCTATATTTTCAAAAACCAGGCTGTCTATAGCTGAAGATCCAACAACACTCATCATGGCACTGGTCGAGGTAGGAGCTGTTCCTACTAATGCAGTCATTGATACAACTGAACGATTTACAACTGATGTACTCCTGATTTTTACGTTTTTACTGAATTTGTATTCAATATTACCTATTGTGTAATTTTGGCCACCAATGAGCAAAATAACCTGACCTGAAGTGGCACTGGTAATAGCTGCAGAAATATCGCCGGGTGTTGAAATAATTACATCCCCTTCAACAACACCTGCAGTTGATCCCCGTTGTATTGAACCATTGAAAATTGCAACACTCCAAACTGAATTTGCTAAGCCCGTTATCACTTTTTCTCCTGCAATTGCTTCATCTGAAGTTATAGGATAAGATGTTCCGGATAGAGTTAAATTTGTTACATTTGAATTCGGTTTCCATTTAATATCCAATGTGTTAGGTGCTGTCATGTAAGCACTATAGATATTTCGGGTATTATTGTTGGCTCCATATCCGATAAACAAATTTTCTTTGGCTGACTTAAAGAAAATAGCATTGAATTTTGAGTTCTTCAACGCATCACCGGCATTGGCTTTGATACGTGCATAATATTCAGTATTAGCCAAAAATGTTATCCCATCGTAATCTTTGGTATAGGTTGATCCAGTAACAGTAACAGAAAAAGCAGGCACTATAAATGTGGCACTGTCAAGCCCAACTTCTAATGTATAAGAAGTTGCACTATCTACTTTAGCCCAACTAAAAGTTTCAGAAGTGCTGTTAGGTGTAGCTGTGAAATTAATCGGTCGGAACAGGTATGGCAGATTTTTCAATTCCTGTTCATCAACACATGAATTCAGGATTTCGAGTGCTCCAATTAAGATGAATACTGCCTTTAACGATATGTTTTTTACTTTTTTCATTGTACAATAATTTAATGTTGTTTGATTTTTTAAATTCTTAATCAAATCAGTCTGGCTTAGTTATCGTATCCGTAATCGTTAGTCAACGATCCGTTACTAACACTAATAATCTGATGCATAATCGGTAAAAGTTGTTTTTTATCCGGATTACCTACATACATATGTGTAATAAAGTTTTCACTTAAATAATAATCCGAACCACTAATAGCACTTGTCCATAATTTTTTAGTCCAGGCTCCTGCAACATCTGTTACTGTTTTATCATCCGTTTCTCCCGGATTTAATCCATAAATAGTTAATACCCGTTCGCCGGTTGAGATAGTGTTATCCACTGTGTATTTGTAATAAATGGTACCCGGAATAGTTATATATTTACCTGTCGCATCGCGTAAAGCCCGCATATTTGCAGCTGCCTGATCCATTTTTGATTTCAATTCTCCCCAACGTTCAAGGTCATACTTACGGATATTTTCACCGCAAAATTCGAAGGCACGTTCCTGTTTGATATTATCCAACGTTAATGGCAAATCATACGAAGAAGCCACAGCCAAGGGTTGATTAAATGCACGACGGCGAACCATATTGAATTTTTCAGTTCCTTCATTTCCATTCAGAAATAAATCGGCTTCAGCAAACATAAGTAACACATCGGCATAACGTAAAACGATAGGTGAAACGCCATCGTCAGTTCCTGATACAGGAGTTTTAACCCATTCGGCACGCCATTTGGCAATATTGAATCCGGTTACACCCGACGAAAGATTCTGTTCCATCACACCAAGAGTTGAATTCTTTTTTACATTATAAGGTGTAACAGTTATATCCCGACGGGTATCACCTGAGTTATAATCGTAAAAGAAACTAGGTGTTATTTTAAACTGACCACCAACAGCCACCGTATTATTCTTACCATCGGCATCGCGAGGTAAACCAAGATTATAAACCATACGACCACGTAATCCCATATTGTAAGGCAACTGCCAGATAGTTTCACGTCCGTGAGTTGTAATATCCTGACATTGTTCGTAAAAAATATTTTTAAAGCTTGGATCAAGTTTATAGATTCCGGCATTAATAATATCTCTACAAGCTTCCCGGGCAATAGTATAAAGTTCCTTTTGTCTGTCGGGAGACACTGTAACAATCACTTGTGCATCGTTAGTTCCGAGCGTACGTTGAGAATAACCGGCTGCCGATAAACAGATACGTGCTAAAAGCCCTCTGGCAGCATCCTGACTAATCCGCTGTGTTGTATTAGTAAGCGCAGTATTGCCACTATAAAGTATTGTAGAGGCTTCCTGCAAATCTTTAATTATCTGATTGTAAATTGTATCTCTGTTTGATTTTGCTAAATATATAGTGCTTGTTATTACCGGTGTAAAACGTGCCGGAACATCACCCCACCATTTAATCAAATCGTAATAGAAGTAAGCACGAAGCGTAAGCGCTTCACCTAAATAATGTCCCATATCATTTCCTGCAGCAGGCTTTCCATAACTACGGATTCCGGCAATTGCCAGATTTGATCTTTCAATGGCCTGATAAATTCTACTCCATGGATTAGCTGCATCGTTATTGCTGTAACCATCCGGCATAGTAGAAGTCGGGCTATAAAGCGCAATGTAGTCATCTGATTTGGAAATAGTCAAAGCTGCACCTGAAGACCAGCCTGAACGATATTCAATATCAGTGTTTACTCCCAGTTGCAGCCACAATCGATTACGATAAGAGTTGTTTTCACCAAATATTTCGTAAATAGCTGCAATTGCTTTTTTGGTCGAATCCGGTTGACTAAATACCTGATCATCACTTAACAAAGAGTTGCTTGAAACCGTTAAATAATCATTACAAGATGAAAATGCAATGACAAAGGCTACAACAATTAAATTAAATATTTTCTTTTTCATTATAGTATGATTTATTAAAAGGTTATGTTAACACCAATATTGTATGAACGACTTTTGGGATAAGCTGAATAATCTACACCAGGGGTAGCCGGTGTTGTACGACGTGAATCAACTTCGGGATCATATCCACTATATTTTGTCAAACAAATTAAGTTATAGCCCGATGCATAGAATCTAAGCTTTTGTACATAAAATGTTTTTGTCAATTTAGCTGCTAAAGTGTAGCCTAAAGTCAAATTATTCAATCGTAGAAACGAACCATCTTCAATTGCCCACGAAGTGACGGCATAGCGTCCGGTTGGGGCAGCCCAAATACTTGCATTTGTATTCATCGCTGTCAAAAGGTCAGGGTTAGTGGTAATCTGGGTTCCGGTTTTCCAGTCAATCTGAGTATACGAATTACCGGCAAGTGCAAGCATATTACGATCTTTATAATTCAATGAGGTTAATTCAATTTTACTTGCATTATAAATATTGTTACCATAAACCCAGTTCAGGTTTGTACTGAAATCAAAGCCTTTGTAGCTGGCATTAATCGTAAATGAACCATAATGTTTCGGATTGGTATTTCCAATTAGTTGACGATCGGCATCAGTTATTTTACCATCACCATTCACATCTTTAAGTTTCATACCACCCGGTCCGTAACTTAACCCATCAATAGCACTATTATCAGCAAAAATATTGCCATCTTTATCTTTATATATTTTAGTTACACCATCAGCAAGAGTTACTACTGTATTATATTTAGTGTCATTCCTTACCCATTTTGTTCCATTGTACATGAAATCATCGGCAGCATACATTCCATCATTTACATAACCGTAGATTAAACCAACCGGATTACCCGGAGATACTACGAAACTGTTTGAACCTTCCGTCATACTCGTCCAGGCTTCGTTAAACGGATAACTGCTTAAACCTCCGAGATTATCGACATTGTTTACATTGGCACTGATATTAAATCCGACTGATAAATTAAAATCTTTTGTTTGAACCAGTACTGCATTTAAATTTAATTCAGCTCCTTTATTTGAAGTTTGACCTACATTTTGCCATTGAGTGGCATAACCCACGCCGCCTATGGACATTGACATTAAAACGTCGCTGGTAGTGTTCGAATAAAGTTCAATTGAACCGCTTAATCTGTTTTTAAAGAATCCAAAATCCAGTCCTGCACCACGGGTAGTTGTAGTTTCCCATTTCAGGTCTTTATTAGCCAGAGTAGTACCTGCTGAGAAAAATGCTGTTTGCATGGAAACAGGAAGATAATTATTAGCCTGAATTGTATAGTTACGCCAAAATGCAGCATTATCAATATTGTTATTTCCTGACTGACCAATACTTCCTCTTATTTTCAGGTTTGACAACCAATCCTGAGCATCTTTCATAAACGACTCTTCTGAAATTCTCCAACCGGCTGAAACCGATGGAAAATATCCCCATTGATTTTTCCCGGAAAATTTACTTGAGCCATCAGCTCTGAATGTCAAAGCAAGTAAATACCTGTCTTTAATTTCATAGTTCACCCGCCCAAAGAATGACAATAATCTGTTATCAGGAGCGTAAAAATGATTTGGAAATTTTACGGTTCCATTTTGAATACTATCCCAGGCAATTTGCGAAGTATAACTTACCGGTAATGCTTCCACATTTTTTGAATTTGTATCGGTAGATCTATTATAACTTTCTTCACCTAACAAAACAGATATATTCTGTTCAGGTAGAAAATTCTTTTTTGTGTAGTTTAATGTATTCGTATTTTGTAAAATGCTGGTATTAATCGAACTCATATAAACTGTAGGAGCAGCTGCATTATTCAGTTTAGTTGCCCCGCCAGTTGTTACATAATAAGAAGATAAACCCCAGAACCTGTTATCCGTTTTATTGGTTTTAGTATATCCCACATTAGTTTTGAAAACCAAATCTTTAGTAATATTTATTGACAGGCCTCCGTTTACATTAAAATCTTTTGTATTTTGAAAGCGGTCATTATCTTGTGCTTGTTGAATGGGTGAGTACAGACTCACGGTAGAACCTGCATCCACGTTATCATCCTGAGCTACCAGGTTTTTCAATGGAATTGGGTGATAAAGAACCGCATTTTTCACACGGGAATCGGAGGTTGATTTTTCCAATCCGGTTTGATCATTTGCACCTCCACCATTTATAACGGTAGCGGCATAACGTGCCGACAAATCAACTTTAAGCCAGTTCAATGGTTTAGCATTAATTTTTGCACTAATATTATCCCGGTGATAATCAGATAAAACCATAATAGCTTTATCATCAATATGACTGTAATTTACATTAAAAGTAAGTTTTTTCTTGCCTCCGGAAAGTGAAACATTATGATTTTGAGTGAAACCGGTTCTGCCAAAAGTTTGTTTCTGCCAGTTGGTAGCATTCATATCGTTATATAAATTCATATCGTTGAAACTACCAAAATAAGTTTCATAATCGCCCGGGATTGCATTATTCCAAACGGCTCTTTCATATTGTTTCTGAGCAAACTGGTACGGAGTTAACACGTCTAGTATTTTAGAAACTTCTTTAATTCCAAGATACCCATTGTAATTAAGTGTCAATTTGCCTTGTGCACCGGATTTAGTTGTAATAATCATTACTCCGTTGGCGCCCCGCGATCCATAAATAGCAGTGGATGAAGCATCTTTTAATACGGTCACATCTGTGATCTCGGATGGAGCAATATCTTTAATGTCATCCTTGGCAAAACCATCAACAATGTATAGGGGAGTATTACTTTGGGTAATAGAACCTCCACCACGAACACGGATTTTTATTTCAGCATCGGGCGAACCTTCAGTTGTTGTTACCTGTACACCGGGCATTTTTCCGGTTAATGCTTCTGCTACGGTTGATACCGGAATGTCTTTTAATTCCTTTTCACCCACGGTAGATATAGAACCGGTTAAATCTTTCTTCCGCTGAGTACCGTATCCAATTACCACTACCTCATCGAGCGATTTATCAACCGGATGAAGTGTTATGTTCATGATGTTTGTTTTAATGGCTACTTCCTGAGTTTCCATGCCAATGTACGATGCCACCAATGTTTTCCCATCAGCAGGAACATTCAGTTTGTACTTTCCATCAATATCGGTAATGGTTGCTACTTTCGACCCTTTTAGCACTACGGATGCACCGATAATGGTTTCGCCGGAAGCGTCTTTTACTACACCGGTAACCGCTTTTACCTGAGCGTTGACAGTAACAATTGCCAGAATTGCAACCACCATGACAGCTAAAAACCGATTGAAAAATAGCCTTTTTTGAAATTTTGCTTCTTTCATTTTTTTTGTATTAGATTGATTAATGATTATAAATTTTCACGTAACAAAAATAGAACTTTAGTTTGGTTAAAATGTTCAAAAATTGACGTATATCCGTGGATTTTTTGACTTTAATTCATTGTTATGTTAAACTGAAGGTCCATTTAGAATATTACTCCAACTTTGACACTTAAAAGTCGATTATTCTTTTATAAATTTCACTGAAATTCGGGTGCCATCAATTAAATGCATGCTGAGCAAATAAAAACCTGATGATAAATTATTCACTTTAAAGCTGGAACTTTTTCCTGAAAAGTTCTGAATCATTTGTCCGTTCAGTGATAGTAGTTCGACTGAATTTAACATCTCGGAATTTGTAATTTCAATTGATTGCTGAATGAGGGTTGATTTCAGGGCAGGTAATTTGGCAGTACTTCCGGTCAATCCTGTTCCTAAATCGCTAATAGACAGGCTGCTTTTGGCACTTAAGGCACCATATTGAGAAACGGCAATCACATCGTAAGCTCCAATTGTTGCCGAAACAGAATTAGATGTAGTTGTGCTGTTTATCTGACCATTTTTCACTACAATGTAACAAATAGCACCATCTACCGCATCCCAAGTCAGATTAGCATTGGTAACTGCCACATTTCCAGGCGAAGCTGTGGTTTGAGGTTTCACACTTGCATCCCACGAATCGGCACCACCCAACACATTAGTCAGGGTATAATTGGCTGCATCGGTAGCACTCAGAATGGCTGTCGGGCTACTGCCTGTAATCAGGTTACTGCTTGCATCGGTATATGAAAACGAAGTGTTTCTTGATGTGAGATTTAACGGGTTATTGGCAGCATTTACAGTTGCATACTCTGCAAACAAAGCCGGAATGCTACTCATACTTATCCAACCGGCTGAAGCAGCCAGAATGTTCATTTTCAAATTCAGATAAACAGCCCGTGGCGAATTTTGCCAGGGACGCCCCAAATCATAAATACCATCCTGTGAACTTGCCCCATCGATGCTGCAATTATTGAAAACATAGCCGTAGCTATTTGAAGCAGCAGTTGCCGGAGCACAAACCACATCGGCAGTAGCTCTGTCCTGCATATACAACAGACAATTATCGAAGAAACAAGCACCGTTTCCAAAAATAAAATCAACCGAGCCACGAATATCACAATTCAGATAATACTGACGATCCGTTCCGATATTTGATGTCAAATGGGTGTCCTGATACCCAAGTAATTTTACATTTTTGAATACATTTTTATCGCCATATACTTTCAATGCAACTGCCTGACCTGCATTTACACCAGCTGTATTTTGCATAGTAATATTTTCGCAATACAGATTTTTTGCCAGAATTTCGACTGTCTGACAAGTTGAAGTTGTATAGCCACCTAATCCGCTGTAATGACTACCGGTAATAATCACTCCATCACGACTTTGACCAATCAGACTCACATTATCCTTCGTAGAAGCAAGTGACGAATATTCGTTATACGTTCCGTTTTTCACAAAAATAAGGAACGGACTTGCATTATTCAGCGGCACAGCATCGAAAGCAGATTGAATGGTTGTTCCATTACCTGAGCCATCCTGTGCTACCACAAAGTCAAATACTTTTGGAGTTACTGCTGGTTTTGCAACAGTGCTGAATGTCAATGAAAAAGCAGGGCAAGGTCGACTGAATAAATCATTAAATGCTCCTGCAGGCACATTCAGTGTATAGGATGTTGAATATTTGAGATTGGCATACGGTAAGCTAACATTAGCACCTATTACTCCTGGCGAAAGTGTCACGCCATTCAGGCTGATATTTCCCGATCCCATAACCAGACTTTTACTATAACCTAATTTAATATTGCCATTGATAACTACATTGGATGCTGAAGCTGTAGGAACAGTTGAAACTACACTCGGAGCTAATCCATCATCAACCGGACCATTGAGTGTAAAGGCCGATGCACTTATAGTATAAAACCAGAGGTTAGAACTGTTGTACATCAAACGTAAAGTAGTTGGTACTGACGACTGTGCCGCTGCTGATTTGACCGTGTTTTTATCATTATTTCCCAAAATAAAGGTTTCTATGGTATTCCAGGTTACACCATCGGCTGCCAGTTTTTGGATATAATACTCCTGTTGCGATGTGCCACCACCACTTTGAATGTAGAATGTCAGTTCGCCCACCGAAGGAAGTGTTGGTAAGGTTACAGAGTTTGTTTTGAAAGCATAGGTATAAGGTGAAGCACTGCGGGTTCCTGCACTCAGTACTGCGTCAAAACTAATCGTGTAGCCATTGATAGTTTGTGTAACAGTTCCGGAACTGCTGGCCGGAATTGATGTTGCATCTGGTGTGAAACTGCACAATTGAGTTCCTTTCGCATCCACTTCCGTGTGGAAGGTTACAGTGGTTCCTGCAGAGGAATTACCGGATATGTCGGTAATTGAATTGACAGGTATCGTTACTGTATAGTCCGTATCAAAAGCCAGTCCGCTGTAATTGATATACAATAAATTGCTGTTCGACGACGAAACAGCAGCTGTTATAGTTTTTGAACCCAACGTAATTGAAACTGCTCCGGCTATACAGGGTTCGCTCATAACCAGTGATATAAACCCATTTACGGGAAGTGTTGACCCATTCCCGATTGACATTTTAGTCAATGTAGGTACGATTGTATCCGGTGTTTTGTAAGTTGCTGTTGTAGCAACGGCAGTAGGAGTTCCTGCTCCATTTTTGAATGCTGCTGCCGGGATATTTAATACATAACTATTATCGGTACTTAATCCCGAATAACTTATAGTCACTGTTGAGCCACTTATATTTATATTTGATTCGGGAATACTTACACCTGCAATCGTTATATCGTTAGAACTATTGCGGGTTATATTTTCGGAAAAAACCACACTAACTGTTCCACTTACCGGAATATTTGAATTGGTTGCAGGAGTTAGAGAACTGACTGTTGGTGGGGCAGGAGCAGAAACCATTCCATAAATTGTCAAATCATTCAGGTAGGCATTTTGTGTGGGAGCAAGGTTTGTGAATTTTAACTGCACATTTGTTTGATTGCCGGTTATGGGGATAGTTGCAACAATTCCGGAGCTTGGATTTATAGCAGTATTGTAAAGTTGAACCCAGTCAGCATCAGCGCTAGCCTTTTTCCATACAATAAAACCCCGACTGGAACCGGTAGCACATTCTCCGATTGTGATTTTGGTAATCGAGTTTAAAGCACTTGTAATTATTGACATGGTACCCGTTGTAACCTCTGTTGTCTTTGCTGCTTTAAGGTAACCTGCAGAAAGTAAGGTTGTGTTTGCACTAGCGGCATAACCGGTGTTAGCAACTGATATTCCATACATTGTGTAAGTCAGGGTTTCGTTGGTGAGAATCGTAGACTTCGAAACCGTATTATTCGGCGAAGCTGTAGATGCAGTGAAATTTGTCCAACCCTGAAAATTTTCAGTACTAATTATTTGTTCAGTCTGAGCATGAATAGCTATAATGACTAATAAAGATGAATAGATTAAAAGTAATTTTTTCATAAAAAAATAATTTAAAGTAAATAACCTGATTCTCGAAATACTATTTATTCAAGTCACAAAAATAGATGAATATTGCTTTTTCTTTGTTCAAAAAACAACCAAATGAGGGGAAAAATTGACACCAAATTATAAAAAATACAGTTTTCAATTTCGAAGTTCTTGAAAAATAAATTAAAAGCGCGCCGTATCACTACGCCACGCTTTTGTCAATCATAAATCTCTATTCAAACTATTATGAAAAAAAAACTATCTTTTAATTACAATTTTCAAACAACCGGAGTCGCATTTTACGAAATAAATCCCATTGATATACTGTTTTGTATCAATATTATGGGTTGTAGATGCTTCAAGAATTCCGATAGCGTTATACACTAGTAAAAATGTTTGGTTTTTGTTGTGAACTACTTGACCGTCAAAGTATAATCCTTCCATTGAAGGTTGAGCAAAACCCGAAGGAAGGGTTGAAATACTTGTGGTATACACTTTCGAATTAATGCCATCAGTTACCGTGTAATTTAGCGGAGTAAGTGCAGAGTTTGTAAAGTTAGTTGCCACACCCGATGCCGGACTTACGCTTGTTCCGATTCCGCTTAATACAATAGTTGGCTGAAGGGCTGACAGATCAGTTCCAATGGGTAAAAGAACTGAAATTGTTGCCGGATTATGAATAATTGTAGCATTGGCTGTGTCAATCTTAAATGAACTAATTTCGAGGCTTGGGGCTACAAATTGAGTTCCTGAAAGCAAATACTGAACTGCATTATCCAGTAATTTCAAGCCATCGGCACTCAGGTCGTTGTATTTGCCCGAAAGCAAACTAATCATCAGGTATTTCGACGTTTTCCCAGCTCCTAAACGAATAGAAGCTGGTAAATCATGGATTGCAATTCCTCCGGCTACCTTCGCAATCTGATAACCCCCAATCAAAACGGCAGTTACAGGTTGAACGTTTTTTGAAGTCAGTGTATTATAAATATATATACTATCGCTCAGCGTAATACCGGAGAATATGGGATGCGAGGGCTGAACTGCTATAATTCCTTTTCCTGAATTTCCGTTAGTCGGAGTTCCCCATCCCCAACGTGCAGATGTTCCGGAAGTATAGAAATAAGATTTGGTATTCAGAATAGGTTTATCAGCGGTTTTAATCAGATTTAGTTCATGACCTGAAGTAGCTGCGTCGCCACCTGTCAGTGATTCGTGAAGCACAATTAAGTCATAAGCATCGTAATTACCTGTAAAACTGGCTTGAGCAGCTCGTTTAGTTACAAAATAATTTGATTTTGAAAGTAACTGAGCCAGGAATAAATCATTCGTTGCTGTAGTAGCATCGGTGGCCAGATAGAGAATATTGGTGGCGGTAATATTTTTAACTGCAATAGTGCCGCTGGCTGTTATATCGCTTCCAGTATAACCTACAATGGGTGTGGCTTTTACGGAATAATTAAAATTGCCGGGTGTCACAGAGGCATCGACAGTTCCGGAAATGGTATAAGTGCCGTTATCGTAGACCGTAGTTAATCCGCTTGGTAATCCTGTGATGCTAGCTCCAATCGAATTTTGGAGCGTAAATGGAATATCCGTTATAGCAGAACCGGCTTTTACCCATTGATTATTATTTGCGGGAGTTGTTATGATCGGTGCGGCAATTGATGCAGCAACACTCAGCGTCACCGTATAAACGGTATTATTAGACCCATCGGTAGCTGTATAATTTACAGCTCCTGCCGAAAAATCCTGAGCTCCTGTTGGAGTATAGGCTGTAGCTGATCCACTTATTGTGACTGTGGGTGTAATACCCGTAAGACTTGTTCCGTAAGGCAAAGTGGCTGTGATGGTGGCAGGTGTTAGCGTTTCATTTATGGTTGCCGGAACTCCTAAAACAGAAAATGCTGAAATGCCAGGATAGCTTGCTCCGGGAGTAATATCAAAACCACTGATATTGATATTTTGCGTAGCTCCTCCACTTGTACCGGTGCAAAAACTTATTTTCACAAATTTCCCTTTCGAAATACTCAGACCGGTAACTGTACTTTTGCTATTTGTAGCATCGGGAGCAGTAGGTTGACCTGTAATATTGGATGTTATTTTTGTTCCTGCAACTGTAACATCGTCCAGCAAAGTATAAGTTCCTGCATAGCTATCGGCTACCGAAACCTGAAAAATCGTTCGGGTTGATGTGCTTCCGGAACTTTCGCCCCAAACTGTTATGGCGGATGCGGAAGTGCTTTTCAATTCTAAAACAATGGTTTTGAGCTGAACACGTGCATTGTTAGGCGATGGAAAAACTGTATTGCTGGTACTTCCGGACATGGTTGTGGCATCAACAGCATATAGTACATCAGTAGTGCTGAAGGTATAGGTTGCAACACTCGATCCGGGTTTTGGGTTTAGTCGTAACAGAACATCAGCTGCCTGAATTGCGGAAGTACCTGCTGTAAGTACTAATGCGATGGCTAAAAAGTTTCTTAATTGTTTTTTCATAATAGCAAAATTTTAAAGGTTACTAAAGTAGATTTAATTCATGTAAAGATATAAGCAGAACTCTGATTGTATGTGGAAAATTAGACTTAAAATGTATATTTTTTGACAACAACAAAAAAAAACAGCAGAATAACTATTCTGCTGTTTTTAAAATTAAAGATATAAAGTTGGTTATTTCAAAACAACTTTGAAATTATTGCTATCTTTTTGAGATTTTACTTTTACCAGATACATTCCCTTAGTCAGATTCAATAGGGTTTGGTTGCTAATTGCTTTTACATTCGTAATTGTTTGACCATTCAGTCCGTAAACCGAAATCATATCACCTGCTAACGTGCCATCTACGATAAGTTGACCCGCAAGCCCATAAGCATTTACAGCATTATCAACAGCATTTGTTATGGCAGTTACGTCAATATTTGCACCGGTTACAAAGGGTGAAAAAGTGTCGAAAGTACCTGAGTATGTACTGCCTATTACAGTTACAGTATTATTGTTAACATAAGCACCACTTAGGTAATGACCAATAACCGGACTGGTAATAGCTTCAACCAGGTTGGATGGTGTCAATGCAATTAATGTAGAAGATGCAACAGCCGGAGTAATGTCCCATTCTTTAGGATTGTAACGTACCCCATAAACAGCAGTTCCTGATAAAGTTGTATAAGCCCTTGCCGCAAAAGTACTTGCAGTTGTTGGTGTAACACTTACAGGGTCATAGCTGGTTGCAGAAGCTCCGATTGGTATCAAAGTTGCAACTGCCATAGCAGCAGGTGCAGTTACTTTTCCTGCTCCATCTGTAACAATATAACTTGTAGCCGATCCACCCGAAATGGCAGTTCCAATAGTTAAGTCATTTGCTCCTAAGGTTACTTTACCGCTTGTTAGTGCTAATGTGCCGCTTACAGTAGTACTTGAACCCAAACTAAGCCCGGCAGCATTGTTGATAGTCAGATTGTTTACAGTTGCTGGAAAATCGCTACCGGGAACCTGAGCTGAGGAACCGACAAATGAATAATTGGCAGCAGTGTTGAAGTTACGGGTTGTAGTGCGGATTGGTCCGGCAACGGGCTCTAAACCACTAGCGTTTGCGATATTAATTGTTCCACCCGTACCAAGCGAGAAAGTTCCTCCAGTAGTAGAAGGCGCATTACCTATATATCCCAAAAGACTTGTGTTTGAGAAATCAGCAGTTCCACTTACGGTTATTGTTCCTGTGCTTCCTACATTAATAACCGGAGCTACAGCAGCAGTCGAAGGTGTAACGTTAAAATTTCCGGTAGACGTATATGTTCCATTTATATTAAAAGTAGCAACGCCACCGCCACTGGTACCGGAAAGCGTAGAAGTGCCTGTTACGGCTAATGTCCCATTTATATTCGCTGTATAAGTTTTACCCACAACCTCATTCGTATTTAAAACACCAGCTACATTTACTGTTGCACCGCTGTTTATTGTAAGAGTATTATTGGAAGTACTTTGTGTGGCTGAAGAAGAACAGGTGTTAAAGTTATTTGCGATACTCAACGTTCGGGGAGAATTAACAGTGAAGTATACATTATCATTTCCGACATTATCAAATATCATTGTTGTTCCTGTCATTGTTAATGATACATTGGCATCGAAAGTTACTCCTATATTTGTTAAACCAGTAATTGGGCGTAATTTCCAGGGATAAATACTTCCTGAACCGTTAATATTAAGATTTCCTCCAAACTCAAGATACAATAATGAGACAGTATTTGAAGGATCTCCCAATGTACCGTTACATGTTAAGTTTGTGCCATAAACATCTAAATATTGTTGACTTGCAGCTGCTATTTTAGCTCCCGATTGAATAGTAAGATTATAACAAGCTTGTGTTGAACCTACGTTAAATACATCTGGCGATACAATGGTTACATTATCGTATCGAGTTGGAACTACGCCACCCACCCAAGCTGAACCGGTAGAATAAGAAACAGTTCCTACATTTAATCCAGTTGAAGAAATTTCACCAGGAGAAGCAAGTTGACTACCTGAAGTTGGACCAGTAACTAAATAATTTTCAGACCCGCCTGTTCCATTAAAATCATAAATACGAAGATAATACATAATGGCTTTTGAAAGACCAGTAACAATTACTGAGTTACCGGTACCATTATATACTACTTTTCCACCACCAATTGCACTTCCGGTTGCAAATGCAGGGTCAGCGGTATAACTTGATCCATCTGCCGGATCGGCAGTAATATCTGAAGCAGCTTTAACAACTACTAAATGGTTTGTTCCGCTACCGGAAACGGCCGGAGTCCAGTTAATAGTAAAACCGGTAGAAGAAACCGGACTAAAACTTAAACCGCTCACCTGTGCAGTTGGTTCTGCAGCATAACTTGGTATTGTTGTAGTAGCATTAACCGTTACGGGTGTTGAATAATTAAACGCTTTATCGACAGAGTAAATCCGGTAATAGTAAGGGGTAGAAGGTGTAAGTCCGGTATCATTAAACGAAGTACCTGTTCCTAAATAGACTACCTGTTCTCCGGTAGCCACCGTGTTTCCAACTGCATAAATACCATTCGCATTCGGAGTAGTAGCAGGATCAGCTAATCCACGTACAACCATATAACCACCACCATCAACTCCATTGCCAGCTCCAACAACTGCTGCTGTCCAGGATATGGTCATTTGTGTGGCTCCCGGTGAAGGTATACTAGGTGCGGTTGGTGCATCGGGGGCAGTAACATCAACTGTTGACCCTGCATATGCAACAAAATCATCCATATCCATTGCAGCTGCCATAGCTGTAGCTGTACGGAATGCACAGATGTAGCCATATTTCGGGCTTGGTGTGCTGCTAGTAGCAGTCACAGTAGCAGTTACTTTTGTCCATATACCACTAGTTGCAGCTAATGAGGTAATTGTTGTGTAGCTCATAGTTGATGTTGGACTTGTACCATCTGAACTGGCCCCTATAGTATGAGCACCTCCACCAGGTGCTGTTGTACTGGCTGTCCTGTAATAATACTGAACAATGTAAGTTGAACCACCAACAATTGCACCATTTGCAGCTGTCGGGGATTGTATTCGTTTAGTCGTTGATGTAAGATTAAAGTTAATATATTTAGAACCAGTACGAGGTGTAGCAGACTGTACCGTGCCGTAACTTGCAGTTCCACAAGTCCAATCAGTCCTTTGAACACCAGTAGCAATTGAAGTTCCTACAAGGGCTGTTCCAGAGGCTGCTTCTCCTTCAAATCCACCATCCATGGTGGGAAAGGTTCCAATAAGCTGTTGAGCCATAAGTCCGTTTACTGAGAGTAAAAGGATAAACATCGGTACTAAATACCGTAGCGTAATAGTAATTTTCTTCATGATTTTTTTTTAAGGGTTAATAATTTTTTTAAATAGATGTATAAAGTATGTATATTTATTATTCTTGGCAAATATAGACAGTTTTTCAAAAAAAGAAGCAAAAAAAATGTTATAAATTGGATTACCAATAAATTGATAGACCAAAATTAATCATTTTTAAATTATTATTTCAGAATGCAGGATGAAAAAATAAAAGAGTTTTGTTTTTTTTATTAGAATTAAATTTGAAATGGTTGATGTTTTTTTTATGTTTTATTTGTCGATGTAAATATACGTTGTATACAAATGCTCCATGTGCAAAAATTGACTTTTAAGGTTGAAAAATTGACAAGAACCGAAAAATCAGTATATGGATTAAAAAAAACAGGAATCCCTGTATGAAAAGGATTCCTGTAGAATTCAACCCAAATTGGTCTTATATGGATCGTAGTTGAAATACTCCGGTGCTTGAAGTTTAGTTTCTCCCGGTGCCGGTGGAGGGGTGGATTCAAGTTGAAGTGCTATCTCATTATCAAGCTCGATGCGCTCTATTTGAGGTGCGATGTATTTATGTTTTTCAGTGTTCATATGTGTTAGTTTTATAGTTGTTAGTAGAATTTATCCCGCTTTACTCATTCTCCTTAGCTTTATTTCAGAGTAGGGGAGACATGAGAAAAAAATCAATCAATAATTACTTTTTTACTAATACTTTTTCCTTCAGTTGTAACGCTAACCACATACAGTCCGGAACAAAGTGAAGTGTTCAGTACACTCAGGTTTGAAGTCAGCGTATTTGAATATATCTTCTGACCAAGAGCGTTGTAAACTGTCACTGAAGCTGTACCTGTATTGCCGTTAATCATTATCTGGTTGTTGACATTGGTCGAAATCCAAACCTTATCGTTGTTTCCTTGGTTAATAGCGGTAGCAATTGAAGGTGCTTTGAAAATCAGCGCAAAACGGCTGCTATTATTTGTTGTAATCCCTGAACTAAATGAATAGCTGTTGCCATTACTAATATCGGTCAAAATTGGGTTAAGCGGGTCAGCATAATCTTTCAGGATAAGCTGAGTTCCGGCATCAAAGTTATTGAACTGAGATGCTTTGATGCTAAAGCTGTTTTGCTGAGCAGTAGTAAATAACAAGGGTAGTTCGGTATTAACCGGAATAGTATTAAATCCATTGATAACCAGCGTATGACCATCAACTATCGTTGCGATTTCAGGAATGACAGCATTGTTGTTCGACATCTTGGGTGTATCATAAGCATCATAGGTATTGGAGGCAGCTGCATTCGAATAAATAATCGCTTCATCGCTGTTTATTCCATTTGAAACCTGTATACGCAATACTTGTTGTGTAGCATTAACCGTCGAAGGTGCTCTGAATTTATTATTTGTATTGTCCTGATGAACACAATTAGCACTTGAAAATGAGAAAGAATATGCATTATTAGCCAGCAACCAGAAAGCTTGCAAAGGTGGTATTTTTCCTGTCATTTGCAGACCGCTTAAACTGGTGCCTAATCCACTGGGTAAATTTTCACTATCAAATACATACCCTCCTGATTTATATGTACGATACCAATAACTTGCCACTAAATTGGAATTGCCTGCTAAATTGCTAATATCTAAATATGCAGGAAATGGATTTCCAACCAAATTATAACCGACATAATTCGTAGTGGAACTAGTTGTTAAATTTAGCGGTATTGAACCTGTGTTCAGTGCTCCGCTAAAAGTCAGTGTTCCATCTGTACTTGGAGTAATAGTTGAGTTTATTGCAACATATCCCAGAGCAGGTGTAAGTGTTGACGCTTGAGTAGTCCAACCTGACGCAGAGCCTTTTGATTCGTCATACCAGTCAAAACAGATTGGTTTTGTGGATGCAGTTGATGTTCCTAACACTCCCGAACCTGTTGCACCTGTTACCGGACTTGAAAGATACCAGTTTCGGCCTCCGGAAATAAATTGAGAAACATTGGTCTGGGATGCTGCTAATGTGCCGGCAACATCTTTTAATGTCCCTGTTCCAGCACTTGTCCCATCATTTAAAATATTGAGAGTAGTTGCAGTTATACTTCCTGTTGTTGTCAGTTTTGCATTGGCTTTTACAGTAAGTACATTTACTGCGCCTGAAGTTAGATTGGCTGCAGCAAGTGTTTGTTCGGAAGTACCTCCAAAAGCCAATGTACCGGTTGTTGCTGTATTTATAGTTCCTGAGCCGGATATTGCTCCATTTAAAGTCATCGTATTAGATCCTGTGGCTAATGCACCTGAAGTTAAAGTAAGGGTTCCTCCTACAGTTAAACCAGCCTGTAAGGTTGTACCATTTGAATTATTCAGCGTCAAATTATTCAAAGTGGTAATATTGGACGGAATATTTACTCCAATGGATGAACCACCAATCGAAATGGAAGAAGTTCCACCAGCAGACAGATTGCTTGCAGTACCGGCAATGGCAGGACCGTTAAGAGCTAAAGTGTGTGCTCCAACAGTTAGTGTACCATTTGTAAGTGTGGCTGTACCACCAATAGTTAAATCACTTCCCAAAGCTAATCCATTAGCATCGTTAAGTGTAAAATCACCAACAGTATATTGACTTGAAGTTACAGAAGAATTAACTGTAATGGTATGTTGTTGACTCCCACCAGTAAAGCTAAGAGTGCCATAAGAAGAGTTTCCATTACCAATAGCTACTGTTGTAGATGGATTTTGAATGTATACATTTCCTTTTATGTTCAAAGTTCCTACTCCAGCTGAAGCTGTAAGAGCAGCGGCATATAGTTTTGAAGCTCCTGATAAATATACATTTCCATTGATTGTTGCTGATTGAGTAGCAGATCCTCCCGGACTACCTAATGGATTCAGCGAACCTCCACCTGATAAAATTAAATCGCCATTGATAGTTAAAGACCTACCTGTTCCACCTGTGCCCATATTAAGTACGACAGCGTTTGATATTGTTAAATTTCCGGAAATTGTATTGCTTCCAGTCACATTGACTAACGTGTTACTAGCAGATGATGCCCATTCAATGTTGTAATTATTTGTTGAAGGAATTCGAAAATTAGCTGCTCCGCCTATATATAATGTTCCTCCTGAACCTGATACACCCGCTGTAGGTGCGTTGAAATTTATATTTGTCAAAGATATTACAGATCCACTTGCATTAACAGCAGTCATTTTATAAGTTCCATTAACCTGAATACTTCCACTCCCTGCAGTAATTGTTGCTCCTGTACTGGCTTGATTATCCAAAGTTCCCCCACTTGCAATAGTCAGAGTTTGTCCGGAAGCCACAGCAATTGATGTTGTTGTGTTTGTAAGGGTTACGCCTGAGTTTACAGTTACATTGCCTACTGAAGATGGAGTACCTGCATAAGTTACATTATGTGAAATACTTACAGAAGTCGCATTGGCATCAGGATATAATGTTGCATCATACCAATCTGTCCCTGAATTTGGGGAGGATTGCCATTTCGTATTGTCATTCCAGTTGCCGGTTGCTTTCGTGCGAAAATAATCGGTTGCTGTAGAACCAAGTGATACTGTAGCCGTATAAATCTGAGTTGAACCATCTTCTGCGGTTACTGTATATTGTACAGGAGAACTGAAATCCTGAGCTCCGGTTGGAGAAATATTCACACCCGTTTGTGTGATTGATGGAGCATAACTTGTCCCAATTGTTCCATAAGGCATTACAACAGAAATATTTGTTCCATTAATTGTTGAACCCGCTTGTCCAGTAATGGAAAATACAGTAATAGCTTTAGCTGTGTTTAAGGTTTTTACACTTGCAGAACCAGCAGATTCATTAGAGTTTGGAATTAAACTACCATCGCCAATGGCTGTTACGGTATAAGTATAGCTAGTATTCGCACTTAAGCCTGTAACTGCTTGACTGGTTGCAGATGAACTGATAGAAGAAATTGTAGAAACCACAGTTGCCCCCAGATAAACTTTCAACGTGTAATTTGTAATATTATTTACAGCTGCCCATTGAGCAGTGAAGCCCTGATTGCTAGGAGTTATTGCTCCAGATGTAACATCTGGTGTCGCTAATTTTACGGTTAACGTTCCGGTCAATGCAGGAGTTGAAGTATTTGTTCCATCGGTAGAAGTTACACTATAGTTATAGGTTCCGGGAAGGGTTGGTGTACCTGCAATAGTTAATGTAGGACTGCTTTTTGTTTCATTAATTCCTGAAGGTATACTCGAAGAGCTTCCTGTCCATACGACATTTGATGTTGTAGCTGAGCCACCCCAGGTGTATAATATGCTTCCAATAGCAGAACCAACAGTTACAGCTTGAGTTGTCGAACCACTTGTCCAACCTAAAGTTGGAGTGCTATTTGATGCAACTGTTACTGAACTCGATGAAGAACTGACACATTTGCCTGTTGCAGTAGCTGTAGCAGTAATGAGATCACCTGTTGTTAAGGCACTTACTGTAGCCGACCAAGCACCACTACTAACTGTTGAAGTACCAATAGAAGTACTTCCATTTTTATATACTGTAACAACTGTACCATTTGCCTCTGAACTTGTACCTGAAACAGAAGTATCTCCATTATATAACAATGTTGAAGTAATAACAGGATTTGCAGTGTTTGCAGAAACATTTATCGTACCAGTTGTTGTAGCAGAGCCACAACCTCCGGAAGGAGTAATAGTGTATGTGAAATTTCCTGAAACAGAAGGAGTCCCACTAATGGTAACCGTTCCTCCACTGTATGAACCAGTCACTCCGGTTGGTAATCCCGTTACATTAGCACCAGTGGCATTGGTTAAAGAATAAGTAATGTTTGTAATTGGAGAATTGATACATGGTGTTTGAGCATTTGTTCCAGCTAAAGATGTAAGCGTAAAGCTATATGGCGTAGGGCAAGCCTGAGATACAGAGACATTGTCTAAAGTAAAAGAAGGAGCAGTTGTTTGTATTGGTGCGGTTGAACCAATATAAGCATCCGCCCACCTCAAATAGATTACTGACTGATTATCGCAAGCTGATGGTAATGTCACTGTAATTGTAATAGATCCTTGTTTAGTAGGACCTCCCGTAGTTTGAGTAGGTGTTGTTACTGTTGTATATTCTGTATTATTTACACCAGTAAAAGTTCCTGTTACAGATGTTCCATATTGCAACTGGCATTTTTCTTGAATTGTACCTGGTATTCTTACAGTGGAAATTTCATATGATACACTTACTCCAGTGATTCCTGTAGTATTAATTGCTAGGACTAATGCTAAATCAGCACTACCATTATAGCTAAACCAACCTAATGAACCACCGTAATTGTAGGCTGCACTACTATTTGTTGCATTAGTTGCAGATGCAGTCAAAGCTCTTGCTGTGGAAGATGGAGCAATGGTTGGATATGAAGTAGTAGGTGCATTTGATATTTTCCAAACATTCCAACCTGCGGGAAAAGTTGTAGAGCTTGCAGCTAAACCGCTGAAATCTTGAGAATAGGGTAATGTTTGAGCAGTAGGTGCGACTTGAGCATTTAAACTTGTGCTGACACTAATAATTGCAATTCCCACCAATAAACCCATTATGAGCCTACGGTTCAATTTTGTAATTTCTTTTTTCATAACCATTAAATTTAAAAGATTATATTTTAGTATTTTGATAGATTTCAAGGCTGTAAAAATAGCTAGTAAAACAATGTCAGATGTTCAAAAAATGACTGAAGATGGAGAAAAATTGACGTGGCTGTATTTTCTACTACAATTTCACGCTTGAACTTGTTAAGATGCTGTTTGTGAAGAAAATACGCTTGATTAATTTATCGTGGAAGTCCTTTCAGACTTACGAAAAGCAGGGAAATCAAGTTATACATATTGAAATAAATTGGCAGTAATTAAATTTTTTCTCGTTTGTTACGAAAAGAATAGTTGAATTGCTGCAAGTTCTGTCCGGGATATCCGATACAGCTGCCTTGGTCATGAGTGTTGTGTGCGAAGAAAATGAAAAGGGAGGAGTTGGAATACTAAGTTCCCGACTATTCAAATTTTGTATATCAGCATAATCGTAGCCTTAGTTCAACAGAAATCATAGTGGGATCTTAATCACTAACTTAAGTGTGCCTTAAGCGATAATTGAAGACAGTGAATGAAGCTAACTTTAGTAAGGCAAAATTTTAGGGATTTTGAATTAATATTGAAATAGCCAGGTATGCGACCGTTGAATAGCAAGCTATACGATAATCAATTAGCCTCGTATGCGATAATCAATTAGCCTCGTATGCGATCGTCAATTAGCCTCGTATGCGATCGTCAATTAGCCTCGTATGCGATGGTCGATGCTTATAACAAAAAGAATGTAACTGATTGAGGATTTTTCGGGAGTATTTAAATGCTCAAAAACACTTTCCTAAAATCTCTATCATTAATTTGCAGGAAATAAATAGTAGCTGAATTCGTGGGTAGATTGATATTTAATTCAGCTATTTTGCTACCCTGCCAATGCCTGAGCTCAATTCCCTGAGAATTATAGATTGAGACAGTAGAAAGCAGCTGATTTGTAAGCGAGTGAATAGTCAGAATATTATTACGAGTTGTAATCAGGAACTGATTGGGTTTTAGTTCTGAAAGGCCTGTTGAAGTTTCCTGCCAGATTTCATATTCCAGGCTGGCCAGAATAAAGGGTCCCACACCTTTTAAATCGTTGGAAACCAGTACACCGGCATCGCTTCCATTCAGATAGTAATCTATCGAACCATCGCGGATGGGACTGGTGGACGGTCCAAGTCCGGCGGATTTGCAAATCTGATTGAGCGACAACACTCCATTGGCATCAGCAGTAATAAAATTGGTCAGAATGCCCTGATAGGCTTTAATGGCTGTGGTCTGATAATCTATTTTGGAAATCAATCCCAGACGGACAGCTTTCAGTAACGCATACGTAAACATGCAGGACGCCGAAGATTCCAGAAAATTATGTGTTCCGTTGGAAGTCAACGTGCCATCGTAACGCAGTAACTGATACCAGCATCCACTCACAGGGTCTTGCCAGCGTTTAATACCGGCTGCCACCTGATTCAGTATATCGACGAGTTCCTGTCGGCGGGCATAATTGGCAGGAAGAATTTCCAGCACATCTACCAAAGCCGCAGCATACCAGCCCATACCGCGTCCCCAGAATTGGTTGGAACAACCCGGAAATGGTGCTGATTGATTTGCCCAAAATGAATTGGCATCACTTGCTGTTGCAGACCAGGCGTGATAATTGAGTTGATAAACAGGGTCGTAGGTTTTACTGTGAATCAGCACAAACTGATTGACAATATCGTCGTAAGAAGTTCCGTTGTTGAAGGTTTTTTCGTAATTGGCGTAAAAACGTGTTCCCATATACAGCCCATCGAGCCACATTTGATTCGGATAAGATCCTTTGTGCCAGAAACCACCGGTGGCAGAATTGTTGGTGCGGGGATGTTTGGTCAATTGCTTGCGAAGGCTGTCTAATGCAATTTTGTACTGGCTTGATTTCTCTGTTGAATAAATCTGGATCAGAAACTGTCCGGGATTGATATTGTCGAGCGTGTAAGCTGTAAAACTGTAGCCGCTTGCAATTTTGCCCGAAGTATTTATGACTGCTTTGGCATGGTTCAGTGCATAATTATAATAGCTACTGCCACCGTATTTATTGTAATATTTCAGAATAGATTCTACAAATAAACCGTTAGGATAATCCCAGCTTAGGATGGTTCCACTTCGACTTATCTGTGCATCGGCCATACGTTTGGAATAGGGGTCGTTGGTTGCTGAAAAAAGCATGGATATGATTCCTAAATTCAGAATAAGCAGAAGGAAATATCGTTGTTTAAGCATATCGGAATTTATTCTAAAATTAGTTTTTGTGTGCCAACCTGATTCATTGATTTATCAAAACCAACCAGATAATAAATTCCCTTTTGAAAAGCAGAGACATCAATTTGTTTTTTACTGTTCTCCAACCTGTAAATACCAATCTGCTTACCCATTCGGTCATAAACCAGGATATTTTTCATATTAGCATCGCTGCTTTGGATGCTAATTTCTCCACAAGCCGGATTTGGAAATACTGTAAATAAATTTGTTGTGACGTGATTTTCTTCAATCCCATTAGGAGCATAATATTCATCAGCACCACAATCAATTACTCCATTCTTACGGTTTTGACCATCCAGATCAAGTTCAGCAACTGCTGGAATAGTAGCCGGATTTCCTGCATTGATTGCCGCTGAAGAACTGAACAGATGAAAATCGGGATTCGTAATGTTGGCATTTACAAAGAGTGGATTGGCAAAAACGGAATTTTTATTAGTTCCGGTACCGGCAACAAATGATATATAATCGCTGTAGGATTTTTTATTCCAGTCGATACTGAGATTTACTGCAGCAGCTGCACAATAAATCAGGTTATAATTGAAATTCAAACCCGGTTGTGATAACTCCGCATAAGAAAGCATATTGGCAGTGGTAGTAAAAAATATATTATTTTCTATAGTACAATTTTCGCTATACGAGAGATAGATTTCACCGTTTCCGGATTTGCTGTAATCGTCGTAGTAACAGCTGTTGTTTCTAAAAACGGAGTTACTGACTTTACCTGATTTGGGATAATTCCAACCACCCAAAGCAATGGCACATACTTCGTTGTCGTAAAACACATTGTTTCGTACCAGTATGGAATCGGTTGTTTTTCCGGCATTTTCGCACCCGATTTCAATGCCGTAGCCATTATGATAGGATGTATTGTTTTCAATGATAAGGTTTTTTCCACCGTCGACATACAAACCGCCTGAAGTGGCATAGGCAGATACGCAATGATGAACGAGATTATTACGAATAATTCCGTTTCTGGCCTGATCGTAAGTTGTATTGGCGGAAGTGCCTTCGAATCCGATGATATCAATTCCTATATTTGTCAGGTCGTGAACCGAATTCCCCGAAACTTCAAATCCTGAAACATTTCCATTTACAGCCAACCCCTCACTGTAACCCAGCCGACAATTATAAAGCTGATTATTCAGTATTTTAAGGTTTGAAATAGCCGTTGTGGCATTACTCCCATACACAATTATTCCCTGTGCATTGGTATTAGAGTTTACGGTTGCACTGACATTGGATGAAAAATGAATATCGTGAATTTTGCAGTTTTTTATCGTGATATTCTGACAATTACCGTCCACAAGTACTCCCTGCGCATCCATCATGATGTTGTTTCGGAGTTCAAGTCCATCAATAATGGTATTCGAAATATTGGTTAATTTCAGAATTGGAATCTGCGATGTTAGGCCTGTTGCATCAATTATTGGAGTCTGATTCTGATAATTCCGGATGCTAATTCCGGAAATCGGGACATTTAACTTCTCGTTGTAGATACCGTTCATTATATTCAGTGTATCAGCACTTTTAAGATGAGATAAAGCCGATTGAATGGTCAACCAGGGCGCAACCTGACTTCCGGTATTGGAATTATTGCCGGTGGAAGAAACATAATAGTTCGTTTGTCCGGAAACAGAAACAGTACATAGGACTATTCCGAAGAATAATCCTATGTACTGTCTTTTACGAAGAGATTTTATTTTTGAAAAATACATTTTTTCTTAAATAAGTGCTATCTGAGCACCCGTGTTTTTATTTTTTCATGATTTTGACCGATTGCATTTCATCCCCAACCTGCAATTTGCCAATATATAAGCCTTTGTTCAAGGTGCTGAAGTCAAGAACTTTCTGGTTTGCACCTACCGTGAAATGATAGTTTTCTTCAAATACCAGTTTTCCGGTCAGCGAATATACGGATAATTTTCCATTTGCATTATTTTCCGATTTGAAAGTCAGGGTAGTTGTTTCATTTACCGGATTCGGATTCAGTTCAAGATGCTGAATCAAATCATAAACGGGATTCACAGCATTTGGAACTGAAGGTGAACAGCTGCCGGTCCGGGGAGCTTTCTTCACCTCTATGCGATCAAAATTTGGTCCTCCGTTTGCGCCAGGTCCGGTGAATTTCACTGAATTTGCACCTGATTTCAGCGAGAGAACAACCGGAGCATAGGCATAAACATCATACGAGCCCGGGTTTGGACAAGCCGGATTAGCCCACAGAACTCCGTTTACATATACATTCATTGGTCGATCTTCAATGCCGGCATAGAAAATATTCACATCGTAGCATCCGGCAGTGGTTACCGGCACATTCAAGCTAACTGCAGCATCCGCAGCGCCATTTGTAAAGTCGATATAACCGGTTCCGCTGAATGCATGATCCGTTTTTGAAGTGGCGTTTACCAGTGTTCCGGTTTCGGCCTGTATGGTATTCCAATCGGCAGCAAAAATAGGAATAAAAGTAGCTGTAATGGTTTTATTTCCGTCCATCGTAATGGTCGACGGATTTGTTCCGCTGGTTAAATCACCACTGTAATCAGAGAAAAGATTTCCGGTCGTAGCAATAGCATTCAACGAAACCACTGTTCCTGCATCGTAAACTCCTGTATTTACCGGGTTTGACAAAACTGAACCTGCTCCAACCACATGAATAGTCAGTGTATACTGAGCAGTTGAAGTAAAGTTAGCGGTTAGGGTTTTATTGCCATCCATAACGATGGTTGCAATTTTAGAACTAGCAGACACATCACCGCTGAAACCCGTGAACTTATTATTGGCATCAGCTGTGGCAATCATGCTAACTACCTGACCTCTTTGATAGGGACCGGTGGCAGGGTCTAAAGTAACTGTGCCTGAACCTGATTTATTTACGGTTAGAGTATAAGATGGGATGAGATTAGCACCGGTTTCGAAACAACCAATATCCGGTTTCGTTCCATTAAAAGGAATAGGAGAAATGCCCAGGTAGGGGAAATTGCTGATGGAGGTACCGGCATCAATTTCCTTTGTTGCTGTTGCAGCTAAATGAGCAAAAGTAATATCGGGTAAACTTCCATTTGCTTTTCGGGCGGCTGTACATTGAGTAAAACCAGTTGCCACATCAGAAATTTGAAAATCGGCAGTGGTTGCAAAATTACTTGCTTCAGAACCATCACTTGCTTTCATGGCAAAAGTATTAGTTGCAAAAACCTGGGTATTGGTAGTAGAAAAACCTGTTTTTGTTCCGCTTGGCTGGAGTGATATACAATTTTCAACTGTTACTGTTTTTCCTGTAGCCAAAGCAGTTTTAAACATGTAATTTCCTGATGCATTGCTGATACTTGTACAATTTAGCATCGATAAAGAACCCATATTCCCATTTTGATCAAAGCCTTTATTGCTGCAGCCAAAAGCAAGACAGTTTATCAGAATCTGGTTGTGACGCTGGTCTGGTGTAGTACCACTTCCACCGGTTTTAAATCCGTTACCATTACCCGGTCCTTTTGTTCCATCTTTCAGATAACCGCTTTTAAATACCCAACAGTTTTCCAGGGTGGTAGTCATATCATCGGGCATGGGTGGAACGGCATCCAGGCATTTCAGATAGCCATCCCAACCGTCATCAGAATTGCACCAGGCACGGCAGCCGTAGAAATAATTGCCGGTACCAGGATCAATCTTTATGGAGAAACCATCTGCATTTCCATAGGATGTTGCAGGGTCGGCGTTATAATATGAATCGCAGTTAATTATTTTGTTGTATGATGCACCTCCTTTTGCCTGAAAACCGGCATCGCGGTTTTCGTCGAAGATACAATTTTCAATGATATTATAGTTTCCGCCCTGAATCAGCATACCGTTATCACCTGCAGCAAAAGCTTCAATGCCTTTTACGTACCAGTAATCACCGGAAATCTGAATGCCTTGATTGCTATCGGCAAGTATCATCGACGAGAAATCAAGTTTGACTTTTTCACCGGGGTAGGCAAACAGGAAATTCATTTGAGTAGCTGTTCCGCTTTTCGACAGATTTACCCGGGTTGCACAGGTATAAGTCCCCCCACGAACATAAATCAGGTCACCCGGATTGGCCATCATTACGGCTTTATATACAGTGGCAAAGGGAGTACTAAGGGTTAGGCCATTGTTTGTATCGTTACCGGTAGTCGAAACGTAAAAAATAGCGGCCAGACTTGTTTGGGCAAAAGCAAATAAAAGTCCGGTTACACAAATAAAAGTAAAAATTCTTCTTTTCATTAATCGTGATTTTAAATTATAGATACTAAGTTGATTATGACGCAAAATTAGAGTTCCTGTATCTATAGCTTGTGGAGAAAATGACTTTTTGTGTGTAGTGATTAAATTACTGGCTATAAAACATGAATTTATATAAGGTTTCCATACAAAAAGGATATCCGTTTTGTTTAGGACAGCATTTATTGCAACTTAAGCAAGAAAAAATAGTATTAAACAATTAGTTATTATCGAAGCACTATAATTTTGCTTGTTTTGTTTGTATTGCCTACAACTAACTGGCACAAATAAATGCCATTTTTGAGTGACGAAACCGATACCGGAATAAAATATTCCACACCTGAGTCGACTTGTCCTTCGAACGCTTTGGAAATAATCTGACCATTGAGATTACAAATATTTATTGTTGCACGACTGGAATTATCAGCACTGAATTTTAGCACAGCTTCGTTCACACAAGGATTAGGAGTAACCGACAGGTTCATTTTGGCGTTCATGTTCATAATCACCTGCAATCCGGTATTTATCGGACCTTCCTGCAATTCGTACGGACCTAAATCACGACCAGCACCGTAAACTTCTTGTTTCAACCAGGGGAATTCGTTGCTGTATGGAATATTCTTCCAAAGACCTTTGTCTATCAAAACACTTCCTGATTTTAGTCTGCCAAATTTGGCAGGCATGCTTCCATCTGCGCCACGAGGAGCTTTAGCGTCTTCTTCGCTCAGACTAACATAATCTGAAGCTCCAAATCCACGAATAACGTTTGTCCAGGCTTTATCTGAAGTCGACAACATAGCGTTATTACTATTAATACCACCGGCTATTTCGATATTTCCAAAACAAACATTGTTGTAATATTCACAGTTTGATGCCGATTTTTCAAACATAAAATCATATCCACAACCGAACGCCAGACAGTTCACCAATATCTCACCACCATTATGACTGTTCTGGTCAAAACCTTTTACAGAACCGCTTTTGTCACAATTAAACGCAACGCAATTCCAGGCTTCGTGAATACCTTCCGACGAACCTCCGGTACCGTTTCCACCCATTTTGATGCCATTCCCATTTCCCTGGAAAGAGCCGGTATCATTGGTCCATCCAAAATTCTCTGCGCGTCCTGAACCCCAGGCCCAACACTCAATAATTTTAACCGCATAGTCGGTTTCATATAAATCCCAACCATCATCGGAATTGTCCCACGAACGGCAGCGGATAAAGCGGTTGCCCATACCGTTATGCATTTTGCAGGCAAAACCGTCCGCATCGCCACCATTAGTATCCATATCGTAATTCAGGTATGAATCACAATCAATAATATCATTGTAACAGCAATAACTTCCGTCATTCTTTGAAACTCCGGAGTTTGTATCAGAAAATACATGTCCGAATCCGAGTTGAATACCACCATCATCGTTGTAGCTGAAAGTACATCTCTCAATGATATTATGATTTCCTTCCAGTTTTATTCCGTTATCACCGGCCTGGGTAATATGTATACCAAAAATATGATAGTAACTTCCGTTGAGCTGAATACCCCTGATGTTTAATTGTTTGGGCTGATCCTTGAAGTTTAAAATTGGAAATTCGCCCGGATAATTTTTGATGGTTATACGTTTGGCTGCTGTGGCCACAGTGTAAAGTCGAACCGTTGTTTTTGTTCCATCTTTCATTATATTGGGATGATACGTTCCACCACGACAAATAATTGTATCTCCGGGCAAGGCAGCATCATTGGCTTTTTGAAGATTATACCAGGGTGAATCGAATGTTCCTTCGCCCGAGTCGCTACCGGTTGGAGCAATATAATACACTTTTGAATCGGTGTTTGAACCTGTTCCCAGAAGTTGTAATTGAGCGGAAGCGCTACCGCCTGTCAAAGTCAGATTATAACTGTAGGATTGTAGTGTTGTTGGCGAAAATTGAACATATATGGTGTCTGTACTTAGTGTATTTGCAGTGTAAGGTAAATTAACCGAAGTACCGAAACCACTTGATGAAGAAGTTGAAATCAGAAAGTCGGAAGAACCTGAAAGTGTTACATTTCCATCAGTTGGATAAAGATATTTCGCTGAAACCGAAAAACTTCTTTTGCTAAATGTGCCGGTTCTAACAGCACCGAAATTGATCACTGATGGATTAATGCTAATACTTGCCACCTGCATGGTTAGTTGCGAAAGTCGACCGACTGTAGAAGTAAGATAATTGCTATTTTCATTTGTTCCGTTATATTCAAAAATAGCAAAATAATAGGTTTCTCCAGCTTCCAACCCTGTAACAACCACTTTATCATCATTTCCTACATATGCTGCCATTACATTCGTATCGAGCAATTTCGGTAAATTCAGGTAAGCAGTGCCATCAACAGGTAACCAGGTCACAGCAGTTCCTTTTGAATAAACTAACAAACGACCTGTTCCATTTCCTTTACTAAAGATGATTTTCATCGATGAGCCTGTCACTTCACCTGCAGTAATGGAGGCTTGCTGAGTAGGTTCATCACCCATGGTTGAGGTCGTAACAACAATATTGTCAACATAAATACTAGCCGAACCACAGCTGAATTTAAGCAAGACGCCTTTAGTCCCCGCTTCGTTGATGGCCATATTGGCTGAACCATAGGCAGAGGCTGAATTTACGGTTGCTGTCCCGATTGTAGTCCAGTTAGCCCCATTATCAATTGATTTTGCAACGGTGAGAATTTTTCCGCTACCGCTACCCCGGTGATTGAAACTCAGTGTTGTAGGTTTGTCAATAGATGGAGAAATCATGTAACCATTTGTATTCATGGATGCACGGGTACTTCCATTATCAACTTTTCCGGCAACGCCATTCAGTTTCCAGATTCCGGTTGCGAGTGTAACAGACGTTTCGGAAGATGGTGCTGAACTTGGCATACCTGTTTCAAATGTTTCGGAAATCTGGGCAGAGATTATCCCGACAAAAAACAATAATCCCAGCAAGGATAATGTAAGTTTTCTCATAAAATAATTAATTTAAAGTTTGAAAGAAAGATGTTGACAGAGAAGAACTTACTCTTCTCTGTCAATAAAAATGGATTAATTATCGCTTGATAAATTTTTGAGTGCTGATTTGTCCGGCTTTGTTTTGAATCTGAACAAGGAAAATGCCATGATTAAGATTATGCGTGCTAACTACCTGCGACAACATGGACTGTGCAACAACTGATCCGGAAGTTGAATAAACTTTCAGCTGAGCAATATCACCATAAACAATCAATGCCGATTCTGTCTGATACAGTTGATAAGCAGGTTTATCTGCCTGAACAGTTGAAACTGCAGTTTGGGTGTCATATACTTTTACATAGAAGTCGTAAATACGGATTCCACCACCGGATGCTGTATTTGTAAAAGTTACTGAAATTGGTGATTTGGTGTCTGTAATTCCGGCCTGAGCCATTAAATGATAACCTGTGAATGTGCCTTTTGCTATTGATGCTGAAGTCCATGAATTTGTTACCCCATTCTGTGTCCATGAAACTTTAATGGTTCTTGAACCGGTGAAATACATATTCAATTGCAAATCAACCAAACTTGGCAAGTTCCAGGTAACACTACCGCCACTTCGTTCTACATTTATAGCTCCGATGGTACATCCTGCAGGAACAGTTCCTGATTCAGAATAACCAGGATTCCAAACTACAGGATAACTGTCTGAACCATTCGTAAGTGAAATAACACCCTGTAAATCAACAGGTAAATGATTGATAGAATCCTGAATATGATACCAGTCGCCGGTCAGAACCTTGGTTGGAATAACACGGATAATATTTCCTGTAATACTTAATGTTGACATTCCGCCTGTAGCTTTCACAGTGTATGCGCCGTCAACTGTAGGAGTTCCTGAAATTGTAAGTGTATTCCCATTAGTTGCCTGATTTAATCCGGTAGGTAATCCGGTCAGCTCGAAAGCAGTTGCACCTCCGCCCATCTGAAATACAATATCTGTAAGGGCAGTGCCAATATTCACCGTTTGGTTTGCATTATTTGAGCTACAAACCAGTGTTGCAGGAGCCAGCATACTTATTGTTATCGTTCCAGTCAATATAACAGTATTTACTCCACCCACTGTGCTTATTGTATAAGTTCCTGTTTCAGTAGGATTACCGTAAATTTTAATCGTTTTTGCTGTTGCATCTTTCACAGCACTTAATCCTCCTGGAAGATTTGTGATATTGACATCTGTTGCAGCTCCATTCCATTTATAAACTATTTTACTGATAGCTGTACCGCTATAAACTGTCTGAGTATTACTTCCTTCAATAAGTAACAGGCCTCCCTGAGTCGAGACTCCGGTTTCGTAAGCACCCATATCGGCATTGACGCCATTGTAATTTATGGTCAGATTGGGCAATTGAACATAATCAACCGGACGGCTGGCAGCAGGAATAAATGGTGTAAGAGCCAGATTATTTATTATTTCCCCTTTATCTATAAAAATACTTCCATCTTTCAGTTTGGCAAAATCATTATCAGCTAAACTTCCATCTGCCTGACGATCTGCTTTAAATAAATCGGAAGACAAACTCTTAAACTCTGAGGAATGATCTTTTACCGAAACAGCCACACCATTTATCTTATTTCCATCTTTATAGGGGTCGCAACCATCAATGGTAGTCCAGCTATTGTATGCTGTATTCGGAATCTGAGAGCCGGTTTTATCATCCGAAAGGAATTCATGATTCAATACTACCGGTTTGAAACCAATATTGTTACGCATATACATCGTTCCATACTGGAAAATAGTTGGGAAACGGAAGTTGTATTCATTTCCCCAACCGGTATTGTTGATAATGTACATGGCTTCGTATGCGTTATTTTGGTCGTAACCCTTGTGAGCATTTTCGAAAGAAACGCAATTGTGAACCAGATGAGCCCCTACAGATTGGGCAAATGCTGCACCACCTGATGAACCACCTCCACCAAGTTTGAATCCATTTCCATTTCCACCAGTTGATGCTCCTGTTGAATCAAAAGCAGCTTTCCATGCCCGGCAATTATCAATTACTACCGGATGGTAAACCATGTACATATCCCAGTTGTCATCTGAGTTTTCCCAGGCACGACAGCCGTGATATTCTGTTCCCGGACCGGGAAATAGTTTACACCCAAAACCATCCGCATCGCCACCGTCATCAGCACTTCCATTGTATAAAACACGGTCATAGTTATAATAAGAGTCACAATTGAGAACTATATTCCCTCGACAAAATTGGTATCCGGGATTAAACTGAGGGTCGCCGGCAGGTAATGATTTAGTTTCTTCAATAGTGAAATCTTTATACATGCCAATTTGAAGACCTGTATCGTTATTGCCATGGAACTTGCAGTTTTCAACGATGTTGAAACTTCCTTCCATTTTCATTCCATTATCTTTTGCGTTGCAAAGTTCAAGACCCTTGAAATGCCAATAACCGGCTTCATGATTCATGTAGATACAACGGGCTTGCTTAAATGAAAACTCATCAACAGTAGGAATCTGACTTCCGTCAATAATTACTTTCTCTTTATTATATGCCCACATATAAATACGGGCATCAGCACGTCCGGTTTGGCCGGCACGTATCTTAATTCCTGCAGTCAGCATATATTTTCCAGCACAGATGTAAATTGTATCACCAGGTTTTACCAAACTGACTGCTTGATTGATTGTTTGATACGGACTGTCCATGGTTCCGCTGTTAGCATCATTTCCTGACAACGATACAAACATCGTTCGAGCTGAAACAATCATGGCAAAGTACAAAAAAATGATTGAAAGAGTGAAAATTCTTTTCATGGCAGAATATTTATTAGGGTTGCTTTAAAATTTATGATGTGAAATTACAGGTATTAGATGCATTGTGTGTGGAAAAAATGACTTTTAATGTGTACAACTTGAATAAATATAGGTTTTAATATGACAGAATTTGGTGCCATACTTCCTATATCACTTGTGACAATAGAAAAATCACTGTATTAGTATATTAGACATTATATAAGTTAGCATGTTTTTAAGAATTGAATGCGGATGGAACATACCGACTTGTCGGTATGTTCCATCCGCATTCAATTGATTTGTTTTAAAATATAAAATCCAATATGTCAGACAAATACAACTTGTATAATGCCTATTATAAAAATATAAAAAAGGGAAACATTCAAAATAGTTTCCCTTTTTTATAAATCTTATACACGCTGCAATAAATTATATTCTTTTGTTCCTCATTATTTTTTGATTATCAGTTGTTTGATGACAGCTTGGTTGCTAAATACTTCTACCAAATAACTTCCACTACTCAGTCGACTCATATCAATGGTTTTTAAATTACCAACTTTTTGTAACATCAACATACCTGTCAGACTGTAAATATCAACTTTCTGAATTGTTGCATCAGAAGTCAGATATAAGTTGTTTATTACCGGGTTTGGATACATGCTAAACTCTCTGGTTTCAGCGTTTTGAATCCCACTCGTTCCAAATACCACGCTCATATAGTAAAGATTATTCGTACTGCCTTTTTTCACAGTATGAGAGCCTGCCGGAATAGTAACAGTAACGATATTGGATACCGGAGTGTAGGTTACACCATCAACAGAAACAGTTCCTGCACCATTAAAAACAAGCGTTAGTATACCTGCATTCAGGGTTGTAAATGCAATAATTGTAGTCGATTCCATTTTCAGGCACTGTGTCAAAGTCAATCCTGAATAGCTAACAGTTCCCTGAGAAGTGGAAAGATTTCCTGTAATAGTATAGAATGTACTTGTTTTACCCGATGTTGTAAAGTTTTGTATCATATCTCCTGCTGTCGAAGGAGTCATTGTGATTGTTCCTGAACCGGTTACAGCCGTTCCAACTGTACCCACGGTAGACAATGAATACGCAACTGTGGCCGTTGGAGTCCCTGTAATAGTGATTGTTTTTGCAGTAGCATCTTTTACAAAAGTAAGACCTGAAGCAGGTAGCCCGGTTACTGTTGCATCAGTTGCATCACCACCCCATGTGAAAACAATAGCACTAATAGCAGTACCACTTGATACTGTTTGGTCGCTGTTGTTTGCTGATGTAAGTGTAAGTGTTTGGGTGCTTGAAATTGCAATAGTTCCCGATAAAGTTACTGATGTACCCGTAGTACCGGTAGTCGTGATGGAGAAGGAAACATTAGCTGTGGGACTGCCCGATATTGTGATTGTTTTGGCTGTAGCATCTTTTACATAGGTTATTCCTGATGCCGGTAATACTGTTACAGTAGCATCGGTTGCTGTGCCGCCCCATGTGAAAACCATATTACTAATGACTGCACCACTCGCAACTGTTTGGTTGTTGTCAGTAGATGTGGTAAGTGTCTGACTGTTTACGCTTACATTGGTTTCACCCTGTACATAAACCATATTGGTTGTATAATTTGTAATTAAAGTTTTTAATGCTGTAATTACAAGATATGCAGCATCATCAACCGAATTATTAAAAGTCCACTTTATATCACCACCATTGGTTCTACCTGCATATTCCATAGTTTTGGTTTTTGCAACTTCCGGAGCATCCGGAACTAATGTTTTTACATATAAGTTTGCATCGGTATCAAAGTTATTATAAGTATTGGCTCCTGAGAAAGATTTCACTGTAACTGGTACCAGCTCATCACGTGTTTGCGCTAAATATGCATCAAAGTCGACTGTAGAACTTATAACTCCTGCAATGTTATAAGCAGGATTTGGATCAGCATAAGCAACAAAACGCATATTATTTGTTCCAATGGAAGCATCAAATGTATTGTTGTAAGCCTTAATGGTACCCCCGGCTTCTCCCGAGAAGGTTCCCAGATTGGTGGGATCATTCTTTAGAGTCGTTTCGTTCCACACATCAGTACCCTGCAATGAAGTCATCATCGGATGTTTTGCATTACGGTAATAATTATTCTCTACAAATAAGGATGAACCCATAGTTGAACCGGCTCCGTATTTTGCAATTCCATCATAGTAGTTATTGTAAACATGTACTGAATAAAAACGAACACGTGGATGACGGGAATCGGAATGGTCAAACCAGTTGTGATGATAGGTAACATACAAACCGCTTGTAGTTCCTTCACTAAGACCTAAAAGGCTTGATTTTCCATTGTCAACGAAGTGGTTATACGATACAGTTACAAACGTTGATTTTTTTATATCCATTGCACCATCTCCTTTTATCTGATCGGCATCACTCCCAGCGTTACCATAATACATCTCATTATTATGAATCCAAACATGGTCATTATCCTGTTGTAATCCAAAATCATCACCATTCGTACTATTATTATTCATAGCAGCAATATTTCTTATTTCAACGTTCGCAGCAGCTTTCAGACAAAAGCTCCAACCATTGGTCACAGCATCATCACCTACACCTTCAAAGGTGAAAGAACCGGATGCATTATTTGCATTCGATATATACAAATCACCATTAGTCAAATAACTAAGGTCTGTTATATTTCCAATAAAACGAACAATCAAAGGACGTGTATCTTTTCCTTTTTTAAATCCGTCCAATATAGTTTGTAATCCAACACAAGGATTAGCTGTTGCACCGGTTACAGTCATTGAAATCGTATTTTTTGTATTTTCGGTAATATACAATATCACTGCACCCGTTTTGGGAGTTCCATCCATATTATAGGCACTTGGTATATGTCCGCCCTCAAAGGCGAAACCATTACGGTCGTGTGCCACAACTGTGACATTTCCGGTTGTTGTTGGCGTTCCTTCAACTCCCGAAATAACCGGAGCTACTTTAATGGTATAAGTTCCGGGACTAAGTCCCAATATATCAGCACGAAAATAAGTGCTATAACTACGAATTAGCTGCGTGTCAATTTGTTTATTAGTAATACCCATGCCACTGTAATATACATTATAGCTTGATGCACCAGTAGCAGGTTGCCATTTTACATAAGCAGATTCGAGCCAACCAGCCGATTCATTAATAGTTACTGACTGTGCCCATACTTGTGCAGTGGCCATTAAAATAATTGCGAAAATGAAGAGTTTTTTCATTGTTGTTGTATTATTCATTTAATTGTGGTATTAATTATAGGATACAAAAATACAATTCAATTTCGGCAGTAATGTGCATAAAATGTTTTTATGTGTGGACTTTTCGAATATTAACGAGATAGACTAAATATTAGCAATAGTTATCACTTTTTTTCGGCTAAATCAAACAATAATCAGTAGATCATGATAGAAATATAGAATTTTGTGTGAGCAAATATTCAACAATATAAAGAGCGATGACACTTGAAAAAAAGTTTGTGTTTTTTCTGATAAACTAGTATAATTGGTAGAAAAGATGTATAAGGGAGAGTAAAAAAAAAAGCCCGAAACAACAATATTTCGGGCTTCAATAGTAAGTTGATTTAAAAATTATGCCAGTTTTTTGTCGAGATTCCGTTTGATAGCAGCCAGAAAACTTTCAGTACTTAGATAGTTTTCCCTTGTAACATGATCTCCATGAATAAGAACGGCTAAATCCTTTGTCATTTCACCTGCTTCAACAGTTTCAACACAAACTTCTTCCAATTTATGGCAGAAATTAATTAGTGAATCGTTTCCGTCTAATTTGCCACGGTGTTCCAGCCCCCGCGTCCACGCAAAAATGGATGCAATCGGGTTGGTTGAAGTTGCTTTTCCTTGTTGATGTTGGCGATAATGGCGTGTGACAGTTCCATGAGCTGCTTCTGCTTCTACCGTTTTTCCATCCGGAGTTACTAATACGGAAGACATTAAACCCAATGAACCAAATCCTTGCGCAACAGTGTCAGACTGAACATCACCATCATAGTTTTTACAAGCCCAAACAAAACCACCACTCCATTTCATAGCGGAAGCCACCATATCGTCAATCAGTCGGTGTTCGTAGGTAATTCCAGCTTCTTTAAATTTGGCTTCAAATTCCTTTTCGTAAACTTCCTGAAAAATATCTTTGAAACGTCCATCATACGCTTTCAGAATCGTATTTTTGGTCGACATATAAAGAGGCCATTTCTTTTCCAATGCTACCTGAAAGGATGATTGAGCAAAACCATAGATTGATTCATCGGTGTTGTACATAGCCATAGCCACGCCATCGCCTTCAAAATTGTAAACTTCCCACTCTTTGGTTTCGCCTGCTTCGTTGGTAAATGTCATTTTTAATTTACCTTTCCCTTTAATTACCACATCAGTAGCTTTGTATTGGTCTCCAAAAGCATGACGGCCTATAACAATAGGTTGAGTCCAACCCGGCACTAATCGGGGAACATTGGAGCAAATTATCGGTTCACGGAAAACTGTTCCGCCAATAATGTTCCGTATTGTACCATTAGGTGATTTCCACATTTTTTTTAACCCGAATTCTTCTACACGAGCTTCGTCGGGGGTTATGGTAGCACATTTAATACCAACATTGTATTTGTTAATAGCATTTGCTGAATCAATAGTCACCTGATCGTTCGTTAAATCACGGTTTTCAATACTCAAATCGTAGTATTTGATATCTAATTCCAGATAGGGAAGTATCAATTGTTCTTTGATAAATGACCATATTATCCGGGTCATTTCGTCGCCATCAAGTTCAACGACAGGATTTGTTACTTTAATTTTATTCATTTAAAATTGTCTTAGGTCTAAAGTCAAAGGTCAAAAGTCTAAGACTTTGATCCTGTATTATTAGATTTGTTTAAATATTCGATTAATTTTTGAATAGATGATGAAATTATTATTGTTTTGTTTCTAAGAATTATGGCAGTATCAACCGAACATTATTGTAAATCTTCACAAAGAAATAACATGCTTCTTACTTCACCACAACTCGCTTTTGCTATCTTCAACTAACGAATAAATAATGGATCCGATCCTGATTCAGAACCTTCAGCTATATTATTCATAATCGAAACAGCAGCTCTTTGTATTTGATCTTTGAATCCATAATCTTTACAAGCTTCAGTCATTTTATAAATGTCATTCACTAATAAACGAGCATCTTGCCACACCCTTAATTCTTCAAAGTTTCTCATTTTAAACTTATTTAAGTCCAAAATATAAAGGACAAAAATCAAAACTTTTGACTTTTGTCCTTTGACTTTAGACTAATTTTTATCTTTTGTTTAATGGTACAAACTCCTTGCGCTCACCAACATTTTTATAAGCCGGACGAATAATACGTTTACTGGCAAAGTTCAATTCTTCAATACGATGTGCAGTCCAACCGGTGATACGAGCCATAGCAAAAAGAGGAGTGAATACTTCGGTTGGAAGACCGATTGCTTCATACACAAATCCTGAATAGAAATCGACATTGGTACAAACCTGTTTGTTAATATCATCGCCTTTGAAAGTCATAAAAGCATTTACCGAACGTTCGTCAAGCAACTCGAGGAAGGCAAATTCTTTTTCCAACCCTTTTTCCAACGCCAAAGCACGAGCCATTTCTTTCAGCAATAAGGACCGTGGATCGGAAATGGTATATACAGCATGACCAATACCATAAATTAAACCTGTTTTATTATATGCCTCTTTATTAAGCATTTTCTTCAGATAGGCGTCAATTTCTTTAATGTTTGTCCAGTCTTTTATAGCCGTTTTTAAGTGATCGAACATTTCGTTTACTTTAATGTTGGCACCACCATGAAGCGGTCCTTTTAATGATCCAATTCCTGTGGCAATAGCTGAATAAGTATCAGTCAAAGTTGAACTTACAACCCGAACAGCGAAAGTAGAGTTGTTACCACCACCGTGATCGGCATGAAGAATAAGCAATAAATCAAGAATTTTTACATCCAAATCGGTATAACAGTCAGAACCCTTCATCATGTAAAGGAAGTTTTCTGCAATCGAAACATTTTCCTTTGGATGACGAATATGTAAAACACGACCTTGTTGGCTATGACGAAGAATATTATAAGCATAAGCAACAATTGTAGGGAATTTTGCAATAAGGTCAATAGATTGTCTAATCAAATTATCACGGGTAATATCATCTGCTTTGTTGTCAAAGGTGTACATCTCCAGCACACTACGAGCTAGAATATTCATAATATCAACACCTTCTAAATCAATAATGTTCATGGTAGCTTTCTTGTCTAAAGCCATACCGTCGTTCAAAATTGTTGAGAACATTTTTAATTCTTCAGCATCTGGTTGATAACCTGAAAGAAGCAAAAAGGCTGTTTCTTCAAAACCGAGTCTGTTTTCTTTTTGCAGACCGTGTACAAGATCTTCAACGTCAATTCCGCGGTAGAATAGTTTTCCCGGAACAGCTTTTAATCCACCTTCGGGTAGCTTTTCGTATCCAACTACGTCACCAACTTTTGTTAAACCTACCAGAACTCCTGAGTGATCCTCATTACGTAATCCGCGCTTAACATTAAACTGTGTAAATAATTCTTTGTCAATACGACTTGTGGTTTTAATCGTTTCAGACAATTTGTAAATTAAAAAATCTTTTTCCATGAACTTCGATTATATTATGTTGTTAATTATTTTGAATAAGTTGAATAAGTTGATTTAGTTGAATAGGTTGATTTGGTTTATTAAGTTGGATGGGTTAAACCATCTGAATCCTTTTTTCGTTTTTTATCTTTCTCGTTTATTTTATTATTTACATCCGTATCTTTTTGATTTTGAAGAAAGTGTATATATCCATTTATAAGTTTTAAACAATAATCATATTGCTTTTGAAAATTCAGATATTCTTCTTTTGAAATATATTCTTCATCTAATGCGCAAATCAAGTGATCGAGTGTCTCTGACAATGAACCTCTTGCTTGTCGGCAGAATTGAATATTTTCCTGAAAATGATAACGTCCATGACCTTCGGCAATGTTGGCTGTTGTTGAACGGCTCGAACGTTTTATTTGATCTACCAACTTATATTTTTCTTCAATCGGAAAAGTCTTTGAAACAGTTGAAATATCATTCCTAAATACCCGACATTGTTTCCAAACCTCCAACTCGTAAAAATTACTCATTGATCCTGTATTTTTATTAGTTTGTTAGATTAAGTTGATTAAGTTATTTGTTGATTGAGTTAGATTAAGTTATTTGTTGATTGAGTTAGATTAAGTTAGATTAAGTTATTTGTTGATTAAGTTGATTTAGTTACAACTAATTCAACTTAATTTCTTACTCAACTAATCCAAGCTAATTTCCTAATCAACCTAATTTCCCAATCAACTTATTCAACCTATTCAACCAATTCAACCAATTCAAATCAACCTAATTTCCTACTCAACCTGAACTTACTATACTAATCCATTCAATGCACTTCCGGCTTTAAACCATTCAACCTGTGCATTATTATAAGTGTGAACAACCTCAAATTGTTCATTCGTGCCATCAGAATGTTTTAACTCAATAGTCAGGTTTTTTCCGGGAGCGAAACTTGTCAGGCCAAGGATGCATATTTTATCGTCTTCTCGCACTTTGTCATAATCGTTTTTGTCGACAAAAGTCAAAGCTAACATGCCTTGTTTTTTGAGATTTGTTTCGTGAATTCGTGCAAATGATTTCACCAAAATGGCTTTCACATTCAAAAAGCGTGGTTCCATGGCTGCGTGTTCACGACTTGAACCTTCACCATAGTTTTCTTCTGCTACAACAACAGAACCGATCCCAAGTGTCTTGAATTTACGTGCCAAAGCCGGAACAGCCATGTATTCTCCACTTTCAGTATCAAGCACGGCATTCGTTTTATCATTGAATGTATTTACGGCACCAATCAGCATATTATCCGAAATATTGTCCAAATGTCCACGGAATTTGAGCCAGGGACCTGCCATGGAAATATGGTCGGTTGTACATTTTCCTTTTACCTTAATTAAAAGTGGTTGATCCAGGTAATCTTTGCCGTCCCATGCTTTGAACGCTTCCAGTATTTGCAGACGCTTTGAAGTGGGATTGATATTTACCACAATTTTACTTCCATCAGCCGGTGGAGCAATATAACCGGCATCTTCCACAGCATAGCCTTTTGGTGGCAGTTCAAATCCGATTGGTTCTTGTAATTTTACTTTTTCTCCTTTATCATTTAGCAAGGTATCTGTCAACGGATTGAAACAAAGGTCTCCTGCGATAGTAAGTGCGGATACAATTTCGGGCGACCCGATAAAAATATGTGTGTTTGGATTACCGTCGGCACGTTTGGCAAAGTTGCGATTGAATGAAGTTATAATGGAGTTTGAACGGTCAGGAATGTCAATTTCTCGTTTCCATTGACCGATACAAGGTCCGCAGGCATTCGCCATAACCACAGCACCAACCGATTCAAATTCGGCAATCACACCATCGCGTTCGGCGGTATAACGAACTTGTTCAGAACCCGGGTTGATGATAAATTGAGCCTGCACCTGGAGGCCGTCTTTTTTGGCTTTTTTTACAATGGAAGCTGCACGGGTAAGGTCTTCGTACGACGAGTTGGTACACGAACCAATCAATCCGGCTTCCATTTTTTGTGGATAGCCTTTTTCTTTTACGATTTGAGCAAATTCCGAAATAGGATAAGCCAAATCAGGCGTAAACGGACCGTTCACGTAAGGTTCGAGCGTGCTTAAATCAATTTCGATTATGCGGTCGTAGTATTTTTCAGGATTTGCGAGTACTTCTGCATCGGCCTGTAAGTGTTCGATGTTTTGAAGTGCCAGTTTAGCTATCGATGCACGTCCGGTAGCTTCGAGGTAAGCAGCCGATTTTTCGTCGAATGGAAAAACAGAAGTAGTGGCACCGACTTCAGCACCCATATTACAAATAGTACCTTTTCCGGTTGCTGATAGTGAAGCAGCTCCTTCTCCAAAATATTCAACGATAGCATTCGTTCCACCTTTTACAGTCAGAATTCCGGCTAATTTCAAAATAACATCTTTTGCTGAAGTCCAGCCCGAAAGTTTTCCGGTCAGTTTTACTCCAATTATTTTGGGCATTTTCAGTTCCCAGGGCATTCCGGCCATTACGTCAACAGCATCTGCACCACCTACGCCAATCGCAATCATACCAAGTCCACCGGCATTTACGGTGTGTGAATCTGTTCCTACCATCATTCCACCGGGGAATGCATAGTTTTCAAGCACCACCTGATGAATAATTCCTGCTCCGGGTTTCCAAAATCCAATTCCAAATTTATTGGAAACCGCACTCAGGAAATCATATACTTCGCGGTTGGTATCGTTGGCAGTTTGAAGGTCGGTAGTTGCACCGGCATAAGCCTGAATCAGGTGGTCGCAATGAACGGTGGAAGGTACGGCAACGGTTTTGCGACCGGAATTCATTAATTGTAGCAAGGCCATTTGAGCCGTTGCGTCCTGCATCGCTACCCGGTCGGGTGAAAAATTTACGTAATCAACAGCTCTAGTATAATCTTCTATGGGTTCGTCCTTTGCAAGGTGTGTATATAGAATTTTTTCGGTGAGAGTAAGCGGACGTTGAAGTTTTTTCTTAATTTGTTTAATCTTTTCAGGGATTCCAGCATATATGCTGTGAATCATCTCTTCATCAAATACCATATTTTTGTATTTTTAATCAATTTGAAATTGTTTCAAGGACAAATATACACAAAATTTGCTATTCTGTGCAGTTATGAAATTTTTTTAGTATTTTTTTTAAAATAATAGACAGTTAATTAGTTAAATTCTCTAATCTTCAAGATAACCAAACAAGCCATTATCAAAATCAGTATATGCCTGAATGATTTCTTCTTTGCTATTCATTACGAACGGACCATAAGGAAAAATCGCTTCGTTAATCGGCTCACCGCTCAAAATCAACACAATTGCCTCATTTTCAGCTTTAACTTCAATATCAGTACCATCGTTTGCAAACAGCACAAAATGGTCGGATTTAATGGTTTTGTTACTGATGGTAATTTCACCCTCAATAACCAGAAATCCTGTATTGTAATTTTCAGGTAGAGAAAGGCTTACAGCGCTGTTTGGCTGTAAACGCACATTATACATTTCGATGGGAGTGAAACTGGATGCAGGACCTGTTGTTCCTTTGTAATTTCCGGCAATTACTTCAATAGTTCCTCCATTATCGGGCAGTATAAATTTTCCGAATTCTTCCCGTTTAATCGGCTGATACTTTGGTGAATCCATTTTGTGTTTGGCAGGCAGGTTTACCCAAAGTTGAACCATTTGCAGCATGCCGCCTTTTTTGCTCCATTCCCGGTCGTGATATTCCTTGTGCAAAACACCCGAAGCCGCTGTCATCCACTGCACATCGCCTTCGCCAATTACTCCGGAGTTTCCGGCACTATCGTGATGAGCCACTTTACCATGATAAGAAATAGTCACGGTTTCGAAACCACGATGCGGATGAACACCTACACCTCGTGGCGTATCGGTGGGTGGAAAATCAACTTTTGCACCGTAATCCATCAAAAAAAAAGGACTCATCCGCTGTAAACCCAGTTGACCATTTCCCGGAAAAAAATTATGTACCCTGAAACCATCGCCTACCATGTGAGCCGGAGGCGGAGGTAGAATACGTTCTATACTGCGAATTTTCGACATTTGAATAAGTTTTACTTCCTAAACAACTAAATTAAAGATTTGTTCGGGATGAATTATGTTTAATCTATCGTCAGTTGGTGGAACGCCTCAACGCACTTATCGTGGTGGAAGGCGAAGCTGCTTATGCCGGTTTTGTGACCGAACTGAACAAACGTATCGAAGGCTACGACAATACCGTTTCAATCCGCCGGGCAAAGGGAAAGAAAGGTGGCGATGCTCCTGCTGCAACAAATTAAGAGTAAAATTAGTGAGAGCGCGGACGAGAGTTCGCGCTTCTTTTTACTCCAATAAGAATTTTTTTTACATAAATCAGTTTAAATTAAAAAACAATTATTAAATTTGGAGCAAAAAAACATATTTACTCATATACAAACTTAAAAGAACAATATTATGAAAAAAACTTTGACTCTGTTTTTGGTAATGCTGTGTGTTGTTTCTATTTACTCTAATGGTTATGCGAAGTTCCCTAAATCAAATGCCTTTTGGAATTCTTTAACCACAGGGCGAATGGGATACCCATATGAATTTCAATCAATTTATTCATTGGGAGATACTACAACTTTTGATAATAAAAAATATATCGAAGTTTATGTCGAGCAAAATGGATACAAACCTATTACTGGCTATATTCGGGAAGACACATTGACAAAAAGAATATATTATAGAAATTATTATAAGGAAGTTGTCTTGTATGATTTTTCATTGAATGTAGGCGACACAATCTTTTATGGTAAAGAGTCTGGAAATCCTCAAACTGTATATTATAAAGTTGTGAATAGTATAGGAACTATTGAGTTAAATGGAGAACAAAGAAAAATATGGAATCTGACAACTTCTATGTATTATATGAATGATATTTGGATAGAAGGAATTGGCAGTGTAGTTAGATTTGGCTTGTTAAATCCACTTAAACCAGACATTCCAACAGATGCTTCATCAACTTATTTTGGTTGTTTTAGGGATGAGCATATTCTATATTTTAATAGGGAGGCAACAAATTCTGAAGACTGTCCATGTTCCAGATGGTTAGTAAATGTTCCGGAAGTTAAGAGCAAACTGGAGGAAATCAAATTATACCCAATTCCAACAAAAGACAAATTAAATATAAACATAGGAAATTCAAGTTATGATTTTTTTGAAATCTACACCTGCAACTCTAAACTCATAGAAAATACAAAGATTAATTTTAGAGAAAATATTGAATTGAATCTTGGAAACTTAGAAAAAGGAATCTATTTCATAAAATTCTCAGGCAAAGATAATGTTTGCCTAAAAAAGTTTGTAAAACTTTAATAACATTCTATTAACACGTTTGCGCTCGCTCGCTGGCGCACATTTGCAATGTGTGCCAACACAGGACACTCAATCGGCTGAAATTCTACGAAGGATTTCAGCCGATTTCTTTTTCAAAAGAGTTTCCACGTGATTTTTGTTTATATTTCAAAAACATCTATCTTTGTATTGTCATTTCAACAGAAGTAAATTGCGTTATTCCCAAAATATTTGAATACTTCGGATTAATATTCTACTTTTTTTCTAATGAGCATGAGCCAATACATGTTCATGTTGCTTTAGGAGATTGCGAAACGATATTTGAATTGATAATGGAAAACGGTGAGCTTAAAGAGATTCGTCGCACAGCTAAAAAAGGCGTGGATTTACTTAGGGAGAAAGATGCTAGAACAGCAGAAGAATTTATCCGTAAATACGAAACCAATATCATTGAAAAATGGATTAATTTCTTTGTTCTGAAAAAACAAATTAGATGCACAAACATTAAAAAGAAAATCTAAATTTATCATGGCACGTCAATTATTTATCCAGCAAGCAGTTTATGTTTCTGACCTATCGGTGGAACTTAGATTTAATGATGGAACAGTGCGAAAAGTAGACTTTAGTACTTTTCTTAAGAACCATCCACACCCTCAATACAATAAATACCTTAAACCGTCGAATTTTAAAAAGTTCTATATTGATCACGGTAACATTGTTTGGGGTAAAAATTGGGATTTAATTTTTCAAGTTGAAAAACTATATACTGGTGATTTTTCATAATAAAGAAATGGTCTAGCTAATAATGTGCTTTAATCTATCATTTTTCCACCCTTTCCGCCCAATTACGAAACTTTAACCCGCTCGCTCGCGCACATTTCTTGCTAAACCAAGCGGCATAACTTGTCCCGATTTATAGGGAGCCGAGCGGCAATGTGTGCCAACACAAAACATACAATCGGCTGAGATCACTAAGGATTTCAGCCGATTTAATGAGTTTAACCCTTTATAGGGAGTCTAATTTGGAGTAATACTCCCATTGTTCTTTTGAAGAATTTTTCAGGGATTTTGTTATAGTATTAAACAGAAGGTTGTATATTTGCATAAAATTAAACCAATTCAATTATGATAAATTCTGCAATTCAGGCCTATTTACCTAAGGTAATAGAGTTACTCCAAAAACATAAGATAAAAAATGCTTATATTTTCGGATCTGCTGTAACAGAAATGTTTAATAACGATAGCGATGTTGACTTTCTGGTTAATCTTCAGGATGGTTTAAATCCGGTTGATGCAGGAGGGCATTTGTGGGATTTAGAATATGAGTTGAAAGATTTGTTGCATCGTGATATTGATTTACTGACTGAGCGTTCATTGAAAAATCCTTATTTTATCTCAGAAATTAATGCAACAAAAGTGGCTATTTATGGATAACAAAACGAATAAAATATTAAAAGATATCTTGATTTGTATCGAAAATATCGATAATTATCTGGGAGAAAATAAGATTTACAGTGAATATGATAGCAATTTTTTATTACAGGATGCTGTTGAGCGCAATTTAATTACAATAGGTGAAGCGGTAAATGCGTTATTAAAGAAAGTTCCTGAAATTGCCATTTCAAACGCTCGTAAAATTGTTGACACAAGAAATAAGTTAACTCATGGGTATGATGAGATCGAAAATGTTCAAATATGGAATATCATTATTAAGCATTTGCCTGTTTTAAAGCAAGAAGCAGAAGAATTGATTTTGAAGTAAATATACACATACTGGCGAACTTTTGTAAAGTGTCCTAATTTTAAAATTCGGCTGAGATTCCACGAAGGATTTCAGCCGAATGTATTTATAATCGTATTTTGGTTCAATAAAGCGCACGCTGGTTCAAGTCTGTGGCATGTGTCTAATAAAGAAATAGTTTAATAATGTGCTTTAATCTATCATTTTTCCAGCCTTTCCGCCCAATTACGAAACTTTAACTCGAAATAAAGTTGTATTGATTTCATTTTATTCTACTTTTGCCCCAACTAATTCCGTTTTCAGTTGTTTTAAACCCAAATGAAAAAACTAATCTCCATCCTGTTTGCTGCATTGATACTCCTTTCGGGGATGCATCTTAGCTTGGCTACACATTATTGTGGAGGAGAAGTTTCGCAGGTTAAGCTTTCATTTACACACCAGAAAGCCAGCTGTGGTATGTGTGCGGATGAACAATCAAGCACTGCCGATAAGACGGTTAGCAATGAAGGTTGCTGCAAGGACGAAATGTCTTTTTATGCGGTGGACAACAATTACAGTCCGTCAACCTTACAAATCAACCATTCTGCCAACCAATTGTTGCAGGTGTTTGATATTCCCAAAACGATTGGAATTCAATTTCTACATACGAATTCTGCTACCTACACCAATGTCCAGCCACCGGGTAACTATATTGCCAGTGCTGTCAGCCTCTCTGACATTTGTGTATTTCGCATTTAAGACCCCCAAACCCCCTAAAGGGGGATTTAAGAGTGCGTTAGTAAAGCGTTTCTAAGGTAGAAATGCTTTAAGTTCCGTATAACCCCCCCAAAGAAATTTCATAATTAAGGTCTTAAGCCCCTTTAGGGGTTTGGGGTCGTTCATCATAAATTACATCAAGATGAAAACTTTAAAATCAAAATTAATTATTGCAATAGCATTGGTATCGGTTGGATTCACTCTGGCAGCATGCAGTGAAGACCCGGTTACCCTGATTACAGATAAAACATGGGTGATTGAATCGGTAAATATGGCCGGAATGGATATGACCCCTGCCGAAATTCTGGCAAGTGAAGGTGCTGAATACCAAATGAGGCTGAAAGCTGATGGAACGGTAATATATGCTGATAATATGGGCATGAATCCAATGACCGGTGCATGGCAGTTCCAGCAAAATAAAACACAATTTGTGGTTTCAGGCATCGAAGCCGGCAAGTCGGATGTAAACACTATCAATAAACTGACTGCTACAGACCTTTGGTTTTGGCACATGGACGGAACCGACAAAATGATTATGCATTACAAATTAAAATAAACAAATTAAATAACAAGACCTTTGAACACCCATTTGGGGCAGGGGTCATAAAATTCAATCAAAATGAAAACGTTAAAGTTATTCGTAGCCATTATGGCTCTTACAGTCACTTCAGTAGCATTTGCAGCTACTAAAACAGAAACAATCAAAATATCGGGCAAATGCGAATCGTGTAAAGCCCGCATTGAAAAAACTGCCAAAGTGGACGGCGTAACCAAAGCAGAATGGAATGAAAAAACCAAGATGCTTACACTGGTTTATGATCCTGCAAAAGTAAAAAGCGATGACATTGAGAAGAAACTGGCTGCTGTAGGTCATGACACTCCAAAGTACAAAGCAACTACTGCAGTTTACAATGCATTGCCCGGCTGTTGTAAATACCGATAATTCAATGTGCCAATAAAAAAATATGCCAATGTGCCAATGATTTGGTATGCCCTTCTTAATTGGCATATTAGCACATTGGTATATTAAAACATTGATTTTATGTTCAACAAACTCGTCAAATATTTTCTCGAGCACAGGCTGATTACCTTTATTTTTCTGATTGCCTTCGTGCTGATGGGAATTACGTATTCACCTTTCAATTGGAAAACGGGAGTTATTCCCCGCGATCCGATTCCGGTGGATGCGATTCCGGATATTGGTGACAACCAACAAATCGTTTCTACCGAATGGATGGGTCGCTCACCCAAAGATATTCAGGATCAGATCAGTTATCCGCTTACTTCCGCCTTGCTGGGCATTCCGGGGGTGAAAACCATTCGGAGTACGTCCATGTTCGGCATGTCGTTTATCTACATTATTTTCAAGGATAATGTGGAATTCTACTGGAGCCGGTCGCGTATTCTGGAAAAATTGAACTCGTTGCCTGCCGGTACGTTACCGCAAGGTATTCAACCATCGTTAGGTCCGGATGCTACGGCGCTTGGTCAGATATTTTGGTACACGCTCGAAGGGCGTGACCCGAAAACCGGCAAACCCAATGGTGGTTGGAATCCGCAGGAATTGCGTACCATTCAGGATTTCTACGTAAAATATAGTCTGTCGGCTGCCGAAGGTGTTTCGGAAGTAGCTTCGGTGGGTGGTTTTACTAAAGAATATCAGGTGGATGTAAACCCCGAAGCGATGAAAGCTTTTGGTGTTTCGGTGATGGATGTGATGAATGCAGTCCGCAAGAGTAACCTGGACATCGGTGCAGAAACGGTAGAACTGAATAATGTGGAATATATTATTCGTGGACTCGGTTACGTGAAGAGTCTGGATGATTTGGATAATTCAGTTGTTTCAGTACGGAATAATATTCCGGTGCGTATAAAAGATGTTGCGCGGACTTCCTTTGGTCCTGCAACCCGTCGTGGTGGACTGGATAAAGCCGGAAGCGAAGCAGTGGGAGCGGTGGTCGTAGCCCGTTACGGATCTAACCCCATGGAAGTGATTGGCAATGTAAAAGCCAAAATTAAAGAGATGGAGGCCGGATTACAACAGAAAAAACTGGCAGATGGTAGCATTTCCAAAGTTACTGTTGTGCCTTTTTACGACCGTACCGGGCTGATAAAAGAAACCATTGGAACGCTTGAGTCAACTCTTTCGCACGAAATTCTGATTAGCATCATTGTTATTATTGTGTTGGTGCTCAATCTTAGGGCTTCGGTCATCGTTGCCGGATTGTTGCCGCTGGGCGTGCTGATGACTTTTATTCTAATGCATTTTTTCCATGTGGATGCCAATATCGTTGCCTTGTCCGGTATTGCTATTGCCATTGGAGTGATGGTGGATATTGGGATTGTGGATGTGGAGAATATCCTGCGGCATCTCGAAATGCCCGAGAACAAAGGCATTCGTGGTAAAGAATTGATGAATGTCATTTACCTTGCCACAACTGAAGTGCGTGCTGCGGTAGTGACTTCCATCGCTACCACTATTGTCAGCTTCTTGCCGGTTTTTGCCATGGAAGCAGCCGAAGGAAAACTGTTTCACCCGCTCGCGTTTACCAAAACGTTTGCCCTGTTGTCGGCTTTTATCCTTGGTATCGTGGTGTTACCAACCCTGGTGCATATCATTTTTGATATACGGATAGATACGAAGAAGCTTCGCCGCTATTTTAATGCAGGATTAATCATTGCCGGACTATTGTTCGTCGCTATCTGGCAGGTTTGGCCGGCATTGGCGTTGGTAGCTTTGGGAATCAATAACCTGCAGGATTACCGTTGGCCTAAAGAGCGAAAAGAATATCCAAACTATATCAATATCGGCATAACCGTTTTGGTAGCGTTGTATTATTTGTCCATGGAGTGGCTACCATTGGGCGCGCATAACAGCTTATTCGTCAACTTCCTGTTCGTGACGGGCATCGTTGCGGTTATTCTGGGTGCATTAATGACGATGGTTCATTTCTACGAACCGATTCTGCGTTCGGCATTGATTCATAAATGGAAATTCCTGATACTGCCTGCTTTTACTTTATTCTTCGGATTGCTGGTTTGGCAAGGATTCGATAAATTGTTCGGACCGGTTGCTACCGGTTTTGAAAAGATAGGGTGGAATGCACCTGCTAAAGCATTTCCGGGAACAGGCAAAGAGTTTATGCCGTCGCTCAACGAAGGTTCGTATCTATTGATGCCAACCAGCATGCCGCACTCTAGTATCGAAAAGAACCTGCAATATATCGAAACACTTGATAAACGGTTGGCTTCCATTCCAGAAGTGGAAGTAGCGGTGGGCAAATGGGGACGCGTGAATTCTGCGCTCGATCCGGCTCCGGTGCAGATGTTCGAAAATACCATTAATTATCGTTCCGAATATATTCTGAACAACGAAGGTCATCGCGAACGATTTAGAACAAATAAAAATGGAAGTTATATTTTAAATACTAAAAAGATAAAAAAGGAAATTGATAGAAATAAAATAGAAATAAGTGGAAATAAAATAGAAACAGGTGGAAACAAAATAGAAAAAAATGGAAATAAAATAGAAATAGGTGGAAATATAATAGATTTAAATAATATAAAGGAAATAACTTTTGATAAAGAAAAAGAAGTGTTTCATTTTAGTGCAAATGATAAAGAATTTACTTCTAAAACAACCTATACTGATATTTCAATGTATTTCAATGTATTTCAAGATATATCTAAAAATATTCCTGATTATTTGATTATTGATAAAGGTGGAGAATATTTCCGCCAGTGGCGGTCGCAGATTAAAAAACCGAACGATATTTGGAACGAAATCGTAAAAGTGACCGATATTCCCGGCTTGACTTCTGCTCCCAAACTCCAGCCGATTGAAACTCGCTTGGTGATGCTTTCTACCGGAATGCGGGCGCCGATGGGCTTGAAAATTTACGGACCGGATTTAGAATCGATTGAAAAAGCCGGTATGCAGTTCGAAAAAGCCTTGAAGCATGTTCCGTCAGTCAAAGCTTCGTCGGTGTTTTACGACCGAGCAGTGGGTGCGCCTTACCTGGAAATAAAACTCAACCGCGAAAACATGGCGCGTTACGGAATGACCGTGAGTGATGTGCAGGAAATCCTGCAGGTAGCTATGGGTGGTATGGCCTTGAGTACTTCGGTGGAAGGACGTGAACGCTTCCCGATGCGGGTGCGCTATGCCCGTGAGTTGCGCGACAATCCCGAAGATATTAAACGAATTCTGATTCCCGCAATGAACGGAACTCAAATTCCATTGAGCGAACTTGCCGATATCAATTATACACGCGGTGCGCAAATGATTAAAACCGAAAATACGTTTTTGGTGGGTTATGTCATTTTCGACAAGCTGGAAAGCAAAGCCGAAGTGGATGTGGTGAACGAAGCATCTGATATGCTGAAGAAAAAGTTGGATTCGGGTGAATTGAAATTGCCTACCGGTGTGACCTACAAATTTGCCGGAAACTACGAAAATGAGATTCGGGCAACGGAACGCTTATCGATAGTTATTCCGATTAGTTTATTGCTGATTCTATTGCTTCTGTACTTTCAGTTTAAAACGGTGACAGCTTCCTTTATCCATTTCTCTGGGGTATTTGTAGCATTTGCAGGTGGATTTATCATGCTTTGGCTCTACGGACAGGATTGGTTTCTGAACTTCTCCATTGCCGGAATGAACCTGCGCGATCTGTTCCAAATGCACCCGATAAATTTGAGTGTGGCGGTCTGGGTTGGGTTTATTGCCCTGTTTGGAATTGCCACCAACGACGGTGTGATTATGGGAACATATATTCATCAGGTGTTCGAAGATAAGAAACCCAAAACGGTACATGAAGTACGTGAAGCGGTGATAGAAGCCGGAAAAAAGCGGGTTCGTCCGGCTATGATGACTACGGCTGTGGCGGTAATTGCGCTGTTGCCGGTACTTACTTCCACCGGAAAGGGTGCGGACATAATGGTGCCAATGGCTATTCCAACTTTTGGAGGAATGATTATTCAGGTAATGACCATTTTTGTGGTACCGCTGTTTCAGGCCATGTGGAGAGAGAATACATTGAAATAAGATAGAAATACAGTTGTAATGAATTGAAATAGATTGAAATATGATTGAAAGATATTATTTCTACAATTGAAATACATTGTTTGAAAATTAAATAATTTTGAAAATGGAAACTAAAACTTTTATCACGATTAAGGATTTACAAGTCTATCAATTGTCACGGAAGCTTTCCACAATTGCATGGGATATTTATTCTAAAATGTCTTTTGAAGAGAAGAAAATTATAGGAGACCAATTTATTAGAGCTACGGATTCTATTGGAGCTAACATTGCTGAAGGATATAGTCGTTTTCACTTTTTGGATAAAGTCAGGTTTTATTATAATGCCCGGGCTTCTCAATCTGAATCGACTGATCATTGGCTTGAATTATTATTTGAACGAAATAAAATAAACCAGCAAGTCTTTGACGAGTATAAATCTATTTCAAAAGATCTTCAGATAAAGTTGAATAACTTTATAAAGTTTACAAAAAATGAAAATGAAAAAAAATAATAATAATAGAAAAATAGAAATAGAAGGAGATATAGAAACATACAGAAATACTTTCAAATATATGGATGTACTTGAAATAGATAGAAATGTATGTGAGTATTTCCATGTATTTCAAAATATTTCGAAGAGTCTTAGAGTATTTCTATTTATTTCCTATTTCCTATTTCCATGTATTTCAATATATTCTCAGAATGATTCGCTGATGCATTATCTTGAGCTGGCTACAAAGAATAACCCTACTGTTTTGCAACGATACAATGAATATCAGGCTTCGTTGCAAAAAGTGCCACAGGTAGGCAGTTTGCCGGATCCGCAATTGGAAATGGGCGTTTTTCTGAGTCCTATGGAGTTGATGGCCGGTTATCAGGTGGCGGATATTAAACTGATGCAAATGTTTCCATGGTTTGGTGTACTTAAAAATGCAAAGGATGAAATGAGTCTGATGGCAAAAATGAAGTTCGAAGCTTTCAGAGATGCAAAGTTACAAGTGTTTTATGATGTACAGCTCGTTTGGTTCGATTTGTACAAGGTTCGTCAGAATATTCGTATTTCGGAAAAAAACCTGGAACTTTTGAAAACTATTGAACGGCTTACCTTGGTAAAGTTTCGGTCGGGTTCTACGGGTGGCAGTTCTGCTGTTTCAGGTAGAAATATGTCGGGCAATGGTATTCAATCAACGACTTCAGTTTCTTTGGGTATGAATTCTATGAGTGATGGTTCAGGAGCTTCAACGGCTTCCCGTCCTGCAACTTCATCGGCTACTATGAGTTCTGCAACAATAACTTCAGGCTTGTCCGAAGTATATCAGATTCAAATTGAAGCGGCAAGTTTGGAAGATAATATAGCTTCTTTGAGAAACGAAGAGCAAGTGGCAATGGCGCGCTTTAATAGTTTGTTGAACCGTCCTCAAAAAACACAGGTTGCTAGAGTTGAGTTTTTGCCAGTCGAACCCTTGGTAATTGCTTATTTGTCGGTTACTGATTCTATGTTTATACGGAATCCGATGTTGGTCATGTTGGCGTACGAGCAACAATCGCTTACTGCTCGCACTAAAATGCAGAAACAAATGGGACTACCCATGGTGGGAGTGGGACTAAATTATTCCATTATTTCTAAAAGTGAAATGTCCACTTCGGCCATGAACGGTCAGGATATGATTATGCCCATGCTCACGCTGACCTTACCCATTTATCGTGAGAAATACAAGGCTATGCAAGCAGAAACCAAGTTTTTGAAAACGGCTTCGAAGCAAAACTATCAGGCAACGGCTAATATGCTGCAATCACAGTATTATGAGGCATTGCAACAGTACTACGATGCCGGGCGACGTTTGAAATTGTATGAAAGTCAAAGCCAGTTGGCTAAGAAATCGCTGGATATTACCATTAAATTATTTACATCCTCAGCTTCCGGCTTAAGCGATATTCTGCGAATTCGCCAGCAATTGCTCGACTATGAGTTAAAGCAGGTGGAAGCAGTGCTAGAATATAATAAGGCGGAAACATTGATAAAACGATTGATAATCCCTGAACTGCCCCCTAACCCCCTGAAGGGGGAATAAGAAATATTACTATTGATAATTATAACGAATAAAAATAAAGCTAAAATGATTAAAGATAAAAAAAACATAGGAGACGAAACTAACTTCAGTTCCCCCTTCAGGGGGTTAGGGGGCAAATCGTGGCTTAAGGGTCTTCTTTTACTTCTTGCCGGACTTTTTCTCGGTTGGCTTTTCTTTCATTCAACTGATAAAAAAAATGATAAGCAACAAACAACTGAGACTAAGAAACAAATCTGGACTTGCTCTATGGACCCACAAATTCGGAAGGATAAAGACGGTAAATGCCCAATTTGCGGCATGGATTTAATTCCATTGAAACAAAGTGAAGCAAAAGTTGATTCAAATGTAGTTCATTTCAGCAAGGAAGCTGCCGAACTGGCCAATGTTACAACTTCTATTGTGAGTTATCAAAAACCTACGAAAGAAGTTCGGTTATACGGTAAAGTGCAGGCAGACGAACGTTTGTTGCAAAATCAGGTAGCACATATTGGTGGTCGTGTTGATAAATTATTTGTGAACTTTACAGGTGAACCGGTACGCAAAGGACAATTGCTCGCTCTGATATATTCGCCCGAACTGATCACTGCTCAGCAGGAATTGATTGAAGCAGCCAAAAGCAAAAAAACTCAACCTGAGATTTACGACGCAGCTATGCAAAAGTTGATGCAATGGATGCTTACTGAGAATCAGATTGTACAAATTGAGAAATCAGGAAAGGTAAAAACTAATTTTGAAGTGTATTCCAATACTTCTGGAATTGTGACTGCAAAGCGAGTAAATACTGGCGATCATGTATCAGAAGGTAGCGTGTTGTTCGATATTGCCAATCTCACGAATATTTGGGTACTGTTTGATGCCTACGAAAGCGATTTGCCTTTTCTCCAAGTGGGTAATACTATTTCCTTTGGCTTGCAAGCCTTGCCCGGAACTAACTTTTCAGCTAATATTCAGTTTATCGACCCCGTTATCGATCCGGTGAATCGTGTGGCCAAAGTCCGAGTAGAAATAAATAACACTAACGGAAAATTAAAGCCCGAAATGTTTGCAACAGGTGTAGTAAAAGCCAATCTGAACGAGTTCAAAAATAAGTTGGTTATACCACGTTCGGCAGTTTTGTGGACAGGAAAACGCTCCATTGTGTATGTAAAGCAATCTGCCGACGAAGGTGTCAACTTCAAGATGCGGGAAATTGAACTTGGACCTATGTTGGGTAACAGTTATGTGGTACTCGGAGGCTTGAAAGAAGGTGAAGAAATTGTAACTGATGGCACGTTTAGTGTGGACGCTGCTGCACAGCTGGCAGGTAAGCCGAGTATGATGAACCAGTAATTTTATTGTCAACTTTTCCAATGTTCAAAACTTTGGAAAAGTTGAATCATATTTTAGTATATATTTCGCTTGCTTTTTTCCTCATCTAAACTGAATTTCAGGTTGCGGTGTGCCAGTTTAAAGCCTTTGAGATTGATATATATTTGTTGCTCAAATTTCTGCGGAACATCAAAATACGAGCGGTTATCTTCTACCACAATGTTTTGAATATCGTCCATATTCAGTCCGGCCTCTTCTACCAGAAATTCACGCAGATTGCCTTTCGTAAAACCTTGTCCAAAGCCGATATTCACGTAAATGGTTATTGGAGCACTGGGTTTTTCCGCTTTTGGTTGAATGCTCAGGGCTGTAAACTGTATGTTAAGTTCCGTTTCCAGTGTTTTAATGTCCTCTAATTCTTCTGTTTTGACTAAACAGATTGAAATTCCCGATTTCCCGGCACGTGCTGTTCGTCCACTACGGTGAGTGTAATGTTCGGTTTTTTCGGGTAGGTGGTAATGGATAATATAATCGAGATCCTTCACGTCAATACCACGGGCAGCAATATCGGTAGCCACCAACAGATTTATCCGACCTTTTTTGAATCCGCGCATCACTTTGTCGCGCATTTCCTGATTTAAATTTCCGTGTAGTGCGTCGGCCACTACTTCAAATCCGGCGAGCTGTTTTGCCAGTCGCTTAGCAGCAATTTTAGTACGGCAAAATGCAATTCCCCGTTGCTCTTGTCGCTCTGCCAGAAATGCTTTCAGGTATTCCAGTTTATGCCCTTGTTTGTAAATAAGGTATTCGTGTTCGATTTTCTGATTCACAAATTCTTCCGCATTGATGCGTATCTCCGTAAAATCGGGGCGCAGATAATCATGAATAATCTGTTTAACGTCGCCGGGCATGGTAGCTGTAAAAAGCATTTTGGTCGTGTTCGTTTTGCAGGATTTCAAAATCGTGTCAATCTCCGTTTTGAAACCCATATTCATCATCTCATCGGCTTCATCGAGCACCAGATATTTCAACTCTTCCAGACTTAAGGCTTTTCGTTCCAATAAATCAATCAAGCGACCCGGAGTTGCCACCACCACATGCGTGGCTCGCTGAAGCTTTTGAATCTGGTCATCAATGGGCGCACCACCATAAACAGCTTCGGCAAATACCCTCGACAAGTATTTGGAAAAAAGGAAGAATTCACGTGCGACTTGTTGTCCCAGTTCGCGGGTTGGAACAAGTACCAAAGCCTGAATTTTCGGAAGTTTAGGGTCTATGGTTTGCAGAATAGGCAGACAAAAGGCAGCCGTTTTTCCGGTACCTGTTTGTGCCACTGCCACCAGGTCGGTATCATGCTGAAGAATATGCGGGATGGCCTGAAGCTGAATGTCGGTAGGGTGCGTTATGTTATTTCCCTCCAGTGCCTGAATAATATTGTCGTTAATGCCTAAGTCTGCAAAAGTCATTGGTTGTTTTTTTAGTTGTGGGGGCAAAGGTACTTGTTTTTAAGCGGGTACGAAAGTTATCATACAACAAAGACCGTCAGCAGGAATGCCAACGGTCTTTGTGAAGTTGAATGAATAATTATTTTATCACCACCGGTTCCAAAGCTGCTCCCCAATTTTTCAAATAGGCAAAGAATTGTTCGGAGGAAGTAAAGGGGTCTTTTTCTTCTTTGCGGGCGGCTGCAGTAAAGTAAAAGCGAATGGTTTCCCCTTTCTTATAAGACATCAGAATCAGGTTATTCAATCCCTGAACCACTTGTTTTTTTGCATAAGGTTGCGGAACAAAAACACCCAGTCCGACGGTTTGTTTTTCGTATTTAATTGTATCGGTTACCGGAAAATCGGTTCCCCACGAGCCAACTAATCCTTTTTGGTCGCTGAAGGTTGGACCACCTTTAATGGTTTCAACACCGGTTGCCAGATTGTCAATATCTTCCGAAGCATGAACTTCGCATACAGCATCACGATGGCGGGCATAGAGAATATAGCGCACCGTCATCTTTATTTTTTTGTCCTCGTATTGCCAACCTTCCACTTCGCTTTCCACCACGGTTCGGAGTTTTCCGATGGCAACAATGCGTTGAGTACGTTTATCGAACTTGTCGATATGTGTGGCTTTCGTTCCATTCCAGCCTTTTACCGTTCCAACGCCCACTAAATCAAAAACCCGCAATGCATCGTCGCCATAACCTGCTGTTGCCTGTTCGTCGGTTGGATACCATTCGGTTGCAGCCAGTTCAAGTTGCTGTTTCTTTTTGCCGTACAGGTCGATAGTGCTTTTATTATCGAAATAGATGCGATATGCAATCAAAGCTGATTCAAAAGCCACTCCGTGATGATGCAGTTTGTTGTACATATCATTTTTGGTGGATGAAACTTCTTTTACGAATTGAAATTTAGCATCTTTGTCTTTCAGAATTAAATCGGCATATACTTCAGTTGGAAAATTTTCGCGCTGTGCCGCCGAAATGGTTTTCACGCTTACCGGAAGTGTTTGACCAGCCTTCAAATCAGCCAGAAAAACCAGTTCATCCGGAATTCTATCGTTATTCAAATCATCAAGCTGACTGCTGATTTGCTTTCCGTCAACAAAAACGGCCAGATTTTCCCGAACTTTTGCCGGAATGGACTTGTATTTATCCAGCACAACGACTACCGGAGCATTTTTAAGCTCCGATTTGTTGGGATTGCTTACTTTCAATGTCAGACTTTGAGCATCAAGCACTGAATTGCAAAGCAAAAGAAGGAGAAAAAGAGTTTTAGATTTCATTTGGGGTTTATTATTTTTTGATTACTGCAAATTTCGCATTTTTTCTCTGATAAAGAAAGATTATTCTAACATTAGTTGAAAACAATTTGAAATTTATACCTGTTTAGTATCCCGGACTTTGTTCGGAGTGATAATGATACTTTTTTAGATTCCTCGTTTCACTCGGAATGACAAGTACGTCATATTGTTGTGTGTGGTAGGGGGAGTTTTGGGCGGCGAAGCCGCCCAAAACTCCCCCTACCACATTATATTATAATTTTGAATGTCATTCCGAGCGAAGCGAGGAATCTATTACCGTTGTTTAAGTATTATCATTCTGATAAAGGCGAGGAATCTATCTACCAATAAGAAGATATTTTAGCTTTGCCATTCCTCGCTTCGTTCGGAAACTATCTCACCAATGTGTAAACGTTGTTTAAGTATTATCATTCTAATAATAGCGAGGAATCTATCTCTAATTTTGATAAAATATTTTTTAGAATTCACAGATAACTAAGTCTTTGTGATTTTATAGTAAGGAATCTTTCATTTGATTTTCATTAGCAGAAGCATTCTGAGTAATCTTTTTAATCACTCCGTTATCATATAATTCATCCCTGTTTTGATTCAGTTTATCTATCAATCTATCTTTCTTTTCCCGCGAATAAGCTTTAATTTGTTTTTCCCGCTTAATTGCTAAATCAATAAAATCAAACAGCTCGTAATAAACCAATTTATTGACATTATACTTTTCGGAAAATCCTTTGATAAGTTTATTTTTATGTTCATGACATCTTCTTACCAAATCGTTTGTAACGCCAATATAAAGTACATTGTTGTTATAATTTGACAAAATATAAACAGAATAAACATAGATTTTTTGCATTTTTGATATTGCTTTTAATCAAATTTGAATTTCTGCTAAAAATAAGAGTATCTAAGTTTGAATAAAATTATTTTCCAATTTTCACCGCTTCTTTTCGATACAAAATCTTATGATTCGGCATGTCGTAGATTTCCATAATAGGGCCTTTTTCGTCGTAATTATTATCTTTCACAAACTTCATCAAAGCCGGATACACTTTAAGAACACCTACCATGATAGACATTTTGCCTTTTAATGGAAATTCGGCGGTAATGTACTTTTTCACCGGACATGTTTTAATGTTGAATTTTCCTTTCAACCAAAAAGTTTTGCTGGTATCAGCATTCTCGAGAATACAACCCACATCAGAATGAAGGCTATCTTTCTTTACAAAGCGTGGATTGTCGTAATAAATGCCAAAACCTTTGAACGTTACTACATTTTCTTTCTCCAATTGATATTGGAGCTTTTGTGCCACAGAACCGGTTTTGTCGTACGAACCCATAAACTTCTCATAAACCAGTTTTTCACCGCCTTCTTCTTTTACCTGAACATTCACATTCGTGAAGCCACCGTAATTGGCAATTGCCAATACAAGGATTACCGTAATCGCAATGATTAGCCCGACAATAATTTTTACAGTTTTCATAACATAAATAATTTAAGAATTAGAAATTAAGTTGATAATTATAAGCTTGTTTTTCGGAATACTAATTTCAATAAACTTGGCAAAACCACCAGTAGCAAAGGCAATGCGATAATTAATCCTCCAATGACTGCTATAGCCAGCGACTGATGCATTTGAGCGCCTGATCCTATACCCAATGCCAATGGAATCAATGCAACAATTGCTCCGCAGGCTGTCATCAATTTGGGTCGTAGTCGGGCAGAAATGGAATAAATCAGCGCATGATTTATTGTTGAATCTTTAAGCACAGTCAGGAATTGCTGAATGGTGAAAATGCAATTTTCGCCGATAATTCCCACTATCATTATCAATCCGGTATAACTTCCCACGTTGAGGGCTGTATTGGTAATAAATAAAGCAACTACACCTCCCACAACTCCCAACGAACTGACAAAAATGACAACAAGCGATAGTTTCAGGTCTTTGAACATAAACAAAACCACCGAAAAAACCAACAAAGCAGCTATAAAAAGGATTTTCAGCAGTTCGGCAAAGGATTGCTGTTGTTCGGCATACGAACCGCCAAATTCAATATGATAAGTTGGTGGCAGATTAATGGTTTTGATTTTTTGCTGAATGTCTTTAATTACGCTTCCCAAATCCCGATTATTCAGACGGGCAGTTACCACGCCCATGGTTTGCAGGTTTTCGCGTTCAATTTCTGTTACACCGCTCAGAATGCTGAAATCGGCCATTTGACTAACCGGAATATAATCGCCGGTAATGGTGCAGACTTTCGCCTCTTTCATTTTCTCAATCGGCGTTTTATTGTTCTGCGGATAAATCATCCTGATGTTGGTCAATTGCTCTTTTTCCGGAATGGAACCAATCACCAGCCCTGAAATATAGGTTTCCATTTGCGACTGTAAATCAGCAGGATTCATGCCGAATTGTTTCAGTTTTTCTTCTTTTGGCAGAATTTTCAGCATCGGTCCGGCCACCACAATGCCATCAAACACATCGGCTGTTCCTTTCACAGTTCGTAGTGTGTCAGCTACTTGTTTCGACAACTCCTGTAGTTTCTCTTTATTGTCGCCAAATATCTTTACTTCAACCGGTTGAACACTGGCCATCAAATCGCCTAGCATGTCGGTAATTACCTGTCCAAAGTCAACTTTCAGTGCAGGAAGCGTTTTTTCGATGCGTTGACGGATTTCATTCGAAACTTCTTCGGTCGTTTTATTTCGTTTGGTTTTGAGTTCAATCAGGTAATCGCCCCGGTTTGGTTCGGTAATAAAAAAGCCCATTTGAGTGCCTGTACGGCGGGAATAAGTCTTTACTTCGGGTGTGTTTTCGAGTATTTTATCCACTTCATTGAGCATCCGGTTGGTTTCTTCCAGCGATGTTCCCGGAGGCGAATTATAATCCAACACAATAGAACCTTCGTCCATTTCAGGCAAGAATCCGGTTTGAAGCTGAGGAAGTGTAAGTATCAGACTCAAAATCAACACTACTACAAATCCAATGCTGATGTAGGGACGGCGGATAAATATTTCAATCCACGGACGATGTTTCACCAAATGAACTTCGGACGAATCGGAAAAAGCTTTATTTTTCGACAACAAAAGATAAACCACAGGCAATCCCAACCACGTTACCACAAACGAGCAAAGCAGCGTGATGATCATGGTTTCGGTTAGGATTTTAAAATAAGCACCTGCCACACCCGACATTAATTCGAACGGAAACAGAATGACAATGGTACTGAGTGACGAGCTTACCATAGCGGGAAAAAGAAACGAAATAGCTTTTCCGACTAATTGTTTCGGTGTTTTGTCGGGAAATTCTTCATGCGTTCGGTGAATTTGCTCCACCACAATGATGGCATCGTCGATGATAAGTCCGATAGACGCAGCAATGGCACCAATGGTCATAATATTGAAATCGAAACCGATAAACGCCATGCTGATAAAGGTGAGAGCAAGCGTAAGTGGAATCGTCACCAGTAACACTGAACCGGCTTTGTATGAACCTAAGAAGAACAATACCACGATAATGGCCAGTGCCAATCCAATCCAAAGCACATCGATAATACTTCGGATACTTGACTTTACAAATTCCGACTGATTGTAATACGGTTTCAGCGTTACGCCTTTGGGCAGAATCTTGTTCAATTCATCCACTTTGGCCGAAACCTGAGTAGCCACGTCAATAAGGTTGCTTTGTGGCTGTTTAACCACGGCAATAAGCGGAACGTCTTTGCCATCGGCTTTTATGCGGATATATTCGTTTTGTTCAGCAACCACTACATTTGCCACATCCTGAAACTTCACTTTGCGGATGCCGTTATCAAAAATCACCAGATTTTTAATCTCATCCATATTTTTCAACGTAGCATCGGTAACGGTGAGATACAAACGGTTATAATCCACCGTGTAGCCCGTTGATTTAATAAAGTCGGTTTGTTGCAGGATTTTCTGAATATCGAGCGGATTTATTTTGAGCGTGTTGAGCTTCCGTTCATCAAGCACAATGCGGTATTCTTTTTCTTTTCCGCCTATAACCTGTACCGAAGAAACACCGTCAACCCTCGATAGATATGGTTTTACGGTGTATTGTGCGATGAGTTTCAGCTCCACCGGATTTTTAGTATCAGACTGAAGCGAGTACCCCATTACAGGCAAAATGGAGGGATTCATTTTCTCCACCGTAATCTGTACGTCGCTCGGGAGGTCGTTTTTTATCTGCGAAATCTGCGACTCAATTTGCTGTTTATCCAAATCAATATCCGAATTCCAGTTCATAAACGCTGAAATTTCGCAACTTCCCATGCTGGTCGTGCTGCGGATTAAATGCAGATTATCAACGCGTTTTATGGCATTTTCGATAGGTTTTGTCACCATCACCATCATTTTCTCAACAGGTTGTTCGCCGTATTGAGCAATGATTTTGATTTTAGGAAAAGTAACGTTGGGGAAAAGGGAGGTCTTCAGATGCTGATACGAAAATGCACCGCCAATCAGAATCAGCAACAGAATAACCGCAATCGGGCTTTTGAATTTTACGAAAATCTTTTCCATAATACTCTTTACTGCTTATGGAGTTTTCGACATCCCGAGTTATCGGGACCACTTAGCGCTATTTTAGTGCTGTCGTTTAATCCGTAACCGCCTTCACTCACAACCAAATCACTTGCACTGAGACCGGGGTTCAGAATTTCCACCATGTCGTCATTTTCTATTCCTTTTTTTACCGGAACTTTGACTGCAAGCTTGTTATCTACGATTTTCATCACCCAGAATTCGGTTTGAGTTTCGTTGGTCATCACGGCGTTGCGTGGAACGAGACAGGTACGATTGTGACTTGCTTTTACAATTTCTACTTCCAGATTTAAATTTTCTGGTAGAGGTTTATTGTAGTGAGGTTTGATAAGAATCTGCTGGGTTTGATTGGCATCATCCACGGTGGGTAGAATCTGATAAATTGTGCCCGAAAACCGGGTGTTTTCGCCAATTACCAACGTGCAAGCGGCACCGGTTTTAACCAGCGAATTAAATTCAAATGGCAGGTTAAGCTGTACCAACACCTCATTATTTTCTGCAACTGTACAAAGCGAAGCGCCTTCAAGGACATACGCTCCGTTTTCAGTGATATTCAGCACATTGATTATACCATGTGAGGGTGCAAAAACCTTTATCAGTCCGGCATTTCCGGCATTTGAACTTTCCAGCGCTTTGTTTTCCTTGGTCTGAATTTCGAAAAGCAAATCAGCTTTTTCTACATAATCGCCAAATTTCACAGAAATCTTCCGCACATAACCCGAGATAGGAGAGACCACCAGGTTTTTTTTCAGATAAACGGTTTTGCCGTTGAAAGTCAGATTACTGTCAATCTTTCCAAAGCTCACTGCCGTTGTCTTTACACTTACAACGGGCACTTGTTCTTGTTCTGTTGCTTCTTTTTTTGTACAAGAACTCAGTATAAAAGCTGTGATACAAAGTGTGAATAAGATTTTTCTCATAGATTTTGTTTTAACTGTCAACTGTCAATTGTCAACTAATTAGTAGTTCCAGTAATTATATGAATTCACAAGCAACTGTTTCTCCATTTTTTGCAACAGATATTCCTGTCGTTTCGCAGTGAGGTCTTTCAGCAGGTTTTTGAAATCCATTACCGAAACCAGTCCGTGCGCTAATTCGTTTTCATAGACTTTATAGAGCTTTTCGTATTGTGCCAATTGATTTTCAAGAATAATTCCACGTTCTGTCAGCGCTTTCAGCTGGTTTTTGATTTTATTCAGATTAATTTCCTTCTGCGTGATAAAGTGATCCTTCTCAAATTGCTGTGAAAGCAGATTAATGTTTGATTTTTCGCGTTCCAACTTACGTTGATTACCATCGTACAGCATCCAGCTGAAATTCATTCCCACACTAAATCCAAAATGATCCAAAGTAGGTATTCCGGTTGCGTTATAACCTGCATTGGCAAAAGCACTGAGTTGTGGTTTGTATTTCAGTTCGCTGATTTTCTGATCCGTTATAATGCCCAAACTGTCAAACTTGTAGTAAGTCAAAAATTGCGAACTTGCTGTTGTTTCCGGCTTCAATGTCAGTTCAGTTTCCTGAATTTCAATGTCGGTTGACTCGTTGATTCCACAAAGCAGATTCAGGTCGTATAAATTGCTTTTGTAATCGTCCTGAAACGATTTGTTTTCAAGTGCTTTATTCTGTTTTTCAATTTCCATCAACATTAAATCCGATTGTTTGAAAATAGCATTATCCACCAGTTTGTGCATAATATTCAGTTGTTCGTCAATCAATTGAAGTATGGCTTTGCCATTTTTGATTTGTGCTTTCGATTTCAGACAAAGAATATATTGATAACCAACCAATTGCTCAATTTCATGAACAGTCAGGGTAGTTGAATTTTCATTTTTTTTACGCGAAATATCAGCTTTTTGTGTATATGATTTCAGGTTTATTTTTCCAAGAAGAGGCTGCTTTACTGATACATATATCTGATATTGACCACCGTTTGTAATACCAAGATCGTAACCGGTATAATTGGATGAACCGTTTGAAACTACATCAAAAGTACTTGGAAAAGCATCGTACGAAATGATAGGAGCAAAGAGAATACCTGATTCCAGACTTATAACCGGACTTTTTAGAATACGTTCGGTTTGTTGCAAATCGAGTTTTATTATTTTAGTATCATTTTTATTTTTATTGATTAAGGGGCTGTTTTTTTGAGCTTGTTCCAAATAAAAATTCAAATTGTGTTGCTGCGAAAAAGTTATTAAAGGGGAGGACAAAAGTATGAGTGACAACAGGAATCTATTCATATTTTTATGATTTGCGCTTTTTGTGATTCTGATTGATCTGATTAACAATGACGCAAAGATACTATAAGTCTTTAATATTTGAGAAAGCTAAACACTAAAATAATTAAACCCTGAGTAAAATTTTACTCAGGGTTTTGCAAAATCAAAATCTATATATCAAAACTTATTTCAAAAGTTTAAGTCCTGCCAATGCAGAGCTATCACTTGGTCGAAGAATCAGTGCCTGATTAAAAAGGTATCGGGCTTCGGTTTGTTTGCCAATGTTTACTTTACACCAGGCCAACATAATGGTGGAATCGTAATCAAGTGGGTATAGATTCACCACTTTTTCAAACAATTTCTGAGCACTTGTGTACTCTTTTGCATTGTAATACATCACCCCAAGCCAGTAATTGGCGACTGTATTTTGTGGGTCGATTTCCAAAATTTTCAGATAATTTATTTTTACCTTCTCCCAACTTTCTATGGCACTCTGTGGTTTTACACAACCAAAACGGGCTTCGATAGCATAAGGGTTTAATCCAATGGCAATATTATAATAGCGGATTGATTCAGTATATTGTTTTGCCAGATATGATAGCCAACCAAGACGGATATTAGCGGTATAGTCTTTTGCATTGTAAACGGCTTTCATGTCGTTTATTGCAGTTGTGTATGCACCGGCTTTTTCTGATTCATAACTTTTCACATAAGCAGCCTGTAAAACAGTTTGACTTTGAGCCCATAGCATTGAACCTATACTTATGAACACCAAAACGTAAAAGATTTTTTTTAAATTTTCCATATTATTCCTCCTGAGAATGAATGTTGATTATAATTAGTATTTGTATTGTTTATTCCTTTTAGTTGTTTAATATCGTAGCCATAATTAGCAAATAAGCTTATTTTCTTTAATGCCTGCCAGAAAATAGTACCACCTGTTTTAAAAATTGTTGGATCTTTTAAATTAAGTATGTACAATCCGTTATAGTCGGCATAATCCGTTAAATTTCCCAGTGTCACATTTCCTTCAACCCATACATTTGTTAAGGGTGCAAGACCTGCTGTTTGTGAGAAAATCAGTCTGCGCGCTTCCTTGTCGAACATTACATCTACCGTGCTTTTAAGTCTGATACCCAATGTGCCCGGCAATGTTATTCCTGCCATAAGTGTGTATTGTTGGGTAAGTATTTTGTTGTAAGTCAACAACGAAGCACTTAATCCAAGATCAAACCGGTTATACTTAAACGCAATTTTTCCAAAAAACATATTTCCGGTCTGCAAAATAGTGTCTTTTCGGACAACATCAATAAGCGGAATTTTGTAGGAAACTGAGTCATTTATTTTTGTGTTGATATAATGATATCCGAGAATAAAATCAAAATTTGCTGCAGGTTTCCAACTCAGACCTGCATAATATTCTTTTTGAGTTACTGCCGCCCGACTGAAAAAGTTATTTTCAGTACCTGTTGAATCCAGATTCTGTGAATAGCTTGAAAATGCCTGATATAAGCTTAACTGATAACTAAGTTTGGTTGAACAACCCACCCGCCAATAAGTCGGATTTGAACGGGTTTTACTGTCGTTCGACTTATAATTATACTCCAGATCAATCGCATCCACAATTTTAAAAGCCTTTACATCCAAATACTTTTGAGTTATTTCGGGCAACATACTTGCCTGATAACGTGCATAGGATTCACTTCCGGTATATAATCCACAATAATAAAGATAAGCCCGTGTGTCAAGATCAGTTTTGTCAAAAACCAAAGCTGCTTCGTACTGTTTCATGGCTGCATAATAATCGGCCTTCATAAAGTATGCATAGCCTAATCGTTGTCGGAGTCGTTTGTAATCTATTTGATTGCGAATAGCTTCTTCTCCTGTTTTAATCAACTCATTCCACTTTCCTGCAAGATAATACTGATAGGTTAAACTGTCAACAGTTTGAAAATCAAGAGAAGTCTTGTGTTCAGTCAACGAAACCAGACTATCCGACACTTCACACTGCTTCAAAACTACTGCATGCACCGAAACAGAAACAAGAATGAAAGCAATAATCACGAATTTATACATGTTGCTTTTATTTTTGTTTTGTCATTATTGTAAGTGAATTCTATTATTTCATTCTCCTTTAGCGTTATTACCGAAATGCTTTCGTTTTTCGTTTTTCCAAAAACAGAAACATCAATCTTTGATTCCAGCTTTAAATCAGTTGATAATAAATCATTCGAATTGTTAGTGCTCATGATGCTATAATTCACACGGATATAATTATAGAACGGAGCAATAAAATCGTGAATATAGTTACTTATTTTTTTCTTTTGAATAATGTTGAGTGGCATAGCATCGGTTACTACAAGTTTGTCAATATCTCCCAGAAAAACTTTGTAGGCCGACATATAGAAATAATAAAGCAAAGAATTTTTGTCGCCATAAAAAGTTGTAAAATAAAACATTAAACCATTATTGATATAATATGCCGTAGATTCGGTTTCTTTACAATAGAGGTATTTGTTGTTATATGCATCAGTAAAGGCTTCCCAGTGTTCGGTTGTTTCAATTTCTTTTTCGTTCCTGTAGCTGAATTCCATAGTGCTATTGGGCAAGAACTCGAAAGCATTCTTCATACTCATATTATCAATAATACCTGCCACACAATTGTTTATTTCAGGTTTTATAAACTGACTGAGTTTGAATTCCGCACTGGTTGACTCCAAATAGTATCCAAAAGGATAATCGAGTGTCTTTGATCCTAAAAGAGGTGAAACCTGAACCTGAAAATGCAAATGAGGTTCGGGCGAACGTCCAGAATTTCCACATTGGGCCACTAAATCTCCCCGTTTCACAAACTCACCTTTTGTAAACTTAAATGTTCCCTTTTTTAAGTGAGACATTTGTGTATATAAACCATTCAGATGTCTGATAATAATAGTATTTCCCCAATTATTAATAGTATTTACTTTCCCAATTTCATTATCGTCGATATGGTCAATTATTTCTTCTACAAAGCCATCAGCAGGAGCTAAAACAGGTTTATTGTAACAATAATAATCTTCACAAAGCATTCCATTAGATTTATATGTTTTGTGATACTCATCATTAATAACAAAATCAAAGGCATTTCCCCAATCGCCCTTGTGGGTATAATCACCATTATGTCCCTGACTAATCGTCCATTTACCCCAAAAAGGCATGTATAAGGGGAAATACAAAAACTGCGTATTCCGGTCTTTATTATTATTGAACGAATAAAGATTTATTTCGGGCGAATAGTATTGAACCGGGGTAAGGAATAATTTTGTGATTTTTGTTCGCATTTGCATAAAATACACAAACAGGATAACCACGAAAGAGAATGGCAGGGAAAATACCGGAAGATGCACAAAATCAAATAATTTGCTGAAAAACAACAATACAAGAGTGGTAAGTGGCACTAATAAAATGGTCCAATAAAATGAATAACGGGAAGGAATGATGAAAAATCCACCCACGGCAATGGCTACCATAATGTAATTTGCTCCAATATTGTAATAATTAATGCTGGCAGTGCCCGAACCTGAAAATTGAGCAAATAAATAAGCCGATAAAAATCCGACAATCGTCAACGAAAATGTTATTCTGGAACTAATAAGCAGTGCTATTACGATTAAAATACCTGTAATGAGGTTATCCTGAAAGAAAATGGAACTCATAGATCGAAAATAAATATCAACCAGATTATGAACGGGAAGTGAATTTAGTGACTGAAAAAAATTTAATAATTTACTTCCTCCCATTGAATACATCTCGTTCATCCAGTAGATGTTACGTTGAGTTAATCCAAGGTTTTCAAAATCGGCCGAAGGTAAAATGATAAACCAAAATGTGAAGACAAAGGGCAAACTTAAAACAGGTAACCCATATTTATTTAACCAGTTTCCAAGTGTGACTGATAGAATCAAAGTAAGTAATGCTGCTAGTGCTAGAAGTGCAAAAAACACTAGTCCGGGATCGAAGAAAGTTCCCATACCAACGCCTGTTAGTAGGGCGTTAAAACTGAAAAGTCCTCTCTTTAACTGAGATTTATCAAATCCAAGCGAATTGGCTATTAAAACGGTGATTATGACTGCTATCAACCCACTTAGTCCGGCATAGAAATTAAAAAATGTAACAAGCATTAGCACTGCTGCCATAAAGCTGTTATTGAAAAAGAAAATGACTGAATAACTATTCAGTATAGCCGGAAGAATCAGATTTTGAAAAGTGTTTAAGCGTTGACGCATAGCTGTATTTTTTCTGAAAATGATTGTAGAGACCTTGTAATTAAAGCCTCTACAATCAGTACGCAAAGATATTTATTTTAATGGATTTTCTTTCAAATGTTTCGGTATTTGTTCATTCTGTTCCAAATACTCAAGCGTTTCGGCCTTTCTGATAACATGTGTTTTATTTTCGGTGTCAATCATGACGATATTGGGACGTAAAGTAATGAATTGCATCCACTGAGTCATATTATAAGCTCCTACTTTATGCACTACCAAATGATTTCCCTTTTCGAGCAAGGGCATGGTGATACTTTCACGAACAATATCAATGTTCATACAAAGAGGTCCATACAATATCATTTCTTCAGTGTGATTGCCAAATGCCTGAGCCGGACTTACTTTATGATCGTACCAGAATGCTGTAAAGAGTGAGTTTACACCAAAGTCAAGGATCGTAGCACGTCGGCCATCCGAAAGACGCTTAGAAGCCAGCACCGTTCCCAACAAATATCCCGCATCATCAATTAGCGCACGTCCTGTTTCCAAAATCAACAGGGGCAAATCTTCGTGTTTGAATCCAAACCCCAAAATCACATCCGTGATGGCATCGGCAAACTGATCGATAGAAGGAACAGTATCTGAACCTGGCAAATAGGCTCCTTTCAGTGTATTAGCTGATGGAAAACCACCACCCAGGTCAATATATTGAATTACTTTGTTGTATTTTTCTTTTATTTTCCATGCCAATTCACATAGATTAGTCGCAGCCACACCATAAGCAGCAGGTGAAAGCATAAATGTACCAATATGACAATGCAATCCTACTAAATCAAGACATTCGGAATTAATAATGCGTGTTATAGCATTCCATGCTTGTCCGTTTTCAAAATTAAATCCAAAACGATCCCATTTTGGGTAAATGCCCGTATCCATATTGATACGAATAGCAACCCGTGGTTTAAGTTTATTCTCTTCACTCAAGCGAATAAGTGAGTAAAGCTCATCGTAGTGGTCGATATGAATCAATGAATTGTTTCGGGCAGCTTTAATAAGTTGTTCGTCGGTTTTATCGGGTCCGTTGAAAATGATTTTATTCCCCGGAACACCATTTCCCAATGCTTTTTCATATTCAAAACCCGAAACCACTTCTGCCCACGAACCTTCCTGATGGAAAACCTGACAAACGGCGTTCATATAGTTCGTTTTATACGACCAGGCAAACTGCACTTTTGGGTAACGTGTTTTAAATATGCGGGTTGCGTTCTGATAATTCCTACGAATTTGTTTTTCGGAAATCACAAACAACGGCGAACCGTAATTGTTTATTAAACTTTTTACCGGAACACTTTCAATATGTGTAACCGGTTCATATTCTGTACGTGTTCCGAATTTATTCATTAGTCCGGTATTCATTTTTTGAATTATCGGACGTTCATATCTAATTTTTTCCATGATGTTATTTTTTTACGTTATTACTTTTTTACTTTCAACTATTTACAGTTCTCCAGTCCCTGATATTTTCTGGAATTCAGCGATATCCGTTATCAAATCCCAGGCATAACGAATAAATATTTTACCAACAGCATATTCTGTATATGGTTTTAATTTTTCACCCAAAGCCATTTTTACTAACGAAGCCGGTTGATTTTGTCCTGCCGCTGCGGTGAGATAAATCCATGCCGGAAAACGTGGATTCACTTCCATGATATAGGGTTTGCCATCGGCAGTTTGCATAACTTCCAGTTCGCAACCACCACGCCATTTGGTTACTTTAATAAATTTTTTGGCCAGCTCAATATAAGAATTATCATCCAACGTAATTCCAGCCCATGCTTTTCCTTTGTCTGTGATATAAAGTTTACGCATTGGAATTATACTAATGGCATTTCCTTCACCATCGCCAAGTGCTGCAATATTAATCTCAGTGCCATTGATAAATTCCTGAACAATAATGGGTAATCCCCATTTTGCCTGTATTTTGTAAAAAGCTTTCTGTGCTTGTTCAAGGGTATTCGCAATAATGGCATCATAGAATTTCCCTTTTACAACCAGTGGATAATTCAGTTTTTCAGCCACTTTTGCCAAATCTTTAGCTTCGTAAACTACTTTATCTGCCGGAACCATTAATCCATGCTTTTTCCCGAAATCATATAGTTTTATTTTGTCACGAGCTTCAAATTGGTCTAAATCGGGCAAAAAAGTGCGAATGCCCATTTCTTTCAGTTTATCTCTTAATTTAATAAAATTAAACAGTTCAGCATCAAAATTTGGTATAATCAAATCAAGCTTTTCAACTTCATGAATAGCAATGAGTCTACCTAATAAACTGTCGGTGCCAGCCGAAGGGTAGGGGATTTGATAAGTTTTATCCACCAAATCGTGCATATATAAACCCGGTTCAAGTGCTTCATACGAAAGGCCGATAATACGTACATCAAAATCAGTACATTCCCGAATTGCCCTTATTACTGCAACTCCTGGTCCCGGACTATCAATAGCATTCAGTGCAGTTACTGCAATAACTATCTTTCGATTTTCAATATGATTTATTTTATTATTCATTTTTCATTAACTATAAATCATTACTCCAAAATTCCGTTATCTTTCAGTTGCGATTCAAAATCATCCAGATCTTTCTCAAACTGACTTTGATCTACATCGTATTTTGCACATATAGTATCAACAATGCTTTTTAGAGATTTTTCTTCTTTGAGGAGTGACAGTATATCTGTTCCAATTGGATTGGCCGAAAAGGAATCACCGGTTCCCGGATTAAAAATAAATCCTTCTTCGCTCGTTGCTATGTTTTTTTTCAATTTCATGGTTTACGTATTTTAGTTATTTTTGATTTCCAGTGTATTTAACATTTTTGTTGCTTAGAATGTTCAAATATAGAGTTGGTCTAAAAATAAATAAAATTGTTTCAGTGAATTGTTACTTTTCTTCAGTGAAAAGCCTGAAAAATCATACTAGTCGACCAATTAAAAAATCTTATTAATTTAATTATTTTAAAATTATAGCATTTTTCGATATTAAATGAATAGATATTAGCTATTTTTGCGACTAAAATAGGTATTAGGTTCTCAGACAAAAAGGATATTTTTTAATCCTAAGTATTATAACTTGAACAAAATACGAAATATTGACGACAAATATTTAATATCAATAAAGTTTAAAATGAAAAAGATAATTTTCTTTACTATCCTTTTAATAGGATTCTCACAACTAGGTTTTGCACAAAAATCAGTTTGCAAAGTAGTTAATCGCATATCGCTTCCGGGAGACGGCCGCTGGGATTATATTAGCGTTGATTCGGAAACCAATACGGCTTACGAATCGCACGGAGATATCGTTCAGATTGTTGATTTATGTACCGCTAAACTAACAGGCACTATCAACGAGTTGAGTGGAGGACATGGTGTTGCCATAGCCCGTGAATTCAACAAAGGATTTATAAGTAACGGAAGAACTTCTACTGTTACTGTTTTTGACCTGACTACATTTAAAACACTGGAAACTATTAAAATAAGTGGACAAAACCCGGACGCAATTATGTATGATTCGTTCTCAAAACTGGTTTTTACCTTTAATGGAAAAACATCGGATGCCACGGTAATCGATGCCAAAACCAATGAAATCAGAGGAACTATCAAGTTAAGCGGTAAACCTGAATTTCCACAAGCTGATTTGAAAGGTAAAATTTATGTGAATATCGAAGATAAAAACGAAATTCAGGTAATAGACAGCAAAGAACTTAAAGTGATCAATCAATGGTCGATTGCTCCCGGTGAAGAACCAAGCGGATTAGCATTCGATATTGAAACACAGCGTCTCTTCTCTGTTTGTTCCAATAAATTAATGATTATCTCCGATGCTTTGAAAGCTAAAGTAATCACTCAATTACCCATTGGTGGTAGTTGCGATGGCGTAGCTTTTGATCCATTTCTCAAAATGGCATTCAGTGCTAATGGCGAAGGAACTATTACTGTTGTAAAAGAACTTACGAAAGATAAATTTGAAGTGCTTGAAACCGTAAAAACACAATCCAGTGCCAGAACCATAGCTGTAAATACTAAAACACATCATTTGTATTTACCGGCAGCTGAGTTTAATCCAAAACCGGCAGCAACTGCTGAAAACCCAAAACCAAGAGCTAGCATTAAACCGGGCTCGTTTGTCATTTTGGATGTAGAAGCAAAATAACCAGATTCAGCATTAAATAGTTCTCATTGAGTCAGAAATTCAGCACATACTGGATTTCTGATTCTTGCTGTTTGTATTTAATATTAAGTTTGGATTAAAATTCCAAAAATGCGTATGAAAATTACATTTCAAAACCTATAGTTGTCCTACCTTTGCAAAAATATTAATTAATATATCAATGAAGTATTATCTATTTTCTCAAAACAAAGTGTTCATTCTCATACTATTTGTAATTTTTAGTATTTCAGGACTATTTGCTGAAATGCTCGAACCGGCAAGTATCAAAGGTTGTATTGTTGAAAAATCAACGGGGAATCCGCTTGAATTTGCCACCGTAGTAGTAAAAAATAAAAAAGACAGTATTATCAATCAGAGCATAACCGACAAAAACGGCTTGTTTGTTTTTAAAGGCATGCAATCGGGAGAATACAAGTTGAGTTACAGTTTTATAGGGTATGATAAAACCGATTCCATTAAAATAAAAATAAATCCAAAACATTTCAAAATAGATTTGGGTAAACTGTATATTTCTGAGATCAGTAGAACGCTGGCACAGGTTGAAGTAGTGGGGCAACGTTCTACTTTTGTCAATTCCATTGATCGAAAAACGTTTAATGTTGGTCAGGATTTAATGAGCAAATCAGGCTCCGTAAGTGATTTAATGCAAAACATTCCTTCTGTTCAGGTCGATATGGACGGCGTGGTTAGTTTGCGTGGTTCTAGTAATGTTACCATTCTGATTGATGGAAAACAATCGACCATGATGAAAATTAATCCGGCGGCCACACTTCAGCAATTATCGGCTAATAATGTAGAGAAGATTGAGATAATTACCAATCCATCAGCTAAATATAAACCCGATGGAACTTCCGGTATTATTAATATTGTGATGAGAAAGAACAGGGCATTAGGGCTGAATGGGAGCGTTATAGCCAATGTTGGCAATCATGAACGCTGGAATGTAAACGGAATGCTGAATTATAATCCCGGGAAATTGAATCTCTTTGGCAGCCTGGGTTTACGACAGGATAGTCGCATTCGTATTAACGATATTTCAACACAATCCATTGATTCACTTGCTAATTCAAGTTACGCAAAAAATTACACACTGGGTTCGTCAAGACCATTTTCTTTTATTGGAAACGTCGGAATCGATTATAAATTGAATGACAAAAATAAATTTGGCGCATCGCTAAGTTATAATGCCAGGTCACAAATACAAAACGATTCATCCATTAATCAATATCAGGATAATTGGCATATCACAAACTTATTATATAACCGAAACCGAATTTTACCTGAACTGGAAACAGATATTGAATTGAAGGGATTTTACCAGCATAAATTCAATAAAGAAGGACACGAATTAAACATTGAGTTGAATCATTCCATAACTAATGAAACGGAAGATAATCATTACACCAATAGCTATCAGATTCCATCAGTTTATATCTCGAAAGACAATATGTTATATAAGCATTATTGTACTGATACAGAATTCTCAGTAGAATATGCACTACCGATATCTGAAAAACAGAAATTTGAAGCCGGATATATTTTTCAAAATGTAAACAACGACTTGAATCTAACGCGTGACACACTCATTACCGGAACAAGTGATTCCTGGAACAACGATATTGGGCGAACTAATCATTTCACTCGTACCGAAACCACTCATGTATTGTATGCTACTTATGAACAGGAAATTGGGAATTTTGGCTTTTTAGTTGGAATTCGAGGAGAGCAAACTTATACTGAGGCTAATCTGGTGACATTAGATTCGACCATTGTGATTCCCTATACCCGAATTTATCCCACTGTCCATTTATCCTACAAATTGTCAGAAATTCATGAATTGCAATTGAATTACAGCCATCGCATTCGCCGACCTGAAGACGAAGAATTAAATCCTTTTCCCGAATTTCAGGATTTACATAATGTCCGGGCCGGAAATCCTTATTTAATGCCTGAGGATACCCATTCATTTGAACTTGGTTATCAATTCAAAAAAGATATAACTACTTTTTTGTCAACTATTTATTATCGCAATTCCTTTAATCTGATTACAAGTAGAATTCAAGATTTAGGAAACAATTTTTTCAAAACCACCCTTCAAAATCTCGATCGCAGTCAGTCGGCAGGTTTGGAACTAATTCTGGCTTCGGGTATTGGAAAATTTATGACTTTCAACCTGGCTGGCAATGCTTTTTACAATACGATTGATGCCACCCTGCTTGGTTTCAGTTCTCCAAAATCAATTCTAGCCTGGTCGGCAAATGCCAATGTAAGTCTGAATCTGACTAAGTCAACTATCTGGCAATTCACTTCGAATTACACTGCCGAAACACTCACACCACAAGGTAAACGCTTGCCTTCGTTTGTTTTAAACAGTGGACTGAAACAAGATTTGTTCAAAAAGAAAGCAGCAATAATACTCACTGTTTCGGATATATTCAACAGTATGCGAAGTCAATATGAAATCAGCAGCCCTCAATTAATCCGTACTGAAATACGCCGACGCAGTTCGCAAACTGTTTATCTCGGATTTACGTATAATTTCGGAAGTTCTGACAAAAAACAGAAGGACAGTATGAAATATGATAATGCTCTATAATAAAATAAATGAATTAACTGATGAAAAATAAGGATGAGTTTTCATCCTTATTTTTTACATCAATGCTTTAGCATACAATTTTACTGGTTTAATAATAAGTAGACATTCGAATTTGAACAATAAAACACTTTAGCCGTTGTATTTAGTAAAATAATTAATCAAATCATTCACATTAAAATTCAGAGCTATGAAAAAAATTAGTCTTTCACTGGCACTTATCTTACTTACATTATCTGCCTTGGCACAAACATGGGTTACTGACCCTGCACATTCCCATTTGGGATTTACGATTAAGCATTTGATGATTTCAACAGTTTCAGGTAATTTCAAACAGTTTGAAATTAAAGCAGTTACAACAAAAGCAGATTACAGCGATGCTAAAATTGAAGTTAGTGCACAAATAGCAAGTATCAATACCGATCAGGAACAACGTGACACACATTTAAAAAGTGCTGATTTTTTTGATGTAAAAGAATTTCCAACACTAAATTTTAAAAGTACTTTAGTAAAAAAAGGCAAAGGAAATTTGTATAAATTGCTTGGGAACCTCACTATGCACGGAATTACAAAAGCAGTTGAACTTGACCTTGTTTTCGAAGGAAAAGTTCAAAACCCAATGAGTAAAAAGGATATAGCCGTGTTTACGATTAATGGACTTCTGAAAAGATCCGATTATGGTATCGGTATTAAGTTTCCTGCAGCTATGGTTGGTGACGAAGTTACGCTTATTGCTACTGCCGAATTAAGTCCTGCTCAATAAAGTTCTCAAAACTTGGTTTTCTCTTTATATAACACAGCTAAACTTTAATTTTAGTTGATTTTCAACTTATCCTAAGTTTTTAACTTTGGATAAGTTTTGTTTATACACGAGTCGTTTGATTGAATTGGCTGGCAAACACAAAATAGCATTCACAAATAGCAAACTAACTTAGAACAATAATATTACTAACGATAATTCGATGGAGACAAACAATGAAATTAGTTTGCAGTCGTTCTTTCATGGTACAAAAGCTAATCTTCATCCGGGTGATTTGATTAAAGCGGGCTTTAATTCAAACTATGGTAAACGGAAAGAAGCAGCCTATGTGTATTTTTCTGCCACGCTCGATGCTGCTGTATGGGGAGCAGAGCTTGCTTTGGGTGAAGAACCCGGCAGAATCTATTTGGTTGAGCCAATAGGTGCTTTTGAAGATGATCCCAATTTGACAGACAAGAAGTTCCCGGGCAATCCAACTAAGTCATACCGTACCCTTTATCCGCTTCGGGTCATGGGGGAAGTTAGCAATTGGCAGGGACACGCTCCCGAAATACTCAAAACTATGAAAGACCGTATTGAGGAAATGAAACAACTTGGTATTGAGGCAATAGAGGACTAAAACAAACTCACAAGTAGTGCGATATTCAAAATGGAGACAAGAATTCCCATCGAATAAAGTAAAATTTTTGAGAATAAGGTATTTTTGTATTTTCCCATTATTTTTTCGGAGGAGGTTAGATACACCTGTAGAAAAATAGTAAATGGCAACTGCAGACTCAATATCATCTGAGATATGATCAGTCCCTGAAATGGATTGGTTATCAGCAAAATTATAGCATATCCAACCAATAACGATATAGCCACCCCCATTCGGGAGTGATTATCCTTGATATCGTAAGGTTCATTATACATTCCGGCAAAAATACTTCCGGCAGCCATGCCTGAAGTGGTGGTTGACGCAATGCCCGAAAACAACAACGCTACCGCAAATACAATAGCCGCATTGCTTCCCAGGAGCGGAGTGAGCAAATGATTTGCCTGTTGCAGTTCATTAACTGCTGTTTTTGTTTTGAAAAAAGTGGCAGCAGCCAGTAAAATCATGGCACTGTTTATTGCCCAACCAATCAGCATAGACACGAGAGTATCTAAAAATTCGTAACGTAACTGTTTCTTAATCACTACTTCATCCTGCAAATTCCATTGACGACTCTGAATGATTTCGGAATGAAGAAATAGGTTGTGTGGCATAACAACTGCGCCTAACACACTCATAATTATCAACATAGAACCTTTTGGAAACGAAGGGCTTACCCAACCGGTCATAGCACTGTTCCAGTCAATATTTACCAGCGAAAGCTCATACAAAAACGAAAGTCCAATAACTGAAACAAAAGCTATAATCCATTTCTCCATAATTTTGTAGGAGTTAGTGTACAGCATAATCATTACAAAAATAGTGACAAGCAGTGCACCAGCCCGAATGGGGATATGAAAAAGCATTTCCAATGCAATAGCACCTCCCAAAATTTCGGCTAGCGAGGTAGAAATGGATGCCAACATGGCTGAAGTAAGTAGAAACTTCGAGAAACGGGGTTTGAGATGAAGAGTGGTAGCTTCTGAAAGACACAGACCACTGGCAATTCCAAGATGCGCTACGTTGTGCTGTAACACAATAAGCATAATGGTAGACAAAGTCACCATCCACAAAAGTGAGTAACCATATTCAGCCCCTGCAGCCAGATTTGAAGCCCAGTTTCCCGGATCGATAAAGCCAACGGTAACCAAAAGACCGGGTCCAATGAACTTAAATATTTCTAAGCCACCATAGTTGGGTTTATAATTCTTACTATCTATGTTTTTGAAAAGTTCAAACATTTGTGTTAGTTAATTTATTTCTTGTAAAACGCTATCGTTTCTTTAATACCCTGTTCATACGATGTTGGTACAAAACTGAAAGTATCATTGAATTTGGAAGAATCGAAATAATAGTCGTTTTCAATCTGGTAAGCCATTTCATTGGTTTCATAAATGGTTTTATCAAACAAACCTGCTAGTTGAATCATCCATTTTTTGAGAACAGAGTATTTAGGGTCAATCCCCAACTCATTAGCCGCAATTTCAATAAATTTCTTTCCGGTTATACCCGGATTACTAGTTGGTAAATGCCAGATTTGCTGATAATTGTTATCATCTTTCCAAAGCAAGTCAAGGCCTTTGGCACAATCGAGCGTATAGCTAAACGAATGAAATGTCTTGTCGGTTATTAGACACTGAGGACTTTTTCCATTCAGTAATTTTTCAATCACCATAAAATAGGGCATACTGTTTTGGGTGATATAGGGTCCATACAAATCAGCAGCACGGGCAATTAACGCCTGAATGTTATTGTGTTTTATCTCATCCTCAAGCAAAGTTGCAATTTTGGCGCGAATTTCACCCTTGGAACTGCAGGGGTTGTAAGGCGTGTATTCGGTCATTTTTCCTTCCACTTTGCCATACATGTATACATTGTCGAAGAAAATAAGCTTGGCACTCTTTGCTTTGCAGGAATCAATGGCATTCTGCATAATTTTCGGCCACAGTTCAGCCCACACTTTGCGGTCATAAGCCAACCCTGCACAAAGATAAACAATATCTGATCCTTGTATGCTTTCGAGAGTTTGCTCATACGAACTTATGTCCGCTTTGAATGACTCTGCACCTGAAATGGAATAAGCACTTCTCGAAACTAATCTAACTGATTCATTCGATTTCAAAAGTTGGTCCGTGAGGGCATTCCCAATCGACCCGCCTGCTCCTAAAATGGTATGTTTCATTGTGTGTAATTTTAATATTGAACAAATATAAAACACTTTTTTCACTTACAGGTTCATTAATCGGGTATAAATGGCAATAAATAACATTTTTGATAGATAAATAATTCGAAAATTAAAATATCTTTGCGACTTAATAATTATAAAATGCTTAAAAAACGATCAATAAATAATACTTTTTTTATCAATCCGAATAAAAATATCTAAAATACGTACGAAAATTATAGTAATACGTAAAACAAGCACCTAATTTTGCAATAACAAACTAAATAATGAAAAAACTAACTGATATTCTCTTCTCAATGGTCACTTCGGTGATACTTTTACTTATTTTCGGCGTAGCTATCGGGTATGCCACCTTTGCTGAAAACAGTTCCGGAACACCTTATGCCCATGAATTTGTTTATAATGCCAAATGGTTCGAATTACTGCTATCATTGCTAATTGTGAATCTGATAGGCAGTGTGATGCGTTTCAAAATGACGAATAAAAAGAAATTCAGTGTATTGTTATTTCACTTGTCATTTATCGTCATCCTAATCGGTGCTGGAATTACCCGTTATTTTGGTTCGGAAGGAATAATGCACCTTCGGCAGGGTGAAACAAGCAACGAAATCACTTCTGAAAAAAGTTCGGTGAAGATAATGGCTGAATACAAAGGTCAGAAAGAAGAAAGTACCACCGATTTCAGGTTTTCCGAAACCGAATCGAAAGATTTTTCGAAAACAATAAATCTTGGCGAAAAAACTATTAGTGTTCAGAATGTGCTTTTAATGCCAAATGCCATTGAAACAATCGAGGAAGACCCCAAAGGCGAGCCTGCTTTCGATTTGTTCGTTATGAATCAAAATAGTCAGGGCGTGGAACTGACACTAATGGCCGGCGAAAGTAATGAATATGGTGGAGAGCGTTTCGCATTTGGAGATACTATAGGAAAAGCGGATATAAATTTCAGCATCGATGGCGATAATCTGTTTATGAAAAGTAATGCTCCTTTAGCACGCATGGGAATGATGGAAACCGGCGAAAGCACTATCGCACCCGGAACACTTCTTCCTGTACAGGAAAAAACAATTTTCAAAACCAATCAGGTGGTTTTTGTATTGAAAAAGTACTATCAACACGCCAAAAAGAGTCTGACTCAATATAATCCGGAGTCGAACAAAATGGGAGTGATGATGAAAGGAAAAACTGCCATAGTTTTCAATGTAAGCGAAGGAAATACCTCCCGGCATATCAATGTAATGACTTCGGAGACAGACGCATCGGAACCGGGTACTTGCCTGATAAATGATGTGAAAGTGAGCATAAGTTACGGAAATCTGCCTCAGAAACTGCCATTCAGCATTACATTACGCGAATTCCAACTCGACCGTTATCCTGGTTCAAACAGTCCATCATCTTATGCCAGTGAAATTACAGTGAATGACCCCGAAATGAAAATGATAAAGCCTTTCCGTATTTATATGAATAATATTCTGAATTATCGTGGCTATCGTTTCTTCCAGTCATCCTACGATCAGGATGAAAAAGGTACTATTCTGTCAGTAAACCACGATTATTGGGGAACACTATTGACTTACGTGGGTTATTTCTTTATGCTGATTGGCATGATTCTGACCTTATTTAATAAAAATAGCCGCTTTCATACAGTAATCCGCTTGAGCAAAAATATACAGGATACACGAAAAGCAGCTAAATCGCTATTACTTGTTGTAATGCTGTTAATTTCTGCTTCGATGTTTGCGCTAGATAATAATAGTACTAAGAAAGAACATTTTACTGCGCTGAGCAGCCTGCTTATTCAGGACGAAGCACAGGGACGTATAGAACCAATTAGTACTTATGCTTCTGACCTTATTCGTAAAATCAGCAAGAAAACAAGCTATAAGGGTGAATCTGCACTCGAAGTCTTTATCAGTATGTCGGTTAATCCGTCGCATTGGCAAAATGAACCGATTATAAAGGTGGCACATGAGGGATTGGCTAAGGAACTTGGATCAGTAAACGATTATGTATCATTCAGTCAATTGGTTGACCTGAAGCATGGTGGAACCTACAAATTGGCCGAAAAAGTAAATACAATTTATCAAAAAGATCCATCCCAACGAAATCAGTATGAAAAGGAACTGATTAATGTGGATGAACGATTAAACATTCTGAACAGTATTTTCAACGGAAACTTGCTTAATATTTTTCCTGTTGCAGGGCATGATAGCGAAAAATGGACAGCTGTAATCAATTTTAGCTCCAAAGCTAGTCCCGAACCAAATATGGATAATTTAAGTGCTGGAGCAGTTTGTCCTCAGAGTGGTAAAACCGGCAAGACCGATAAACCTGCTGAAAGCAATAATATGAGCCAACCCATGCCAGGCAGTTCGGGCGATAAATGTCCGGTAACAGGTAAAACAGGGAAAGCCGGAAAGATTGATGAATCGATGAGTAGTGCTATGAGTACTGATTCTACAGTTCCATCCCCGGTTGATAATATGAATAGTGTACCTGCTGGAATGATGGGCAGTATGGCTACCGCAATGACTTCCACCGGAGCTAATGAACCGGAGAAAATGCTCAGTGCCTATCTTTCAACAGTTCAGGAAGGCTACGAAACTGACAACTGGAGCAACGCCAACAGTGCCTTGCTTTGTCTGAAAAATTATCAGCTACTCAATGGTGGCATGCAACTCCCAAGCAAAACTAGAGTGAAAATGGAAGTGATGTACAATAATCTGAGTATTTTTCTTACACTGGCTATTTTGTATGCACTAATTGGTATTATTCTAATAGTGTTGCATCTTTTCAATATCTTGAAATTCAATGCAAAAATTGATAAATTGCTGGATAAAAGTATATTTCCGCTGGGATTAATGTTTAGCATATATACAGCTGGATTAGCATTGCGTTGGTATATTTCAGGTCATGCACCCTGGAGTAACGGATACGAAGCTATGATTTTTGTAGGCTGGGGAACTGCACTGTCGGGATTAGTTTTTGCCCAGCGATCACCTATTACTTTGGCTATTACATCATTGTTGGCTGCTATTGCCTTATCAGTTGCCGGAATGAGTTGGATGAATCCTGAAATTACCAATTTAGTTCCGGTACTAAAATCATATTGGTTGGTTATCCATGTGGCAGTTATCACTTCAAGTTATGGATTTTTTGCCATGGCTGCCTTACTGGCCATGTTCAATCTGTGTCTGATGATTTTACGTAATAAAAAGAACGCATTGAAACTGAATGATAACATACAAGAATTCAGTTATATTATTGAGCTGGCACTGACTATCGGATTGTTTATGCTCACTGTAGGTACATTTCTGGGTGGAGTCTGGGCAAACGAATCCTGGGGTCGGTACTGGGGTTGGGATTCTAAGGAAACCTGGGCATTAGTTAGCGTTTTGTTATATTCAGCCATTCTGCATTTGCGAAAAATTCCAAAAACCAATAATCTTCTGATTTTTAATACCGTTTCAGTTCTTGGTTTCAGCAGTGTTATCATGACCTTCCTCGGCGTTAACTATTATCTGTCAGGGATGCATTCATATGGTCAGGGATCACCTCCTCCAATTCCTGTTATTGCTTATATTATCATTATTTCCATAATTTCATTAATACTTTTAGCATTTTATTCCGAGAAAAATATTCTTAAATAGTAGTTCGGATTAACCTAAATTGGACACTTCTTCTTTTTAGAATGTTTCCATATTAAGATAGTTAATGGGTGTTTTGATTGTAATTATTACAAAATTCATTATTTTTGTTTTGGAAAGTGATAATTCTTTCAAGTTTTAGTACTAAAATTAGAACTGAAACAAATTTATAAATTATTGAAAAACAAGATAATGAAAGGATTTCCACACAAAATATCATTAGTATTATATAACGTTATAATATTATTCACTTTTCTCACTTTGGTTTATTTCGGGTATTCGTATTATAAATTACCAGTTGAAGGAACATTAAGATTAGAACATCCGCTTTACAACTTACTAAAACCAACGGGTTTTATTGGTCATGGGCTGGGAATAATTGGCACTTTATTTATAGTTTTTGGATTGTTTGGATATATGGCCCGAAAACGAATGAAGATTTTTGCAAGGGTTGGATTACTTAAACACTGGCTCGAATGGCATATTTTCATTTGTACGCTTGGATTTATTATGGTTTTGTTTCATACCACTTTTAAATTTGGTGGGGTAGTGTCAATTGGGTTATGGAGTCTTGTAATTGTATTTTTAAGTGGAGTTATTGGTCGTTTTATATACATTCAGATTCCACGTTCAATAGAGGGTCGGGAATTAAGTGTTCGTGAAATTCAGGATTTGAAATCTGAACTTGACGATGAACTTTATGAAAAATATGGTATTCGGTTTTCAGAAGTGAAAACAAGTAAATTTTCGGAAATAAGAATGAAACTTATTGCAGCAAAAGTGCCTCATAAAGAGTTTCGCAAAGTAAGATACCTTATCCGAAAAGAGAATATTCTTGAAAAACGGATTGAAAGATTGGATATGATGCATAAACTGTTCAATCATTGGCATGTTTTGCATTTGCCATTTGCAATTATTATGCTGATAATCATGGTTATCCATGTTGCATTAGCTTTATATCTTGGTTATTCATGGATTCTGTTTAAATAATGGAACTACAAATCGAACAAATAGCAATTTACGGTTTCACCGCAATAATTATTATAGTAGTTTTAGTTATCTATATTTGGAAACAGAGACGAGAATCGAAAATTGTAAATATCAAAATCTCTCAAGCTAAAGAAGATGGTCTGCATGAACCGGTTTCATTATATCCGGTAATTGATCCATACAGATGTATAGGGAGTGGTGCATGTGTAGATGCCTGCCCCGAAAAAGATATATTGGGTCTAAGTAACGGAAAATCGACTATCATCAATGCATCGCGTTGTATTGGCCATGGAGCCTGTTTTCGTGCTTGTCCCTTAGAGGCAATATCTTTGTGGATAGGAACTGAAAAAAGAGGTGTAGATATTCCACATTTGAGTGTTAATTTTGAGACGAATGTAAAAGGGATTTTTATTGCCGGTGAATTGGGTGGAATGGGGCTTATAAAGAATGCTGTTACTCAGGGATTTGAAGCTGTTGAATACATTGCAAAGTCATTTGTAAAAGACCCAAAGGCAACTTACGATTTGATAGTTGTAGGTTCAGGTCCAGCTGGAATTTCGGCAACATTAGCTGCTAAGAAACTTAATTTAAGTGTTCTTACCTTGGAACAGGGAACATTGGGAGGTACAATTTCAACCTTTCCCCGAAGCAAAGTGATTATGACCTCACCAATGGATTTGCCATTGTATGGGAAAGTGAAACTGAGAGAGACATCGAAGAGCGAATTGCTTGATTTATGGAACTCTGTTATATTGAAACATAATATAGAAATTAGAGAAAATTCAAAAGTTGAAGAAATAAAGAATGTTGATAATATATTTCACATAACCACAAGTTTAGGTGATACATATACTTCCAAAAAAGTTTTGCTTGCAATCGGCCGCCGTGGAACACCTAAGAAATTAAATGTTCCCGGAGAAGAATCAGAAAAAGTGGCATATCGATTGCTCGAACCGGAAGTTATTAGTGACAAAAAAATATTAGTAGTTGGTGGAGGGGATTCTGCTGTAGAATCTGCTCTTCTTTTGGCAGATAGAAATAAGGTAATTCTCTCGTATAGAAAAAGTGCTTTCAGCCGCATAAAAAAGAAAAATGCGGATAAAATAAATGCAGCAATGCAAAGCGGGTTGATTGATATTCATTTCAATACCAATGTGGTCTCTATCAACCAAGGATTTGTTGAGTTTAAAGCGAATGAATCTGACGAGCTATTGAAATGGGAGAACGATATGGTTTATATTTTTGCCGGAGGAGAACTTCCTTCACAATTTTTGAAAAATATAGGAATTGAAGTTTCAACGAAGCGCGGTGAAGCTATATTAAAACACAATTGATTAAATAAAAAAACCGCTGATATTCTTTTTGTTAAATATATTGAATTGCTTATGAAAATCAAGATTTTTCTCTTAACACTTCTTTTGTCTTATTTAACGGTAATAAGTAGCTTTGCTCAATTTTCGCCGGGACAATTAAGCAAAGGACATGCTAATCTGGAAGGTGTAGAAAACTGTACAAAATGCCATTCAGTCGGAAATAAAGTTTTACGCGATAAATGTTTAGAATGTCACAAAGAGATAAAAGCGAGTATTGCATCCAAAAAAGGTTTTCATGCTTCTGTCGAAGTAGGTACTAAAAATTGCTTAGTTTGCCACAATGAGCATCATGGTCGCGATTTTCAACTTATCAAAATCAATAAAAAAAGTTTTAACCACACCGATATGGGTTTTGAACTGAAAGGTGTTCATGCTAAGAAAGATTGTAGAGCATGTCATAAAGCAGAATTTGTTTCAGACCCAAATTTCAAAAAGAAAACTTCTACCTACATGGGGTTAAGCAGTGCCTGCCTCAATTGTCACTCCGATTTTCATCAGGGAAAATTGTCAGCAAACTGTGCCAGCTGCCACAATTTCAATTCGTTTAAAAATCCGAAAGTAGTAGGATTTGATCACAATAAAACCAAATTTGCAATATTAGGTAAACACAAAAACGTAAGTTGTCTGAAATGCCATAAAACTGAAATTATCAACGCTAAACCAGCGCAACGATTCAAAGGGCTCCAGTTCGAAAGCTGTACACCTTGTCATAAAGATAAACACGAAAACAAATTTGGAAGTAATTGCAAAGAATGTCATAGTGAAGAATCATTTCATGCAATTAAGAATATTAGCTCATTTAACCATGACAAAACAGGCTTCCAACTGGTTGGGAAGCATAAAACTGTTGCTTGTAAATTGTGTCACAAAACTGAGTCGATGACTGATCCATTGAAACACGACAAATGTTCAAGCTGCCATGCAGATTATCACAAAGGCGAATTTGCGAAAAAGGGAGTTTCTCCGGATTGTAATGACTGCCATACAAACAAAAGTTTTGCTGAGACAAACTTTACAATTGAACGACATAGTAAGTTGAAATTCAAATTGGAAGGCGCTCACATGGCTACTACTTGTATGGAATGTCACCGTAAACAAAAAGATTGGAAGTTTGCAAAGATGCCAGTCAATTGTGTGGAATGTCACAAAAATATTCATAAAGGATTCATAAACGATAAATTTATGCCAAGTGAAAATTGTACATTATGTCATACAGTAACTAGTTGGAAGTCGGTGACATTTGATCACGAAAAGACTGGTTTTAAACTTGAAGGTACTCACGCTAAACAAGTATGTGCTTCCTGCCATTTCAAGAAAAACAGCATCGGTGTACGTGTTCAACAATTTGAAGGTATTTCAAAAGAGTGCTCAAGTTGTCACAAAGATAATCATGTTGGTCAATTTGCTGAAAATTCTAAAACAGAATGTTTAAAATGTCACGGTTTTACTACTTGGAAAGATTCAAAATTTGTTCATACTTCCTCACGTTTTAAACTTGAAGGAGCTCATCGGGATGTCAAATGTATTGAATGTCATAAACAAACCATCGATCAAAAAGGTACGTATATAAAATATAAATTCAAAAGTATAGACTGCAATAGCTGTCATTCATAGAAAATAATAATATTACATACTAAATAACGCAGCATTCGTGCATTTTATACAAAATTATTAAGCACATAATTTATTGAATATCAAATATATTAATACAAAAATACAAAGTTATGGAATCAAAAAACTTTAATGTTACTCACCGTTTATTGCATTGGAGCATAGCATTATGCATTATTATTTTGTTAGGAACAGCATTGCTTCACATTACTTGGTTTGGAAGAGATAGTTTGGCAAAAATTATTGTCGAAAATATACTTTTATTTGGTGGCCAAATAACTATTGGTGACGCCAGTGTTATTGCTAAACGTATTGCACAGCCCATGTGGGAATGGCACTTTTATGCCGGATATGCTTTGGTAGGGCTTTATATTTTGAGACTTATACATCTTGGTATTAACGGTATGCAATTTCCAAGTCCATTGGATAAAAAAAATACCATGAAACAAAGGTTTCAGGGCTCTATTTATGTGTTGTTTTATCTTTTGCTGGGTATCACTACCTTAACCGGTGCTTTGATGTTATGGGGACCAACAAGTTGGAGATGGACATCCCAAATAATTCATTTTCAATCACATTACTATGCAATGGTATTTATAATGTTGCACTTTGGCGGAATTGCTGTGACCGAGCTCTTCATGGAGAAAGGTGTAGCTTCGAAAATGATACATGGATAAACGTCGTTCTTAACAGAAGTAAGAAAGTTAGTAAAATATGAGAAACAAGATAATATTATTTCTAATGTTAGCTTTAGCAGGGACAGGTGTTTTTGCTGCAAACTTTAAGTCACCACATGGTGATAAATTCAAGTTAGAATGCACGACTTGTCACACTATTGATAATTGGAAACAGATAAAACCTATGGGGTTTAATCATAATAAAACAGACTTCCCACTTTTAGGTCAACACAAAACAATTAGTTGTAGAAATTGCCATAAAACACTTATTTTCACACAGGCGAAAGTCCAATGTGCATCTTGTCATACCGATATTCACGAAGGAACTACAGGTAGAGATTGCGCCCGTTGCCATAATAACAATTCGTTCATAGTTAATAATACTAACATTCGAAAAATTCATCAACAACAAGGATTTGCTCTTGTGGGTGAGCATGCTTCGGCCGATTGTAACCGATGCCATACTTCGGCTTCGAATTTACGTTTCAATAATATCCGTACAAACTGTTATTCTTGTCATCAATTCCAGTATAATTTAACAAATAAACCTAATCACCGATTATCGGGTTTTGGAACTGATTGTGAACAATGTCATTCAATGGTTGGACGAAGCTGGAACGCTATAGGAAAAGGTTTCAACCATAGTTTTTTCCCAATTACCGGAATGCATGGGGTCTTGACCTGTGATCGTTGTCATAGCGACAATAATTATCAAATAAAAAAGTCACCGGATTGTTTGGGTTGCCATAGTAGCAAGCAAAACGAAGCAACCGGAGTCATACCTGCTCACGGCACATTAATGAAGAAATACAGTTGCTCTGATTGTCATAACGTGAGTGGTTTTAATAATGTGAAATTTAGAATTCACGATAGTTGGTTTGGTATTTATTCAGGTAAACATCGGGGTACCTGGACAAAATGTGTGGATTGTCATAATAATGACGCAGGTTTCAAAGCCAATTGCCGAAAATGTCATAATTTTGATAAATAAGAAACTTTGCCCTAACCCTCCTCAAATGGAGGAGGGGAAGTGCAGGGGATGACCTTAAATTTGATAGTTTAAATAATTTTTAATACGAGTCCCGCCTTTATTAGGGACAAACTATGCGACAATTATAAAAAATAAAAATATATAACGCATGAAACAATTTCTGACAATAATTTTGATAGCTTTTAGCATGGCTTCATTCGCTCAAAAGACCATTGATGTGAGTAGTGGAAATATTTCATTTATTACTTCCCAAAACGTGTATGTTCAGTTTGTGAATACCGACGGAATTCTAATTGGAGATACTCTTTACAGTTCCAAAAACAATGTGTTTCAATCTGTTTTGGTGGTAAAGAATCTATCATCAATTTCATGCATTTGCGACCCTGTAAATGGTTTTGTAGCTTCAGTTTCGAATCAGGTTTTTGCAAAGAAGAAAATAGAATCTGCGCCAATTGAAGTATTGACTCAACAATCGAAGGAAGCCGTTTCAGTGAATGATGCTGCCGTTATGGCAGCAATAAAAAAAGATACTGATAGCAAAAAAATCGCGAAGTTAGATGGTCGGGTTTCATTGTCAACGTATCTGAACAATACCAGTGATACGACGATGAATTCTGTGTTCCGACTCAACTTATCACTTTATGCCAAACATATTTCAAACTCTAAGTTTTCGGCCGAATGTTATATGTCTATAACTAAAAAAAGTATCTTCAGACCATTTACTTCTACGATTGACTCTAGCACAACTCAGAATTACCTGATAGACCAGCCACTCGATGTAAAGATTTATAACCTTTCGGTGAAATATGATTTGCCCGACTCAATGTATCTTTCTTTTGGTCGGAAAATAAATTCAAACTTAGCCAATATCGGTGCAGTAGACGGATTTCAGTTCGGTAAATATGGCAAGAAAATATCCTATGGTGCAGTTATTGGTAGTCGGCCTGATACCTATACCTATAGTTTGAATCCGGGATTATTGCAATACGGTGCTTTTGTTGGCCATCAGCTAAAAACCGAGACCGGCTATATGCAATCTTCACTAGCGTTTTTCAACCAAATGAACAATATGCTTACTGACCGTAGTTTTTTGTATTTACAACACAGTAATTCCTTACTTCAGAATCTTGATTTCTTTGGTTCGGCCGAAATTGACTTATACGCTTTGCAAAATAACCAGGCAAAAACAACCTTCAATCTGACCAGTGCTTACGCATCGCTTCAGTGGAGGGCTTTAAAAAACTTGTCACTATCGATGTCGTATGATGCCCGTAAAAATATTTATTATTACGAAACTTACAAAAACTATATCGACAGCGTAATGGATAAAGAAACCAGGCAGGGATTGCGCTTTCAAGCCATGTATCGCCCTTTCAATTTCTTAACCTGGGGTGGAAATGCCGGAATTCGATTTGCTTCAGCTAATTCCAATGCTTCGTCGAATGCTTATACATACCTTACATTGTCACAATTGCCATTTGAAACAACACTGACAGTAGATGTCACAGCGTTGAAAACGAGCTATTTGAGTGGTGCGATTTATGGAGCTTCGCTGTCGAAAGATTTGTTTGATGGAAACCTGTTTACACAGCTTACATACCGAAATGTAAATTATAATAGCATTAGTAATACCGCTATACCTCAAAATATAGCTGAAATTAGCCTTTCTTGGCGTATAAGCAAAAACCTGTTGCTGTGGTTCGACTATGAAGCTACATTCAACCCCGACAACAACTACCAGGGACGTGCCTTTATCAATTTGTCTCAGCGCTTCTGAGATACTTCCCGTAAAAGTGAAAAATTCAATTCCACTCTCAATTTTTTGAGTGCGATTTGTATACTTGGACGAAAAGATTTCAATATTTAATACTTCCGAAAGTCTTATTCGTGACGAGGTTATTTCATAGCATAAATATGGCTTTATAACAATGAAAAAGTCACTCAATCTGAACTGATTGAGTGACTTTTCTTATAATACAGCAATTATTCTACAACTTTATAATCTTCTTTACAACTGTTCCTGTTTTAGCTCTGATTACAGCTAAGTAATGTCCTTTTGGAAGTGAACTAATGTTTACATGTTGTTCATTGCTCAGCAACAAGCTTTGTCCGGCCAGTGAGCATATTTCCACTTCTTTCACATCGCTTCCACTTACATAGATTGACGAAACAGCGGGATTAGGATATACAGAATACAATTTATCCATTTCAACTTCGTTAATAGCTGTGTTCACAGGAGCCCATGCTAAACTCATATTTGCAAATCCAATAGCTCCAGTTACTGCTATTGAACCTGAAGCTGTAGCACCTTTGACAAATGTTCCGCTATATTTAAGATTACCCTGAACAGAACTTCCACCTGAAGTAGCTTCAACAATAATAAAATTCACTGTATAAGTTCCATCAGGTACAGATGCTACGGAAGTAGTTTTTCCCCAGTATACATTTTTACCCGTAACCCAGGCCGACGATTTTACAGTTGCTCCGGTTATTCCATCAGTAGCACCAACAAATTTTGTTGTAGTAGTAGAGATAGATTTTCCTATTAAATTCCACCAAACGGTTAAGTAACTGCTCGCACTTGAGTTTCCATTGGAAGTTTGATATACCAGGGTATTTACTAAAGCTGCCGATGAATTAGTTATATAAATTGCATCAGCATATTCAGTTTGATTACTTATCGTTTTAGTAGAATAAGTAACTGTAAGTGTTCCCGCAGTCTGTGAAAACAAACTATAAGAACATACTAACAAGACAAAGGATAGAATACTTTTTTTCATAAATCGCATTTTTATATTTATTACTAATTTAGAATCATTATATTTTACAACACTACAAAAGTAATAGCATAACTTGTATAAACCATAATGAAATCGGTTAATTATTAATAAATATACTAAACTTCTTATTAATTTGCAAAAAAAATCCGCTCATTCAAATCCCGAAGTACTTGAATGAGCGGACTCAATGACTGTTTTTGTGTGTTTAGCGCTTCTGAATCTTTTTCACAACTGAACCATTTTTAGTTGTGATTAATGCCAGGTAATTTCCTTTAGGAAGTGAACTAATATTTATATGTTGTTCGTTGCTATACAGTAAACTTTGTCCTGCAAGCGAACAAATCTCAATAGATTTTACATCGCTTCCTCTCACATAAATTGACGAAATAGCTGGATTAGGGTAAACAGATTAATACTTTTCCATTTCTACATCATTAATAGCTGTATTTACCGGAACCCATGCCATAGATATAGTTGTTAAATTGGCAGTGGCAGTTCCAGTTGTATTAACTGCAGCTGGTCCTTTGGCAAAGGTCCAACTTCCTGAAACCTCGGTTCCGTCGTCTGTTACTTCAACCCAAACTGTATAATTTCCATCTGCAACAAGAACTCTAGAAACATTTGTAGCATTCCATGTACTTGTTATTGCTCCATATGCAGTTTGTGTTGCAGCAGTTACAGCATCAACTACATTTGGTGTGCTTCCTGCAGCAACAAGAAATTTTGCTAAATGGCTTTTGTCTCCTCCAGTATAACCTAATAGGGTTTTAACAAATGCACTTGCACTATTAGTTGTACTGTTAGTAATCCAAATTGCCTGATCATGTTTACCTGATAAACTGCCAGCAGTAACAGTTGTTACTTTAAAAGTTAATGTTCCGGCTGTTTGTGCAAACATAGTTGCACTAAAAATTAAAGCGAAAATAAATAAAAATAATTTCTTCATTGGTGAGTTTTTTAAAAGTTAATAAATTATTTAATTAAGTAATCATACATTCTGTGTAAATATCAAAAATTCTATACAAAAATATAGAAATAAATTGGTAAACCAAAAAAAATATTGTTAATGTTCTTTAACAGTAAAGATGTCGCTATTTTTCACAACAAAAATAATTCAAATAAATCCTTAGATATATAAAATTCGTTCATAAAACTATTGGATTCAATCAATTTTGTTCAAAAAGAAATAAAAATAATAGGTTTATCCAATTAAAAGCTGCTATAAAGTGCTGTATTTTTTGTCTTGATTCCGGGCTACTAATTTTTAAGTATTTAACTAAATATCGCTCAAGTGCTAAAAAGTGAATGATTATGTGATGATTTTTCATTAAAAAATCCAAGGTACAAAAATAGATGTGAATTTTAAATACTTACACCAAAATTCGGTCAAATGATTATACTTTTCTGAACATACTCAGATATATAAAAAATCTATCATGCCATTGCTTAATACAAACGAGAAACGCAGGATATTAAAAATTACTTTAATATTCTGCGTTTCTTGTGCTAAATCCCGAGGGATAATTACATCGAGTAGTTATTCAACTACATTCGGTTTTTCAAGTCCATAACCCATTTTCTTGTCTTCGGCTTTCAGCATAAATGCAACAAGAAATGCCAATACGCCAAAAATCATGAAAATTAAATTTGCTTTTGTATAATCATATCTCAGTGCAAATTTTTTAGAATCAATCTCTTTATATGAAGCTTTTACGCAGGCATCTTCAATCTGCTGTTGAATTTTATCTTTATCAACTAATGCTAAAGAATTTATTTCTTCGAGATTCAAACTAACTAATTTATTTTTAAATCCGGCAAAACCGGTTGTATCCTGAACTCCTTTATATTCTGTTTTAATCAAAACTTCATTGATTAATCGGGTGGTGGTGTTGTCAACCGCTTTTTCAAAATCAATTTTATTCAGGTTTAGTTTTGGCTGTACCTGAGTGTAAGTTTCTGTAATGGCATTTTTTACCGTCACTTTGGCTTGCGAAACAGTTGGATTACTGGTGCTTAGAACAAATCCAATTAATAAAGGAACACCCATTAAACCCCAGTTTTGAATCCAGAAGATAAGTGCATAAGCAGTTCCCAGTTGTTTTTCGGGAATAATTTTTGGTACAGAAGGCCACATAGCCGAAGGTACTAATGATAAAGCAATTCCTAAAACTACTGTTACAGCCATTGCCAGTATCCAGTTATTTAAAAATGGAATAGAGAAAATCCCATGAACAAAAATTAGTAAAACCGAACCAATTATCATAATGGTTGCGCCTTTTCCTTTTCGGTCGTACAAATTTCCGAAAAATGGAGTGAGGAAAAGTGTTCCTAATGGTAAAACACTTGGAATTAGCCCTGCTAGATTTGGATTTACCTGATATTTGTTGATAACCAGGTCAGTAGCAAATTTAATCCAAGGAAAAACTGCTGAATAAAACAATACGCAAAGCAATGCAACCAACCAGAAACCTTTGTTGGTGATAATCATTACCACGTCCGAAAGTTTAAAAGGTTCCTCTTCTTCTTTTTCAATATGAGCTTCGGAAGCTTCCAGTTTAATGTCCATTCTGACATAAACAATATAGGCAATCAAACCAATACACAATAATAATGCGCCAAATAAAATTGGAATGGAAACATCCCCAAAATGTTGAGCGATAGGAAGTGGAATAGCTATTGCAAGCAATGTTCCAAGACGTGCAAACGAAACCTGTAGTCCCATTGCCAAAGCCATTTCCTTGCCTTTAAACCATTTTACAATAACACGTGAAACCGTAATTCCTGCCGTTTCAACCCCAACTGCAAAAATGGCATAGCCAAGAGCGGCAAACATTACTTGTGCTTTTATGCCTAAAATGGGCGCCATTCCTACCGGAAAGAAATGAGAAATAGCAAAAAACTTCATACCTGCACCAATTACCATGATAGCCGTAGAAAGAATTCCGGTAAATCGAACGCCGGTTTTATCCAAAATAATTCCACCTAAAATTAACATTAAAAGGAAAACATTAAACCAACCGTAAGCACTGGTGAAAATGCCGTAGTCCATATTATCCCATTTTAACTGGCTTTCGAGCATTGGTTTGAGCGGACTCATTGCATCTGCAATAAAATATCCACAAAACATAGTAAACGATACTATTCCGAGGGCTGTCCACCTGGCTGCCGACGATTCACGAAGAGATTTTTTTTCTGTCATAAACTATTTATTAAATTAAGTGTTTTCTTATGAAACTGATTTTTTGTAGCCATTTCATTTTTTACGGCTGCAAATCTACTCAAAAAAATGATTTCTTTTGTCAAACTGACAAAATTACCGAATAATAATGTAAAATTTAGTTCGGTATAGTTTTTGAAATTAAAATTCCGGGTTTTAAATCGCCTTTATTATTTTTTTTTAATTATTACTTGTACATTAAATCGCTATATTTGTATCATTAAATCGAGGAGAACCAATATATGACAATCAACTATTCAGAACAATTACATAATGTCCTGTTATACAGTTCGCAAGAGGCAGAACGATTAGGGAATAATTATATCGGACCGGAACATTTATTATTAGGCATATTACGTAACGGAAGCGGAAGAGCAATCGATATTTTAAACCTGTCGCATGTTAGCATATCCAAAATAAAGCAAAGTATTGAAAGTCAGATTCGTACCGATTTGGAACCTTCTGGAGCAGAACTACCGGCATTAAAAAGTACAGAGCGCATTAAGAAAATAATGGAGCTTGAAACGCGTTCATTATCCCTTGAAACGGCTGATACTGAACATTTATTGTTAGCCATTCTGAAAGAAAAAAACAATTTGGCTGGTGATATTCTGAATGCTGAAAGTCTGACCTATGATCAGGTAAAAGCCTTGATAGAAGCACCTCATGATATGCCATTTATGGGTTCAGGTTTTCAGGATGAAGATGATGAAGATGACGATCCCCGAAAAAAACACAAATCAAATCCGCCGTCAGGAGCCGGTTCTAAACAAAGTGATACTCCAGCATTGGATACATTTGGAACAGATATTACCAAAGCGGCATTGGAAAATCGTCTCGATCCGATTGTTGGTCGTGTGAAAGAAATAGAACGGCTGGCTCAGATTCTGAGTCGTCGCAAGAAAAATAATCCGGTATTGATTGGTGATCCCGGTGTTGGTAAATCGGCTATTGTTGAAGGCCTGGCATTGCGTATTATTCAACGTCGTGTTTCACGTGTGTTGTTCGACAAACGTGTGGTTTCTCTGGATATGGCTTCGATTGTAGCCGGTACAAAATACCGCGGACAATTTGAGGAACGTATAAAAGCTATATTGAACGAATTACAAAAAAATCCGGATGTCATTCTGTTTATTGATGAAATTCATACCATCGTAGGAGCAGGTGGAGCACCCGGTTCGCTGGATGCTGCTAATATGCTTAAACCGGCTTTGGCTCGGGGAGAAATTCAATGTGTGGGTGCAACTACGCTCGATGAATATCGTCAGAGTATCGAAAAAGATGGTGCGCTTGAACGTCGTTTTCAGAAAGTTATGGTTGACCCAACTACTGCAGATGAAACGCTCGAAATTCTCACCAATATTCAGGATCGCTACGAATATCACCACAATGTGCGCTATACCCCCGATGCTATCAAAGCCTGTGTGCGACTTACCGATCGCTATATTACCGACCGTTGTTTCCCTGACAAGGCCATCGATGCTTTAGACGAAGCCGGTTCACGGGTGCATATCGGCACAGTTTCAGTTCCGGTTGAAATAGAGGTACTTGAAAAACAAATAGAAGATTTGAAGAAAGAAAAATTAAAAGTTCTTTCGGAACAAAAATACGAGTTAGCAGGTCCAATCCGGGACCATGAAAAACAATTGCAATATCAACTCGAAGATGCGGTGAAACGTTGGGAAGAAGAAGCCCAGCAACACCCTGAAACGGTTGATGAAGAACAAGTAGCCGAAGTAGTAGCTATGATGTCGGGTATTCCTGTTCAGCGCATTGCTCAGGCCGAAGGATTGAAACTGCGTCAGATGAAAGAAGCTTTGCAGGGCAAAGTGATTGGGCAGGATGAAGCGGTGAATAAAATTGTGAAAGCAATTCAGCGTAATCGCATTGGACTGAAAGATCCAAGTAAGCCTATTGGTTCGTTTATTTTTCTAGGTCCGACAGGTGTTGGTAAGACGCATCTTGCTAAAATTTTAGCTGAATTTTTGTTCGATAGTTCAGATGCACTCATTCGGGTGGATATGAGTGAATATATGGAAAAATTCAGCGTTTCACGACTGATTGGAGCTCCTCCCGGATATGTGGGTTACGAAGAAGGTGGTCAGTTAACCGAAAAAGTGCGTCGTAAACCCTATTCGATAATTCTGCTCGACGAAATTGAAAAAGCGCATCCTGATGTGTTTAATATTTTGTTACAGGTTATGGACGAAGGCCGTCTGACTGACAGTTTAGGTCGCCGTATAGATTTCAAAAATACAATAATCATTATGACTTCCAACGTGGGAACACGCCAGTTGAAGGATTTTGGTAAAGGAGTTGGTTTCACCACTTCGAACACTTCAGAATCAGATTCTGAATTTTCGCGTGGAGTGATTCAAAAAGCACTTAACCGTACGTTTGCTCCTGAATTTCTGAACCGTGTGGATGAAGTGATTATGTTTGACCAGTTGAGTAAAGAATCCATTCGATCTATTATTGATCTGGAATTGAAAGGGTTATTTGGTCGTGTAACAACCATGGGTTACAAACTTGAGTTGACTAACGAAGCTAAAGACTATATTGCTGATAAAGGCTATGATGTACAGTTTGGTGCTCGTCCACTGAAACGTGCTATTCAACGTTATCTGGAAGATGGACTGGCTGATATTGTCTTAGCAGGTGAGCTGGAAGCAGGAGATAGCATTCTGATGGACTTAGATACTGAAACCAGCGAGATAAAGGCTCATATTGTGAAACCAACAAACGAAATAAGTTTATAGTTTATAGTTTATAGTTTATAAGAATCCCTGCTAATAGTGATAATTAGCAGGGATTCTTTATTTCTTTATTTCTTTATTTCTTTATTTCTTTTGAGAGATACCTAAAATCAGATTTTTTTCGCAAAAACAAAACATTGGAAAGCCAGATATTATTGGAGTTAGGATTGAATTATGAGTTAAATGTTTAAATCAAAGCCTGCGGGTAACGCCGAAAGTTGGAATACTTTCGTGTTTGAAGCGGTTGACTGCAGTAACCACAAAGGTGTATAGTCCACCAAATCGTTTGTCTAATTCTCTTAAGTCGATGCAGTTTTCGATGGTTCGTGTTACAATATTGGCCGGGTCATTCAGGTCACCTACCTTGCGGCCTTTGAAGGCATATACCACATAGTAAGCTGTTTGACACCCACCTTCTTCGTTCAATTCATCCCAGATAAGGTAAGCATCCTTTCCATCCCGCAGAATTTTTACGTTTTGTGGTTGTGCTGGAGTTTCTCCTTCTATGTTTCGGTTTACCGGGCAAATGGCCGGATATTTATAATAATTCTTTTGCAGGCTATCGTTGAGGTTCTGTTTGTTTTTCAGAAATGGTTTGGCACTGAAAAATACAGCTCCATCGATTAGCGGAAAGCGTTTATTCACATTCAGCTGACGGCACAATTCATTTCCATTTCGCCATGCAGGATTTGCTTCGGGTGAACCAAGTTGTGAGGCATAAAGCCCGATATACAGGTTTTTGCCAAATGAATTATCGCTCCACCATTTAGCCAATACTTCATAGTCGGCAACTTTTTTGCCTATTTCCCAGTAAAGCTGTGGTACCACGTAGTCAATTGTACCTTCTTTGAGCCATTTCAGAATGTCAGCATATAAATCATCGTAATTTTGGACTCCGGCACGAGTGGCAGAACCGCTTGCATCAACATTATCGTTGCGCCACACACCAAAAGGTGAAATGCCGAATTCAACCCAGGGTTTCAGCTCTTTTATGGTATGTTGCAGTTCCGAAATTACCATGTTTACGTTATTCCTGCGCCAGTCATTCTTCTGATTTGATGCATATCCACGTGGATTTTTTCGAAAAGTTAGTTCATCCGGAAATTCCTCATTTGCAACACGATACGGATAGAAATAATCGTCGAAATGAACGGCATCCACATCGTATCGTTCTACGACATCTTCTACCACGCGGTTCAGAAACTCACGGGTTTCATCCAGTCCCGGATCGAAATAGTATTTATCACCATATTTTACAAATAGATCTTTATTCTTGAAATAGAGATGATTTTTATTCAGAACATTCAGGTTGTCAGAGTTGGTTACACGGTATGGATTAAGCCAGGCATGCACATCAATACAACGTTTATGGGCTTCATCGATAATGAATTGTAAGGGATCGTAATATGGATTTGGTCTTTGGCCTTGCTTTCCGGTGAGCCAATGCGACCAGGGTTCGATAGTAGATGGATAAAAGGTATCAGCAGTTGGTCTGATTTGTAGGATGATAGCGTTAATATTATTCTTGACTAATCCATCCAACATTGTGCGCATTTCGTCACGCTGGGCTTTGGGAGTAAGGTTTCGCTGACTTGGCCAGTCGATATTGGCAACAGTAGCAACCCAAACAGCTCGGAATTCACGCTTGGAATGTTGAGCCGAAATGCCTGATAGCATTAGAATTAACGAAAAAAGTAAGTAGATTCTTTTTGACATGAAATTGTATTGTTGAATACAAAAGTAGCGATATTTCACACATCTGGCAACCAGAATCCGATTTTTTAAGAACATTTGCTTAAAAACATTGTTTACAACGGAAAATCAAGTAATTTTGTCGAATGAACAATCAAAATAATAATTCAGTGAAAAAGCAACTGAAAATAGCTTTGGTAGCCCACGACAGACGCAAAGCCGACATGGTTGAATGGGCAATTTTTAATGCAGATATGCTGGCAAAACATCAGTTGATATGTACCGGAACAACAGGTAGTCTGATTCAGCAAGCACTGAAAGATAAAGGTGTGGAAGTAGATATTACTTGCATGAATTCAGGACCGTTGGGTGGTGATGCTGAAATAGCTGCGTTAGTGGTACGCAAACAAATAAATCTGGCAGTTTTTCTGATTGATGATTTGAATGCTCAACCGCACGAAGCTGATATTCAGATGCTTTTACGCCAGTGCCGCGTTCATAATGTACCTATTGCCTGTAACCGATATAGTGCTGACTTAATGATTACCAGTACATTGTGGGATAATGATGACTATGTTCCGAAAGAACCGCGTTATGTCCGGTTTGAAAGGGAAGTATAACTCATGTTCTGAATTTTTAATTAAAAAAAAAGCCCCGAACTGTAAGTCGGGACTTTTAATCGATTTATTCAAACTATAAACTATTATAAATCGGTAATTACAGTATGTTTTGGAACTAACACTTTCATAATAGACCACGCTATAAGATAAGCCAACGCACAGGTAGTAAACATAATGCCATAAGCTACTGAAACATTGGTTGAAATTAGATGTCTGGCTTGCTCAAACATGGCTGTATTAGTCGGATCAACCATCACTTCTTTCAGGTTGTCAATCTTTACTTTTTCCAGCGGAATAGCCTGAGTGGCTTTAATCAACCCTTCTTTGCTGGCTTGCATAATTCCCATTATGCGATATTTATCTTCCAACCCACCGGCAAGTAACTGAACTAAAACACCACCTAAACCTCCGGCAGCAGCTCCAATACCAGTAACAGAACCAACCGCCTTTTTAGGAAACATATCTGATACAGTGGTAAATAAGTTAGCCGACCAGGCCTGATGTGCCGCTCCGGCAATACTGATAATGGCAACAGCCGCTACAATTCCATATCCGGCAGCAACCCACTGAGTGCTCACCAGCAAAAGAGGAGCAAAGGCGATCATTAATAAGGCCGTCATACGGGCTCTATAAGTTTGCCAGCCTTTATTCATAAAGGTCATAGGAATTGAACCACCATAAACTGATCCAATAATTGCAATACCATACACGATAAAGGTTGAAATCATTACGGTGTGCTTGGTTTCAACGGGACTCATACCCACGCAGAATTGTTGTTTGATATAAGTTGGTAACCAGAACAACAGGAACCACCAGATACCATCAGTCATAAATTTACCCGCAACAAAAGCCCATGTTTGCTTGTATGTAAGCATTTTGTACCAGGGAACTTTTACTTTTGGAGCAGTAGCGTCCAATATCGGAGCAGCTTCATCATCTGCATGAATATAATCGTATTCCCCCTTATTTATTTTGCCTTTTTCAAGCATGAACTTAGGCGTGTTATACAATTTACTCCAGAAGAATAACCAAAGAAAACCAATTAAGCCTGTAATAAGAAATGCCATTTGCCATCCGTGAAAAATACCCAGAAACAAACCATTTCCTTCGTTAGGATTCCAGGCAGCAAGAATAACAGGAATAATCAAGGCACAAATCATTGCTCCTATATTGGAACCTGAATTGAAAATTCCGGTAGCCAATGCACGTTCTTTCTTTGGAAACCATTCTGCTACAGTTTTGATGGAAGCTGGGAAGTTGCCTGATTCACCTCCACCAAATACCCCTCTGGCAGCAATCTGACCGAAAAGTCCTTTTCCCATAAATGCACTTGCCATACCGGCCAACGACCATATAATAAGTGAAGCTGCCAGTCCGATTTTTGTTCCGATTTTGTCAATAATAAATCCGGCAAACAAAGTAAAACCAGCATAAAATGCAGTAAAAACAGAGGTTAAGATGGAAAAATCAGTCGATGACCATCCAAAACCATCGGTAGAACAAAAATAATCTTTCAGATAACCTATTACATTTCTGTCCATGTAATTGATTGTCGTTGAAAAAAGTAGTAAACTGACGATGGTCCAACGGTAACCCGTCATTTTTTCTGCTGTTGATTTTGACATAATTATTTATTTAATGATTAATGATAAATGGTTAATGATAGATGGATTATGGTAAATTTCTTTTTGAGTAGAAATTATCAACTATCAACTGTTCACTGTCACCTATTTTTTTATTTTCTGAATAATTGCGAGCGTATCGCTGCAAAGTTTGCTAATTCCTGCCCAATCACCAACTTTTATCATGTCGGCAGGGAAAAGATTAGAACCCATTCCCACACAAGTTACTCCAGCATCGAACCAGCTTTTCAAATTAGCTTCTTCGGGTTTTACACCACCGGTCACCATTAGATTTGACCAGGGCATTGGAGCTTTAAGTCCTTTTACAAAGCCTGTGCCTAATACATCACCCGGGAATACTTTGCAAATGTCGCAACCAGCCTCCTGAGCAAAACCCACTTCTGTAACCGAACCACAACCAGGTGCATACGGAATCAGGCGGCGATTAGCCACTTTAGCCACTTCCGGATTGAACAGCGGACCAACAATAAAGTTAGCACCCATTTGAATGTATAAAGCTGCAGTCGGAGCGTCAACGATGGAACCAATACCCATTATCATTTCAGGGCATTCTTTGGTAGCATATTTCACAAGGTCGCGGAATACTTCGTGTGCAAAATCACCACGATTGGTGAACTCAAATGCACGTACTCCTCCCTCGTAACAAGCCTTTACTACTTTTTTTGATACTTCGATATCGCTATTGTAGAAAACAGGTACCATACCTGTCTCTTTCATAGCTGTCATTACCTGAATTTTTGAGAAACGCATAATTATAAAATTTGCCCAACCCCTAATGGGGGATTAGAGATGTTAGTATTAATTCTTAATAAGCCCCTTTAGGGGTTTGGGGTTACTATCGTTGTACCCGTCCGCTTGAATCACCACCACACAACGCTTCAACTTCTTCAATTGAAACAAGGTTGAAGTCTCCGTTTACGGTGTGTTTTAATGCCGAAGCTGCAACAGCAAATTCCAATGCTTCGCCCTGATTTGGTTTAGTCAACAAGCCGTGAATAACACCACCTGAGAATGAGTCGCCACCTCCAACACGGTCGATAATAGGATCAATATCGTAGCGTTTTGACATATAAAATTCTTTTCCGTCGTAAATCATTGCTTTCCAACCATTATGAGTTGCAGAGAATGATTCACGCAAGGTTGAAATTACATACTTGAAATCAAATTCTTTTGCCATTTGAGTAAAAATACCTTTGTAGCCTTCAGCGTCAGTATGTCCGCCTTCAACATCCGAATCAGGTTTAAAACCTAAGCAAAGTTCAGCATCTTCTTCATTACCGATACAAACGTCAACATATTGCATTAAGGGACGCATAATTAATTGTGCTTTTTCCTTTGTCCAGAGTTTCTTGCGGAAATTCAGGTCAACCGAAACAGTAACGCCGTTTCGTTTAGCAGCTTCACAAGCTAATTTGGTCAATTCAGCAGCACTATCCGAAATAGCAGGTGTAATTCCCGACCAGTGAAACCAATCGGCTCCTTTCATGATGGCATCAAAATCGAAATCAGAGGCTGTTGCTTCCGCAATTGATGAGTGAGCACGGTCGTAGATAACCTTACTTGGGCGCATGGAAGCTCCGGTTTCGAGATAATAAATACCTACCCGGTCGCCACCACGTGCAATAAAATCAGTTTTTACACCATATTTGCGCAAAGCATTTACGGCCGATTGTCCAATTTCGTGTTTAGGTAATTTTGATACAAAATAAGCTTCGTGGCCGTAGTTTGCACAGCTCACAGCAACATTTGCTTCTCCTCCTCCATAAACGACATTAAATACATCCGATTGAACAAAACGCGTGTTGCCTGGAGTTGATAGACGGAGCATAATTTCTCCTAATGTTACAATTTTTTTACTCATTGTTTTCTTTTTTTTGTAATATTGATTGGTTTTTAATTGGTTGACCAAAGATACTGCTTCTTTTTTAATGAATAAAATATTAGTTCAAAATTGTAGCTAAATTACTGTTATTTAGTCCAACTCTAAATATAAAATGATTATTTTTTAGAAATTGAAGAATGTTTTTGCATTATTATAACTAATATCGTCAACCATTTTAGCAATAAATTCCATTTCCTGATGTGGGAGCAATCCGTTTTCAACATCATTTCCAATCAGGTTACACAATGTACGTCGAAAATACTCGTGACGAGGGTAGGAAAGAAAGCTACGTGAATCCGTGAGCATACCTACGAATCGGCTTAGCAAGCCAAGAACTGAAAGTGAGTTCATTTGTTTTTCCATACCGTCTTTTTGGTCTAAGAACCACCAACCCGAACCGAACTGAATTTTTCCTGCAACTGAACCATCCTGAAAGTTCCCAATCATTGTAGCAATCATCTCATTATCGCTTGGATTTAGGTTATATAATATGGTTTTTGTCAATTTATTTTGAGAATCAAGTCGGTTCAAAAATTTGGATAAAGCTTTAGCAGTATTAAATGTTCCAATGGAATCAAATCCAGTATCAGGACCTAATTGATTGAATAAGCGTGAGTTATTGTTGCGAATGGTTCCATAGTGGAATTGTTGTGTCCAGCCTTTTTCCCAATCCATTTCCGCAAAAATAACCATCATAGCCGATTTGAATTTCAATATTTCGCTGTGAGTCAGTTCACGTCCAGCAAAAACTTTATTAAAAATTTCCTTGATTTCGCTTTCTGTATAGTCTTCGGCATAGAATTCTTCAATTCCATGATCGGACAACTTACAACCTTGTTCAGCAAAGAAATCCTGACGTTTGCGAAGTGCCTGAATCATATCATCAAAATTTGAGATATGGATTCCGGAAATATCTGATAATTGTTCAACATAGGTACGGAAGTTTGCGGGAACTTCTACTGCCATTGCTTTATCAGGACGCCAGGTTGGAAGCATTTTAATTTCAAAACCATCCCGACGGGTTTTAATATGATGTTCCAGGGTATCAATCGGATCGTCGGTTGTACAAACGGCTTCAACATTGTATTTACGCATTAAATTTCGAGCTGAATATTCCGGAGTTTGAAGTTTGGCAGTACATTCATCATAAATTTCACGAGCTGTAGCAGGCGAAAGCAACTTATCGATGCCAAAAGCAGTTTTTAATTCTAAATGTGTCCAGTGATAAAGTGGATTGCGCATAGTATAGGGCACTGTTTCAGCCCATTTCTCGAATTTTTCCCAGTCCGACGTATTTTTCCCTGTAATATATTCTTCCTTGATTCCATTGGTACGCATAGCACGCCATTTATAATGATCACCACCCAACCATGCTTCTGTAAGTGTTTTAAACTGATGGTCATTTGCCACCATCGAAGGCACTAAATGACAGTGATAGTCAATAATTGGTTGTTTTGAAGCATGTTCGTGATATAATTTTTGAGCCGTTTCGGTTTGAAGAATAAAATTCTTGTCTAAAAAGTTTTTCATATTGTTGCTATTAAATGTGTTATGATTTGAAACCTTGCGAATTTATACTGTTGAACATGAAAACTAAACAAATTTTGTCATTGAATTTTCAAAAAACAGAGAACTGAACTTACATTGTATTCAATTTGAGAGGATTTGTAATATTGGTTGTTTAGCTATTCCAACAAGTCGAAAACTTAACAATAAGGTTAATGCATTGAATTTCATTAATATATGCATAAATATAATGGTTTTTTTTGTTTCCGTGTTCGCCCACGAAGATACAACAATTTTTATTAATACAAAATATAGACCTGTTTTTTTTGTTTTTAGGGATGAATAAATATGAAATCAAGAGATAGAATCATGTTAAAAATTAATATTCAAAAATTTTTTCTCAAAAAACACACACTATTAAATAAAGGAAAGACGAAATTTGCAGAGTTTTTTTGAATGAGATGAGTAAGTGTACAGTGTCATTTGTTTAACTGAATATTCCGGATATTATAGATGCAGATGGAGCAAAACATAAAGTTTCAATTCCATTGACAATATTCTGGCTAATCGATATAGTTTACAACTCCGGCAGTTAAATAGGTAGTTGAACTCTCACTTGCGTTCCTTCACCTACTTTACTGTTAATCTCAAAAATGCCATTATGGATTTTGGCCAGTTCTTTCATCCCAATTAAACCAAACGAATCTGCTCGTCCACAGTTATTTATATCAAATCCAATACCATTATCAATGATTTCAAGTATCAATTTGTTAGTATTCGTTGAAAGTTGAACTATAACCGACGTAGCCATTGCATGTTTAAGAATATTATTAAGTGACTCCTGAAGTGTCCGGAATAATGCCAAGGCATGTTCGGGATGAATTGTAAACTCTGAAATTTCATGTATAAACTGACATTTTAGGTGGTGTGATTCCTCAAAGTCCCGGAGAAGGACTTCTGCTGTTTCCATAAACCCAAGCAGTTCAAGTTGTTCAGGTCTCAACCCATTCATTATCTTTCGTGCCGATTTAATCGCGTTATCAGTCAGAATGATAAATTGTTCCATCTCAGCCAGTACTTCTGCCGATTGAATAGGTACCAAACTTTTGGATATTTTTTTCTTATACATTCCCATTTCCATTTTTTGAGCTACTAAAAATTGCGCCAAACTATCGTGAATCTCAAGGGTGATGGAAAGCCTTTCATCTTCACGCACTTTCTGAAGATGGGCTGCAAAGTTTCTCAATTGCTCTCTGGAGACTATTAATTCTTCTTCAGCGAGCTTGCGATCTGTGATATCCAGATGCGACCCCATCATCATAAGTGGTTTTCCGTCATCCGTCCAGGAAGTCACCTTACCGGTATCCAGAACCCAAACCCAGTTTCCATTTTTGTGCTTCATCCGGGACTCACATACATAATAATCCAATTCCCCACAAAAGTGTTTTTCAAGTAATTCATTACTGGTTTTCATATCGTCGGGATGGGCAAATTTTAACCAGGTATCAATTGAAACCGGCGAAATTTCTTCCAGTGTATATCCCATAATTTCAGCCCAACGTTCATTAAAGATGGTTTCTCCTGTTTGTACATTCCATTCCCAGGTAGCCACATTCGTTCCTTTTATGATGCCTGATAACCTTTCTCGTTCAACTTTTAGAGTCATTTCAGCATTTTTAATTTCAGTAATATCTCTTACATTTCCTAAAACCGAAATAATGTTATTTTCATCATCAAATTCAGGACTTAACAACCAGTCCAGATAAACTTTTCCTGTTTTTGCTTCAAATTCAATAAGTTGGTTGCATGTTTCTCCGGTATCAAAAACCCTTTGAATGGATTTTTCCCAAAAATCGCATTCTTCAGACGAAAATCCAAGATCGCGATGCGATTTCCCTATATAATCCAGATGATTTATTCCTGTAAGTCTATAAGCAGAGGGGCTAGCATAAAGATGCTTATAATTTCGGTCGAAACGGTTAATGATATCCTGGGTGTTATCGGCAAGCGTATGATATTTAACTTCACTTTCCTTCAGAGCCAGTTCTGATAATTTACGATCTGTAATGTCTAATGCAATTCCACCAAGAAGTGGTTTTTGTCCTTGTTGTGGAATTGTAAATTTTTGTGTTTCAAAATAATGCAATTTTCCATCTAGCAGCATCATGCTTTCTTCAAATTTTTTATAACCCAATTTCAATACATGCATATCATCTTCTAAGAATTTTGCTCCAATTTCATTGGGAAATACTTCAAACATGTCTTTTCCCATCCATTTTGAAGCACCCAGGGCATTGTCCATAAAACGATTTACAAACAAAGCTTTACCCTCATTATCTTTTATAAATGCTATGGCAGGTAACTGATCCATAAACAAGGAAAATCTTGCTTCGCTTTCTTTTAGTTGAGAAGTTAATTCATCTGCTATTTGTTGTGCTCTGTTACGCGTATTCATGAACAACAGGGATAAATAAAACAACAATAAACTGATTATTAGACCACTAATTAATACCAGAAGTACTTTGCTTTGAAGATATGGAAATTGGCCAATTGTTTTTGTAAACTGCAAGGTCCATTCTTTTTCATTAAAAACGATAGGAATAGTAAGTGTTTGAGCTGTTTCGTCATCCTGAATTGTTGTATCAATTAGTTGACTATCGAATAATATAGAATTTTGTGAAACGCTGTCATTCTCAGAAATCCGCAAATGAATTTTGCTGCTATTGTTTACATCCCAACGTCCTAAAATCCCTTTCATTAAATCAACTATACGATATGGACTATATACCCAACCCCGAATGGCAGCACGACGCTCTTTTACAGTGTTTATCGGCATTCCTTTCCGGTATACCGGAACGTACATCAGCGCACCTACCTGCTTATTTTGATCGCTATCCTGCACCAAAACAACTTTATCTGAAAGGGCTGCAATATTTTGATCGCAGGCCTGATCCATTGCTTTTCGTCGTACCGGCTCGGAATACATATCGTAACCAAAAGCACGTAAGTTTCTGCCTGCAAAGGGTTCGAGATAAATAATGGATGTATAAATGGCTCTATCACCTGCCGGACGGACAGAATAGTCAACAAAACCTTCTTTTCTGATTTGATGAATATGTTGTTGTAAGAAGTCTTTTTTTATAATAACTGCAAAACCAACCCCCTCAATTCCCGGTAAATTCTTGCTTATTTTTAAACTTTCAATATAGGTCTGCCAATCTTTTCTTGTTGGCTTATCAGATCCTTCAACATACGATGCTCCACTTCGTAAAAGTAATGCATGCGCGTGAAGGCGTGTGCTAATTATAGTATTAATATCATTACAGACCAACCTGAATTCAGACATTAATGCAGTTTCCTGATTGTTTTTTGTGTAAACAGCTGCAGCAATAGTTAATGCAATTCCAGTAATTAAAATTGCAAAAGATATCCATGTTTTTTTGTAAAAGAATTTAAACTTCATATTCTTGTGTTTTTTTTAAGAAACAGATATTTTTTTCAGTTGTAAGTATAAGCTTGTACGTATTTTTACTTTTTGACAAAGGTTTTAAGGAAGAGAGCACATGTTAAAATATATTTTAGATATAACATTATCAGATATATAGTTTAAATGAACTTAGATAAAATTCTTAACTTGAGAACAAACATAAATCATAATTTTGAATTAAACAAATTATTTCTTAAAAACATTTGTTTTTGTTTGCAAATCAGAATATATGCTACACGGAGTAGTAGTAAATAATACATATTCATTTTCTTATTTGATTAATAAATAGATGATAATTGCATATTCTTTTTGTAAGTGTCTGATTCAATGGTGTTATGATAAGAAATGGGCTTTTTGTTTAGATATTTATTCTACTATCGTTTAAGTCATTCAACGGGAAGGGGTCAGTACTGAAAAAGCTTTGATTTCAGTATAAAAAGAAGACCGCCCCCAAAGGAACGGTCTTCTTATAAACTATTAACTACAAACTATAAACTATAAACTATTCGCCGAATTGTTGTTCAGCCATACGTTTGTAACCTGTATATCGCCATTTTGCATTCGATTCAGCAGCTACAAAAAGTTCTTTTGCTTCTGCAGGGAATTGTTTCAACAACGAAGTGTAACGTACTTCACCGCGTAAGAAATCCTGGAATTTATCCCAGTCAGGTTCTTTCGAATCCAGCATCATTGGGTTTTTACCTTCAGCTTCTAAATCCGGGTTGAAGCGGTACAAATGCCAGTATCCACATTCTACAGCACGTTTTTGTTCGGTTTGAGCTTGTCCCATACCGGCCAATAAACCGTGACTGATACATGGTGAATAAGCAATAATTACTGATGGTCCGTCGAATGCTTCCGCTTCGCGGATAGCTTTCAGCGTTTGTGCCTGATTAGCTCCCATAGCTACCTGAGCCACGTAAACATAACCATATGTGGCAGCAATCATACCCAGGTCTTTTTTGCGAACACGTTTACCCGAAGCAGCGAATTTAGCCACAGCACCTACCGGAGTAGATTTCGAAGCCTGACCACCGGTGTTGGAATAAATTTCAGTATCCAGTACCAGGATATTTACGTTTTTGCCGGAAGCAATCACGTGATCCAATCCACCAAAACCAATATCATACGCCCAACCATCACCACCAATAATCCATTGTGATTTTTTCACCAGGTATTGGGTCAGTTCTGCTATTTCTTTGCAATACGAGCAAGTTCCTGCTTTTACAAGTGGAGTAATTTTACGTTCGAGGATGATAGTTTCATCAGCATCGTTACGTTTTTCAATCCATTCAGCAAACAAGCCTTTCAATTCTTCGGAACAACAATCAGCAGCAAGTGCTTCAGTCATAATACGAACCAAACGTTCACGCATATTATCGTTAGCGAAAACCATACCCAAGCCAAACTCAGCATTGTCTTCGAACAAAGAGTTTGCCCAAGCCGGTCCGTGACCTTCAGGATTAGTTGTATATGGAGTAGAAGGAGCAGAAGCAGAGTAGATAGAGCTACAACCTGTTGCGTTGGAAACCATTTGACGTTCGCCAAACAACTGAGTAACCAGTTTCACATAAGGAGTTTCACCACAACCGGCACAAGCGCCCGAGAACTCGAACAGTGGAGTAGCCAATTGTGAGTTTTTTACGTTCGATTTAATATCAACCAAATGTTGTTTTGATTTCACGTTATCGATACAGTATTCCCAGTTTTTCTGGTTTGGATATTGTGTTTCGATTGGAACGAGTGAAAGTGCTTTGTTGCCTTTATTGCCCGGACAGACGTCTACACAATTGTTACATCCCATACAATCCAACACGTCAACCTGAATGCGGAAAGCAGTATCGGCAAATTGTTTACCGTTTGTTTTCAACATGTCAAATTGAGGAGCATTAGCTTGTTCATCCAAATCTAAAATAAACGGACGAATAGCAGCGTGAGGACAAACATACGCACACTGGTTACACTGAATACAGTTTGAAGAATTCCAAACAGGAACAAATGCAGCCACGCCACGTTTTTCGTATTTCGAAGTTCCCTGATCCCAGGTTCCGTCTTCACGACCTTTGAAAGCAGATACAGGCAGACTGTCACCATCCTGAGCATTCACTGCACGAACCACATCTTTTATAAATGCAGGAACGATTTCAGTACTAACTTCAGTTCCGTCAATCAGGTTTGCCCATTCTGCAGGAATTTCCACTTTAGTATATTCACCACCACGGTCAACAGCTGCATAGTTTTTATTTACTATAGCTTCCCCTTTATTACCATAGGATTTATTGATAGCATATTTCAATTTCTCAACAGCCAGTTCGTAAGGAACTACGTTGGTAATTTTGAAAAATGCCGATTGAAGAATCGTATTGGTACGGTTACCCAAACCAATTTGTTCTGCAATATTCGTAGCATCAATAATGTACAGGCTGATATTGTTGGCAGCAAGGTATTTTTTAACTTTAACTGGAAGGTTTTTCAATACTTCGTCTTTATTCCAAATGGTGTTCAAGAGGAATGTTCCGTTTTTCTTCAACCCTTTAGTTACGTCGTACAAGTTCAAATAAGCCTGAACGTGACATGCCACGAAGTCAGGAGTAGTTACCAAATACGTTGAACGGATAGGAGTGTTACCAAAACGAAGGTGAGAACAAGTAAAACCACCTGATTTCTTCGAGTCGTAAGCAAAATAAGCCTGACAGTATTTATCCGTATTGTCACCAATTATTTTGATGGAGTTTTTATTTGCACCTACAGTTCCATCAGCACCCAAACCATAGAATTTAGCTTCGATAGTTCCTTCGCCACCCAACGAAATTTCTTCTTTCAATGGAAGTGAAGTGAAAGTAACATCGTCAACGATACCTACAGTAAAGTGATTTTTTGGTTCAGGCAACGCTAAGTTTTCATAAATAGCAATAACCTGAGCAGGAGTGAAGTCTTTAGAAGACAAACCGTAACGTCCGCCAACAACGGTTGGTTGATTTTCAGAACCATACAATACATCTTTTACGTCTAAGTACAAAGGTTCGCCGGTTGCTCCGGGTTCTTTTGTACGATCCAACACACAAATACGTTTAGCAGTCTTTGGAAGAGCAGCTAAGAAGTGTTTTGCAGAGAATGGACGATATAAGTGAACACAGATTAAACCAACTTTCTGACCTTTAGCGTTCAGGTAATCGATTCCTTCTTTCAATGCCTGTGTAGAAGACCCCATCGCTATTACCACACGATCAGCATCTTCAGCACCGTAGTAATCGAACAAACCATATTGTCGACCGGTAATAACTGCCAGTTTATTCAGATAATCTTCAACAACATCAGGTATTGCATCGTAGAATGGATTACAAGCTTCGCGAGCCTGGAAATAAATATCACCGTTTTGAGCAGTACCACGAACAACAGGGTGTTCTGGGCTCAATGCGCGGTCACGAAAACCTTTTAGTGCTTCCTGATCCAACAATGGAATCAAGTCTTCCTGATCTATTTGTTCAATTTTTTGTATTTCGTGTGAAGTACGGAAACCATCGAAGAAGTGCACAAATGGTACACGGGTTTTGATCGAAGCAAGGTGAGCGATAGCCGCCATATCCATTACTTCCTGTACAGAACCAGTGGCAAACATAGCACAGCCGGTCTGTCGTACAGCCATAACGTCCTGATGGTCACCAAATATAGAAAGAGCATGTGAAGCTAATGCACGTGCCGATACGTGATAAACGCCCGGAAGTAATTCGCCGGCCACTTTATACATATTCGGAACCATCAGTAATAATCCCTGAGAAGCCGTAAAGGTTGTTGTCAATGCCCCGGCCTGAAGTGATCCGTGCATTGCTGCAGCAGCACCGGCTTCCGATTGCATTTCCTGTACCTGAACCTTTTCACCCCAGATGTTCTTACGTCCACCGGCTGCCCATTCGTCAACATATTCTGCCATAGTCGACGAGGGTGTGATTGGATAAATTGCTGCTACTTCGCTGAACATATATGCTATATGTGCTGCAGCCTGATTACCATCACAGGTTAAAAATTTCTTTGTTTTAGCCATTTTGTTAGTAATTTTATTAATGTTTATTTTTTTGTTTTATTTTATTTGCCTTTCGGCGCTTATTTATCTTTTTTCTTCCTGTTTACTGATTACCGTTTACCGCTTTTAGTATAGAAATCCAAACAACCACAAGGGTATTTCATTTTTATTCCCTACCTCAATGTCATCAGCTGCATAATATGCTTTGCTATAATGTTTTCCGGAATCCGGTCTGTTTTCGCATTTGAAATGGTATTTCTGATCAATGCTGAAATCCATTTGATATTTGCACATATTTACCTTATGTCGAGCATGTAAGGCGTTGTAAAAGAATGTTTTGTGTTCAGCAGACTTATCCACGTTGCCGGGATTAACTGCATGCATCAAATTAGTATTTTGTACATAAACCTGATTCGGTTTTTTTGGATATTCATCACCTTCCAGGTAGAGCATATTCAATAAACGGGCATCTTTCAGATACTTAATGTAGTTCATGATGGTTGCACGCGAAGTCTCTATTTCTTTACTCATCTGGCTCACGTTGGGTGCTCCGGGAGCAGCATTCATAATCAGATAAAGCAGTTTCCTTATTTTTGACAGATATTTTAACTCAATTTGTTTAATCAGCAAAATATCCACTTCCAGCATCATATTCATAGTTTTAAGCAAATTTTCGGAGAAATTTCGATCTTCCAGAAAAAAAGGATAAAAGCCATGATGTAAATAATCCTGAAAATACTCCAATGGATGAACTTTAGTACAGATTTCCGTTGCTATCTGTGTGTGGTTCTGGATAATTTCATCCAGGCTGTAGAATCGAAGATCGGTACCCGCTTGTAAATTTAAAAATTCCCTGAACGAAAAGCCCCGCAAATTATAGGAAGCAACAATATCCTGAATATCGGTATTACCTTCAATAAGGCGCATGACCGACGAACCGGAAAACACGATATGAAGCTCGGGATAAAGATCGTAGGTCTCTCTCAACTCTTTTGACCAGTTTTCGTATTTAAAAATTTGATCAAGTAAAAGAGTTTTTCCACCGGCTGCACAAAATTCACCTGCAAATTCAACTAAGGTATGTTCGGTGAAGTAAAAGCTGTTGAAGTTTACATACAGACAGCTTCGATCGGTGCCGAAATGATCTTTGGCATATTGAAGTAAAAATGTAGTTTTTCCAACTCCGCGACTGCCTTTTATTCCTATCAGGCGGTGCGTCCAGTCGATTTCGTCCATTAAAACCCGCCTGACAGGCGATTGAACGTGTTCAACCAAGTATTTATGTGTCGTAAAAAACGCCTCCATAATTGATTTTTGAGCATACAAAATTAGTACAATATTTCCATTTTGCAATGCGGAGATGGCAAAATTAGCATAAATATCACACAAAGACTTATAAAACAGCTTGAAACGGGTGTTTTTGAAATTGAAAAAATCACGGAGAATACACTATTATTTATTAAAAAAACAAATCTGAACCTCTATTTGAATAATTTAACTGCAAAATAGGATTTGTGAGAAAGAATATGTAGTTTTGAGGTGTGAAAAAACAATAAAAATATTCAAACCATGAAAATCAAATTTATTGGCGCAGCACGCGAGGTTACAGGCAGCAAACATCTAATTACGACAAACGAAGGAAAAAAGATTTTGCTCGATTGCGGTATGTTTCAGGGAAAAGGATTGGAAACTGACTCCATGAACCGAAACCTGATGTTTGAACCCGAAACGATTGACTATATCATTTTAAGTCACGCACATATCGATCATTCGGGTCTGATACCCTATTTATATAATCTTGGTTTTCGTGGGTCGGTAGTCTGTACCAATGCCACCCGTGACCTATGTTCTATTATGTTGGCCGATAGCGGACATATTCAGGAACTTGATAATAAATGGTTTAATAAGAAAAGAGATAAGCAAGGATTAAAACCTGTAGAACCTATTTATAGTGAACAGGATTGTCAGAAATGTATGGAGCTTTTTATCGGTGTAGCATACAACCGTCGTTTTCAGATAAATGATAAGATAAACGTGAAATTCACAAACTCGGGTCACATGTTGGGAAGTGCAGTAGTGAATCTGGAACTCATAGAAAATGGAGATAAAGTGCATTTGGCTTTTACCGGCGATATCGGTCGACCTCATAACCGCATCATACATCCTCCAACTGCTTTTCCACCCTGCGATTATCTGATTACAGAATCAACATACGGTAACCGCTTGCATCCCGAAGAAAAAGAAAGCGAGGCTGATTTATTGAAGATTGTAATTGAAACCTGTGTGGATAAAAAAGGGAAGCTGATTATTCCTTCCTTCTCGATTGGTCGGACACAAGAGATAGTTTTTGTTCTCAACGATTTGTATAATAAAGGATTACTTCCAAAAATTGATGTGTTTGTTGACAGTCCACTTTCGGTCAATGCGACTGAAATTTTCCGTTTACATGCTGAGTGTATGAATGATGATGTGAAAGCGGTTTTGAAATATGATGATGATCCTTTTGGTTTCAATTCGCTGCATTATATCAAAAATGTGGATGAATCGAAAGCCCTGAACGACCACCAAAATCCTTGTATTATTATTTCTTCATCCGGAATGGCCGAAGCCGGGCGGGTAAAGCATCATATAGCCAATAATATTTCTAATTGGCGAAATACTATTTTGATGGTTGGCTATTGCTCACCTACATCGCTTGGTGCTCGTCTTCAAGAACCCGGTTTACGCTTTATTTCTATTCTGGGTGAAATACACGAAGTAAATGCTCATATAGCTAAAATTGAAGCTTTTTCAGGACACGGCGACTATAACGAAATGAAATCTTTCCTTCTGTGTCAGGATACTTCGAAAATAAAGAAAACTTTTCTTGTACATGGCGAGTTTGAAGTTCAGCAATTTTATCAGAAAGAGCTTGAAAATTCAGGTTTCCATAATATATCAATTCCCGAAGCAGGGCAGGAGTTTGTTTTGTAATCGATATTCGGCTTAAATATTTGGATAAATATAAGAAATTTATAAACAATTTGAAAATTCCTTGTATATGTTAAGTTTCTTTCATAAATTTGCATATCTAAAATTATGTTCAACCAATAAAATTCATTTATTTGTATTATGGAATCTAGATTCGAATTTGAGATTAGCAAGAAAGAAAATGTGTATTTCGTTTTAAGATTAATTTTCAGTGCCGGATTGTATTTTTTAATTGTATGGGGTATTATGGCCTCATTTGATATTGAAAATCCACAATTGGCCTCATCGGTGTATCTGATTTACATTTATGTGATACTTTTTTGTGTTTATCTGTTTTTTCGTTTTGGATTGCTAATCGGACATTTAAAAGGAAATGCTATTAAACTCAGCAATAAACAGTTTCCGGAAATTTATGAAAATGTGCTAAGACAATCTGAACTGCTGGGATTGAAATATGTGCCAAGTGTATATATTATGCAGTCTGGTGGAGTGTTAAATGCTTTTGCATCAAGGTTTTTAGGACATAATTATATTGTACTTTACTCCGAAATTGTGGAAACTGCATTGGAAAAAGATAAAAATATTCTTTGGTTTATTATCGGACATGAATTAGGCCATATTAAACGCAAACACATGTTTAAGAATCTGTTATTATTTCCATCGTATATTATTCCATTTTTAGGTTTAGCTTATTCAAGAGCCTGCGAAAATACCTGTGATAACATTGGTTATGCGCTTTGTCCTGCTGGATTGAAAAATGGATTGTTGCTGCTCGCTTCAGGAAAATCAATTTACAAAAATGTGAACCTGGATGAATATCTGTCTCAGATTCAGAACGAAAGTAGTTTTTGGAAATGGTTTTCAGAAAAATCTTCCTCGCATCCTGACCTCACAAAAAGGCTAAACCGATTCCGAAATGAAATTCCAACTATAAAAGTACAGGTCGAAAAGCAAAAAGCCCCGGAAGTAAAAACGGATGACCATTCGCGGTTTTTTCCAAAAGCGGAAGTAGAATAATTTAATTAAAATCAATAAACAATTTATGAAAAAACATATTAACAAGTCCTTGATTTTGACTATTACTATAGTTCTGACTAGTTGTGCTTCATATTACTATCCTATAAATCCTTCCAGACTACCTTACACAAATAATTTATCTGAAAAAGGAATAGATTTTTCATACAGATACAACGTGTTGCATGACAGAGGGAACGAAAAATTGTCAAAAAAGGAACAAAAGCGTGGAATAAAGATTATTGCAGTTAAAATTACCAATAATACCGATAGTAGTATTACAATTACTCAAGATGTTGGATTCTTTGTCGGAAACTCTCAGGTATATCCCGAAGAGCCATTTTTAGTAAGGAAGTTGGTAAATCAAACAGTTGCTTCCTATTTACCGTACTTGCTATTTACCAGTTTTCAACTAAATTTAAATGGAACAGTTTTTCCAATTGGATATGCACTAGGACCTTTGTTGGCTGCCGGGAATATGTTGGCTGCTAATAATGCTAATAATCTGTTTTATAAAGAATTGAAAGACAATGATATCATAAACCTTACCGTAAAAAAAGGTGAAACAATTTATGGTCTGGTTGCCTTTAGTGGAATAGGTTTTGACCCTCTTACTATGCATTCAGTATCTAAAAAATAAAGATAGTTTTGTTGATTAAATGCATCAATAAATTTGCTTCACCTTTTTTTGCCACACCAATAGTAAGGTGTGGCATTTTTATATATAATCATAGTGTATTATTCATGCTTTCAGTTCCTTAGTTATTCGCTTGGAATATAGCAAACGTTGATATCAGCTTGTTTATTCCGGCTTGTCAGAAAACTAAAACCCTACAGTCCGGCAAGCAAATAGCAGTATATCATAGGGTTACATTACTGCGAGTCAATCAACTTTCCCCGGGAATCTACATTTGCAAGCTGTCTTTATCAAACCTGATTTCTGAACAGAAGATAATGCTTTTTTAGCCTATATTCCTTTTTGCTGCATACTTATTGCTTAGCAGGAAGTCTCCAACAATAGATTGAGCGCTAAAGGTTTAGCGTTTGTAAAGTAAAATGGATTTTATGAATAAAATAAATAGCTGATAAAGATTAAGAACAAAAATGAGCATGAATTCGAGTACGATAGCCTGAAATTCACGTCATGATACATTGAAAATAAGTATTTTATTATGAAGTATGTATTAAAAAAAGCATTTGATTCAGCCTGGCGATTCATTATATCAGGATTACTTCTGTTTATCTTTTCCCTTACTTCTACTGCTGCAACTGGCAACTGGTCTAGTTCTGTGACAGGAGGAAACATCGTTTACACAACAACCGACTCTTCGACACCAGTCAAGGATTTTAGCGGCGGTTATCTGACTGTTGTTTATCTTGAAAATCTGGGCTTAAAAAAAATAGGACAAAACAGCAATGCCACGGATGTAGCTTGGTTGCTTTCGAAAGGTTATCGGGTTATTGAACTTAATTACGCTAACAATTCAAAAGCAGTTACTCCAACCATTAATGCGGACATTATTTCCATTAATTCTGCCTTAAACATAGGTTCATTTTGTGGGATCACTACTTGTTCTAAATATAAATCCTATATTCTGTTCGAAGGCTATAGGATTGCACGCGACATATCTTATTTTAAAGACGATCCAACGGTCTATAATGTAGATACGCATTACACAGTGGGTGATTCATTGCACATGGACATTATTTATCCGGCCAACGCTTCAGTTTCTCTGCCAGTGGTTTTATCCTTTTCATACAGCAACAGCTACCCAAACTATGATGGTACATTGGCGAAACTTACCGACATTTATAAAGATCAACGCTTGAATTTGGGAAATACACTGGCAGGTTTTAATGATTCATTTCTGGAAGGTGCTCCGGCTAACGGTATTGCATGGGCTATAGCAGATCATCCGAAGTATTGTAACTGGGGAAATGGAAAACCGCTTGCTGGAGCGAATAAAGTATTTGCTTCGTACGAAACAAATCCTGATGCAGCTCAAAAGGTGAAGTCTGCAGTGCGAACCGTGCGTGCTCTGGGTACTGGATTAGGACTTTCAGGCAAAATAGCTGTCTTTGGATTTTCACGTGGTTCGACTGCAGGATCGATGGCTGTAGGTGATCGATCAGTCACTAATTTTGAAAATGCAGGTTTGTACGTTGGTACCTCCGATGCTATCCAGGTTGCTGCACTTGGTTCAGGAGTTTTTGATTATACAAAAATATATAATACTGCCGAAAGTGACATTGGAGCTCTCACAACAAATTGCCCATTGGCCTGGGGAACGTTGGCAAGTAATACTGCACTATGGGAATCGCAAGGTTCAGCGTATTTGGCTGAAACTGCTGCATCCGCTCCGGTTATTTTTTTCTACAATTCGAATGATGCATTGTATTATCAGGATCAAATTACTCAATTCAAGGCTAAATTGGATGGATTGGGTGTTCCAACATCGTTGATAACAAACTATGGAACTGGCCATGCTGTTCCTCAAACCAGTGCTTCGCTAAGCACAGTTTATAATTTTTTTAATCAATACCTCACTCCACCAAATGTTTCCACTGCCATTGAAAACCCTTTACTTAATACTGTTTTGTCGCTTACTTTATCCCCAAATCCTGCCACAGCTAATGTGACGCTCAAATTCAGTGTTCCAACAGCAGGAAAAATTAATATTATTTTGTTTAATCTGTCAGGAGTTGAGTTATATAACATGGAGAAAAAGTCAGATTATGCAGGAGTTCAGACCGAAACCATTCAGTTAGACAAGCTTAATCTCTCAAAAGGCATTTATTTTGTAAAAGTACTTAGCAACGAAATGCAGGGAATTCAGAAGTTTATACGAAAATGAAGGAATTAGAGTAGTGGTTCGATAGCATTATAAGCTACAAATTTTCAAGTTCTCGATGCAAATGATAAATAATTAGTCCCCAAAAATTAAATTAAAAAAATAGAGTGCTTTATATCAAATTGATATACAGCACTCTATTCGTATTTATTGCGGAGAGAGAGGGATTCAAACCCCCGGTACCTTGCAGTACGGCGGTTTTCAAGACCGCTGCAATCGATCACTCTGCCATCTCTCCAGGGATCGTCTTATTTTCGTAAGGCGGTGCAAAGATAGTGCTTTTCGCGAAACTACCAAACAGATGAAGAACATTAATTTTCAATTTTTCAATTTCCAATTATCAAAAATTAGTAAATAGAATAGATTCAATTAGAAATCAATTAATTGGAAATTAATCAAGGCTAAATTATGTTTTTTTCAAATAATCTAGCACATTCTTTTCAATGCGGTCTACAATGTTATTTAGGTCTACCTTATCGAAAGTTTCACCTGTTATTTTTTCAAATAATTCAATGTAACGCTCACTTATTCCGGCTACAATTTCAGGAGTCATTTCAGGTACTTGTTGCCCATCTTTCCCCTGAAAACCATTATCCATAAGCCATTCACGAACAAATTCTTTGGAAAGTTGTTTCTGTGGTTCACCTTTGTCGAAAAGTTCCTGATAGCTATCGGCATAAAAATAGCGGGAAGAGTCCGGCGTATGAATTTCGTCAATCAGGTAAATTTTATCATCACGACGACCAAATTCATATTTGGTATCAACCAGAATCAAACCACGTTTGGCTGCAATTTCAGTTCCCCGAAGGAAAAGAGCCATAGTGTATTTTTCCAACATTTCATATTCTTCAACCGACACTAAACCCTGACTAAGGATTTCTTCACGGGTTATGTCTTCATCGTGGCGACCAAGTTCTGCTTTGGTAGTGGGAGTGATGATAGGTTGTGGAAAACGTTGGTTTTCGTGCATGCCGTCAGGTAGTTGGACGCCGCAAATTTTATGTACTCCACTCTTGTAAGATCTCCAGGCACTTCCGCATAAATAACCACGTACAATCATTTCTACTGGGTACCCTTCGCAACGTTGACCTACTGTTACCATTGGATCTGGACTGGCAAGTTTCCAATTTGGAACTATATCGGCTGTTGCGTCCAAAAATTTGGCTGCAATCTGATTCAGCATTTGGCCTTTATACGGAATTCCTTTGGGTAAAACCACGTCGAAAGCAGAAATACGGTCGGTGGCAACCATTACCAGCAAATCGTTTTTTACGGTGTAAACATCACGAACTTTGCCGTGATACACATTCTTTTGTCCATCAAAATGGAAATCAGTATTAGTTAAAGCGTTCATTATTATTTAGTTGTTTTGTTTTTTATATAGCGAATTGATATTTTTGAAAATATAACGAAAATGACAAAGAAAGGCCATAATTTAATTGTGTTTGAATTTTTATATGTAAAATCTTTTATCTCATCTTTTATTGTTCTCCCAAAAACTATGTCCCCTTCCAAATTTAATGGATAAACTTTTGGTTTTACTATATTTTTCTGTGTTAAATATAGAACCCATATATTATTATTGTATGGACAGTATGTATGAAAAGCTGAATGTGTTTTGAAGTTACTTTCAATAATATCTATTGTTCGAATGTATGAATCATATTTGCTATTATCCGAAAATATAATGTGAATACCTAATTGTTTATTTTTACTTCTCAATATTTCGTTTAGTTTACTTTGAATAATTTCAAAAGCGGTATTGTTCTTGACATCTATGTTGCTTATCAATACTTCAATATATTGTCTTTTATATTCAGGTAATGAAAGCATTGTTGTATCAAATCTATGACTTTCGGCTTCTTTATTGTATTTCAGAGCATATGAAACTTCAAAACATCTTTCAATATTTTTATTTTTCTCCAAATACCAAATACACAAAATCGGCAATAAGATTAAGCTAATCATTCCCGGAACATAATATATTTTGTGAAGTTTCATTTTGTCGAATTATTAGTGTTAAGAATAAAACGACTTTATGGCTTTTTTAGTATTATGACGTTTTTTTCTTGTTCCCCTTTAGGGGCTAGGGGTTCTTTTCCTCTTTTCTCATACGCTTCCACAATTCGTTGAACGAGTTTGTGGCGTACAATGTCTTTTACGTCGAATTCTACTTTGGCTATTCCCTTTACATTTTTCAGTACTTCTAACGAGTCAATTAATCCAGATTTTTGAGCGTATGGCAAGTCAATCTGCGTCATATCACCTGTTACAATCATTTTTGTGTTTAACCCCATACGTGTCAGAAACATCTTTATTTGCATGGTAGTGGAGTTTTGTGCTTCGTCCAGAATAACCACCGCATCGCTCAGCGTTCGCCCACGCATAAAAGCTAGTGGAGCAATCTGAATAGTGCCATTTTCCATGTATTCTTTCAGTTTCAATGGGGTGACCATATCCTGCAAAGCATCGTAGAGTGGTTGCAGATAAGGATCAATTTTTTCTTTCATATCGCCGGGAAGGAATCCAAGCTTTTCACCCGCCTCTACAGCCGGACGACTGAGAATAATCTTTTTTACTTCCCGATTTTTCAACGAGCGAACTGCCAAAGCAATCGCTGTGTACGTTTTTCCCGAACCTGCAGGTCCAATGGCAAAAAGTAAATCGTTCGTCTCAAAATCTTTAACCAGTTTTTGCTGATTTGGAGTGCGGGCCATTATGGATTTGCCATTGATGCCGTGAAGAATCAGGTTTTCAAACTTTATTTCAACCGGCTCACTTCCTTTTACGATTTCGATGATGTTTTCTTCGGATAACGAATTGTTATCCAATGAAAATCGTTCAATTTTACTGAGATTATCTATTAAACGTTCAACTTCTTCGTGACTTCCCGAAATTTTTACCACATGTCCACGAGCCATTAATCGCAAGTTTGGATGTAGGTTTTTCAAAACCTGAATATTGGCATTATTCACCCCATAATAAACGGTGGTGTCTGTGTGTTCTGAAAGTTCGAAGATGTGTTCTGTCATAGAAGTAATTTTCGCAGAAAGTTGCAAGCGGAAAGTATTTTACTGCTTACCGCTTACTGTTTACTGTTTTTTTAATAAGCAAAAAGTGGATAAGCTTCCATTGTTTTGTTCACGCGTTCGCGAACTGAAGTGATAACTTCTTCATTTTCAACATTTGAAAGTACAGTTTCAATCATTTCAGCAATTTCCAACATCAAATCTTCTTTGGCACCTCTGGTTGTAATTGCCGGAGTTCCCAAACGAATACCAGAAGTTTGGAAAGCAGAACGACTATCGAAAGGAACCATGTTTTTGTTTACGGTAATATCCGCTTCAACTAGAACCTTTTCCGCTACTTTACCCGTTAATTCTGGGAATTTTGAACGTAAATCCACCAACATGGAGTGATTATCAGTACCACCGGAAACGATAGTAAATCCACGTGCAATTAATGCATTTGCCAAAGCAGCAGCATTTTTCTGTACCTGAGTCTGATAAATTTTATATTCAGGTTCTAAACATTCGCCAAATGAAACAGCTTTAGCAGCAATAACATGTTCCAGTGGACCACCCTGAATTCCCGGAAAAACGGCTGAGTCGAGTAGGGTAGACATCATTTTTATTTCGCCTTTGGGAGTGGTTTTTCCCCACGGATTTGGAAAATCTTTACCCAATAAAATGATACCACCACGAGGTCCACGAAGGGTTTTGTGAGTGGTTGAAGTTACGATATGTGCCCATTTTAATGGATTTTCCAGCAATCCTGCAGCAATAAGTCCAGCCGGGTGAGCCATGTCAATCATCAGTAAAGCACCTACTTTGTCAGCAATTTCACGCATGCGTTTGTAGTCCCATTCACGCGAATAAGCCGATCCACCCCCAACGATTAGTTTGGGTTGTTCACGAACTGCAACTTCTTCCATCTGGTCGTAATCAACACGTCCGGTTTCTCTATCAACGTTATATTCGCAAGGTTTGTATAGTATTCCGGAGCTATTTACCAACGAACCATGTGACAGGTGACCACCATGTGATAAGTTTAGTCCTAAAAATTTATCGCCAGGATTCAAGCATGCTAAAAATACAGCTGCATTAGCTTGTGCACCTGAGTGTGGCTGAACATTTGTCCATTCAGCCCCGAAAATTTCTTTCAAACGATCGATAGCAATTTGCTCGCTTTCGTCTACCACTTCGCAACCGCCATAATAACGTTTGCCCGGATACCCTTCGGCATATTTGTTGGTTAATACGGAACCCATAGCTTCCATAACCTGCTCACTTACAAAGTTTTCTGATGCAATCAACTCAATACCTTTCAATTGACGCTGTTTTTCGCGTGCAATGATGTCAAAAATAACCTGGTCTCTTTTCATTTTTTTAATTATTTGCCCCCTAACCCCCTAAAGGGGGAATATTGAAGGCGATATTCATATTTATTTTATTTTTTTGTTATTATGATTTTATTTTTCTGTTTTTCATTATTTCAAAAATTAATGATTCAATGGCTCGAAACCGTGAAATCTCATAATCTAAATTGAAAAACTCAATAATTTTGAAATATAAATTATCAAAATCATTATGTAAAGTGATTTTCCTCAACGCCTCTAGATATTCCAAGTAGAGTTCAGGTTTTTTAATACCTGCAATAGATTTTTTGTTTGGAAAAATGTAATGAAAGATATTACTATCCCAAATTCCATATTTCTCTGGATTTATAAAGTGTAATAGTTTTGATGTGCCAACTAAAGAGTTATTTATAATTGGAATAAATTCAGCAATCTCTTCAGGTTTAAGAATAGTGCCACCCTTTGCTTGATATACATATGATAAAATAAAATTTAATCTATTATCAAATTTTGCAAAATCAAAATATAAAATTGTTGGCATCCATCCATAAACAAAATGGCATCCAATAATAAAATCTTCTTTGTAAATTTCGTCTTTATTCTTGAAGAATTTCACAAACTCAATATAAGAGTCTAAATATGACTGATTTGGTTCAAAACGTTTATTGTCGTTTTTTAAATTTTCAAACTCCAGATTCAATTTTCAATGGTTAATTCGATCATATTTGTAAGTTTAATTGTATTTATAGAACTCTTAAAATTCCCCCTTTAGGGGGTTAGGGGGCAGCTTAATAGCTCCTGAAATCTTTCCACAAATTTCCCTACATGAAAACCATCCATCAATGCATGACTTACATGAACCGAAACAGGCATCCACATTTCTTCATTATTTCGCGTAATTTTACCAAAGGTAATTTTGGGAATACTACGACTTATATCAAATTTTCGTGCATGGCTGGTTGATGTAAAATCCGCCCACGGTAGCGTTGAGTAATGTAAAATATCTTCGCCGGCATGAGGAAATTTCAATCCACGTTCGGCTTTTACACGTTCAACTTCGGCAGTAGCTTGTTTCATAAATACTTCAATATTCTCGTTATAGGGCATATAAGCATAACCATAAGTTTCATCTTCACGAAATATAGTCGGACCGGCACCCACGCTATCATAGCAAAGCACTTTATCACCTTCAATGCGATAACGAAACTCTTCAATTTCGTTTGCAACTTTCATCGATAAATACAAATAATATAACGAAAAAGGCCAACCGAAGTTCTTTGCTTTTTGATAAGCTGCCGAACATTCTACACGAACAGTTATTCCGAACAAAGGTTCGTCATAGTTCCTGAAAACATCGAAATGTTCCCTGCGTTTCCAGTTTACAATATCTATTTCTCTTTTCATTTCTAACTAAATCAACCAATTAACCAATTATCCAATCACTTTTTCTTCTTTTGCACCGTCCATCCAAACTTTCCGATTTCCTCACCCAGTTTGTAATAATGACCGTGCGAATAAGCTATCAGTTTGGCATCCGTCAATTTAAATGTATCAGTTTCGGGGTCAATGTATTGGCTATCGGCCTGCACATTTATCACATCAGAAATGAACATATCGTGTGAACCTAACTCAATGATTTCTTTTACTTTACATTCAATACACAAGGGTGATTCCTGGACAATTGGCGCTTTCACCATTTCTCCTTGTACAGCTGTAAGCTTCATTTCTTCAAATTTGTTGTAATCTTTTCCGCTTCTCACACCACACCAGTCAGCAGCAAAAGCCAAATCCTCGTTGGTAAGATTAATAACAAACTCACCGCTTTCTTTGATAATATTGTAGGAATGACGCTCTTTCCGAACTGAAATATAGCACATGGGTGGATTGGAACAAATAGTTCCCATCCAGCTTACAGTGAATAAGTTATAATCTTCTGGTGTACTTCCACACGAAATCAATGCTGCCGGTAAAGGATAAATCAATGTTCCGGGTTTCCAACTTATTTTAGACCTCACCCCAACCCTCTCTAAAGGAGAGGGAGACTGCGATGTAATAATTTTACCTTTATTTGAAATCATTCAAAATTCATTTTTATTCGATTTTATTTAATGCTCATTCCTCTCCTTTGGAGAGGGTCGGGAGAGGTTTTACTTGATTTTTACCTTTTCCTGAATCACTTCACGTTCGCAATAATGGCATTTCAGCACAATTTGTCCATTCTGATTTTGAACATGAAAACGTGTTGTAACCGGTTGATTATTAGTAATACAAACCGGATTGGTACATTGAACAATTTCACGAATTTCTTCCGGTAAAATTAAAGGACGCTTTTCAACAACAACAAAATCACGGATAATATTGATTTTTGCATTGGGACATATCAAAGCAATTTTATTAGTTTCATCTTCTTCCAATGCACGTTCCGAAATTTTGATCAAACCTTTTGAACCAATTTTCGCACTATCTAAATTGTTAGCTAATGTTATCTGATTCAAAGTTTTATCTAAATGGAGAATTGAAACCACCTGGAATAATTTGTCTGCCGGAATATGATCTATCACTGTTCCGTTTTTAAGTGCCGCTACTTTTAATTCTTTTCCCATATATACAAATTTAACGAATTAAAACGAATTATTCGAATTACTTACCGCTTACTTTCTTGCTGCTTACTGCTATCAAGTACCTTACTAACAATCGCTTGCCTAACATAGAGCCCATTTTGTGCCTGACGAAAATAATATGCTTTTTCGTTGCTATCAACATCCGGATCTATTTCGTTGACACGTGGTAGTGGGTGCAAAATCCGAAGGTTCGGTTTCGAATTCGACAACATATCATTTTTCAGCGTATAAACATTTTTAACACGTTCATATTCCATTAAATCCTGAAACCGTTCTTTCTGAACGCGAGTCATATAAAGTATATCGGCATCGTTGAAATTATCCGTCAGCTCTTTTTCTTCTGTGTAGGAAATGTTATTTTTCTCACAGAAAACCTTGTATTCGTCGGGCATTTTGAGTTCATCAGGAGCAATAAATTTAAAGCTTGGATTGAAATGCGACATGGCCATAATGAGTGAATGAACCGTGCGACCATATTTTAAATCTCCAACCAGACAAATGGTCAGATTTTCGAGCGTTCCCTGTGTTTTCAGAATTGAATACAAATCGAGCAAAGTTTGTGACGGATGCTGATTCGCTCCGTCTCCGGCGTTGATTATAGGCACAGGTGAAACTTCGGCAGCATAGCGTGCAGCACCTTCGAGTGGGTGACGCATCACGATAGCATCGGCATAACAACTCACCATATGAATGGTGTCGTTCAGCGTTTCACCTTTCGACGAACTACTCGTGGCTGCATCTGAAAAACCAATAATGGAACCGCCCAACCGAATTACAGCTGTTTCAAAACTTAAGCGTGTACGGGTAGAAGGTTCGAAAAATAAAGTGGCAATCACCTTGCCATCCAGGGTTTTACGGTTTGGATTGGCTTCAAATTCAGCTGCCGAATCGAGAATTGACAAAATCTCGTCCTTGCTATAATCGGAAATAGATACTAAACAGTTATTGCTCATAAGTTGACCTCAAACCCCAAAAGTGGCTTTAGTTAGTTTATATTTTTATTTTAGTTGCTTTAAATTTTTTCATTTCAAATACTCTTGTTCCCTATTTATGGGTTAGGGCTAAGAAAAAAAACCAACACAAATCTGCACAGATTTATATTGGTTTTGAATTTCTAAGGGGCAACTTTTCCTTGCAACTATTTTGCTGTGAGCTGCTTTCTTCGAAAAAATATTTACAGTTTCTCGTTCTCATTTTTCGACCACAAAGATAGTCGTTTTATTTCAAATATTGAAATGAAAAAGAAGGGTTTATTTTTAATTTTCATGATTTATCACACAATTAATTTTTTTGAGTTTTTTCAATATGCTTTCAATGTTGGATTTACTCATTGAAAAGCTGATTAGACATTCGTTATCGAATAACTGATCTGTTATTTGAGCATCAGAATCTTTAATAATTTTCATTACTTCGTTCATTTGCAGGTAATCAAATTTAATTTGAATATTTTCTTCAACATTTTTCTCCAAAATTTCAGTCTGATTGAGTGCATTTGCCGCCGCTTCTTTGTAGGCGACCACTAAACCACCTGTACCCAGCAAAATACCACCAAAATAACGTACTACAATTACCAGCACATTAGTCAAATCACGTGAATTTATTTGACCAAGTATTGGTCGACCGGCAGTTCCCGAAGGTTCCCCATCATCATTGGCGCGAAATTCAGTCCGTTCTGCACCTAACATCCAGGCATAACAAACATGCCGTGCATCGAAAAAACGCTTCCGATAGTCTTTTACATTTTCTTTTGCTTCGTCAGCGGAGATTACAGGAATGGCATATGACAGAAATTTGCTCCCTTTCTCTTTGTAAATTCCTTCCCCGGTTGATGTTATGGTTTTAAATGTATTCGACATTTGTAATTTTAAAGATAAAAATCAGTAGCAAAATTACAATAAATGTGTCAAATATTTCAACTTTGTTTTTTTAAAGTTTTCAAAACATTTTCAATCTTATTTTTTTTAGGTTAAATATTCGTGATTTTTGGTGAAATTATATATATATTAAAAACTATTTTGTATTTTTGAGTTTTATTTTAACGTATTTTCTTGATAAGTGCTTTGATTACTAACCTATTAAATCTACTTATTATGCCAAAACTTGATTTAATCCAAATTTATCTGGAATTAGAACACGAAATCAAACGGTTGAGCCAATCGACCATTGTGATTTACCGTGATGCCACGCGCGAAGATGCTCAGCAGGTAATTTCCGAGTTAAAGCCGGATATTGATTCCTGGGTTACTCAGTTAAGTCAACGGACTATTGCTTGTTATGAACTGGAAAATCTGCTTGAATCAAAAAGGGAGCATATTAAGCTTCCCCGTCTCAAAAACAAAGGAGTTGATAAAAATGAACTTGAAAACTTCAGGAGCGATATTTTGCGACTGATTGCAAAATCGATAATGAATACATACCTGAACTCATTATTTCGCTCACAAACACATGGTGACAATAAAAATCTGAAAAAGGAAAACCTGTTTTGAACAAATAATCTTGAGATAAAAGAATACCTGTCGTAATTGAAAATTAATTCGACGGGTATTTTTTTATTTTACTTGACTTCAAAGCAAAATTCAGTATATTTTTTACTTCAAAATATCGCCTTTTTAGCTCAGTCGGTAGAGCAATTTGATACAATTAAAACACACATTATCAGATAAATATATTTACGAAAAAAAATTATATTTTCAAATTATCAGTTTAGAAGAAATATTTTTATAATTTGTGAATTATCAGTTAATAGAAAAAATATCATTGCAAAACATGAATGTTTTTCTAAAATACGTCTAATTCGGTCTAAAATAATGGTTTTAGATTTTTAGTAGCAAAATATTTTTTACAAGAATATGGCTACAACCGGCATAGCTCAAATAAGATTTTTATAATATTGGGGCTGTATTCAACATAATCCAATCAGCTTAAATTTTTCTCACTTGAACAAGAACTGGCTCTGTACTAGCCATTTTCTCTATGTAGCTGCCCGTAATTTACTTTCAGGCTATGCCTGACCCCTTTCATTCTTAATCTTAAAGAGTAAAAATTGCACAAAAGACTAATCGTATATTAGCATATAGGCTCATTATATTGCTAATATTCTTTTGTTTATATAGATTATACTTATATTTGTAATTGTGTAAGTACTTGTATATTTGAATTAAATGTGCTATTTTTGCACAAAATACTAATAATTACGCTAAATGAAATACTAATAAGACTACGTTATTAAAAACTAATAATAGAACATCATGCTGAACTAGTAAGTAAACGTTATTGTGGTGGCGTGAATAGTGATACTTAAATACATGAATATACTATGGCAACAATTCAAGATAAACTAGCGGATTCGCTACAGGAATTACAGAGACATCAACAAGGAAATAGTCATACCATTATCCGGTCTTCGGACTTATCGAGGATTCATATTGTACGGTTGGTTGATAGTGGCTTTCTCCAGGAAGTGATGAAAGGTTGGTATATTTCGACACGCCCTGATAGCACACCGGGAGATAGCACAAGTTGGTATACCTCTTTTTGGCAATTTATTGCTGAATATTCCAAAGCAAGGTTTAATGATGACTGGTGCTTAAGTCCTGATCAATCATTGTCGATTTTCAGCGGTAACAGAACTGTGCCCGGACAAACTATTATTCGTTCTCCAAAGGGGTCTAACAATATCATTCGTTTGTTGCATAATACTTCTTTACTGGATATTAAATCCAGTATTGCAAATCCTGTATATAAAGAAACACAATTCGGATTAAATTTATATAGTTTGGCCGATGCGCTTATTGAAAGTAGTCCGGATTCTTTCAGGCTTGATAGTATAACTGCCAGGACCTGTTTGATGTTGGTACCCGATGTTTCTGATATTTTACGCAATCTAATCGACAAAGGTCAGACAACAAAGGCCGGAAGACTTGCCGGTGCGTTTCGCAATATTGGTAATACAGCCTTTGCGGATGAGATTATCAATACGATGAAAAGTTTAGGGTACGATATACGGGAAGAAGATCCTTTTACGGATGAAACCAACATTGTTTTTACGCGTGCTGCTTCTCCTTATGTTGTGAGGTTGAAGCTTATGTGGAGTGTTATGCGTGAGGTGGTGATAGCCAATTTTCCGAAAACTATGAACGTTCATACGGATATTGACGCTTGCATGAAACAAATAGACGAACAGTATAAACTGGATGCATACAATTCGTTATCAATAGAAGGTTATCAAGTCACCAATGATTTAATAGAGAAGGTAAAGAGCGGGAATTGGGAACCTGAAAGCATAGCAACTGATTTGGAGCAAAAAAATGCAATGGCCGCCCGAGGGTATTGGCAGGCATTCCAGGCTGTAAAAGAAAGTATCTTGAAAATTATGAACGGTGAAACAGCAGGCGAAGTGGTTGATAATGACCATAGAGCCTGGTACAGGGAATTGTTTGCTCCAAGCGTTGTGGCCGGAATATTAAAAGCGACCGATTTAGCCGGTTACCGGACTCAGCAGGTATATATCCGCGGATCAATGCACACGCCTTTGAATAAAGAAGCTTTACGGGATGCCATGCCTATATTGTTTGACCTCTTAAAGAATGAACCCGAAGCATGTGTTCGTGGGGTGTTGGGACATTTCTTTTTTGTATATATACATCCTTATATGGACGGAAACGGACGAATTGCCCGTTTTTTAATGAATACACAATTTATATCGGGTGGTTATGAATGGACAATTGTACCTGTTGAGAGACGGGCTGAATACATGGTTGCTCTTGAAAAAGCAAGTGTGCAGGGAGATATAAAGGATTTTACCTTGTTTATTGCGTCATTGATTCCCTGAGAATCGAACAAGAAACTATATTGAGTGATTGTTTTTAAGTGGGCATAGGGGACTCCTGGGACAAATTGCATCTTTTTTATTTAGGGTTTTATTGCAGCAGCCTAAAATGAGGAATAACTTTGTATAGGCGGTTTTTGACCGAAACTAATGAGTTTCCTTATTGTAATTGTATAATTTACTCTGCTTAGTACATGAGAAAAATTAATCCGAATCAGTTATTTTATAGAATATCAATAATCTACAACAGGGGCTTCCGCCCCTAAAACCCCAACTTACTTTTTGTCTTGAAACAAAAAGTAAGCAAATGGAACAATCCTATTTGTCGGATATACGCAAGCCTGTATTACATGAGTATTAATATCTTCCCCATCTCAAAAACAAAGGAGTTGATAAAAATGAACTTGAAAACTTCAGGAGTGATATTTTGCGACTGATTGCAAAATCGATAATGAATACATACCTGAACTCATTATTCCGCTCACAAACACATGGTGACAATAAAAATCTGAAAAAGGAAAACCTGTTTTGAACAAATAATCTTGAGATAAAAGAATACCTGTCGTAATTGAAAATTAATTCGACGGGTATTTTTTTATTTTAATTGACATCAAAGCAAAATTCAGTATATTTGCACTTCAAAATTTTGCCTTTTTAGCTCAGTTGGTAGAGCAATTCATTCGTAATGAATAGGTCTGGGGTTCGAGTCCCCAAAAAGGCTCAATTAATAATGATTCAATAAATCAATGCAATGTTGATGTTCGAAAACGGTTTGTTTGCTTCGTTTATCCCTGAATTCCTCATGGTGCTGGCTTACCTGTTTTGTTTATTCGTACCTGGTTTAAAAAACGAAAAACAAACTTCAACACTCAGTCCAAAAATAATTCAGCTTACAACGGCGAAACCAATCATGGCTTCGGTGTACCAAGTCACGCAAAACGATTTTAATAATCCACATCAGGCTATTTATTCGGAAGTTACTTTTCATGTGTATCGGTTGTTTGAAACGCAAACACCTTTTCCTACATACACAGTACTTCCATTGAATGGGCTGAATATAGCTCATTTTTCACGTCCGCCTCCCGTTGTTTAAATAAATAATTGATTTACTATTCTGATATTCAGTGGTATTATGTGTGCTGAATTATAATTGTTTATTTATATAAAATTCAAAAATCATGTACAAGATAGTTTTTAAATGTATCATTATCTCTTTTTTCCTCTTAAGTCCAATCATCCTGTTTGCTCAGAATGATTCGGTTTGTATCAAACGTATTCCACACCAAATAAGTGTTGAATTTGGTTATCGTAATTCATTTTATCAAAACACCTACTTGTTGGCTAATGGCACTTATGCGTTGTTTGATGTAGCCGGCAAAGTGATACCCGGTCAATTGTTTAATAGTGCCACAAACGGTATCGGTATATTAGCTGACTATGCCTGGCAATTGGGAGGTTTTAACAATAAAAAACCTGCTGCTTATCTTTCTATTCCTATGGGTTATAGCATATTACTGCCCGATAATCCGGCTTCAAAGCGTATTTCGATGTTAAACTATGGTTGGACTATACGACATAACCTGGCAACCAACGATAAGAAAATTATTCCGTTTATCGGTTATGGTTTGTTTTTAAATAATATGAGTGTCGATGGAGTTCCGGGATCTGTATCGGGGCATCAGACTCAGTTTGAAGGTGGTGTGAATTTTAGCACAGCTACTAAATTACAGTATTTTGTAAAGTTACAGGGTAGTTATTCGTCTTATCCAAAGCTTGGTTATGCTAAATCACTGCATTTTATGTATGCCGATTTGCGTTTTGGAGTACGGTTATAATATTTTCTGGCAAAGACGCTAAGTCGCAAATTTTACCTAAATAAATTTTGATGTCTTAGCGTCTTTGCCAGAAATTCTTTCCCTTCAAAGGCACCTATACCAAAGAGTGAAAAATCATATTTGATAGGATCAGTCCGGTCGAATTGCCGAAGTACTCCCGTAATTTCTTCCACCGCTTTCCAGTCGTTTTGTTTTCGGTTCAAAAGTCCGTAAGCTCGTGCCACGTCGCCCGTATGTACATCGAGTGGAAGCATAAGCGCCGACGTCGGAATATTTTTCCACAACCCGAAATCAACTTCGTTATCGTCAAATCGAACCATCCAACGCAGAAACATATTCAGGCGTTTAGCGGAAGAGTTAGCGGTCACATCCGACAGATGTTTTGTCACGTGAGGATCGTGAGTCAGTGAAAGAAATACTCCCCTAAAGTGCTTTAACGAACTGAAAACAGAATTATCAAGCCGATATCCTTCGGTAAAAACCTGTTCAAGTCCTCCGTGATTTAGATAAATGTTTTTCAGAGATTTCAGGAAGAACAAACAGTCCTTGCCATTGAAAGTGCGGTGAACGAATTGTATTCTGTCATTGGTTGCAAATTCCGTTTCCATTAGAAATTCATAAGGGGAATTATCCATCAATTCCATGAGCCGTTTAGCATTTTTGATAATACTCACACGCTGTCCCCACGATATGGTGGCGGTTAGAAATCCAGCAATTTCTATGTCTTCTTTGCGTGAAAAACGATGCGGAATCTGAATGGGATCAGTATCAATAAAATCAAGCCGGTTATACTGTATAACCCGGCTGTCAAGTAAAGCTTTTATTTCCAAGTTATTTCAATTCAGTTTTGACAGCATGTTTATAATCAGCTGTATATCCACCATGTGCCGTGAAAATATATTCGGCTGCCGGTAAATTATTGATTTTCTGGAACGATTTGATGGCCAATGGCATATCTTTGCTAAAAAATGAGTTGGGTTTGTCCACTTTACCGTCCTTAAACCCAAAGGCATCACCCACAAATAAGTAAGTGTCGTTTAACAGGTAGGACATTGAGCCTGGAGTGTGTCCGGGTGTCGAAATGCAGCTAATTAGCAATTTACCAATTAAAACTTTTTGCCCATCGTCCAATAATGTATAGTCTTTACGAGAAATGCTGTTATGCATAAACATCATTTTGGCAGTTTTTCCATTAATCATTTGTTCCTCGTCGCGAGAGAGGTAAACTTTAGCCTTTGAAAATACTGATAATGCAGCCGTATGGTCACCATCGCCGTGTGTCAGGAAAACGGCAACTACTTTTGCTGTATCAATATTAAGTTTTTTTAGTTCTTCTTTAATTACTTTTTCGTCAGCTCCTGCATCGATGGCAATGTAATTATCGCTGTCCTTTAGCAAAAACATATTTACAAAACTGTTTTTCACTGCAAAAATATCCTTTACAAGTTCTTTTGTTTCAATAACATGCATATTCTTAACTTCCGATTTCATTTTTAATCCGAAACCTACAGCTATTAAAATAAAAAGCCCAATTACAACTGCAAATCCTATCAATATTCGTTTAAGTGTCTTATTCATAATTTCTTAATTTTGAGGGTAAATATTAGTTTTATTTTTTTTTAAGGGAAAATATCTTGGTACAGATTCTTTATAACTTATATATTCGGGATATTTTTTCATACTGACACTTTCGGTGAAGTCGGAACTTCCAATAAATAATAGTATCAGTAATATTGGTCCTGCCAATGTCCAGTTAATCCATTCACGAGATGCTGCAACTCCAAAGAAATAAAATGAAACCCAAATTAATTGTTCACAAATGAAATTAGGGTGACGCACATATTTCCATAAACCATCTACCATAAATCCTTTTTCAAGTGAATTTTTAAATTTCCCATCCACCGGTATTTTGTTTTGTTTCTGTAAATGGAATTTAAATAATTGATTATCAGCAGTAGTTTCAATCGAAAGAAATGTCAAAAGGGCAATTGCCGCTACATAATCCAGTCCGTTAAGAGCTACTTCGGAATTGGCAGCCGCTATTAAAAGTGGCATGGAGAAGAGGAAAATTAGAAATTGCTGAAAAAATGAGATGAAAAACAAATTAAACAACACCATTCGAAATCCTTGAAGTTTAGGGTCTTGTCGAAGAATTTCCCAACGATAATCTTCTTCCCCTTTCCAGGGTATTTTGTTATAACCTCCTTTTCTATTGAAATTGAAAGTCAACCTGAGCCCCCAGGCGGTGACTAATATCGTCATTAACAGGATACGTGGAGAATAGGGAAATGCAAAGAGCGTAATTCCGCTGTAAATTATGGGTATAATACTCCATATTTTATCAACCTGACTGTAATTACGGGTTAATTCACCGACCACAAAACAAACCACAACAGTAACTATCAGAGTTAGAAATAAACTGTGAGCAAGTTGACCAAAAACCGTATTGTCATTTGTAAGGAATTGTGAAACAGTGTATTGCACTGATGTAGAAAGTAGAACCATCGCCGAAAGTTTTGATTATTTGTTTAATGATTATTTAAACAATATTGGTTGGCAATAAGTTGACTGAAATTAAAAAATAAAAGGAATAAACATTTTAGTATGCTTCATATATTCCTTGTACTGGTCACCAAAATAGATAATACATTCTTTTTCATCAAAAAGGGAAGTGATATAAAGTAGGATGGTTGATGACACTGCAAATACAGTCAAAAGTAAGGTGGGATTTTTTAAAAGTATTGCCCAGGTCAGAAAAATAAGTGAGCCATAAAGAGGATGACGTGTATATTTAAAAACTCCGCTATCAATCAGTTTTGTAGTTTTTTCAAAACCAAATAGATTTTCTTCTTTACGGCTTGAATTTGGTTTCCCTATAAATTTGATGAGTAAAATACCTGCAATAACAAGATAAGCAGAATAAATGAGCAAAACCCAGGAAATCAATTGATTCCATTCAAATGGATTCACAAACCAGTATTTGGAATTAGAGGCAAATAACCAAGCCATACCAAGCCATGCAAAATAGCGGTAAAATCCGTGGCTTTTAATGTTGAATAGTGTTCGCCACGAAATGAAGGTAATCAGCACTAACATAATGCCGAAAATGATTAGTTTTGACATAATTGAAAAGAATTAGAAATTATATTTCGCTTACCCGAATCTTTTTAGTTTTCAGTTTACTGTTGTTAGTTAGAAAGATAAGGTCGTCTATTTTGGAAGCTAATATACCAACAAATGCACAATCCTGTTTAATTTCAATCATCCCGAGTTCGTCTTGTTTTAATTTTCCCTGTTTTTGAAACAGTCCGGCCAGGTCGCCTTTTGAGATTTTATCACGCCGTCCGCCCGAAATATACACAGTTTTCCAAATTGAAGGCAGGGGTAAAGGGGCTGGCTTAATTTCTTCAATGTCAGTTCTGCCAATAAAGTCTGGTAATTTTTCGTTTTTCCAGGCTAAGATATAGGCTGTGCCATCGCTGTTCATGCGGGCTGTACGGCCGTTTCGATGTGTAAATTCCTGATTTTTTGATGGAAGTTGATAATGCAATATAAATTTTAATTCCGGAATGTCCAATCCTCGAGCTGCTAAATCGGTAGCTAAAATGAGTTGATGCGTACCGTTTCTAAATTTCACTAACGCCCGTTCCCGGTCAATTTGCTCCATGCCGCCATGAAAAGTGCCATGACTTATGTTGTTGGCAGTCAGATGGTCGCTCACACGCTGAATAGTTTCTTTAAAGTTACAAAAAATAATTCCGGGCTGATTGCCAATATGACTCAATGCATCCACCAGGGTTTCCAACTTGTCTTTCGAAGGCGAAAGAATTGTTTTGACAGTCAGTTGTGTTATCTCTTCATGAAGATAATTGATATATTTCGGGTGTTTTAATCCAACAAAGGCTGGAATTTTCAAGGCTTGTGTAGCCGAAGTCAGTATTTTTTTCTTCACGGTGGGCAATGCAGCAACAATTTCTGTCATTTCAGTTTCAAATCCTACTTCCAGTGATTTGTCGAACTCATCGAGAACCAGTGTTTTGATAAATTCGGTGGAGAAACTTTCCTTGCGTAAATGGTCGGCTATGCGCCCCGGCGTGCCAATGAGAATAGCCGGTCGATGTTTTAAATCAATTTTATCCTGCGAACCTGCCCGACCACCATACACGGCGTTGGTTTTAAAACCCGATCCCATTTGGCGGATAACCTGTTCAATTTGAAGTGCTAACTCGCGCGAAGGAACAACAATCATCACTTGAACTTCAGCACAGTTTTCATCTAATTCATCAATTATAGGTAACAGAAAAGCAACCGTTTTTCCGGTTCCGGTGGGCGAGAGCAAAACCACTTCGGGATGAGACTGAATGGTTGAAAAAGCCTCATTTTGCATGGGATTGAGCGTTTCAATGCCCAGTTTTTCGAGAATAGTTTGTCGGTTCATGCTACAAAGGTACGACAATCTGATTTATAAAGTGTTATCAGTCTATTTTTTGCCCCTTCTGAGCCACGCCAACATCATTTTTACTTCGGCGTAATCCAGAAAACTGTTCAGCATTTCGAAAATTGAACCTGTTTCTGTTCCGTTTTTAATCATTTCCATGGCTTTCTGACGCTTCTCAAGCGAAACAAATCCTTCAATGTTGAGTTCACCAGATACAATATATCGTTCTAAATGGCTGATGATGGTTGTTTTAGCAAGGTTTCGAGAGAATGCTATTTCTTCAATTGATTTACCTGCTTTGTACTGCTCCAGCGTTGTGCGGAATGTTTCGCCAACCGGCTTTTTCTCTTTCTTTTCACGCTTTGTGCTTTGTTTTTCGTGCATCAATGATTTAAGATTGTGCTCTTTGCAATAAGCCTGAATTACATCTATAAAAGCTTTACCGTATTTTTCCACCTTCGCAGGACCAAAACCGCTTATCTGTAACAGTTCATTCTCATTCTGAGGCAGATAATCCGACATTTCGTTCAAAGTCTGACTACCGGCAACAAGGTAAATCGGCAAATCACGCGGTTCGCATAACTGATTCCGAACGGTCATTAATCTGCGATACAATTCCGGTTGTCGTGTAGTTAGTTTTTTAGTGGAACTTGTTTTTGCATAAGCATTTACGCTGAATTCGGGCAAAGCAAACGTGTTTTTCAGAATAAAATAATCTTCTACTGAAAATTGAAGCTTTAATCCTTTCATTAAGAAGATTTTCTGCGTGATATTCGAGAAAATCATCTTAATATTTTCCGTATAATCCGAACCATTTGTCCTGCTATCAGACATAGCCGGCGACTGACGCAGTGTTTCTGCCAGATTTTGCATTTTTTCCATAAAAAAATCTATAGCGGCAGCAATACGTTCCTGTAAATATCCTTCATTCACCGGTCGTGACTGGAGTAAGCGTTGCAATTGTCCCTGAAATTTTACGGCAACTTCTTGCAAGGATTGTCCCTGTCGCAATAAATCGTTTAAATACGGCAATGTTTCTTCGTTGAACGATGTTTCAACTTCTTTGGTTTCATTCAATAATCGTGATGTTTGTCCAACGATATTTTTGAAATCGAAAAGTTGTAATAAAATAAAACTCCGATAGGTATTTCTCGATTCATCCAACTGTATTTCAAGCTCTTCAAGCGGTAATTTGTTTCGCTCATGCTCCACAATCTGACGGTCGTTCTGAATAGTGTTGGGATTGATTTTGCTCAACAAAACCATGCCTTCCAATGAACGGCAACGGCTCAAGGCCACATAAACCTGTCCGGCAGCAAAAGCCGCTCCGGCATCAATTACCGCTTTATCGAAGGTCAGTCCTTGACTTTTATGAATGGTAATTGCCCACGCCAATCGCAACGGATATTGAATAAATTTTCCAAGTTCCTCTTCCTCAATTTGTTTGGTGGTGGGATTGGTGGAATATCGAATGTTTTCCCAAACAGCTTTGCTCAGTTCTATTGCTTCAAAATCGTCAGGACATTTTATGCTGATAATATCTTCGTCAACACTTTCCACTACACCAATTTTTCCATTGAAAAAACGTCGGGGTGTTTCTGTATCATTTTTCAGAAACATGACTTTTGAACCAATCTTTAGTTCCAACTTTTTTTCAGTAGGATAACTTTTTTCGGGATATTCGCCTTGAATTTCAGCATCAAAGCTGTAAATTTTGCCTTTAATCTTCGAAAGTTCTTCGGCATTAATCTGATCAGCTTTGTAATTGTGAGTGGTGAGGGTGATATATGTGTCATCGGCAGGTGGCACAAATAGTGGATTGTAGCGACTTTGAAGCAGTTTCAAACCAGAATCGGACAGACAATTATTTCGCACTTCGTTTAGCACCCGAATAAAATCACCGTTCGTTTGGCGGAAAATTTTATCCAGCTCAATATAAACCGGTTGTTGTTGCAAAATGGCCTGACTATGAAAGAAATACGGGCTAGAATAGTATTGGCTAAGCAACCGCCATTCTTCATCTGATGCCACAGGCGAAAGCTGAAACATATCCCCAATAAAGATAACCTGCACACCGCCAAAGGGTTCGTTGTTACGATACCGGACGTGACGCAGAATGGTATCCACCGAATCAAGCACATCCGCCCGAACCATGCTTATTTCGTCAATTACCAGTAACTCCAGTTCCTGCAACACTTTGCGACGGTTTCCCTGCATTTTCATCTTCTCAATCAGGTTTTTACGCCCTTCAACCGTTGGTATGTAAGGCGTAAATGGCAATTGGAAAAATGAATGCATCGTTGTTCCACCTGCATTAATAGCAGCCACACCGGTAGGTGCCACCACTGCCATTTGCTTCTTGGTGGCTTTTTTCAGGTTGTGCAGAAAAGTGGTTTTTCCGGTTCCTGCTTTTCCGGTCAGAAAGATGGAACGGTTGGTAAATAGGGCAAAATCGTGAGCTAACTGATAGTATGGTGTGGTGTCTTGCATGGAAATTGTTTCAATTTGTTTTTTTTGAAATGATGGATTCATTCTTAGTTGTAGTACAACTTTGAGTTGTGCTACAACTGCTTGCAAAAAAATAGCTAAAATACAATTGCAAATTCTTTAATTCGTTCTCTGTTAATCAGTTTTCCATTTCTGTAACCATAATAATCCCGATAAGATGAAAATTCCCAATCTTCAGGTTTATTTACCAACCCTGATTTTACGGGATTGAAATGAATATAGTCAAAACATATCTGTGGATATTCATATTCAGCAGGAAAAATAGCTATATGTTTGCCAAAAAATAAAGGGTTGAAAATCTGTAATTTAGTAATACATTCTGCTTTAGTATGCTGTCTGAATAATGATCCACTTCGTTTTTGTTGTTTATTTACAGCCTTTGTGTAAGAAGTAAGCATCAACCCAATCGAATTATTCAAATCTCTTATCTGGTTTTTGGGTATACTCTGAGTTGTACTTTCAGTTGTAGTAGTTGTAGTACAACTTAAAGATGTGCTACAACTATTATTAGAATTGCTTTCTGAATTTTCAAATAAATTGATGTTTTCAGTATGCACATAAACCATTAAATGAAAATGATTTGGCATTAAACACCAGGCAATAATATCGCAATGAGGCAGTAGATATTTTCTTATCTTCTCCAAAAAATAAAGATAATTTCCTTTCGAGAAGAATACATTTTCTTTGTTATTGCCCTGATTATAAATATGATATAAATTATCTGTTTCGAAATGCATTTGTTTTATATTTATTCATAGGGGACTAAAAGTCACCCTCCGAATTGATTATTATGCAAAAATAATAAAAATGATTAACGAATCATCACTGATTATCTTTTTTTATCTCCACATTAAATCTTCATTAATAAATAGATAACAATGATAACTATTCTGTTTTTATAACTACATTTGTAGTCAATTCCGGAAATAGAAATGGAAAACGTTCAAAATAATAGATTAAAAGAACCTGTAGGTCGAATTATGGATAAGATTGGCAAGCTTTATCAGGCTAGTTTACGTGCCGAATTGAACCATTTGGATATCGACCGTTCATTTTATCCGCTTTTGTTGATAGAATCCCGAAATGGCATGACTCAACAGGAATTAGCCCGTGAATTGTCGTGTGATAAGGTTCAGGTGGTACGAATTATCGATTATCTTTCCAAGCATAGCTACGTTCAACGGATTCAAAACCAGACTGATAAGCGAAAATATGAATTGACCATAACCGAAAAGGCCAGGTTGCTTATTCCCGAAATCAGAAAAGTAATTGACAATACTTCAGCTATTGCTTTCAAAGGATTATCGGAAAAGCAAGTGGATGAACTTTACTCTATTCTCAATGTATTAGAAATCAACTTATTATAAAAATAAACAGGTTCAGATGAAAAAAAGAACGATTTGGATTGCCGTAGTTTTTGTGCTGCTGGCAGCGTTATTTATCAAAGTGGGATTCAGTAAGCAAACCGACAAAGAAAAGGCAAAAAAGGAAAAACCACAAAAGAAAGTGGCTGCATACATTGTAAAACCATCGTTATTAATTGATGAAATATCGGTTTCAGGCTCGTTAAAGGCATTTGAAACGGTGGATTTGAAAAACGAAGTAGCCGGAAGAGTGGTTTCAATCAATTTACCTGAAGGCAAGTTTGTGAAAAGCGGTACTTTGCTGGTAAAGCTTTTCGACGAGGATTTGCAGTCAACTTTGAAGAAACTTCAATCGCAACTGGCTATTCAACAGCAGATTTACAAACGTCAGTCGGAACTGATTAAGGTAAACGGAATCAGTCAGAACGATTATGACCTGACGGGATTGCAGTTGAATTCGCTGAAAGCCGACATTGAAGTGGAAAAAACGCTGATTCGTAAAACCGAAGTTCGTGCGCCTTTCGACGGCGTTATCGGTTTACGAAATGTGAGTGTTGGAGCAATAGTAACGCCTTCGACCATGCTGGCAACTATTCGTACTGCCAATAAGTTGAAACTTGACTTTTTTGTACCTGAAAAATATTCTTCTGAAATTCATCAGGGCATGAAAGTGAAATTCACTCTGTCGAACAACGATAAATTGTACGATGCCACCGTTTTAGCTACAGAGCAGGGCATTGACGATGCCACCCGAAACCTGAAAGTAAGGGCATTGGTGAGTGGTCAGTCCAACCAATTACTGGCCGGTGGTTTTACCAATGTTCAGCTTCGTATGCGCGAGAACAACAATGCATTGATGATTCCAACTCAGGCCATTATTCCGCAGGAAGAAAATAAAATTGTAATTGTAGCACATGATGGAAAAGCTAAGTTTGTAAAGGTGAAAACAGGTGTCAGAAAAGCTTCATCAGTAGAAATTACGAAAGGGATTGAAGTTGGTGATACTATTGTTACTTCCGGATTACTTTTCCTGAAAGAAGGAGCTGGATTATCTTATTCTACCGTAAAATAACATGACCATATCCGATATTGCACTAAAACGGCCTGTTGGCTCTATTGTGCTCAGCCTTTTGATTATTTTGCTGGGTGTGGTGGGTTATAATTTTCTGGCTGTGCGACTCTATCCGGCAATTGATCCGCCGGTAATTACCGTTCAGACATCCTACACCGGAGCCAATGCCGAAGTGGTGGAATCACAGATTACCGAACCGCTTGAAACTACCATTAATGGTATTGAAGGCGTAAAATCAATAACATCACAATCAGCTTTGGGCATAAGTTCCATTACTGTTGAGTTTGAGCTGGGTTCAGATTTGGAAAAAGCAGCCAATGATGTACGAGATAAAGCTTCACAAGCCACCCGAAGTCTGCCTCAGGATTTGGATGCGCCACCCACCGTAACAAAAGCCGATGCCAACAGTGATCCAATGATTATGGTTGCTGTTCAGAGTAACACCATGAATCCACTGGAAATGAGCGATTATGCCGAAAATGTGTTGCAGGAAAAACTGCAAACCATTCCCGGAATAAGTTCCATCATGATATTTGGTCAGCAAAAACCGGCCATGCGCCTTTGGCTTAATCCGGCTAAAATGGTTGCTTACAATCTTACTGCTTCAGATATTGATGCAGCATTGTCCAAAGAAAATGTGGAAATGCCCGGTGGTAAAATCCGGGGTAACTACACAGAACTGACCATCAAAACACGTGGACGATTATCTACAGAAGATGATTTCAACAACATGATTATCAAGCAAACCGAAAATCAGGTGGTACGGTTGAGAGATATTGGTGAAGCCACGCTCGGACCTCAAAATGAAGAGTCGGGTGCAAAGATTAATGGAAAAAACGGCGTAATGCTTGCTCTGGTGCCACTTCCGGGGGCAAACGATATTCAGATTGCTGATGAGTTTTATAAACGCCTGGATCAGATTAAAAAAAATCTACCGAAAGGAGTGGAACTGAATATTGCACGTGATAAATCAATTTTCGTTCGTCAATCAGTAACCGATGTGGTTGAAACATTGCTAATTGCTATTTTTCTGGTAGTACTTATTATTTTCCTGTTTTTCCGAAACTGGATTATTGCCTTGCGTCCGTTGCTGGATATTCCGGTGTCACTAATCGGGACTTTCTTTGTGATGTACATTTTTGGTTTCTCGGTAAATGTGTTGACTTTGCTGGGAATTGTGCTTGCCACCGGATTGGTGGTGGATGATGGTATTGTGGTGACCGAAAATATCTTTAAACGTATTGAGGCGGGCATGGATAAATGGAAAGCTTCTTTCGAAGGAACGCGAGAGATTTTCTTTGCGGTGGTTTCCACTTCGCTGACACTGGCAATTGTGTTTGTTCCGGTTATCTTTTTGCAGGGCTTTACCGGTCGTCTGTTCCGTGAATTTGGTATTGTGGTGGCTTGTGCTGTATTAATTTCAGCTGTGGTTTCCCTAACTTTGACTCCGGTTCTGAACGTAATACTGGGTGGTTCAGGAACGCATCATTCCAAATTCTATGTTGCCAGCGAGCCATTTTTTGTGGGAATGGAAAAGAAATATCGACGTTTTCTGTCTTTCTTTATCCAGAATAAATGGATTTCGTTTGCCATAGTCGGAATGTGTATTTTGATGATTTTTACGCTATCGAAAGCACTAAATTCAGAATTAGCTCCACTGGAAGATCACAGTTATGTGCGGACTACCATCACTATGCCTGAGGGAACTGAATACAATACGACTTCAGCATTAATTGATAAATTAGCACAATTGAATATGGATTCTATACCTCAATCCGGTTATGTGTTGGCGCGTTACGGAGGTGGACAGGGAAGTTCTGCTGTGAATACCGGATTTGTTCTTAATTTTCTGACTGATGCTTCTGAACGTAATGTTTCACAACAAAAAGTGTATGATAAGCTTTCTAAACTTTATGCTAAAAATGCTGATGCCCGCGTTATTGCAGTTCAGGAACCTACCATTTCGACCGGTAATTCAAGAAGTTTACCGGTTCAGTTTGTAATTCAAAATATTGATTTCGAAAAATTACGGGAAGTTTTACCGAAGTTTCTGGACGAAGCGCAAAATAGTTCCTTATTCAGTAATGTGGATGTGGATTTGAAATTCAATAAACCGGAATTAAATATCTCTGTTGATCGCCTGAAAGCCAATAGCTTGGGTGTCAGTGAAAAAGATGTTTCCAATGCATTGAATCTGGCGTATGCCGGTGGTCGTTACGGCTATTTTCTCAAAAACGATAAACAGTATTATGTTATTGGTCAGGTAGCGCGAGAAGACCGCAATGCACCAACCGACATTTCATCGCTTTATGTACGGTCGGCAAGTGGAAACATGATTCAGCTGGATAATATTGTTTCAGTGAAAGAAAACAGCAATCCGCCCATTTTGTATCATTACAACCGCTATAAATCGGCTACTATTTCGGCCAATATGGCTGATGGAAAAACGCTTGGGCAGGGAATTGCTGAAATGCAACGTATTGGCGAAAAATTGCTCGATTCTTCCTATGCAACTGCTTTGGCCGGAAATTCACGCGATTTTGCTGAAAGTAATTCCAATATATCGTTTGCATTAATTCTGGCTTTATTGCTCATTTATCTTATTTTAGCGGCACAGTTCGAGAGTTTCCGCGATCCGTTTATCATTATGCTTACCGTACCCATGGCTATAGCCGGGGCAATGCTTTCACTCTGGATTTTTAATCAGACATTGAATATCTTCTCCGAAATCGGTATGATTTTGCTGATTGGTATTGTGACCAAAAACGGTATTCTGATTGTAGAATTTGCCAACCAGAAACGAAAACTCGGTATGAATAAACGCGTGGCTGCATTCGAAGCTGCATCGGCTCGTTTCCGCCCCATACTGATGACTTCGCTGGCTACTATGTTTGGTGCTTTACCTATTGCATTTGCATTGGGAGCAGGGGCAAGTAGCCGTGTTTCGTTGGGTATTGTAGTCGTTTGCGGGTTATTGTTCTCGCTTATTCTCTCTTTGTTTGTGATTCCTATTATGTACATTACTATGTCGAGTAATTCTAAAAAAATAGTCGGACAATGAAAAATATTCAATTAAATTTAATGCTCGTTTTTATTTGCCTTACTTCCTTTGCTATGGCTCAGAAACTTAGCATTGATGATGCCATCAGCATAGCATTGAAAAACAATTTTGATATTCAGGTGGCTAAAAACGATGCGGCGATTTCGAACGCGAATAACACCGCCGGAAACGCCGGTATGTTGCCAACAGTGGGTATTAGTGGAACGGGAAGTTATGGGGTGAGTCAATCGACTCAGAAATTAGGGAGCGGAGTAGTCAATACTTATCCGGCACTGACCAGTTCTTCGCTGTCTGCAGGTTTGCAGCTTAACTGGACACTTTTCGATGGGGGAAAAATGTTTGTAACCAAAAGCAAACTCAATGAAATCCAGTCATTGGGTGAAATTCAGTTCAAAGACAAGCTGTTGCAAACACTTTCAAATGTTATTTCAGCTTATTACGATGTGGTTAGGCAGAAACAACAACTGAATTCAATCAATGAAATTCTGGAGTTCAACCGAAACAGATTATCTATTTCTCAGGCTGGATTTAATGCCGGAACATTGATGAAAACTGATTTGCTTCAAGCCAAAATTGATTTCAATGTTACGAATGAAAATGCGATTAATCAGCAGTTTGCAATCGAGGAATCATTGAAAACCCTGATTTTGTTTTTAGGAAAAAAGGGCGAAGAACCAATTGAGGTAAATGATTCTATTTCATTGAATTATAGTCCTGATAAAACAGTATTGCAACAGAAATTGAACAACTCAAATACGAGCATTCTCAGTTTTCAAAAACAAATTGATATTGCACAATTGACCCTAAAAGAAAATCGTACTTTGTATCTTCCAAATCTGAGTGTACGAGGCGGATATTATTTGTCGCAAACCAACAATTCGGCCGGAACAATACTACAAAATAATGCTTTTGGTCCGCAGCTTGGCGGTTCGCTGGTTATTCCTATTTATAATGCCGGTGAAACCAAACGAAAAGAAAAAGTAGCCAAAATTCAGAAAGAAACAGCTGAAATTGATTTGCAAAGCATTAAATTGCAGGTAAATACAGCTTTGCTCAATACACTGACTGAATTTGAGAATCAGCAAAAACTATTGAAGATTGAAACTGAAAACAATGAGTTGGCCAAAGAAAACCTTCAAATCAGTATGGAACGCCTGAAACATGGTCAGACTACATCGACTGAAGTGCATTTAGCACAGGAAAACTACGTACAATCCAATACCCGCCTGATAAACTTCCGTTACAACCTGAAAATGGCTGAAACCCGACTGAAACAATTGGTAGCTGATTTGTAAAATAATAATCTTTCATTTCACATAAATTTCGGTTATAAATTCACATTTTCATTAAATCCCGTTTTCTTTTCTGATAGTTTAATATCTAATTCCGAACAAATCCTATTTTAAGCTTGTTTTTAAATCATTTGTTGTATTATATTTGCGAAGTATTATTTACTGCTAACAAATGACTTTGAAAAACTATTTAATGTTTCCTGTTTTGCTCTTGTTTCTGAATTGCTTTTTCGCCACTGTGAAAGCTCAGAATATCATCAAAGGGATAGTAACAGATTCAATTAGTAATGAGCCACTTCCCTTTGTTTCCGTTTCACTAAAGGGCTCAACTCTGGGAATAATGACCGACAATACCGGGCGGTTTACACTAAAAGTTCCGGCAGGTCAACAAATACTGACTGTTTCGTCCATCACCTATCGCGAGAAATCAATTTCGATCAGCAATATCAAGTTAAATGTCTTAAAGATTCAACTTTTTCGTAAATCATATTCCATGTCGGAAGTGGTGGTTAAACGACGAAACTTGAGATATCGAAAGAAAGGCAATCCGGCTGTAGATTTTGTGCGAAAAGTGATAGACTCCAAAAATCGCTTTAATCCGCTCAACAAAGACTTTTATCAGTTCGACCATCGCGAACAGATTACAGTGGCTCTTAATAATTTTCAGAAAGATAAAAACAAGATATTACTCAGTAAGTACGGCTTTCTGAGCAATTATACCGACACTTCAGAGTTGTCGGGCAAAGCGATTCTTCCCATTTCGGGCAAGGATATGATGGAGAAATACTTTTATCAAAAATCGTCCCATTTGGAAAAACGGATTATTCTGACCAAAAAGAGTTCGGGGCTGGATGATTTTCTTTCGGAAGATGGCGTGGATCAGTTCCTGAAGGAGGCTTTCAGAGATGTGGATATTTACGACAATGATATTAATTTGTTTCTCAAGCCTTTTGTGAGTCCGCTTTCGGTAGGCGGTCCCGATTTTTATAAGTATTATTTGCTCGATACGGTACAGGTTGCAGGTGAGAAATGCCTGGATTTAGGTTTTGTACCCTTTTCGCCTGAAGCAACAGGATTTGTTGGTCATTTATTTATCACGCTCGATTCCACTAACTTTGTGAAAAAAGTTATACTGAATCTAGCAAAAGGGATTAACCTGAATTTTGTTCAGAATTTATCCATCGGGCAGGAGTTTAACCGTGCTGTCGATGGTACACGCTTGTTGATGAAAAATAATATCGCGCTAGAGTTTTCGCTTTTTCCCAAAGCGGACGGTTTTTATGCCAAACGAACAAATCTCTATACAAATCACTCATTCGATTCTCCGCCCGATAGTAGTATTCTCCGACTCGCAAATACAATCATCAAATCAAGTGAATCAACACAGCAGATCCACCCCGACACGCTTCCTTCAACTGTTAATTCGGTGGGAAAAATGCTGAAAGAGCTACGGAATGATCCGTTTTACAATATCACTGAGAAAATCACTTCGGCAGTTCTGACCGGATATATACAAACAACGTCAGTCGATAATAAATTTACGTTGGGACCTGTATATAGCACTGTTAGTGTCAATTCGGTGGAAGGATTAAGACTTCGAATAGGTGGACTCACCACTGCCAACCTTAACAAGCACTGGTTTGCAAACGGGTATCTGGCGTATGGGGTGAATGACCACCAACTAAAGGGACTCGCTCAACTGGAATACTCTTTCATAAAAAAAGAAAAGCAGGTGAATGAGTTTCCCGTCAATTCGGTGCGTGCGTCGTACTTTTACGATTTAAACCGGCTTGGACAGAATTATTTATACACTACAGCCGATAATATTCTGTTGTCAATCAAAAGGTTGCCGGATGATAAGATTACTTTCCTTCGCAAAATCGAGTTGAGCTATAACCGGGAGTTTTATTCGCATTTCTCTGCCGGAATTGATTTTCGCTACCGTACCGAATTTGCTACTCCCTATATTTCTTTCGTTGACAATACTTCGGGACAATCACTGAATTCTTATTCTACCAGCGAACTACAGCTTCGGTTGCGCTATGCTCCGGGTGAAAAATTTTACCAAAGTATTGGTCGCCGTCGTTCATTTAAACGAGATGTTCCGGTTTTTACTCTGTCGCATACAATAGCACTTAAAAACCTATTAAACTCGGCTTATGATTATAGTCGTACCGAATTTGGTTACCAACAAAGGTTCTGGCTTTCTTCACTCGGAAATCTGAATGTGATTATCAAAGCCGGAAAAGTATGGACTAAAGCACCGTTCCCGCTTTTGATTATCCCCAATGCCAACCTGTCTTACACTACGCAGCCTGAAACATTTTCGATGATGAATCCCCTCGAATTTATTACCGATCAATATGTGTCGTGGGATTTGAATTACAACCTCAACGGTTTGATTTTGAATCAGATTCCATTGCTTAAGGCATTGAAATTGCGTGAAATTGTAACGTTCCGTGGATTTTATGGAAGCCTGAGCAATCAGAATGTTCCAAATTCGAGTAATAATTTGTTCACATTCCCAGCCGGAACAAACCAAATGGGAAATGAACCTTATATGGAAGTGGGAGTAGGGATATTAAATATATTCAAATTCCTGCGACTGGATTATATTTGGCGACTCAATTACCTGAATTGTCCTAATATCGAAAAAAGTGGATTGCGATTTAATCTGGATTTCTATTTCTGATACTGTTAAAATAGTTTCGAGGATTTTTATCATTCAGGTAATAATATTGTGACTTAGCTCCTGTGCGAAAAGCTTATAAAATCACCTTCACTATCTTTCCACTCGTTTTTAGCAGATAACACTGTCCCTTTTCAGCTGGAATAGATATTTTATTTCCTTCGGAAATAGAAGAATAGAGTTGTTTTCCATTCGTGGAATAAATCATCAGTTTTTCACCCGCAGCTAATCCTTCGACAATAATATTCTGGTTTCCCCCATACACTTTTACAGCATCTGATTTTTGATTTACAACGGCTGTAAAATTACTTTCTGACATCAGGCTAAAGTCTTTCCAGTTCGCCGAAATCTGATATGCTATCAGCGAACCGATAGGAACAACTAACTGGCAAATGGTTTTGTTAACCAACCCGAAAACATAGGCATCAATGGTGGGTGGTACCGGATTCACAATGGAAACTTTTTGTAGGTTAGTGCAACTGTAAAATGCTGTACTGCCAATGCTTGTTACATTTTTAGGAATGAGTATCTCAGTCAGTCCGCTGCAGTATTCAAACGCGTAGGTTCCAATTGTTGTAACCGAAGAAGGAATTTTGATGGAAGTCAGGTTCGTGCAACCATCAAAAGCTGAGTAATTTATACTTATTACTGTAGAAGGAATTACATATTGACCTGTTTTGCCTGCCGGACAAATTTTTATTGAATCCATAGCGTGACTAAATAATACGCCGTCGAGTGATGCGTATTTTGTGTTTGCAACATCAACATTAAGTGCTGTAAGGTTCGTGCAACCATAAAAAGCATAATCGCCTATAGTGTTGAGCGAAGCCGGAATATTAATGCTACCCGTTAATCCGCTACAGTAATAAAAGGCATAGGTACCAATGGCTTTTACACTGGTGGGCAGGGTGTAACTACCGGTTTTGCCTGCAGGACAAACCAGTAAGGTATCCTGTGCTTTATTAAACAAAACGCCGCTGTTTGAGAGATATTTTGTATTTGCCGCATTCACTTCGTATGCCGAAATCGTAATACAACCATAAAAAGCATAGCTCCCAATTAAATTTACCGAAGCCGGAATTACCAAACTTCCTGTCAGAGCACTGCAATTGTAGAAAGCATAACTGCCAATGGCTTTAACCGTGGATGGAACGGTGAAAGCTCCGGTCTTTGCTCCAGGGCAAATATGAAGCGTATCCTGATTTTTACTATAAAGCGCATCGTTATTCGACGAAAACTTAGGGTTCAATGCGTCCACCTGAAAGGATGTCAGTTTATTACATTCAAAGAATGCATACGAACCAATATTAATGGTAGCTTTAGGAATAATTACAGCTCCATTGAGCCCGCTACAACCATAAAATGCTCCATCGGCTATTGTAGTAACTGTGGCTGGAATTGTTATTCCTCCGGTTAGCCCGCTGCAATAATAAAAGGCATAACTGTCAATGGTTTTTACCGACGAAGGTATTGTCAGTGAGCCGGTTAATCCTGTACAATAATCGAATGCCGAAGCACCTATATATGTGACAGTTGTCGGAATCGTAAATGCTCCTGTTTTTGCACTTGGACAAATAAATAGTGAATCTTGTTTTTTATTAAAAAGTATGCCATTAGTTGATGAATAACGTGTATTCGCAACATCCACCGAATAAGCTGATAATCCGGAACAGCCATAAAGCGCATAAGTTCCGATAGAGGTAACCGAAGCGGGCAGGGTGAAAGTTCCGGTTAATCCGTAACAATAATAAAATGCCGAACCACCAATCGATTTTAAAGTAGTAGGGAGTTTTATGGAAGCTAAAGTTGATTTATAAGTAATGGTATTGGCATTATAAAAAGCACAAAGCGGAAGTTCATTGGCCGGGTAGCTTAGTGATACACCTGAATATGTTCCTACTGTTCCTGTATACGCTTTAATGGATGCCGTGCTAAGGTCTATGCTGGCTAAAACCGATAGATTATCGCGCATAAAAACAAAATCACGTGCATCGATACTTCCTGAAACGCTAAGAGTAGTAGTGCTGCTAGTTTCTGCAGTAGTAAACAGGGTACTTAATGTTCCTGCAGTAACAACATTAACTGTTTTAATTTGACTCTGAATATTTAAAAAAACAAGGCAAAAGAATAATAATATATTGATTTTCTTCATAAAAATTTATTTTCAGTTAAAATACTCAGACTAAAAATGTTTTATCTACAAATGCCTGAAAATTGTCTTTGTATTGATCCCCGATGGGAATATATACTTTCTGATCAAAGATTATCCGGCTGCGTTCTATCACTTTTACCCGTTCCAGATTGACAATAAATGAGCGGTGAACCCTCATGAATTTATCTTTCGGAAGTTGTTCTTCAATCACTTTCAGGCGAATTAGCGTGGTTATTGGTTTGTCGTTAATCAAATGAATTTGAATATATTCGTTTGCACTTTCGATGTATTTTATTTCCGACAACAGGATTTTCACCAGTTTGTAATCCGATTTTACAAACAGGCAATCTTGTGTGGTTTGCAGCGTTTCGCTCTGTTTTTGATTCAGGTCAAACCAGGTTTTGGCTTTGCTGGCTGCTTTCAGAAATACGGAATAACTGATGGGTTTCAGAATATAATCCATCGCATCCACTTTAAATCCTTCGATAGCATACTCACTGTAGGCGGTTGTGAAAATGATTTGTGGCTTATTAACCAGTGATTTCACAAAATCCATACCGTTGATATCGGGCATATTGATATCAACAAACATAAGGTCAACTTCGTTGTTGGCAATGAAGCTCATAGCTTCAAAAGCACTCTGGCAAAGTGCTACTAACTCTAAAAAAGGCGTTTTTTCAATGTATGACTTGATTTGCTGTAAGGCAAAAGGTTCGTCATCAATGGCTATACATTTTATTATCATAAATCGGAATTGTTAGAAATACTTCAAATGCTTTATCGTTCTCACTAATATTCAGTGTATAATCTTTAGCAAACAGTAGTTCCAGACTTTTACGAATATTGGTTAACCCAATGCCCGAATAGCTTTTATCGAAATTTTCTTTCACTCGTTGTTTGCTGTTTTTAATTACACAATTCAGATGATCCTCGGCCACTTCTAATTTGAAATCAACAAAAGAATTAGCCTGATAACTCACACCGTGCTTAAACGCATTTTCCAGAAAGGAAATAAACAACATGGGAGGTATCTGAATGTCGGGTATATTTTTTGGAACATCAATCGATATTTTTACCTTTTCAGAAAACCGTAATTGCATAAGGGTGATGTAACTCTCGATAAATTCAATTTCTTTTTTCAGGCTGGTTTGTCCGTGTGCAGTATCATAAAGCAGGTATCGCATAAGGGTAGATAGCCGTATAATAGCATCTTTGGCAGTTTCGGTGTTTATATCCACCAGTGCATGAATATTATTCAGGGTATTCATAAAGAAGTGCGGACTCACCTGATGTCTGAGCAATGCAATTTCAGTTTTAAGCTGCTCTTTTTCCATATCTATACGTCGGTCTTCTTCTTTGAGCCATTGTGACAACATTTTAAACGATGTTCCGGCTGCTACAACGAGAATGGAAATAATCAGGTTGTCGGTGAAAGTCATGAAAATTGATTTCGATTCAGGTTGTTCCGGTGCTCTGAATCCCATGGGTGCAGGCATTTTACTTCCCAATTCCATAGGTGGCATACCCGGTCCCAGATCCATACGTGGCATCGTCAGGGGTTGTGGCGGAATGATGAAAATCTGTATCGTTATAATAATTCCAATAATAATCAATACAGCTGCCAGGGTGGCAGTTATGTACGAAACATATTTTTTGCGGAATAAAATTTGGGGGACGAAAATATAGGCATTGAGAATGAAAATAACAAGAAATGAAAACATACGAATCCATTCACCAACGACTTTACCCCAGTCGATGGTATTGAACATTCTGTTCTGAAAAAATGGAATGGAAAAAATTCCCAACCAAATCATTGCAACTACACTGATTTCAACTACTTTAAAATTAGATGATTTTGCCTGAATGTATTTCATGTTACTTGCTTTTAGTCCAAAAAAGTAGGGGAAGTAGTTAGCTTCCCCTACAAAGATATTAATTTATTCTTTAATTCTGATTATCGGGGTAATTCAGAAACTGAATAATAAATCTGAATTGCTATTTGTTTTTGTAGATATAAGCTGAAACTTTGTCTACGATGTCAGTTGCAAAGTATGCTTCACGTATGGTTGTAAACACAGAACTTATATCATTAACTGTACTGCCCAATAAGTCTTTGATAGTAGTTGTTGTTCCATCATCAAAGGTAATTTGAATGGTACGGGTATTCTTAGTGATAGTCGATTCATCTGTCGAAGTAGAAGCAACCGTTACAATTTCAACTTTTGAATTATGTTGCAATTCACCACCAACTAATACTTTAGCACTGTCTAAGCTGTTAGGACCAGCTGTACGAATAATTTCAACATTGCCAATAATCAAATCGTATAGTTTTTCACGGAATCTTGAACTAGAGCTTGTACGGGTTGCAGTATATTTTTCCTGATATAGGGTCTGACCGGCTTTAGCGATGTTGTAAATCGAAATAATGGTATCACCTGTACTGTATGAAGTGCTTACATCATAACCGTTTGCAAAAGCGAAACTGGAAACAAATTTATAACCCGAAGCTTCATGATTTGAAGTAACGATACCTAAACTACCTACATCTGTTCCGCTGATTTTGATGCTTGAATTCATTTGATAATCAAACCAGTAGCTTCCCGGACGATATTGCTGATACCAACGTTTGTAATTATTTACATCTACCACGTAATTATTCGTCAGAGTAGTGTCAGCTACAGAATAATGTAATAAATTCCATGGATTCTTGATTTTTGATTCCGGTAAACGCAAAATAAAATCGGTACTGGGTTCTGTTGTCGACATTTGGAAGAACGAATTCAACGGAACATGTTTGCGGTAGTTTAAAGCTGCTTTATAGTCCCAAACTCCTGCAACGTCGGCTAAACCAAAACTTACAGAAGTTGTGTCGAATGGCATAAAATTTCCCTGTGTTTTGCTTGCTGATACAGCTGAAGAACCCGATGATGAGAGAAGTTTATAACCTGCCGACGAAGTGATAGTGTTCAATGCAGCCTGTAATGACTGCGCACTTGCAGTAATAGATGTTTTCAAAGATTTGTTGCTGCTCAGTTCATCTTGAGTAGTACAACTCCAGGCAAGGAAACTTAGCAAAGCTAATCCTAAATAAATTTTTTTCGATTTCATAAACATGTTTTTTTAAATTAATAATAAGTTATTTCTTTTGACCTTAAATAGTTGCTTTTAAATTGTGATGCAAATATATACGTGTACAAACTAATAAAAAAATAGTTTCAGTGAAAAGGCATGAAATTTAAGTAGAATACAGTTATAAAACCACTAAAAGTCAGAGATGTTAGCTTCTTTGATATTTAGTTGGTCAAATTGGCAATTATTTTTATGGAGGGATTGTTTAGGTTATATCTTCATCAGCCTCTGTATCAATATGACTGGCATCTTCCGGTTCAGCATGAATATATACTTCACTGCGCGGAATCTTTGATTTGATTTTACATTCCATTTTGTCGCATACTTCGTGAACTTCACGCAAACTCAAATCGGGATTAAAATGCACATTAAACTTGATAAAGGTATCGGCACCTGCTGTACGGGCTTTTAAATGATGGTATCTCAGTGCTTCCGGAAACTCTTTTAATACCTCACGTACAATTTCTTTGGTGTTGGCCGGCGATTTGTCGAGCAATACATCGATGGCTTTTTTGCCTAACTGGTACGAAACATATAGCACGATAACAGCAACAAATAATGCTGCAATAGAATCCGCATTCTTCCAACCCAGAAACTGATAGGCAATTAAACCGAACAATACAACTGTTGAACTCCATATATCGGTTGAAAAATGCAATGCATCGGCCTCAAGCGCCTGACTGTTATGCTTTTTTGCCACACGCGATAAGGCCCTGGAACGTGTAAAATCAATAATAATAGAACTTATAACTACAATATAACTCCAGTAGGTCACATCAATGTGTACGTTACCGGTGGTAAGACGCTTGATAGCTTCGTAAATTATCCAGACACAAGTAACCAGCAATAGAATGGTTTCAATCAGTGCAGAAAGATTTTCCACCTTGCCATGTCCATAATTATGCTCCCGGTCGGCAGGTCGGTCGGAAACGCTTACCGACAAATAGGTTATGATGGCTGCAACCATATCGAGTGCAGAGTGCAATGCTTCGGATATTATACCCAAACTCATGGTGCTAAGACCTATTATCAACTTAAAAGCAGTAATAAACATAGCTGCTACTACCGAACTTAAAGCAACACTTTTCTTTTCTTGCATACTGAAGGTAAATTATTAAAAATTTCAGGCTCAAAGTTACAGAAAGTATTTTTCAGAATTTCTAATTAGTGAATCTTATTTCATTATGACAGGCTAATTTAGAATCATTGAAAGTTGAGTCTGAACAAAAAAGAAAAAGTTCCACCGTATTTTGTGGAACTCTTTCTCGCCCTCGTTTTCAACAAGATTGATCTGAAAATGAAGCTTGCTAATCTTTTAACTGATTCAGATTATTCCGATTGTGGTACCGAACCGTCAAATAGACGCCATTTCCATACAGCATTTTTTTTGATCAGAATAGCGCTAAACCGATATGGAGTTATTTTTTGGCCACCTTTAAGGAAGTTGACAATCATTTTTCCATCAACAAATACCCAGGCGGTTGTATTGTTACAATCAATCTCAATTCTATTCATATCCCAGGAGAAACCGGCAAAACTTGAAAGCTGTCCCAACCATCTCTTTATCTCAACCCTCCCTTTATTAATCTCACCCTTGGCAGAGCCAATAAGCATAATACCATCCGAATCATCAAACATGGACATTAGCTTTTCCACATCTCCGCTTTTACAGGCAGTATTCCATGAATTTAACGCCTCAGTAATTTCAATTTTCACACTATCATTTGCACTTTGTGCCATGATAGGTTTTACTGTAACTGAAAATAAAGACACAACTACAAATTGAATTAAAAAGTTCTTTTTCATTTTTATTTTATTTTTGTTCACGATAAAACAAATTAGTAACAATAACTGAGACTTTGGGTCTTGGACTGTCCCTGCAATTTTATTTCAACTCTTAATGCGGAATTTCAACCCGTATAGTTGTTCCAAGTCCAATTTCACTTGTAATATCCAATTCACCTTCCAGCAGGATGACCCTTTCCTTCATACCTATCATCCCGTATGAATCATTTCTTACACTATTATTCTTATCAAATCCAACCCCATTATCACTAATTTGCAGAATCAGTTTATTGTTTGTAGTTTGAAGTTGAACCACTACCAATGTAGCTTTGGCATGTTTTACAATATTATTCATTGCTTCCTGAAGTATTCGGAAAAGTGCAAGAGATTGTTGCATACTCATTTCTATATCAGAAATATCACATTCAAATTTACAACTAATTGAATATCTTTCCTCAAATTCACGAAGATATTCTTTAGCGGCACCCACTAAGCCAAGCAACTCCAGAAACTCGGGTCTAAGGTTATTCATAATACTTCTCGCACTTTTAATTGAATTTTTAATCAGAGCAACTATTTTATCAAATTTCGGCTCAATTTCCGGGGAGTTTGACAACGGAATCGTTTTTATAACGTTCTTTTTCAACAAACCCATATCAATCTGAAGTGCAACTAAAATCTGACCCAGATCATCATGTATTTCACGGGCCAGCATAATTCTTTCTTCTTCGCGAATACTAAGAAGATGAGTGGCAAATTTCTTCAACTCTTCCTGCGATTCCAGCACTTTCTGTTCAGCCTTCTTGCGTTCGGTGATATCAGCATTAAAGCCATACCAGGTTACACTTCCATCAGGCAATTTCTCGGGTGTTGATCTGGAAAAAATCCATTGGATTGGCTTGCCGGGTATTTGCACTCTAAATTCGCACGTAAAGTAGGTCAAATGTTCGGCTGAGTATTCAATATCACGAATTACCTGCTCTGCATCGTCGGGGTAAATTACTTTCGCAATGGGCGTAAAGTCGTCAACTACATCTTCGGGCGAACATCCAAAAATGTTCCTGATGCCTTCTGAAGCTATCGGAACACAATAGCTACCGTCTGGCCTTCTTGTAAATTGAAATATCAAGTCGGGCAGATTTGCAGAAAGTTTTCTGAACTGGAAGTCTTTTTCACGAATTTTTTCTGCTGCCTGTTTGCGCTCGGTTATATCCTGATGGAATGCAAGAAAATACTGCTGTTCGGCAATAGTTATTAAGCTTACAGTATCGCTGAGAAAAAAACTGTGTCCTTTCTTATGGTAATGCTCTACCTCAAAACGAACGACCTCCCCGTCGAATAGGCGTTGCATAACCGCAGCTCGTCCGTCAAAAGCATTTTCCCTGAGAACATCCAGGTCCTTGATATCCATGTTCTTCATCTCATCTACCGTGTAGCCATGCATTTCCGCAAACGATTGGTTAAGCTCAGCTATTTTTCCATCCATTGTAAGCAAGATGAGACCTTCGTTAGCAAAGTCGAAAAGGGTACGATACAGTTGTTCGCTCACCTTCAGTTTATCTTCTGCCTGTTTGCGGTAAGTGTTATCAGATAAGGATGTTACCCTCACAGTTCTTCCTTTATAATGCATCATCTTCCCCCGCAAAATGCATGGGAATATAGTCCCATCTTTTTTTAATGCCATAGCTTCGTAGGCTTCTTCATAACCTTCAAGCATATGTTGCATCACCATTTCCCTATCCTGGGGAGCAATCCATTCAGTACCGTATCTGCCAATCGCCTCTTCTGAAGTATAGCCAAACATTTTTTCCGCAGTTTTATTTTGATCAATACAAATACCATTTTCAGAAATAAAAATAGATTCAAAGGCTGCTTCGGATAATCCACGGTACTTCTCTCTGCTCTCCTCAAGTTCGGCTTCACTCTTCCTGCTTTCAGAAATGTCGATTACTGATGATTGGTAAGCTATTATTTCCCCCAGCTCATTTTTTACAACGGTTGCAAGACCATGAGCTACGAATGTTGAACCATCCCTTTTCTGGGCTATGTAATCTCCGGTCCACTCTCCGGTATTATTGAGAGTAGTTACAATAGAATTTGCTACAGCAGGGTCTACAAGAAAAAAAGAAATTGGCTTTCCGATAACCTCATTCTTGTCCTGATAACCCCAAACCTGGAGGAATGAACTGTTGGCCTCAGTGATGATACCGTTGAAATCAGCGATACTTTTAGCCGCAATGGAAACGTCGAAAACGACATTTTTAAGGCGAAGCTTTTCCTCCGCCAACTTACGCTGGGTGATATCCTGAGCAGTACCTCGCATGCCATTAATCCCCCCATTCTCATCATAAACCATTTCAGAGTGAGACCGAATCCATTTCGCATCCCGACCTTCTTCGTTTTTAAGCTGTAATTCTATATCATAAGGTTCTCCGGTCATCATTGAGTGTGCAACTGTTTCTGCAAGCTTCCCCGCGTCTTCAGAAACGAGTAAATCCATTTGGGCGGCAAGGGTAGGAGTAAAACTGCTAGGATTACGATTGACAATTCGATACATCTCTTTGGACCAATACAATTTTTCAGGCGCGGACGGATTGGTGGCAATGACTATCCAGTTCCCCATTTTTGCCATCCTTTCGGCATTATCCAGTTCAAACTCGCTCTCTCGGAGAGCCTCTTCAACGGCCTTGCGCTCAGTGATGTCGCACACAATGTTCATTAAGGCGAGTTGATTATTGTAATTGACTATTATTCCTTTTATTTCGACATAAATATCAAAGCCATTTTTGTGCCTGAGTCTTGTTTCGAAATTTGAAAAACCTTTTGTTTTAAAGTCTAAAACCCGCTTTTCAATTTTTTCTCTTGTTACATCCTTTTCCAGTTCGGAAGGATTCATCATAAGCATTTCTTCCCTGGAATATCCAAGCATCTTATAGGAGTTTTGGTTCATGTCCAGTATTTGACTGGGCAATTCATCACCCTTCATAGCGAAAATTGTTATCCCATCGGTATTAGATTCGAAAAGCATTTTGTATTTTTGTTCACTTTCATTTAACTGTTCTTCCGTCAGCTTGCGCTCAGTGATGTCTTTTTCAAAAGCTGCTTTTATATAATCATATTCCTTCTGCAAATCATTTAACTTTGTTAAGAGTTCTTTTTTGGCTATTGTTTTGGTCATTCATATAATTATTTTTTTAAAACAGTTAATGATTATTTGTCAGCACTTGCTGAGGGTTGAGCCATTTTTCCGCCCTCAAAGGTAAAAACTATTTTTATATAAACTATGTATACTACAACTATTATCAATATTTATTAAGTCACTTTCCTTAACCTCATTTGTAGCAGTTTGTGTAAAAAAAAGAGCAGTCATGACAACTACTCTCTAAATTCTGCCCAAAATTGCCTTATAATCTCCCCTGTCACACGTATTCTATCGTGTGGCATTTTGCTGATAAATAACTTCAAAACAATATTTTAAACAGTTGTAGCCCACGCAATACCGCTCGGCTTTGCCACTACCGCTTCCCGGCATATTCGATAGGCTTGCCAGGAATCGGGCGGGAGCAGAGGTTTCTATGTCTGCTCAAAATAATATAAAGTGAACTAAGGGATTAAAACTACCCGAAAACCTATCGACCCTCCAGTAACGTTCGGTTCGTTACAATTGCGTGAAGCAGAGCGGCAACTCGAAGCCTCGCTCCCCCAACTGCCACTACGAACTACACGGTAGGTGCCCGTGGCAGTGCCTGTGGGGTTAGTTTGAGCGGAAGCAGGGTAAGTGCCGTACCAGTCGGAACACCATTCATACATATTTCCATGCATTTCAGACAAACCGTAGTTATTGGCTGTATAAGTTCCTACTGTTTTAGGTTTGCCATAGAAGGTAGTTACGGTATTCGTTCCACCATTATAAGGTGCAGACCAATTGTAGTTCGCCTGCAGATTAGTTAAGAAATTACCGGTACTAAAAGGACTGGTAGTGCCGGCCCGGCAAGCATATTCCCATTGTGATTCGGAAGGCAAAGTTCCACCTATATAAGTCGCATACTCAGCTGCACCATACCATGTTACATTATCCACCGGAATATTTTCGTAATTTGTTACTACTATCCATAGTGAACCGTTATAAACTAAACCCATAGAATAATTGGAATAATACAAGGTTTGGGTATTATATACCGGCGCAGTACTCCAAATACCATTGCTACCTATGGCTTTGGCATTTAAAAATGCGGCAAACTGTGCATTGCTAATCTCGTATTTACTCATTCGAAAAGCTGTAAGCGTTACCGAATGTTGGGTTTCGTCGTAACTTCTACTCACTTCAGTTGTGGGGCTACCCATGCTAAACGTACCGGCAGGTATTGCTGAAGTGGGTATAGTGGCGAAATTAAAGTTGATGACCTTGCTTTCTGTAGGTACATCGGGTGTAGATGCTATATATGTTCCTGAAGTAGCAGTATAGAGTAGTTTGTCGCCTATGGTATAAATCATGGTAGTTGTTGCTGTCTTTGTCGCTATGCTTTTCTGTGGAGTTGAAGCTTCAACGTTTGTATGAGTCAGATATTTAATTCCGGCTTGGGTTACATTATTTGTTTGGCTTTGTAACTTAGCAGAATAGGTATATCCTGATCCCGATACCCGAACAACATACATCCCTGCTGGCAATGAAAGTTCCAGCGAATTTTCACCCGCTTCCAAACGAGTAATTTGCCCCAGCACTTTTCGGCCATCAAGGGCATAAGCAGCCACTTGTGTGTTACCGGCCTCGCCGGCAAAAAATGTAAGGGTAGATATTCCGGTACTTGTGTTTTGCGAAATCCGAATACCTGCCTCACCGACACTAAGCACATCAATAGCTGTTGATTGATCAGTTAAAGTCAATGTGTTGCCACTTGATACAGTAGCATTAGTACCTTTGGTTAAGTTTTGTACTTGCACACTACCCACCGAAGTACTAACACCCGAAGCAGTAAAGCTAATGTTGTAACTAAATGTTGCATAACTATTTGTAATAGCTAACAATAGCAACACGACTGCCAAAACGGAGCGATTTTTTTTTGTTTTCATAGAAATAATTATTACAATTTATATTCTTGATTATTGAAACATTATCAGAATGGAACTAACGACTGAGGGCTGTATTATGTGCATGCAGCTTGGTTGTGTATCGTTTTTTTTTTCATTCGTGACTAAATGCAGATTTGTTGTCGCTTACGCAAAAGCTTCCGCTTCTTTCTATTCGAGTTAAACAAAATTGTCGAAATTCGTAAAATTTTGTCAAACCGCGGAGAATTCCATTTTTTTTCTGTCTTGTCGAAATGCGGAATACTCTATAAATCCTTAATCATGACTCCGTTTGGAAATGTAATTCCACTTCTAGGAACTATTTTTGTTGTGTCTGAAACAATTATATCAGTGTGTTTAAAGTCTTCTATCCACAAGAACTCAGGAAATGTATATTCTGAGTTGTTAATGAAAAATGAGACACCAAAAATGTGCATTTTTTGATTATAAGTGGATGACCAGCCATAAATAGTGTCAGTTTCTGATTTTGAGTCAACAAGAAAACGTGTTACACTACTACTATAGTTGTCAATATATGTTAGGCATTCGAAAAACTTACTGCTTTTGTTCACAATTCTAAAACTAAGAGTGCCTTTATATACAGTTATTGCTTTTTCGCTTTTAAATCCATTTATAGTCATTGAAGCTAAATAGATTCCACCTTTTTCATAAGTGTGAGTCACATTATATTTCCCTATTACAGTACTTCCATCTCCAAAATCCCAAGAGTACTCATTACCACCTAAAGAATCATTAGCTGTGAAAATTACTGGTTTTGTTAAGTAAATTGAGTCATGATTAACTGAAAATTCAGCAGTTTTCACTTCCAGAACATTTGTCTTGTCGCAAGCTACAAAAGTCAAAAGAGCTAAAGTTAAAGCTACGGTTTTTAAAAAGTAAGTTCTATGTAGCATAATTAATAAGTTTTGTTGTTTAAACATTTGTTTTATTTCGTTGTTATTTTCGTCTTTTTTCTAGCAACAAAGTCGCTCTTTATTTTTTTTGCTGTTGCACATAACAACCGAGGCTATGGGCAGAGGCGGTACCGATACACGGTGTGTTTCATTTTGCGGGAACATTCGCTGTCGTGGAACGACAAGCTGAATTGAAAATCAGCGAAGCTAATACGGGATCAGCCAGCCAATGAACAAAGCGTGTATTTTGTTTAGTTTTTATATCGATACTTAGTCAAACGCTTTTCTCCTTCTTTTTCAATTATTTCGTTGTCGACCGCTTCTTTTAAATCACGACTGGCAGTTGCAGTGGAGATTTCTTTATTATGTCTTAAATATTCTTGTCTTGTAAATAATTCATTTCCAATAAAATTCTTGAATAGTCTTATTCTATCCGAACCGGTTAATGTCAGGTTTTGGGTTTTTAATAAATCTTCTAAAGCAATATTAATAATTTCAAGCATGAATTCAATAAATCCGGTAGAATTCCCCTGATTGTCTGACTTCCCAAGAACATCATAATAATCTTGTTGACGTTCTTTTATTAATGATTCTATGGGTAAGTATTCAAAAACCGGAGAATAGTTTTTTAATATCATTGTTTGCCATAATCGTCCCATTCTTCCATTCCCGTCAATGAATGGGTGAATAAATTCTAACTCATAATGAAATACACAACTTTTTATGAGCAATATATCGTTGTCGTTTTTTAAGTAATCAAACAAGTCTTTCATTAAAGGAAAAACGATATCTCCTGGAGGTGCTACATGTGTGATATTATTTCCTTTTATAATTCCAACTGCAGTTCTACGGAATTGTCCGGCATTTTCTATTAATGTGTTCATTAATATTCCATGGGCGCGACATAAAGAGTCTATTTCATAGGCATTCAATTCATTAAGCTTTGAATAGAGCTCGATAGCATTCTTTACTTCAATGATGTCTTTTTGGGGTGCAAGCACTCTTTTGTTATTAAACAAATCTGTTATTTGCCCTATAGTCAGCGTATTTCCTTCAATTTCAAGGGATGATTGAATAGATTTTATTCTGTTTCTCTTGCGTAATTCAGTAGGTGGTTTAATTAGTTTTGCCGACTTAACTTCGCCTATTTTTTCTGAAATCGAAGATGTCAGTTTTAAAATTTCACTTGTTATTTGATAGGGTGGTTTCATACTTCTTGATTTGTAATAGTATCATTTGATAGTATCAAAGATATACAATTCTACTGAAACTGCAATACCGAAATTGTTTTTTTTCAATTAAACATAACGACCGAGGCGTCGAGTAGGCAAAGGGAGTTTCACCCTAAGCCTCTCACAGAACCGTGCTTGATAGTCTCCCATCACACGGCTCTTGTTATACTAATCAGTGCGTTACAATGTATTCATTATGCAAATCCGTATTTCCATTGATAGAAAAGGTTTGGAAATTGTTTCTGTACCCTGTCCAACCAGCGATAGGCTTTAATCATATTGGTTTTGTAACGCTTGTACCGTTTTCGTGCCCACCACACTAATCGTTGCCGTAGCAATAGAAATACTGGTTTCAGTTCCGTTATCCTGAACTTGCCATAGTAGTTAATCCATCCCCGTATAAGAGGTTCTAAATACAAAGCTACACCTACTATGCTTTTAAAATTCAGACGGTGTATTTCCAATTCTTCCAATTTATCAGCTATTCGCTTCTTTGAACCAATGCTTATGGCACAGTCGAAGCCCAAGAATAGCTTTCCCGTCTGCTTCGATTTTGTGCTACGTGGCTGAAAAGAATACCCCAGAAAATCAAATTTTACTGTTTCAAAGCTTTCTTGTCGGCGGTAATCGCGACAATAAATCAGTTTTGTCTTTTCGGGGTGTAGTTCCAATCCACAGGCTTTCATTCGCTGTTCGAGAGCTGCAAGCGTTTGCTCGGCTTCGGCTTTTGTCCTACAGTGAAGTATGGCATCATCGGCATAACGCACAAACTCTACTTTCGGGTGGTTTTGTTCCAACCATTTATCCATGGCATAATGCAGAAACAGGTTTGCCAATAAGGGGCTGATTACTCCTCCTTGTGGTGTTCCTTTGCCTTGCTTTTGAATCAGTTCGCCTGATTTGGTTTGCACTGGCATGGTTAACCATCGTTGGATATAAAGCAAGCACCACTTCTCGGGTACATGTTTCTGTAGGGCTAACATCAAGCGGTCATGGTCGATATTATCAAAGAATCCTTTGATATCAAGGTCAATAACCCAATCCGTTTTCCTGCAATTCTGCCGTACCTTTTCTAATGCCTGATGGGCACTTTTATCGGGTCGGTAGCCGTAGGAGTTTGGACTGAATATCTTCTCGAACCTTGCTTCAAGGTAATCTTTTACAACCATTTGTGCCACACGGTCGGCAATGGTAGGAATGCCCAATTTACGGACTTTGCCATCTTTCTTGGGTATCTCTACTTCTTTGACCGCTGGTGGAAAATAACTTCCTGATGCAAGTCTGTTCCATAGTTTATACAAATGTTTCGACCGCTGAGCATCGAATTCTTCCATGCTTATACCGTCCACACCTGCACTTCCCTGGTTGGCTTTCACCTTCTTATAAGCAAGCCAAATTTGCTCCTTGCTTATCGGTACTGATTTTGTCTCATTCCATAAATTCATTCTCTTGCAAGTTGATTTGCGTAATGTTACTGTATAACCTAACCCCTTCGCTCCATTCCCATTACAGGAACTTCCTCACTACTACGGGTTAGTCCGTCTTCGGCACAGTGCATCGGTATTTTGCCTCTGGGGTGTGCCCATTGTGCATTTCCCTTTTGATAACAACTATTCCATCACTGGTAGCTTATAGTTACCTAAGCATCACTATGCCGATTTCCCGAGTTCCGTAACTAAGCCTGAATATAGTTCTTGTCGCCTGAATGACGCCTGCCGTTTAGCCAATAAACAGGTTTCCGCTAAACTTATCACTCCGTCCCATACTTCGTAGCTTTTGACAGGGGGTAAGCCAATTCTCGACACCTCATCAGCGATTCACTTTCGTTCAACTCCTATATTCGTACCTGATTATCTCGCAGGATAATCGTTTCCTAAACGCTCAATACCATGACTATTCATCACAGCACCTTTAGGGGGTTTGCAAGCCTCGCCTGTACAACGCTTGCGGTGGGTCGACCGTCAATTGACGGTTTCCACCATCTTCAGTTACAGCATGCAGAACTAAAATTACCGATGTTCTGCTTCTCGGCACACTATGGGCAGAGGCGGTACCGATACCCGGTTTGTTTCATTCGCGGGAGCATTCGCTGTCGTGAAACGACAAGCTGAATTGAAGATCAGCGAAGCTAATGCGGGAGCAAAGACCGCTAAACGTACAGCAGCCGCCAAAAGGACGAGGCGTGTGTTAGCGGCTGGGGTTTGGTCGCTAGTCTTTCATTTTCAGTTCGTAATTTGTACTTCTTCCACCATCTTCACTTTTAGCTAAAATTCTTTTTTCGATTAAATCCTGAATGTCGCGTAATGCGGTATCTTGTGAACATTTAGAGATTTTTGCCCATTTTGATGTATTTAGTTTTCCAATAAAACCATCAAATAGTTTGTTAAGCATCATTCGTTGTCGACTATTAAGGATTGTATCTTTGTTTTTATACCAGAATTCAGCCTTGTAAAGTATTTTTTGTACTGTGTCTTCAGTAGATACGATAGCCTTGTATAAGCAATTTAGAAACCATAATAACCATTCAGTTATATCACCGTTACTATGTTGTACTTTTTGTAGTATTTCATAATATACTTTTCGTTCGACTAAGATTTGGCTTGATAAACTATAGAATCTTTGTGAGCTATCGTCTGCTCGAGCAAGAAGCAAGTCTGAAATTGTTCTCGCAATTCGACCATTTCCATCATCAAAAGGATGGATTATTATAAACCAAAAGTGAGCAATTGCAGCTTTAAGTACAAGGTCAATTTCTGAGTCATAGTCAAACCAATTTAAAAATTCATCCATTTCGGTTTTTACTACATTAGGAGACGGAGCTTGATAATGAATTTTTTCTTTTCCCATTAGTCCTGAGACAACTTGCATTTCACCAGTACGATAACAACCAGTGTCAATTTTATGCATACCGCTTCTTCCTGAAGGGAACAAAGCTGAATGCCAACCAAATAACCGTTCTTCATCAAGAGATTGATTGTAATTTTGTGTTGCATCTAGCATCATTTCTACTACACCTTCAACATTTCTATCTGAATATACCATGCCTGCATATTCGATTCCTAATCTTCTTGCAATAGAAGATCGAACTTGTTCATAATTAAGTTGTTCTCCTTCAATTTCAGACGACTTTAGAACATCAAGGGTTAATGTCGATAGAATAGTTTCTTCTTTTTCAGAAAATCCCAACACGCTCATTTGTCCTAATAGTTTCCCTTGTAAATGACGAACTTTACCTAAAACTACTTGTATTTCACGTTCATTCCAAGTAAAGTGTGGCCAACTTTCTGATTGATATATGTATTTTGCCATTCGAATCTGTTTTTTGCGGTAAATATACAACTTATTCTCCGCATATTTAATGCGAATAGACGAAATATTCTCCGCATCTGTTTTTTTACCCTTACCGCTAACGACCGAGGCGTCGAGTAGGCAAAGGGAGTTTCACCCTAAGCCTCTCACAGAACCGTGCTTGATAGTCTCCCATCACACGGCTCTTGTTATACTAA
>Ga0209083_1000043_pt1 | contig 193723 bp, 155 predicted proteins | sample AM7aDNAmetaG_FD_184132 | JGI IMG/M metagenome (GOLD analysis project Ga0209083, IMG submission 184132) | Freshwater microbial communities from Finland to study Microbial Dark Matter (Phase II) - AM7a DNA metaG (SPAdes) (version 3) | ecosystem: Environmental > Aquatic > Freshwater > Lake ... | reverse complement strand
AAACACTTGAGAAAAATTAGTAATTTTATGCAACCATTTGACATATGAAATAGTGGCCTAGTTTGCTCCGGAATCGCTGGCCTAGTTTACTCCGGAATGAGTGGCCTTGTTTGCCCGGAATAATCACAGGAATGCGGATCACAACCTCTTTTTCTAACAATCGAACCTTCGAACTCTGGAATACATTCATGCCAAGAAGGAAAGAAATTCATGATCCTGTCGGAACAGAACTCTATTCGATACAACTTTTCGACCCGCTGTTTTTTGAGCATTTCAACCCAAACAAGGAATTTGAAAAATGGGCAACCATTGAAGTGACAGATTTTGATACAGTTCCAGAAGAAATGGAAACATTCATTTTGAAAAGTGGACTTTATGCCGTCTTTTTATATCGTGGTGCAGCAAGTGCGGCAGCTCCAACGTTCCAGTATATCTTGGGTACATGGTTGCCAAACTCGGCATACTCATTGGATGACAGACCGCATTTTGAAATATTAGGTAAAAAATACAAGAACGAAGACGTCACTTCAGAAGAAGAAATCTGGATACCAATAAAACCAAAAGGATAATGCCGTTCCTTCGTTCTCGCAAATTTTCTCCACTTGAACTAGGGTTTGTGTCAATGGGGAACGATCGGTAAATATTACGTATCTTAGTAATCCAACCTTATAGCTTAGAAATGGTTCCCAAAGTCGCTCAGCCTTTCGAACGGGATAGGGATGGGTTGTTGGGATAGAAAAATGAAATTTGGATATTATTGGTTATTCCAGTTAGTGCAAGGGATTTGTCAACGCAAAAAAAAGAGTCCAGTGACACTGAACTCTTTTTTCAATCAGGTTAATAGACAAAAAACTATTTTTTGTGAGCTTTTTTTGCAGGAGCTGGTTTTACAGCTTTTGCAGGTTTGATCAGGTGTTTTGCAACCGAATCCTGATGTGCAATTGAATCAGCGGTTTTTTTCTGAATCATTTGAACCTTAGCAATTGAATCGGCTGTTCTCTGTTGTTGAGCCTGAACCAATGCAATTGAATCAGCCGCTTTGGTAGAGTCAGCAATTCTTTTTGCTTCTTTTTCTTTTGCGCTGGGTCCGCATGAAGTCATGAGGGCTACAACTGCAATAACTAAAATAAATGCAAGTTTTTTCATTTGTTTATTGAGTTTTAAAATCGAGTGCAAAGATACTACATGTAGTATCGTGATTCCTAATTTTTTGGCAATTATTTTTAACATCTCTTAACAATTTGATTATTGTCTGACATTCAATTAATTACAAACAGTTGTTAAAGTGTTCGAAATCGGCTTCATATTTACAGCCTACTTCCAATAGGCACAAATGTTAATTCTATGTTAATCCGTATGATCTTGAAAAATATTCTATCGAAGTTGATGTTATAATCATCGAAGGGAAAATTCAACATTTTCCATAATCACAACTAAAATTTGGTACGCCATGAGAAACGTTCAGCAGGCATCAACAAATAATGACTTTAATAAAAGCCTGAACATATCAATTCATCAGAAAAGGATTCCGAAACCAAAACTTTCAGCGGGATCAATTGTGGGCATGTATCCTGTGATTCTTGATGATGGCAGAACGATCATTTACACCAATGATAAAAGGAAGGAAAGTGAGATCAGGGATAGGTATGCCTTGCGGCAGTGATAATTGACAAGTCTTTTGGATGCAGGATATTATTGTTTTCGATTATCCCATGTGGTATTCTATTGAGTTATTTGGAAAAACGGGTCATTCAAAATCCAAGACAGCGTTTTTCCCATAACTTTTATGTGGTTGGATCGAAACACCCATTTCAGTAAAATATCCCAAACAAGTTTTCCTGTGTCCCAAAGATGTAACAGATTTGTCTATTAACAAGCTGGTTACAATCTCTAATGCATCCGATTGTCCATAGTGGATACATTCGCCCATAAAATATTCTTCACATCTGAATCTTTCATGACCAACAAATCCACGTTCACCAGATTCTATTGCATGGCATTGAGCGGATTCAAAAAGTCTGCGGTTGGGTTTTAAAATCGGTCGGGGTTTAATTCGCTGTAATTCCTCATATAAGCTACTTTCATAATAATCTTTGGAGTTTTTAAGATAACCAAGATAGGTGTCAGCAAATAATTTCGGATTCATCCTCGCCAAATTCAGGTAATAATAAACCTTCTTTTCTTCACCGGTCAGATAATCTTCATTTTGGGCGGAGTTGGCTCCACGATAATCAAAATCATTCCATTCGGAATAATCAAGTTTTCCTGATAGATATGCAACATCCTGACTTGCTACATTTGTGGGTAGAAGTTCATAAAGAAGTATGAAAATCAATACATTCAAGCACCTCATCGGAGAGAAAATCAAGTTTAAAATATTCTTTTAAGCGTAAAAGTGCTTGATGTTGGAATTTCAATTAAAACGTATATCCAAAGGAAGTATTACATTTTCTGCTTGGGATAAAAAAAACCACCCAATGAGGATGGTTTGTCAACGAAAATAATGTGAATTTATATTGGGGTTTGCAATACGATTACCTGTAACGGAAGTGGCGGTCGGCACTGACATTTTTTACTAAACGTGTTCTATCAGTTCCTGTGTCTGTTTTAGAATCTGAATAAATCGGGTGCGGATTGTCAAAGGTTAAATTTCCTTTTTGTGCAACTACAGCGCTTTGCTTTCCTGTTGAACCATCAAAAAGAATGGCAAGAAGAATGGCATATCCAAGGATGATGTACTTTTCCATAGCTTTTTGTTTTAAATGATTATTAATTTAGATTGATTACAAACAAAGGTACTGCGAATGAAAAGCTTTGTCAAGGACTTTAACAAAACTTTAACTTATTATGGGAGGAATCTGAGGAAAACGAAAAGTGAATCAAGGAGTTGCAAATGAAAAACTCCACTTGGATATCAACTATTATTCCCCCTATTATTCCCCTGAAAAAATAAAACCGCAGTAAGTGTTTAATTTACTGCGGTTTTATTAACTATCAGGTAGCCCCACCAGGAATCGAACCTGGATTTAAAGTTTAGGAAACTTCCGTTCTATCCATTGAACTACAGGGCCGGAAGAACATCGAATATTGAACAACGAATTAAAAAGGTTGAAGTAAAATTGAGACCATTAACGTTGTTGGTTTAATTTCCGATTTCCACTGCAAAAATAATACTTTTTATTTGATATCAGCGCCATTCACGGAGCCTTCGTCGGTGGTGACAAAGAAGAGGGTTCCGTCGGGATTTTCGGCCATCAGGATCATCCCCTGCGATTCGATGCCTTTGAGTTTCCGGGGATCAAGGTTGACGAGGATGCAAACGCGTTTGCCAATGATCTCTTCGGGATTGAAAAATTTGGCGATTCCTGAAACAACGGTTCGCTGATCGAGGCCCGTGTCGATCTTCAGTTTCAGCAGCTTGTCGGTTTTTGGCACCTTCTCCGCCTCCAGGATGGTGCCGGCACGGATGTCCATTTTTGCAAAATCCTCGAACTGGATGGCCTCTTTGCCCGGTTTCATGGGCGTTTTGGATTGGGCTGCCTCATTGGCCAGCTTTGTATCCAGCAGTTTTTTGACCTGTTCCTGGATGGCAGGATCTTCAATTTTTTCAAAAAGCAGGGCAGGCTGGTCCAGCACATGCCCGGCCGGGAGCCAGTTCAGCTTTATGGCCTCGTCCCAGCTGAACAATGGCAGGTTTAAGGTTTTCCTGATTTTTGCGGCAGAAAAAGGCAGGAAAGGTTCGGCAACAATGGAGAGTTGGGCGCAAATCTGCAGGGAGATGTTCAAAACAGTACCTACCCTGTCAGGGTCGCTACTGAAGACCTTCCACGGTTCATTGTCGGTGAGATATTTGTTTCCCAGCCGGGCCAGGTTCATCATTTCTGCCAGGGCTTCACGGAAACGGTACCCCTGAATGCTCACGGCAATGCGGCCGGGTATTTGCCGCATCTCTTCCATGGTCGCGTTGTCATAATCCGTAAGGGCAGCAATTTCAGGAACCTTCCCTTCAAAATATTTATGGGTCAGCACCATGGTCCGGTTTATAAAATTCCCGAGGATGGCGACCAGTTCACTGTTGTTCCTGGTCTGAAAATCCTTCCATGTGAAATCGTTATCCTTGGTTTCCGGGGCGGCCGATGTCAATACATACCTCAGCACATCCTGTTTGCCGGGAAATGCTTCGAGATATTCATGCAGCCATACGGCCCAGTTACGCGAGGTGGATATTTTATCACCTTCCAGGTTCAGGAATTCATTGGCAGGAACGTTGTCGGGCAGAATATAGGTGCCTTCTGCTTTCAGCATCGCGGGGAAGATGATGCAGTGAAAAACAATGTTGTCTTTGCCGATAAAGTGCACGAGTTTGGATCCCGGGTCTTTCCAGTATTTTTCCCAATCCGGGGTCAGTTCCCTGGTGGCTGAAATATATCCGATCGGTGCGTCGAACCAAACGTAAAGTACTTTTCCCTCGGCGCCTTTCACCGGCACTTTCACTCCCCAGTCGAGGTCGCGGGTAACAGCGCGTGGTTGCAGCCCCTGGTCGATCCATGACTTGCATTGTCCATAAACATTGATTTTCCAGTCATCTTTATGGCCTTCAAGGATCCACTCACGCAGCCAGGGTTCATAGGCATCCAGCGGCAGGAACCAATGCCTTGTTTCGCGCAATACCGGTTTATTTCCGCTGAGCACTGATTTTGGTTCAATCAGGTCGGTGGCGTTGAGCGAGGTGCCGCATTTTTCGCATTGATCTCCATAGGCCTTTTCGGATCCGCAATGGGGGCATGTTCCGGTGATGTACCGGTCGGCGAGGAACTGCCCGGTAGCTTCATCGTAATACTGATCTGATATTTTTTCGATGAACTGCCCGGCTTCATACATCTTGAGAAAAAAAGCAGATGCGGTTTCATGATGCACCGGGTTGGAAGTGCGGGAGTATATGTCGAAGGAAATCCCAAAATCCTCGAATGATTTTTTAATGATCCCGTGATATTTGTCAACGATATCCTGGGGGGAAACACCCTGCTGGAGCGCCTTGATGGTGATGGGGACCCCATGCTCATCAGAACCCCCGATGAAAATGACATCGGCGCCGTTCATGCGCAGAAACCTGACATAAATATCGGCCGGAACATAAACCCCCGCAAGGTGTCCGATATGGATGGGCCCATTGGCATAGGGCAGGGCAGAGGTTACGGTATATCGTTTGAATTCGGGTTTATCGTTCATGGGATCAGGCAAAAAGAATTGCAAAAGGAGGCGCAAAGATATGAAATATTGAAAAAGGCCTGATCAGGAACAACCTTTTTCTTACTTTTGAGGCATGGTTAGACCTGCCTATCTTAAAAAAGGCGATAAGATCGCCATTGTCTCGCCAGCCCGCAGCATCACTTTCGAAGAGGTGCATCCGGCCATCCGTTTTTTTCAACGGTACGACCTGGAGGTGGTGCTTGGAAGTTACATTTTCAGCAGGCAGCATCAGTTTGCCGGTTCGGACGAACAGCGTTGCAGGGATTTTCAGCATATGCTGGATGATCGGAAAATCAGAGCGATCATCTGTTCTCGTGGCGGATATGGCACGTTAAGGATCATCGACAACCTGGATTTTACCGGGTTTCGTGAACATCCGAAATGGATCGTCGGGTTCAGTGATACAACGGTACTTCATGCGCATATCCAGCGGCAATTGGGCACAGAGACCCTGCATGCTGCCATGCCGGTCAATTTCAGGGGGGAGCACAGGGATGAAACCAAAGAAACCCTGGTGAATGCGCTCTTTGGGAAACGGATCTGTTATTCCTATCCAAGGCCGTTCCTTTCGCGCGATGGCCAGGCAGAAGGAGAGCTTACGGGCGGAAATCTCTCTATCCTGCACAGCCTGATGGGTTCTGCCTCGGAGCCGGATACTGCCGGAAAGATATTGTTCCTGGAAGATGTGGATGAATACCTTTATCACATCGACCGGATGATGATGACCATGAAGCGGGCAGGGAAACTGGATCATCTGAAGGGGCTGATTGTCGGCGGGATGACCGGCATGAACGACAACCCCATCCCCTTTGGGAAGAACGCCAACGAGATCATTGCAGACGCGGTGAAGGAGTATCCATTCCCGGTTTGTTTTAATTTTCCGGCCGGACACCTGGATACGAACCTGGCCCTGATCATGGGCAGGAAAGTTAGTTTAACAGTTGGCCAGGAGGTTGAACTTTCATTTTATTAACAATCCGCATTACCTTTTCCGTTTTTCCCGATTAATCATTTCAAAAAAGGCCGATTGTTAAGACATTGTGAACTTTGTGCAAATCTTTGTGGTTAATTTTTAGTCATTGAACCACAAAGGGCACAAAGAAGGCACAATGAACACCAAGAAAGAAAATCGCGATCCAACCTGACGCCACATGAAAGACCACATCGAATTGGGCAAGGCCGGTGAGGCGATCGCTGTGGCCCACCTGGAGGGAAAAGGCTATCGCATCCTGGAACGGAACTGGAGGTTTGGCAAGGAGGAGATCGATATCATTGCCCGTGACGGCAATTTTGTGGTGATCGTGGAGGTGAAAACCCGCACTTCAAATGCCCGGGCAGAACCTGAAGCATCTGTAACGAAGAGTAAACAACGGATCCTGGTTCGCGCTGCCAACGCCTATGTGAACTATAAGCGGCAATATGGTGAAGTGCGGTTTGACATCATCAGCATTTTAGTGAAGCAGGAGGGGGAAACCATCAACCACATTGTGGATGCGTTCTATGCCACGCTGCCCTGATCATTTTCTCCCGAAATCGGCCGGGATCTCCCCCCAGTATTCAGTTTCCCATTTCAGGATTTTATTCGGCCATTTGTTTTCACGGAGCCATTTCAAAGCCCTTTCGACCAGTTCGAAAAGCTGTTTGTTTTTTGGAGACACAACCAGGTTGGTGTTGATGGCTTTTTTTTTCACCCAGGCAATGGCCGTGCGCGAATCGGAATATACCGGCCAGTCGCAATTCCGTTGCTTCAGGTAAGCCAATGCATGAACAATGCCCAGGAATTCACCCAGGTTGACCGTTCCCTCCGGGAATGGACCCATGCGGAAAAGTTCGGCGCCGGATTTTGTATCCACACCGCGGTATTCCAATATCCCGGGGTTTCCGGCACAGGCTGCATCCGCGCTGATGCTGTCGGCAACAGGGTTCCCGATCAATGGATTTGAACAGACCACTTTTTTAGGAGCATTCAATCCTTTGGTCATGTATTTCCGCGGGTCGTCGTTCAAAGCGCTTTTTGCCAGGTCAAGTGTCGGAAATCCTTTGTACATGGCGCCGGCAATGCCGTCAACCTGCTTTTTGCAGTCGCTCCAACTGTTGTAAATTCCCGGCTTTTTGCCTTGCCAGACAACGTAAAATTTATTTTTGGGCATGGGGACAAAATTAATCATAATGCCAACAATGCAAACAATGAAGACCATGCAAACAATGCAAAAAACAAATATCTTTGTTCCAATGAATCCACTGAAAAAACTCGCGGGGCAAACGGCTGTCTATGGACTATCAAGTGTTCTCGGGCGTGTGCTGGGATACTTGCTTGTATGGCTTTATACCCGGGTGTTTCTGCCAGGTGAATATGGAACGGTCAATGTTTTTTACGCCTATGCTGCCTTCCTGATTGTTGTCCTGACCTATGGCATGGAAACGGCTTTTTTCCGGTTTAATGAAAGCGAATCAAACAAAGAGAAGGTTTTCAGTACAGGGATGATCTCCCTGATTTTCTCGACGTTGGTTTTCCTTTTCCTTGCTTCTGTTTTTGCACAATCCATTGCCGGATGGATAGACTATGCCGACCATCCCGAATATGTGCTGTGGTTTGCCTGGATGCTGGGGCTTGATGTGCTTTCAAAAATTCCTTTCGCGCGCCTCAGGTCACAGAACAAAGCGCTGAAGTTTGCGGCGATCAACATAGCCAACATCGCGGTCAACATCGGGTTGAACCTGTTTTTTCTTCTTTTTTGTCCCTTTGTCCACCAACATGAGTCATGGACCCTCCTGAACGGGATGATTCACCTGGTATACCGGCAGGATTGGGGCATTGAATACATATTTATCGCCAACCTGATTGCCAGCGCCGTGACCCTGTTGCTGTTAATTCCGCAGTTTACCGGGATGCGGTGGAAACTGGACCCAAAACTGCTGAAAACGATGCTGATCTTTGCATTTCCTTTGTTGTTTGCAGGGATGGCGGGCATTGTAAATGAAACATTCGACCGTTTACTGCTCAGGTACCTGCTTCCAGAGGGCATTGCCGCCTACCAGGTTGGCATCTACAGTGCCTGTTACAAGATTTCTATCCTGATGACCATCTTCATCCAGGCTTACAAATATGCTGCCGAACCATTCTTTTTCGCAGCTGCCAAAGAAAAAGATTCAAAAATACTGTATGCACGGATCATGGACTATTTCATTGTGGTGGTTTCATTCATCTTCCTGGCAACGATGGTCTATCTCGACGATTTTATCATGCGTTACCTCATCGGGAAAAATTACTGGGAAGGAAAGGGTGTGATCCCTGTTCTGATGCTGGCAAATCTTTTCCTGGGGGTTTATTACAACCTTTCGATCTGGTATAAGCTTACTTCGAAGACCATCTGGGGAGCCTGGATTTCATTGATTGGCGCAATGATCACCCTGGCCCTTAATTTCTGGTGGATCCCGCTTGGCGCTGATCATCTCATCCACGGATATATGGGCTCTGCCTGGGCAACCTTCATTTGTTACTGTGGAATGATGGTTATTTCATACCTGGTCGGACAGCGTTATTTCCCAGTGAATTACAACCTGGGCAAATTCTTTGGTTATCTCGGTTTGGCACTCCTGTTGTATGCAATCAGTATTTATGCAGTGCCGGGCAGTTTATTCCTGCGGCTTATGTTCCATACACTGTTGCTGGTTGTTTTTGCAGGCATTGCCTATCTTGTTGAAAGGCCAAGGCTCGCGGCAGCCTGATGAGTCAAGTTTTTTATTACCTTTGCCCCCTTGCTTATTGTTATGAAGATCAGGATTGTCAACCACTCCAAACACCCATTGCCTGCTTACGAAACAATTGCTTCGGCAGGCATGGACCTGCGTGCAAACCTTGATGCCGGCATCATGCTAAAGCCGCTTGAACGGATTCTTGTACCAACAGGGTTGTTTGTGGAGATCCCGATAGGATTTGAGGCGCAGATCAGGCCACGCAGCGGGTTGGCCTTCAGCAAAGGGATCACGCTGCTGAATACGCCGGGTACCATTGATGCCGATTACCGCGGAGAAATTAAAGTCATCCTGGTAAACCTCTCCAATGAGGAGTTTCTTGTCAGCGATGGCGAACGAATTGCCCAGATGATCATTGCCGCACATGAGCAGGCCGAATGGGTGGAGGTGGACGAACTTGCCGGCACTGCGCGCGGGGCCGGGGGATTCGGGCATACAGGGATAACATAATTACGATTTACGAATTACAAATGAGGGGAAAAATCATTATCATCGTCATATCATTTTTGCTTGGTTTTCAGTTCCATTCCAGGGGGAATACGGATATTGCCGGCATTGTAGGATTCAGCAAGCCGGATGACCACAAGGCGGAGAAGAAAAAGTCGAAAAAAGATCAGTCGGCGGCGGCAATGTTAAAGATAGGTAATCCCGGCATGCTGATCGATGCAAAAAAAGAGGCGATCATTGGAAACAGCAAGGGGGCGGAGGATTTGTTCCGTCAATACGTCAACCATTACCCCGATGATCCGGTGGGCTATTTTGAGCTTTCCAGGCTGGAAGCGGAACAAAAAAACTACGAAGAGGCGGTCAAATTATGCCGTGAAGCATGCAAACTTGACCCGGACAATATCTGGTACTCGCTTTTCCTGGCCGAACTGTGCCAGGGCACTTCCCAAATCGGCGAGGCCATTGACATTTATGAAAAAATTATCGCAAAAAAACCTGAAAACCTTGACTACCTGTACCAGCTTGCAGCCCTGAACCTGCAGATAGAGAAATTTCCGGAGGCCATTAAAATCTATAACCGCATTGAGGAAAATGCCGGAATATCGGAGGATATCTCCATTCAAAAACAGAAAATCTACCTGCACCTCAACGACATGAAAAGCGCAGAGCGCGAGATTCAGAACCTGATCGCGGCATTCCCCGACGAACCAAGGTATTATTCAATTCTTGCGGAATTTTATATGGCCAACAACATGCAGGATAAGGCCCTGGAGACCTACCGGAAAATTTCGGTGATGGATCCTGAAAATGCTTACATCCATATGTCGATGGCCGATTATTACCGCAAGGCAGGGAACAAGGAAAAAGCGTTCGAAGAACTGAAACTGGGTTTTGCCAACCCCAACCTTGATGTTGACACCAAAGTGAATATCCTTCTCTCGTTCTACACGGTAAACCAGATTTACAATGATCTCAAAGACCAGGCATTTATTTTATCCAAAATCCTGATCGATACCCATCCGAAAGATGCCAAGGTTTTTTCGATTTACGGCGATTTGCTGGTACAGGATAAAAAGATGAAGGAGGCCAGGGAGGCGTTTTTAAAAGTCCTGTCGCTCGACAGCAGCCGGTATGCTGTTTGGGAACAGGTTCTTCAGCTCGACCTCCAGTTGAGTGAATATGATCACCTGCGTATTTACAGCACAAAGGCAATGGAACTGTTCCCTGACCAGCCCATGCCTTTTCTTTTTAACGGGCTGGCGTGCCTTCAGCTGAAGGATAACAGGGAAGCCTTGAAATCACTGGCCTCAGGGGCCAACCTGGTGGTTGACAACAACGAGCTCCTGGCCCAGTTTTACATGTACCAGGGCGATGCCTTGCACGCCATGAAAAACGATACGGAAGCATTCACTGCATTCGATCGCTCTATAAAACTTAAAGATGACAACGGTTACGTGCTGAACAATTATGCATACTATCTTTCCCTCGCCGGCACTGAACTTGAAAAGGCGGAAATGATGGCAAAAAAAGCCATCTCCCTTGAACCGGACAATGCTTCTTTCCAGGATACCTACGGATGGGTGCTTTTCAAACAGGGGAAATACAAGGATGCCGCCGAATGGATTTTAAAAGCGGTAAAAAGCACGGAAGAACCGAGCGCAGAGGTGCTGGAGCATTATGGTGATGTAATGTACAAGCTCGGCGATCAGGCAAGTGCGCTCGAATATTGGACGAAGGCCAGGCAAAAAGGACCAGGTTCAGAACTCCTCGAAAAAAAGATCAATGAAAAAAAATACTACCAATAATTCATGATGTTTTACTACTCCAAACTCCGCCGGTTTGGTTTTTTGCTGCCGGCACTGCTTCTTTTGCTTGGATCCTGCAGCCCGGCCAGAAAAATAATGAAAGCACCCATTAAAGAAGAGGGTGCCGATTATTTATTTTCAAAACTCAAGGAGAAGGAGTTGAAATACACCTGGCTTTCGGCAAAGTTTTCGGCCGACTATTCGAACAATGGCAAGAAAAACTCATTCAACGGACAGATACGCATCCGGGAAGACAGCCTGATATGGATTTCGCTGACCCCCATGCTTGGTATTGAAGCGGTGCGACTGATGATCTCCCAGGATTCGGTGAAGATGATCAACAGGCTTAACGATACCTATTTCATCGGGGATTATGAATATGTGAACCGTTTCCTCAACACCAACATCGACTTTGACCTCCTGCAGGCATTCCTGCTTGGCAACGACCTTCAATTCTATGAAGACGGGAAATTCAGGGCCTCCATCGATCATGGGGAATACAAATTGTCAACCGGAGAACGCCATAAATTGAAGAAGTTTGTGCGCAGCAGCCAGGAAAACCTGAAAATATTTATTCAAAACATCTGGCTCGATCCTGATAATTTCAAGATCACCCATGCCGATGTGAAGGAGATCCGCCGTGAGAACATCAAACTGGAGTCGACCTACGGTTCTTTTGAACAAATGGAGGACCAGTTGTTCCCAAGAAAAATGACCTACATCATCTGGGCTGACCACACCATCAGGGTTGCTGTTGATTTTTCAAAGATGACCATCAATGTTCCATTGCAATTTCCGTTCAAAATTCCCGGCAGTTATCAGCCGGTCAAATAACAACTCATACCCGATGATCAGATGGGCGCCATCATTCAGCAAAGTCATGAATACCAAATGGTTGCTGGTGATCATGTTGTTCCTGTCGGTGATTCCGGGTAATCCTCAATCCACCAGGGATAAGGAGAAACTGCAGCGGACAAAACAGAAACTGGAAGAGGAGATCCGCCTTACCACCGAACTGCTGGAGAAGACTCAGAAAAACAAACAGGCATCACTGAACAATCTGCAGATCCTGGTAAAACAGATCAAAAGCCGGGAAGCGCTGATCAATGCGATCAATCGTGAACTTGAAAACGTACAGGTGACGATCATTGCCGACAGCATTCAGATCGGCAGGATGTCGGCACAACTTCACAACCTCAGGAATGAATATGCCCGGATGATCTACTATGCCTACCGAACCATGAACGGGCACAGCAAGCTGATGTTCATTTTTTCGGCGAGAGATTTCAACCAGGCATACCAACGCCTGAAATATTATCAGCAATATGCTTCCTACCGCCGGACCCAGGCTGAAAAAATAGAATCGACCCAGAAAGCGATCAATGCGCATCGCAGGGATCTGGAAGGGATCAGGGTTGAAAAACTGAACCTGGTCCAGTCAAAACAATCGGAAAAACAAAAGCTTGACCGCGAGAAAACCGAGAAATCCATTGCCGTGAAAGAACTTTCATCAAAGGAAAAGAAACTTCTTTCAACACTGCGAACAAAGCAGCAGGCTGCAGAGCAACTCGAAAAGGCAATTGAAAAACTCATCGCCGAAGATATCAAAGCATCGGAGGAGCAACAACGAAAAAAGGAGACAAGGAACAACAATGTCAAGGAATTGTCCTCTTCTTTTTCAGCAAACCGCGGAAGGCTGCCCTGGCCCTGCGACCGCGGGTTTATTTCAGGCAGTTTCGGGGAGCATGCCCATCCGGTGCTGGAGCATGTTAAAGTGAAAAACAATGGCATCGATATCATGACCGACAACGGATCGCCTGTAAAATCTGTCTTTGGCGGGAAAGTGAGCAGGGTAATGACCTTTGCCGGGCTCAACAACGTGGTGATCATCCGCCATGGTGATTATCTTACGGTCTATTCGAATCTGGAGGAGGTGAGTGTGCACAACGGACAGGAGGTTACTGTTAAACAAACAATCGGGAAGGTTCATTCCAATTCAGGAGATCAGAAATCAGAGTTGCATTTTGAACTATGGCATGGCAAGGAGATTCAGAATCCTGAAGACTGGCTTGCCGGAAGATAAAAAGGAGGAATATATTTTGATGCACCATCCCGGCGAAATAGCCGCCCTGCTCACCGCCGTTTTCTGGACCATCACGGCCCTGGCCTTTGAAGCAGCCAGCCGCAAAATAGGTTCCATGGTGGTCAACCTCCTGCGGTTGATGGCAGGTTTTTGTTTCCTGACATTGTTTGTTTTTTTCTACCGGGGATCACTTTTACCCCTGGATGCCACACCACATGCATGGTTGTACCTTACCCTGTCGGGACTCATCGGGTTCGTTTTTGGCGACCTGTGCCTGTTTCAGGCCTTTGTTGTTGTCGGGGCGAGGATCTCCATGCTGCTGATGGCCCTTGCCCCGCCTATGACCGCCCTGATAGGCTGGATGGTCCTTGGGGAAACCCTGTCGTGGAAAAGCTGGATCGGCATGACCCTGACGATTTCAGGTATCGCGCTGGTGGTGTTGAAAAGACATACAGCGCAAGAGAGCAATGGCGGGTTCAGGAGGGTCAAATTCAACTATCCGTTATGGGGCATCCTGCTTGGTCTCGGGGGTGCTGCCGGTCAGGCAGTTGGCCTGGTGCTCAGCAAAGTAGGAATGAGGGGCTATGATACGTTCGCCTCAACGCAAATCCGTGTCATTGCAGGGATTGCCGGTTTCGCACTGTTGTTTACCATCATGGGATTCTGGAAACATGCATTCCGGGCGCTGAGCATGCGCAAACCCATGCTGCAGCTGTCGCTCGGGGCTTTTTTCGGGCCATTCCTTGGGGTCTCATTTTCATTGATTTCGATCAAATACGCCGATACAGGAGTCGCTTCGACCATCATGGCGATTGTCCCGGTGCTAATTATTCCGCCATCCATGATACTTTACAAAGAAAAAGTTACGTTTAAAGAGGTTGCGGGAGCAATGCTGGCGGTGTCGGGGGTGGGGATGTTCTTTTTATAAAACCTTAAGCAGTAAAATAACCATTCTATGTTCATCCATCGTCCAACAGAGATGAAAGCCCCGGAGAATCCCGGCATCCGGTTTTATATCGGGCTGGTTGTTTTCATCGCATCTTTTTTTATGCTGCCGACCGGACTGGTACTTCGCGAATTTACTGCCGGATCGTTCTGGAAGGGTTTTGTGCTGGGAGTTTTCTGGATCAGTGCTCCGCTGATGAAAATCGGGAGTGTTGCCATCCTTGGTAAACCATCTTATGCCTGGATCAATTACCAGATGCACTATTTTTATCACAAGGTGGCAAAGCCGCACCAGATCACCCCGTTGCGATATAATATCGGGTTGGTTCTCTTTGTGCTGCCATTCCTTCCGAATTACATGATCTCATTCATGCCACACCTGTTTCCAATTGGGTTACATGCCCGGTACATCATCATTGTCGCATCAGACCTGATGTTCCTGTCGAGCCTGTTCGTGCTGGGCGGCGATTTCTGGGATAAGCTCCGGGCACTTTTTATCTACAAGGCCAAAGCCAGATTTGAAACCGAATCGGATAGGGAAAAATAATACTAATATTATAGAAGAAGTACGATTATTTTCGTTTCCACACCATGTTTTGTGTTCATTATCAGCAAATAAAGCCCACCATGGCTCGTTTTGCAATGCTCGCCTTTTGCGTCCCGGGAAACCGGGAGCATTCCTGTTTGCGCTGACGGGGTCCCCCGTGTTTTCTGTTTTCTGCCGTCAGGGCCCTTCGGCCGAAGCAAGAACCTGCTGCGGATCGGGGATCCAAGCGTTCATTGAGCTGCAAAGGGACGGTTTTATCCGTATCAGCTAAAATTAATGTTTAGGGAATAATTCAAGATATTCTTTTGCCTCCTGCAGAAGACGTTCTCCGTCGGAAGTTCTGATGGAGGTTTCTTTTTCATTTGTACGGTTATCTTCCTTGATAACTGCATCTCCCGAAAAATAATAGGCCTTTCCGACCCGCTTATCCTCCTTTCCGATGTACTTTAATCCTTCATCATTGATAAAGGCCAGGATCAGGATTCCTTTCTGGAAATAGAATTCTTCTGTCCGGGGTACAATTTTTTCATAAGGAAGGGTAATAATCCGCACTATCTGATCATTTTCTGTATAATATTCGATCTTTGACCATTTCTGTTTGATTTGAGCCCTGAGATCCTTTGTCGGGAGAATTTTTTGTTTAAAAGATTTCAAATTACTTTCAATTCTTTCTCTTTCCTTTTCAATAACCTGAACGAGTGAATCGGTATTGATTTTTGGGGTGTTAACTGTTGTGGCTTTAGATTTAACAGTCGAATCAGTTATTCCCTTCTGCCCGTTTCCGGCATTCTGATTGTTTGAACCGCAAGCAAAGGAAACAAAGGCAATTCCTAAAATAATCCATTTTGTTTTCATGATCGTTTTTGTTTTATGGATGAATTTTTACACCAGGATAAAGATGAAAAAGTTCCCGCATCGGGCTGAAATGGGTGCTGTGATTGGAATAGGTAAAGATAATCAAAAAAAAGAGGAACGCAACAGAACTTTGAAATTTTTCAACCCGGGATTTGGATATGTCAGAAAAGAAAAGGGACCATCCGTAAAAATTCATGCTGTATGAGGATCGCTGCGCGCGATGCTGGTCCATGAATTCAGGATGGTCCCTTATGTTTTAAGGACTTTTATAAACTGGCAATTGGTTTTTTGCTCTTCCTGTGATGTCAGCAAAAAACGAATGAATTTTCTTACAACCGGAGCCGCAGACTCACAAAGAACTCCCTGCCCGGAGCAGCCTGGTAACTGTTGTAATCGGGGCCATTGTTCGGTTCAGTGAACCCGAAATATTGCTCGTCAAACAGGTTTTTGCAAAATAAACTGATGTCGCCTCCAAGGTTTCCCAGTTTCCATGCATATTTCAGGTTCACATTGGCCACGGTAAAGCCGGTTCGTTCGCAGGAGCTTCGTTTGATGCCGTTTTCAGTATACTGTTGGTAGATAGAGTCATCAACCTGGATGTACCACTTGGATTGATACTGCACATTCATGGTCAGGGTGAAATTCTTAAGAAACTTTACAGCAGCTTCAGCCGTCAGCATATGTTCCGGACACTGTGGGATCCAATGGCCGTTCACACTGTCGGGAGAGGTGTACTGGAAGTGGGAATAGGCGTAAGCCACATCGAATTTGAGAAAATCAAGCGGAGAATAGGACAAGTAGGTTTCTACACCCCATCTCCTGCTTTCGCCCATGTTGCCGAAAAAGGCGGTGTTGTTGCCCCTTCCGGGTACGCTGTAGCGGTAGAATTCGTTTTTGGCATTGATGTTGAAACCGGTAACGTCGTAATAAAAGGTTTTTCCGATCTCCCCTCTCACACCCAGTTCTCCGCCAAGGGAGGTCGAGGGTTCGATAAGGGAATTGAAACCGCCATATTTAACAGGATTATTATACAGCTCATCCTCGGTAGGGACAAGGAATCCTGAACCGAAGCTGGCATAGATGTTGGCAGCTTTGGCAAGGTCATAGGCCAGGCCGATGCGAAAGGTTGGTTTATTGAAGGTTTTGTGATCACTCACTGTTGAAGAATCCAGCTGGTTGTATACATAATCATACCGGAGATTGACGAGGGCATAGAGTTTTTTGGCGATATCCAGTTTGTCAATTAAAAACAACCCGGTACTTCTCTGGCGGATGATCTGGTTGATCAGCAGGGTATTCAGATCGAAAACCTCCTCGCTCCAGTAGTCGTCAACCCTGTTGTTGTTTATATGATCTCCGTCGGGAACTGCAAAATTGTGCTCTGTCATTTTCATGGACTGGTAATCTACACCCAGGCTGATGTGGTTAAACAGGCTTTCTTTGCCAAAGTGAAGATTGTACTGTGCAGTAATACCCGGATTTACTGAGGGTTTGTAATCATCCCCGTTGTTGGAGGTCTCCTGGTAATTGTTGAACCGGATAAATCCCTTGACCGTGATGTCCTGGTTTTTCGCAAAATCATATTTAACGATCGTGGCGCCTGTCAGCCGCTGGGTTTTATGAAACTCGTTATAGCGGATGGCATCCGTATTCGCAGCTGTGTGGCCAACGGTGTCATAGCGGCTTAAATTGATCCCTTCGGAATTTTGGTTGAAATAACTTGTATAGGTGAGCAACTGGGTGACTTTTATTTTATTTGAAGGCGTCCAGGTGAGCTTTTCACTCAGGTTGTCGGCCATGTATGCCTGGTGGATGCGATAACCATGGCTCTGCATATGAGAGTAGGATATCCTGTAATTGACATTTCCCTGCGTTCCGTCAACCTGGCCAAGGATTTTCCAGAAGCCGTTTGAACCAGCCGAGGCGTACAACGAACTGTTAACGGGCTTATTTCCGCCATCTTTGGTCGTGATGTTGATGAGTCCGCCGGTAGCGCTTGTGCCATACAGGGATGCTGCAAGTCCTTTGACAACTTCAACATTGTTTACGGTTTCCCAGTCAACATCGTATAAATCGGGCGCAAAACCGCCCGGGCTGTTGATGGAAATGCCATCAATTAAAACCCCGATCCCGCGGAATCCGCTTTCAGTCAAAACGCCCTGGCCACGGATATACACATGAACCCGCGATCCGCCGGTTCCGTTGTCGATTCTCACTCCCGGAACAAGTCTCAGCGCGTCGTCCGCGGCAATTGTTTTTGACATCGCATTCAATTGGTCCCCGGAAACTACCGAGATGGCTGCCGGAATTTGCCGCAGCGGGATGTTGATCCTTAAGGCGCTGATCACAACCTCGTTGAGATTCCTGATGGCAGTGGTGTCCCTGGATGCCCTGGATGATTGTTGTTTTTCCTGGCTGATAGCAGGGGAAGCAAAGAGAAGTAAAATTAAAAAAGCAATGTATATTGGTTTCATAACCTGATTTTTTTGAATTAATGAAATATTCCTGCCTGTGAAAAAGAATTCACGGCAGATGAAAATAAAAATATCAATGAAATCAGGCTGTTTTGGGGGGAGGTGCGAAATGAACCAGGTAAACCGGGATAATCGGTGTTTGAGATACCGGAAAAATAAAAGTAATTCCCTGGCCGTGCAAAGGCAACACCGGATTTTGGATGAGGGCCTGCGATATCAGGTTGTGCAGCAGGGCATGCAGGGGATTCTCTTTGTCTGATGAACCCGGACCCCCGCTGCGCCTGAGAAAAAGCGTAAAATCGGCAAGCAGGGATTCTTCTTTTTTATCATGAAGGCAATAAAAAAACGTGGTGTCTCCACTCTTGTGCTCCACAACGATGTCGTAGAGTTTTCCCCGGAAGGCAAACTCGTTTTTATCAAGGCGGTGGAACTGGACTTCGTTCTCAGGGTGTGAAATTTTCAGGAGTACAATGCTTGGATGGAAAATACCCTCCCTGATCCGGGTGAACATCTCCTTTTTTATCAGGTATTGGTTGCATTTGAATACAACGTAATAACCCATGGTGTTAACCAGGAAGACGAATAGAACCGAGATGACAACAACTTTTTTCAAGGGTGTTGATTCCTGATGATCAGTTTACGGGCAGTGGAAACCTGAGCAGGTTTAAGCGATGGCAAATATACGCCATCCGGAAGAAAATTCAAATGAAATATTTTATTTTTCATCCGGCGGTCATTTAACCAGAAATCTGTTATGATATTGATATACACACGTCGTAAAAAGACCATCATGAAGTACTCCTTTTTATGCGCCTGCCTAAGGTGAAATGCGCTCCTTTTCCCACCTCCAGCGCCTTGTGTCCACTTCTCGCGTCTCACCTCGCACGTCTTACGTCTCACGTTCCACGTCTTACTTTCTTTTTTCGTTGTATCTTTGCGCAAAATATTGAAAAATGTTATCAGCTGTGATCATTCTTTTAATCCTGTTCCTTATCAACGGGGGCTTTGTGATGGCTGAAATTTCGCTTGTGTCTGCGCGAAAATCAAAACTAGAACTGGATGCCCGCCGCGGCGACAAACTGGCGCAGCTGGCGCTCGACAATGCCAATGCCCCGTCCAGGATTTTATCCACCATGCAGATCGGGATCACCCTGATCGGTATCCTTACCGGGGTTTATTCAAGCGACGAAATCGCGCATGGCATGGAAATCCTGCTGATTAATGCAGGAATAAGCCCTGCCCTGAGCCATTCCGTGGCCCTGACCCTCGTGGTCGTGATCGTTACCTTTGTTTCGATGCTGATCGGCGAGCTGGTCCCCAAGCGGATCGGTTTGATCAACGCCGAAAAGATTGCAAAAGCGACGGTGAGGCCCCTGCTGTTTATTACCAATGCCGTTTACCCTTTCACTTTCATTCTTTCAAAAGCCGGGGACGGGATCCTCTGGCTGCTTCGCATCAAGGCATCTCCTGAATCAAAGGTGACCGAAGAAGAGATCAAGGCGATGGTGCAGGAGGGTGCCGAAGACGGGGAGGTGCAGGAGATCGAACAGGACATCGTCGAACGCGTTTTTCACCTCGGCGACCGGAAGGTCTCCTCCCTGATGACGCATCATTCCGATCTTGAATGGCTCGATATTCACGACACCCCGGAGGTGATTCAAAGTAAAATACGGGCGGAACTGCATTCCGTCTACCCCGTATGTGAGGATGACCTGGACAATGTTCTGGGAGTGATCTTCATCAAGGACCTTTTTCTTGAAAACATCTGCGATGCCGATTTCAGCATTAAAAACCAGATCAAACCCGCGCAGTTTGTTCATGAAACCCTCACCGCCTACGAAACGCTTGAAATCTTCAAGCAAAATAAAATTCACTACGGACTTGTCGTGGATGAGTACGGATCAACGGTTGGGATGGTTACCCTGAATGACATCCTGGAGGCGCTGGTAGGCGATTTCAATGAACCCAACCCCGATGAGCCGCAGATCAATCTGCGCGACGATGGTTCATGGCTGGCAGATGGACAGATGTCGTTTTACGAATTTGCCTATGAGTTCAACATCCAGGGATTTGATAAAAACAAGATCAAATTTGATACGCTGGCCGGCCTGGCCATGAGTATCCTGAAACATATTCCGAAACCGGGGGAGAAATTCAACTGGAAAGATTTTGAATTTGAAATTGTCGATCTTGACGGAAACAGGATTGACAAGCTGATCATAAAAAAAACCGAGTGATTGTTTTCTTTTGATTATTGAAATAAAATCTAACCACAATGACACAAAGAAAGCACAATGTCCGCAAAGGGAAACAGGGTGCACATTGTGAAAATCATTGTGCCCTTTGTGGTTGAAAAAAGTATCATCAGCCCCTGCACATTCAATAAAAAAGCGGCAAAATCTTAAATGCATGAAAAAACACATAACTACAATTGCCGCCGTTGCCTTCCTGGTCGTTTCCGTCTTCTTTATTGCAGGTTATAAATCCCGTCTTTTTTTCCTTCCGGCCCAACAGGTTGAACTGAGCCACGGCGTTGAATATGGTGCGGTGCTGAAGGGGTTCCTCTTTGTCCAGGAGATCACCATGCAGAAAAGATACATCAACAGGATGGATATCTACATGGCCAAATTGCCAAACACCTATCCCAACGATAATGTATTTCTGCTGCTGGATGAACAGCACCGGATCCTTTTTACCAAACGGTTTTCCTCCACCGATTTTGGAGAAGCGCTTTATTTTCAGTTTCCGTTCGGGAAAAACTTCGATATCGGGAAAGGGAAAAAGATCTATGCCTGTATCCATTCCATCAATGGCGACCAGGGAAGTTACGTTGGCCTGGCCAGGAAGGAAAACAGCAAACTGGGGAAGCTGTATGTCGTTTCGATCGTGAACGACGACATCGTACAGTCATTTGAAAAGCAGCAATCGCTTGTCAATTTTACCGGGAGCATCGGTGCCAGGACCTTCGAATCCGACACCTGCTATTTTTCATTCCTGCAAATCGTTTTGTACATCCTGGTGCTTGCTGTCGCCCTGCTGTTGTTTTTCAGCAGGCAGGTTGGTTCCTACATTCGCAGGTCGCATGTCATGCCTGAATACGCGTTTTTGGGGATCTCACTCACCTTCGGCATGCTGATGCTGGTCATTACGCCGCCATTCTTGGTGCCTGATGAGCCGGCCCATTTTTTCCGTTCATACCAGATCGCCGAATTCAACTTTTTTAATTCCAATTCCCATATTCCCAAGTCACTGGTTGAACTTTCCTCCATTTGCGACCGGATGAAGTTCAATACCCACGAAAAGACTACCCGGGAAGAGATCCTGGCATTGGCAAATATAAAACTTAATCCCTCGGTCCGTGTACATGTAGATGCCCCGACCTACACGATCCCTTACCTGCCGCAGGCCCTCGGGATCTTTGCCGGCAAAATATTTCAGCTGAACCCTTTCTGGCTTTTCTACCTTGGAAGGCTATTTAACCTGATTGTCTCCCTGTTCCTTGTTTTCCTTGCCATCAGGACAACCCCGGTGCTCAAGTGGCTGTTCTTTCTGCTGGGCATCATGCCGATGACCTTGTACCAGTTTGCCTCCCTTTCGTATGATGCGGTGACCATCGGCCTTTCGTTCCTGCTCATCGCCACCCTGCTGAATGATGCCTTTAACGCCGAAAAGAGAATCGGTACACGGGAACTGGTCATCCTTTTCCTGCTTTCCGGCCTCCTGGCAGCAGGCAAACCGCCCTATTTTATGATTGCCTTCGCGTATCTGATCATCCCGGTTGCAAAAATCGGGAGCCGGAAGAAATTCCTGCTGGTTTTTGCCGGCCTGGTTTCGGTGGTGGTCATTGTTTCGCAGTTAGGGAGCCCGGGGCGCCTGTTGCTTGAGCAAATGCTTGCTTCAACCAGCCCGGCTGCCAAAACCGTAGCCGTTTTTCCCGCCGAAGAAACAATTCCGCAAAGCACCTTTGCGCTCAGGAATCCCCTGGCGGCATCCCTGCCGCTGCTGCCCCACACCGTGTCATCCGCCCCGGCGAAGGCCGATCAACCCGTTCCCGCTGCCGTGAATGGTCAACCGGCCAGGCCGTCTAAGAACGACACTGCTGGTCAGAAAAGCACGGCCGCTGAAGAAAACCCGGTCAATGCCACGGCACAGAAGCAATACATCCTTGATGACCCATTCAGGTACGCCGGGATCATGTTCAATACTTTTTTTCATTCCATTGGCCTGTATGTGGTGAGTTTTGTAGGATTGTTCGGATTTGTGGACGCTCCCCTGCCCACTTTTTTAGCCCTCCTTTACCTTTTCCTACTGCTTTTTGTTTCCGTTTTTTCACCGACCCGCGGGATTCGCATCGGCTTTTTAAGGAAAGTCGTTTTCTTTGCGGTGTTTGCAGCCTGTTATGTGCTGGTTGAAACTGCAATGTACCTTTATTGCAATCCGGTCGGGAGCAACCTGATCATTGCCGTGCAGGGGCGTTACTTCATTGCGCTGGGCCCCTTGTTGTTCCTGCTTTTCGTTTACGCGGCCACCCTGGGGTTTGTTCAAAAAGCCTTTGGTACATCCTCAAAAAAGAAAGCAGTTGTTAAAGTACATCCAAAACAGGCCCGCATCGCTACTTCCCCCGAAGAAATGTTCCTGCCTAAAGCCATCCCCTGGCTGGCTTTGGTGATCGGTTTGACCACCCTGGTTTACTCCGTGTACGTGATCCTGGAAAGGTTTTATGTGATTGTGATGTAGGCAGTGGGATGCCTCATCCCCTAACCCCTTCTCCTTCAAGGAGAAGGGGAATTTCCTCTCCTTGAGGAGAGGGTCAGGGTGAGGTGCAAAAACCGGTTCGGGAACACCCGTTTCCCCTGAAGAAGATCAGCCAGAATTTTTGCCAAAAGATTTCCCCTGAATTGTTAATAACTTTTTTATATTTGTAGTTTGATTGGTGATAAAACAATCCGGTTACGGCTTATTTTTATCGCTTTTATCAGGGTAAGTGATTGCACGCCAAAACAGAGAAAAGTTGATAACAATGGGGATAAAAAGGAGGCCAAAATGACCTGCCGGGGTGCCTGAAAGACCGTTTCGGGAGCGATGTGGATCGATAAATGAAGTGGATTTTATGCTGAAAATGATGCCAGTTGCACGCTGCAAGGGGTTTTAGAATGGCCGGGTTGGGATAAAATCAGGTGGAAAAATAAAAAAAAAAAATGCTAAAAAGCTCAGAATCAATATTGTTATAAAAATTGTTAAAAAATTGTATCTTTTCACTGATATTTGCGTATAAATACATTACATTTGCTACCAAAATTAGCGGCGATCGAACCATGGACTGATAAAACGGAGGAATTACGGGAAGCCGGAATAAAGATTTTAAACACAGCGTGAAATAAATAACAACAATAAAAAACGAAAATTTTGGTTATTCAATTTCTTACACATCACGAAAGCCAAAAAAAATTCATTAAGCTTTTTATCACTGCAATGATGCACATATCTTCCGAATCTTAGTAATCACGCGGCAAATCAGTTGATAATGGGTCCATAGGATACGAAAATTCATAGTAATGCAGCCTTCAACGGCTCTTTACCGAGGTACGCTGTACCCATTTGTTATTATATGATTTGCATTTAATTTTTTTTTGCATCTTTGCAAAATATTTAACAATGGAAGTATTAACCAAATTGATTGCATATGGAGAAGAAATACTTGAACTTGCCAGTTCCAGACAGCCCAGCGCCGCCTGGATCACACTTACACCATATTATAAAGAAACCCAATTCGTCTTATATACTAATAAATCAATTATTCACTAACACTTATTTATTATTTATGGAAACAATTTACAGACCTAAGAAACTACATCGTTCAGGAGCGCTGTTTTCAGTGTTTTTGCTTGTGCTGATGATGATGTCTTATATCGCATCCAGTCAAACAACGTATACTTTGTCGCTGGGTATTACAGGTTGCGGACAAAAGGTGATCCTCAATGAAGGAACCACCCTCGAGAATGTCTTCGTTGGCGATCGTGCCACAACCTTGATCACGCAGACTTTCAATGACCAGCAGCGGATCACCATCCGGGTTGAACCTGTTCAAACCGCTGGACCGTATTCCTGGTACCAATGGTCAGGGGCCGATGCAGGTTTGCTTGTGCCAACCGGATCAACCGGTATGACCTTTACGCTTGATTTTACCCACAACATGGTCATCACCGCTAATTTCAGGAGAGACCTCTATCCCGGTGATCTCACCTTTACCGCACAAAACAAACAATACGACGGAAACAGAGATGCTTTCGGTACAACCGGAGCAATCAAACCCGGTGCACTCGTTCAGGGTAGCGCTTCCTGCACAGCAAGAACCGATGTTGCCATTGTCTATAATAATGTCATCGGCGGCGGCGGCGGAACTTCACCATCATACCAGTGGCAGAGTTCACTTGACAATGGCGGCTTTTCCAACAGGAATGGCGCTACCGTCAGCGAATATCCCAAATTTGACACCAAAGAAGTTGGAAACGGCAAGACCGTTACCTTCGCAGGATTGACCCTTACGGGAACCGATGCCCAGTATTACAGACTGGTAGATGCATCAGGCAATCCTACTACGACTGGTACCTGCCAGGCTAACATTACAAAACGTCAGATTTTAGTAAGCAATGCTACTGTTCAGAGCAAAGTATACGATGCCAACGCAAACGCAACCATCGTTGCAGGCGCCGGCGGCTTTATCCCTGCTGCTGATCCCCCCAATTCGCCTGCTGTTGTAACCGGTGAAACCGTTGTTATCAATTATACTGCCAATAGCGGCCAGTACGTTACTTCATGCGGCGGCAGCACCCTCAATATCAATGTGGGCACCGACATCAATGTCAATACAACCTTTACCCTTAGCGGAGCCCATGCCGGCAATTATATGCTTGTTGGTTACTGGGTAGGCGGCGCGAAAGTTCCCTGTCTTAAAGGAAACATCACACAAAAGCCGTTGTACCTCCCGAACCTGGTTGGCCACAAACGTTTTGACGAACTTGCCACCATTCCGATTGCCCTCCTGAATGATCAGAACACAGGCGGACAATTAAACGGCACATCTTCCACCGTTGCCGGTATCATCTCCACCGATCAGGTAACACTGGTTTTCGGAGCAGCAACAGCTGCTTTCAACAATGCAAGTGTTGGCACTGCAAAACCGCTGACCATCACCGGATTATCACTTACCAGCCCGGCCGGTGCTCATGCCAGTGACTATCTTAACTATTCAATTGCCAATCCTTACACCGGATATCAGCCGGTTTCAGGTCCTTTCGTGCCTTCTGTTGGAGACATCTGGCAGCGCATCTATGCCATGTTCACCCCGACTTACAACGTTGGTCGTTCAGGACAGCCTCCCATTGTTGATGTTCCGCTCAACCAGGTGTTTAAAATCAAATTCAGCGAAGAAGTCGTCAATGTTTACAACAACCCGATTACACAGTCAAGCATCGGCGATCACATTGCATTTGAACGCGTTGTAAGCGGAAGCTGGACTCCGGTGAGCCATATTCCATTCACACCTGTTTATGCAAACAATGAAGTTACCATCAACACAACAGGCAGCCCGTTGAAAATCGACAGTTCATACAGGGTCAGATTTTTCGGCCTGTACAACAAACTGATCGATGGCGGCGGACTCGTTGCCTGGTCACTCGATGGCACTCCTCCAAACCCGGCCACTCCAAGCGCTTTTGTGAAGGATGATAAGATCATCTTCAATACCAGGACCCAGATTCCTTTACTATACCCAAAAGGAGAGACTGTACCTGTTTGCGATATCATCAAAGTTGATTTTGTGAATGCTGTAAAATACCGCAACGGTACGACGATCGGTGCCGATCCTACGCATAAATTCATGCTGCAGAAAGCAGTTCCGGGATCAGGTGTATGGGTAACCCAGGCAATCACCGCTTCGGTGGATGTTGTCGGTGCCCCCAAAATCATCACCATCACCCCGGCCCAGCCGCTTACCTATTACAGCCAGTACCGCGTACTCATGCTGAAGGGTGAAGACAGCGAATTCGGATTTACCGACATGGTTACCGGAGTCAATTTACTGGCTACCGGTCCGGTCGTGGTTAACAACCCCGATGGAATCGAAGTCGGCTGGACCTGGACAACTACCGGCAGCGTTCCTGTTTCCATTACCTCAAACGGCGCTATTGATTACCCGGTTACCGCAGGCCCGACCCACAACGTAATTACCCTCAATGGTACGGATGTGATCGCGGTTCAAACTTCTCCTGTAACGGTCAACACGAACCTGCTTTGGGGAAGCAATACCCTTATTGCTGTTCCTTCAGAAGGATACAAATGGGTAACATCTGTCACTCCTGCGAATTATCCCTGGCGTAAAACCGATTTAGGCGTTACTACCGGCATTACCAACGCTACCTCATTTTCAGTTACAGGTGCTGAAGTTGCCAAAACATGCAACGTAACCCCGGTTAACTTCGCCGCTTACTTTACTCTTAAATCTTACTATGTTGTCAACGGAACCCCTGCAAACGGTACTATTGCCGGCGGCAGCGCTTCAGCACGCAACCACGGAACCTTTGTAGAAATGACGGCTACACCGGCACCAGGTTATTATTTCACAGGTTGGACCGGGATACCGGCTGGCGTGAATATTGTCACCCAAACGGTTGCACAGGCTGGTGACCCATGGAATATGAACCTTGCAAAAACAGGGTCCCTGAAATTCCAGTTAACCGGAAACCAGATTGTTGATGGTAATACCTATACGGTCAGTGCGACATTTGCCGCATTCACCCCAAAAGTATGGCTGACCCACTACCCACAGGGCAGAGGCAATGTCAGCATTCAGGCCATCAGCAGTTCCCAGGATATTCTGGAAGCTTCTGTTGAAAACTATACTTATAACAACATAAGCCTTCCATTTGGGACTTACCGGATGAAGTACAATGCTCCGATCAAACTGATCGCTTATGCAAATTGTGGTTATGAATTCGTACAATGGTTCAGGCAGAATCTGCCAGATACCACCTGGAGCCCATACAGCACCAACGATACGATCTACCTGATCAACATGGATCAGAACTACAGGTTGCGTGCCGATATGAAGGTGAAAACCTACCATGTTACCGCAACAACTTCTCCGACCACCAATGGAACCATCGCAATTGATGCCACCAATGTCAACAACCAGGTTATTCACCTGATTACGAACCCCAATGTCACTCCACCGGTGCTCGTCATTGGCGATGACTTTACACATTTTACTACGATTCACCTGACCGTATACCCGATACCGGGCTACGAAGTGAAGAGCTGGAACAACCCGTATGTGATGCCATTACCGGCCAACCCGCTTTATCCTGACAGGTCTGAGTGGACTTATATCCCCATGGACAACAACTGTGCAGCTCAATCACTTGACCTTGTAGCCAACATTGGCCTGAGGGAATATGTGATCACTGCCCAGCCAAACTCCGGTTTTTCACTGAGCAAACTGGGAAGTGTTACCGGAACGCCGGTTGCTGCTACAACAACGTTGAACAAATTCGTGAACGATGCTTCTGCAGGAACCACCACCGGAACATTCCAGCACTTTACAACAGGCCTTGCGCTTACCGCTACTCCTGTTGCAAACTTCAGGTTTGACCACTGGGAAGATTTGACAAACCCTGGTATCTATGGTACCAGCACTGCAAATCCTTATGTCCTGGTTGAGGTTACCCGTGCACGCAGCATCAAGGCATTCTTTGTTCCTGATCAGCCTACATACCCATGTGTTGTAGCTGTTGCTCCAGCCGATGGGGGCGTTACCGATCCACCTGTCGGAACATACCCGTTCTGGCAACACAATGCAATCTCCGGAATTACCTCCACGCATACATTTACTGCAACGGCAATGGTCGGATATCAGTTTGTAAACTGGACGGCAACCGGGATTACACTTACCGTTCCACAACAAAACAATCCTGTGGTAACTTTCAATATGCCGGGCAATGCTGTTACTTTGACAGCGAACTTCCAGCTCATTGAGCATCCGTTTACCGCAATTGTACGTACCTATCTGCGTGGCCCAAGCCAGGAAACCTGTCCTGTCACCACAACTGACGGCGGAACAATTTTCGACAACACCGGAACAGGCCCATACCATACCGGCGAAGTGATCAGCCTTACCGCTGCTGCTTCCCCAGGTTTTGAGTTTGTAAACTTCATGGTTGGCACCCTGAGCGGACAAAACACCCTGGAGTCCTCAAACAACTGTATCCTTACAGGTCGCCAGATCAACTTGAATGGTCTTCCTACCTTTAACTATACTGTACCAGCCCAGAATGAGAATATTGTTGTTTACGGAATTTTCAGGGAACAAACATTCCCGGCATTCCCGAAATTTGTTTTGACAACAAGTTCAAGTCCTGTTGCTGCTGCCAACACTTATGGCGCAGGAACCTATGTGCAAACCGTTGTGGTTAATGTAGACCAGACCGATGCCAACCTGAATGACGGTAGGGTATTTGATTACTGGACAGTGAACAACAATCCTGCCGGCAACACCAGTGCAATCCAGGTAAATATCAATGGCGATAAAGATGCGGTAGCCCACTATAAGCTGGATACCTATCATTTAACCGCTTATGCTGCTTTTGATCATGGTACTGTTACCCTGAACGGGCATAACAGTTCAAACCCGGTGATAGAATATTTCAACGTGGAAGATGCACCAATCTATTGCACGGCTACTGCTGCGGCACATTATGAGTTTGTAAAATGGACTTATGATTTAGCCGGAACATTGCCTGTTCTCGACGTGCTCGGTTCGCCGGTTACTCAGAATTTCTCCTGGGTGCCTGTTGCACACAATGAAACCATCTATGCACAATTCAGGGATGCATTGTACAATGTAACGCTTGATGTACGTCTCGGAGCCTGTTACGGTGAACAACGTGGCGGTACCGCTGCTGTTATCGTTCCGGGTCCAGGGCCATATATTAACGGAACTGAAATCACGCTGCTTGCAACTCCTGCAGCCGGTTATAACTTCAAACACTGGAGAGATGAGGCTTGCAACATTATCATCACCATCCCTCAGTTTAACTATACCATTTCAGGTAACGTTAAGTTCACTGCAGTATTTGATACCATCCGTTACGATGTAACTGCTTCCGTACAAGCCTTTGTACCACCTGCAGGTACCGTAAGTCCGGTTCTTCAAACGACAACGGTTACCAAACCGGTGAGTGTTACTGCAACAGTAAACTGTGGTTATACATTCCTTAACTGGAGCGGTGCAAACATTCCAGCTGGTACTGATCTGAATGCTAACCCAATTTCATTCCTCATGCCAGCCAGCAATGTCACATTACAGGCCAACTACACCCCTATCAACTATGCAGTAACTGCTACAGCCCAAACGGGTGGTTCAGTTGCCCCTGCAAACCAGAGCAAGAAGGTTGGCGAAAGCGTAACCGTTACTGCTACCGTTCTGCCAGGCTATACGTTCAGCGGATGGGAAGCAACAGGGATCACTGCTCCAACAGGAAATCCTGCTGTATTTACCATGCCGTGCAATGCGGTTACCCTTATGGCTAAATTCACCGCTATTCCTTATACCTTGGGTGTTTCAGCCAACCCGGCAAATGGTGGTACTTTTACAGCTACAACCCCGACCTACACCGTTGGCCAGGCTGTAAGTGTTACTACTACAGCTAATCCTGGTTTCTTATTCGTTAACTGGTCCGGAACAGGTATTCCTGCCGGTACCGTTTTAACTGATCCTACGATTAGTTTTAGCATGCCTGCCGGAAATGTTGCCCTCTTTGCCAATTTCAACCTCTCCGCCAACACAATCGCTGGCCAGGTGAAATACTTCAACCAGTATGAAACGGTGATGCCACAGACAGCCAAGATCAAGGTTGCCCTTGACAACAACGGCGTACTGACACAGGAACAGTTCTTATCCTATGCTCCTGGTGAAGCTCAGGGTTCCTACCTGTTTACAAACATCGTTCCGGGAACCAACTATACCGTAAGGTTATGGGAAGCTCCGACCGGTGGTACCGTTGCCAATACATGGTCATGGAACAACTGGGGTGGTGTCAACTCCCTCGATGCTTTGATCATCAGCTACATGTACCTGCAGAATCCTTCGTTAGCCACACAGTTCCCATGGTTGGTGAAACCAGGAATGGCTGTTCCTAACTGGAGTGATCTCTTCGGAGGCTTTAGCGGTCATAATTACAATGTTGCCAACGTGAACAAGGATGCGGTTATCGATAACCTCGATGCCCTTACTGCAATGTATCGCTCGATCGGAATGCCGGGTACTTCCCCGTTCCCAGGCGGCTCATTCAACTTCCAGGTTGCCGGACAGACTGTTGCATCAGGCGCAATGACTTATCCTGCTGCACCTACAACAGTGTTTACACAAACTGGCACCTATGTTCCAGAAAGCGCAGCTTCCAGTGTACATTATAAAGGTGTGATCGCAGGCGCTGCCGGATCACAGACCTTTAACATTTTCTATATTGCTACCGGTGATGTGAATGCTTCATACGTTCCGGGCGCTGGCATTAAGAGTGCTTCAAACGGCCTTGCTTACGCAGGTGAACTGAAAGTCAATGTTGGTGATGTTGTGAAGATTCCTGTTGTTGTTACTCAGGATATGAGCATCGGAGCCATGACGGTTGGACTCAAATACAACACGCAGCTGTTACAGGTTACGGGTGTTGAAGGATTCCAGGTATTCAACATTGATGAATCAAACGGAACAGTTTATGCTTCCATGTTTGATGTTCAGGGCAGAAACTACGACATGAACAGCAATGTAATTATTGTAACTGCAAAAGTTCTGGCACCGATTCAAACCAGTGACCGTTATTTCGAACTTGAAGCCAATACCATGTATGCTAATCCTTCAGCAAACCTGATCGATGGTATCGTGCTGAGCACACCGTCGCTGACAACAGATGCCCTTACTTCAGCAGGCAATCTGACTGGCAGTGCACTTACCCACAAATGTTTCCCGAATCCTTTCAATACGGTTTCAAACATCCAATACACCTTGCCGGCTACCGCAACTGTAGAGGTGAATGTTTACAACTCACTTGGAGGCCTTGTTAAAACATTTGTCAATGAAACCCAGGTTGCCGGAGTTCATACCGTGCAGCTGAATGCTACCGACCTGAATGGCGCTGGTGTTTACTTCTACAGAATTTCTGTAAAGGGCGACTCCAAAACCCAAACCGGAACCGGATCTCTTATCCTTATAAAATAGGACATTTCAATGACGCTATTCCGGAGGATTTTTTCCTCCGGAATAGCTTTTTTTAACTTTGTAAAATATTGAATTACTCCATAATCTCTTTGACAAGGAATACGCAGAGGTGAGATTTATGGGCAAATGACCAGGTAAACGCTGGATGATTTGGAAAGTACATTTTCAAGACATAATTTAACAACACAAACAATAATTCAGATGATAAAAAAATACTATATAATTATCATTGTTATGATTTTCGGGATCACTACTGGTTTTTCCCAGGGTCCTGAGGTAAAGATGAACAATGTATCTGCCGGCGCCGGTGCTGTTGTTGTGCCCGTTGAAATGAACAATTTTACTGCAGCTGTTGGAACCATTTCCATGCGGCTGACTTTCGATCCGGCTTTGCTTACATTTACCGGCCTTGCCAACATCAACCCTGGCTTTTCTGTACCGGGTTCGACGGGTCTGACTGGCACAATGGTAGGCGCAAATACCATATTAATCAGTTATATGGATATGTCCATTCCCTGTGTGTACCAGCCTTCTGGACACGCATTTGATTTAAAATTTAATTATACCGGAGCAGAATCAACTCCCTTGCAATGGCAAGGGTCGTTATGTAACATTTCTTATGGGATCACCCCTGTAAATGTTACATATATAAATGGAACTATCACATCGCTTGCACCCCCTCTGAGCCCGGTCGTTAAGGTTTCTGATGTGGTTGCCGCACCGGGGGCAGTTCTTGTACCCGTGAAGATGATGAATTTTACCCAGGACATTAATTCTTTTGAATACAATATTACATTCGACAATACCCTTCTTGCTTTTGTTTCGATCGAGCATAAAGTTGCCGGATTAAGCAGTGGCTTTGTTTCAAATGTTGTTGGCAATACCATTCACATTCAATGGTCATCCGTAGCTGGTTTTACTCCCGCTTCCGGTGTTCCTGTGTTTGATCTGAAATTTGACTATGTGGGCGGATTCTGTTCAAATCTGGACTTCGCACCAGGTCATTCAGTGACTTATGGCACTGTTCCGGTTGAAAACGTAGCTTTTGTTTTGGGTTCTGTTTGTCCGGCCCCATGTGTTGGAACGGCATCACTGGGAACGCTAACTGCTGCTACAAATACCGCAGTTACGGTTCCTTTGCACCTTAATGGCGCAGGATTCAGCGATGTGATGGCCTTCCAGTTCAAAGTAAGTTATGATGTTACAAAGCTGACTTACGTACCCGGACTGATCAGCCCTGTTGTTCCAGGAATCCAGGTCACCAATCCTTCCAGTGGTATCCTTTTACTTACCTGGTTTGGTACCACCGCACAAAACTGGACCAATACCGATATCCTCGGCCTTAAATTCAATTATATTGGAGTATCCTCTGCCGACCTGTGTTTTGAACCTGGTAGTTATGTGATCAACCAGGGCGCCACCAATATTTCAACCTGTTATACCTGCGGCCAGGTAAACCCGGTACCAAGTCCTGCAAAATTGGATATTGCGGATGTAACATCCTTTTCAGGCCAAAATGTTTCTCTGCCAATTGTTGCAACCGACTTAGGAACTGTTGACGGAATTGAATTGCATATCAGTTACGATGCAACCAAATTGACTTATATTAATTATACGAAACAACAGCTTACTTCGATTGGCTCATGGTTGCCAGTTGGTGTAGCTGGCAATGTATTGACATTTATCTGGACAGGTTTTGGTAATTCAGCTCCTGTTCTTAATGGCGATCTGATTACCCTGCAATTTCTGAACAATGGATGCGGTTGTGCACCGGTGGAGTTCGTGAGCGGTTCGTTTGTTACAAAACCCATTGCGACCCAAATCAATGTGAATTTCCTCCCGGGAAGTGTTTGTCCTGCCACCAGCAGTCAGCAAGCGATTATTTCACACGTTACCCAGTGTGCCGGAGGTTTTGCTCTTGTACCTGTTTCCTTAAGTGGCGTCGGAGCGATCAATACGATCCAATTCAATATTGGATACCTGTCTGCTGGTCTTGATTTTATCGGTCTGGTCGACATCAACCCTGCTCTTACCGGACTTAGCGTAAGTTCTCCTTTATCCAATCCCATTGTTGTTTCCTGGTTCAGCACAACACCGGTAAATGCAAATGGCGTTCTCTTTAAATTGAAATTCAATTATAAAGGCGACAGCCCTGTAACATTCAACTGTGGATCATCCTTAGGAAATGCGATACCTGAAACCTTACCCATTCAATTTATAGATGGCATGGTTGATTGCAACCTGGATCCGCCTCTTTGTGTAGGTACTGCAAGTGCAGACCAGGAAATTTGTGCCGGAACAGCACCACAGGCCATTTGTGCGACGGCTCCATGCAATGGAACCAGTTCAAGCTATCAATGGCAGAGTTCGCTTGATAACACGACCTGGACCAATATCAGCGGTGCTACCGGCATCCTTGGCCCTGCGAATGGAAACAATGCCGGATATCAATGGCAGAGCAATATCGACAATGCAAGCTTCAGCAATGTAAGCGGAGCAACTGCTAGCTGCTATCAGCCGGGCGTGCTTACCGTTACAACCTATTTCCGCCAGATGCAGGATGCAACCGGAACCAGTGGCGGTCCATTGCCAACCAATGTGGTTACAATTACCGTTGACCCGATTCTTGCGGTAGGTACGATCAGCGCCAGCCAGACTCTTTGCGGCGGCCAGATCCCTGCGCCTATATGCAGCACGGGCCCGATGAATGGAACCAACCCGACCTATCAATGGCAGAGTTCATTGGATAACATTACATTCACAAACGTTGACGGTGCAACGACCTGTTACCAGCCAGGCGCTTTTACGGGTACAATATATTACCGGCAAATGCAGAATGCAAGCGGGACTTGCGGCGGGCCTATGGCTACGAATGTGGTTTCGATCACTTTGAGTCCCAACCTGGTACCAGGTATGCTCAGTGCCGATCAGGCTATATGTCCCGGTGAATTACCTGCACCACTTTGTGCCACGCCTCCCAATGGAACCAATCCGAGATACATCTGGCAGAGTTCACTTGATAACACCACATTTACAAATATCGACGGTTCAACCAGCACAGCATGTTACCAGCCAGGTGCGTTAAATGCCACTACCTATTTCAGGCAATTACAGTACGCTGATGGAACTTGCGGCGGATGGCAGCCAACCAATGTGGTGACCATTACATTCAACCCTGCACTGATCGTCGGAACGCTCAGCGCGAACCAGGGCATCTGCATCGGTGAAACGCCTGCACTGCTTTGTGCAACTGCACCCAACGGAACAAATGCAACCTATACATGGCAGAGTTCGCTTGATAACACAACATTTACAAATATTGCCGGATCTACCAGTACTGCTTGTTACCAGCCGGGAGCTTTAACGGCCACCACTTATTTCAGGCAGATGCAAAATTCGGATGGAACATGCGGCGGACCGCTTTCAACGAATGTGGTTACGATCTCAGTCAATCCTCCGCTTGTTGTTGGAACACTCAGTGCCAGCCAGTCAATTTGTGCAGGATCATTGCCTTCCATTTTATGTGCCACCCCGCCAAACGGTACCAATCCAAGGTATCAATGGCAGAGTTCACTTGACAACGTTACATTTACCAATGTCGATGGAGCTACCAGTACCGCATGTTACCAGCCTGGTATATTAACTGCCACAACCTATTTCAGGCAGTTGCAGTATGCTGACGGAACGTGCGGCGGATGGCTGCCAACCAATGTGGTTACCATTGCCTTTAGTCCGACCCTCTCTGTTGGCACCATTAGCGCAAGCCAGACGATCTGTGCCGGCCAGACACCTGCACAATTATGCGGAACAGGCCCGAACAACGGAACAAATGGCACCTATCAATGGCAGAGTTCACTTGATAACGTTACGTTTGCCAACGTTGCCGGAGCAACCTCCTGCTATCAGCCTGGTCCTTTAACGACAACTACTTACTACAGACAGATGCAGAATGCAGATGGTACCTGCGGCGGACCGTTGCCAACCAACGTGGTTGTCATCACTGTGAATCCAATGACCGCTCCGACTATTTCCGGTGCAGCTATTGCGTGTATCAATTCTACGGGTAACGTTTACACAACTGAAACCGGAATGACCGGTTACATCTGGACAGTTACCGGCGGTACCATTACCGCTGGCGGTACCAGCACCAGCAATACAGTCACCATTACATGGACGACTGTCGGTGCACAAACAGTATGTGTGAACTATACCAACGCTAGCGGTTGTACCGCTTTGGCACCGGTTTGCAAAACTGTTACCGTTTCTGCCATCCCGGTACCAACCATTGCCGGCCGCAGCGCCATTTGTAAAGGTTCTTCAGCGAACTATACAACGCAGGCTGGCGGATCAGGCTATCAATGGCAGGTTACAGGCGGTGTTATCAACACCCCGATTCCATGGGGCAATGTTATCAATGTTACCTGGAATACCGTTGGCCCGCAAACCATCAGCGTTGTTTATACCAATGCAAGCGGATGCGCTGCAGTTGCACCTGGTTCCTTGACCGTTACCGTCAATCCTATACCGGCACCGACCATCGGAAGCACCAATATTCCTTGTGTGGGTTCAACAGCAGTTTATTATACCGAACTTGGCATGACGGGTTATACCTGGTCAGTGAGCAGTGGTGGTCAAATTCTTTCCGGACAGGGAACTGCAACCGTTACGGTTCAATGGAATGTTGCAGGCGCCCAATCGGTGACCGTTACTTACAGCAATGCATTTACATGCTCCGGTACCTTTGTTTACAACCTGTTTGTTGGAAGTGCTCCAACTGCAACCGGTACGATCAGCGGACCTGCCAGCGTTTGTTTGGGAACCAATGGCGTCGTATATATCACCACTCCGATTACCGGTGCTGTTAGCTATATATGGACAGTCCCGGCCGGCGCAACCATTATGTCAGGACAAGGTACAGCAACTATTACGGTTGACTTTGGAACTTCAGCTCTTTCAGGCAACATTACCGTTGCTGGTTCAAATGAATGCGGCACGGGGCCAGTTTCCACCTATGCTATAACATTGAACACAGTTCCTACGGCTCCAGTTGCACATGTTGTGGGTAATGTAGTGAATGCAACCCCGGTGATCGCCGGCGCCGTTTACACCTGGTACTATGAGGGCAACCCGACAACTCCTGTGTTTGTGGGTAACCCATTTACAGTCACAAACAACACCGGATATTACTGGTGCACTGTTACCGTGAATGGTTGTACTTCTTTGATTTCAAATAAGGTATGGGTGATAATTGTTGGTACACCTGAACTGCCTGCTTCTTCATCCTTCACCATCTACCCGGTGCCAAACAACGGGCAGTTTACTGCTTCGATCCGTTACCCGGTTGAGGATACTTTCACCATTGCAGTTTATAATATGCTTGGTGCGAAACTCTTCGAAATGCGTGATGTGAAAACTGTTGATGGAAAATTCGATACGAAGATCGACCTTCGTTCGGTTTCCAATGGAATGTATACTGTTGTTTTCATGAATAGTGAGTATAAAGTTGTAAAGAAGGTCCTTATCAACAAATAGGAGACCACTTACACCTTTAAGTGTTTTACCAAAAGGGGCTGTTCCGGAATCACCGGGACGGCCTCTTTGGCTTTATACCCGGGAGTTTCAGTTCACTCCCCGACGCATGCGACGAGAAGAGAAATATTTTCCCAATCAAGGTTTATTCAGGGTTAATAAACTTTGTTGTTCACAGTATCTTATTGTGTAACTCTGGATAACAAAGTTGATACACGAATAATCACATAGAAGGCACGGAGATCCAAAAGGGGACCAATGTGTTTTTAGCCTGGAGAAGGACGGGTAAATTGCTTACATGGACACTTTTCTGAACTAATCTCTGTGAAATATGGGTTCAGCCATTTCTTTTTCTAGCGCAGGGCGGTTTTATTTTTATTTAAAGTTAATGCAACGATCAACAGGTATATCATGGCAATCAGCAACACCGCCAACCCACCGCCCTGGCCCATTTTATCGGAAACAATACCCATCAAAGGAGGAATGATGGCGCCACCGGCAACACCCATGATCATCAACCCCGAAATTTCGTTGGCACGCTCCGGTTTCTTCTGCAGCGCGGCAGAGAAAATGATGGAAAAAACATTTGCAACAGCGAACCCGATAATAAAAATAAAAGCAAGGATTGCCACCAGTTTAGTCATGGAGAGCATTACCACCATTCCTGCAATGGCGGCAACCATGCTGATGATGAAAAATTTTCGGGCAGAAAACCTTACAAGGAGGATCGCGCCCACAAAGGTACCTGTTGTACGCGCAATGAAATAAAGGCTTGTGCCAAGTCCTGCCTGGTCGAGCAGGATATTGCAGCGCTCCATCAGGAATTTTGGCACCGTGATGTTTAAACCAACATCAATCCCAACTACCGCAATGATGCCAATGAAGAACATCAGGATGGTGGTATCTTTCAGCAATCCAAAACATGAGGCAAAGGATGATGTTTTCCTTTCCAACGGGTTCTCCTCAATCGTTGTAATATAAAGCCATAAAGTTGATAAGAGCGTTATTCCGGCAAAAATGGGGAAAAGCATTTTCCAGTTTCCCAATGTTGCAGCTGCAAAACCCGCAATGACCGGGCCCAGAAAGGAGGCAATGGCTTTGATGAATTGACCCCACGTGAGGCTGCTGGTGAGCCTTTCGCCCCGGACTACATTGGATAACAGCGGATTCAGAGAAACCTGCAGGATGGTGTTTCCGATCCCCAAAAGTGCAAATGCTACCAGTACCATCTCGAAACGATAAGCGATCAACGGCACCAGCATGGCAACAAAGGTGATCGCCATGCTCAGAACCACTGTTTTTTTCCGCCCGATCGAATTCATGAGAAGTCCTGTCGGAACTGAAAATACGGCAAACCAAAGAAACACCATCATGGGTAAAAGATTTGCAAGCGTATCGCTCAGGGCAAAATCCTGTTTGACATAATTGGTGGCAATCCCAACCACGTCGACAAAACCCATGATAAAGAACCCGAATAAAACGGGCGGCAGTTTGGAGTAGGAAGTTTCGTTTTTCATGATAACTTTATTATTTGACACATTAGACACTGAAGTGACCGGGGATCCGGTGCCTTGTTTACCTGAATGGCAAATATAGTAAAGTTACATTATTGTAGCATGGGGGAACCTGATGGCAAAATTGCTCCCCGCAGGCTTATGAATAGAATTACCAGGAATCATCCTCGGAAAGAGTAAAAATTAATATGGCTAAAACTGGAAATGAAAAGCCATACAAATAATCGGCTAAAAATATAACGCATATTTGCGCTATAATAAAGTTGGTGCTTCAGCTCCATTATAAAAATGATTGCATTCAGGAACTATGAAAAAGAACACGCAGTGCCATGAAAGATACAAACGATAAATAATCACCCGATGACAGCCGGGAAAATCAGAAAGATTGCGGATACGATGGAGATTGTTGCCCGCCCAAAAAGAACAACCTGGCAATCAAGGTAATTTTCACCGTGCTCATCCTTGCAGCAGTGGGGATCATCGCAGTGAAGCTGTTCAATAAACCTGCCCCTGCAACTCATGCTGCACCCGTTTTTTCCTGTTGTATTGGCAGCCTCATTTGTAAAAGGCGGAATGGTGTGGGGATTTACAATGCTTACCACATTTGCCTGTGGATTCGGACTGCCTCTTTCTGCCATGATCGTTGGTGTAAGTCTGGGACTGGGAAAGATTTCAAAGACTTTAACTGTCGTGGTGACGATCATTAAATACCTTGGAGGAACGGCATTGGTTGCTTTTGGTTTTTATTTGCTTTTATCCCTGTAATCATCATGTCTCCGGAATTTAGTAGTGATTTTGCCGCTCCGGACTCCCTGGTTCTGCCACGTGTTTCAATAACCTGGAGCAATCATGATGTGTGGAGTGCCATTAAAGTGCGATGGTCGGTTGGCCGCATGAATTACCGCATATTACCCGGACTCTTTGCAGTTGGCAACCCCGGGCGGAATTCCAATGTTTTTGTCACAGGTAATTATAAACTGAGTTTTAACCACCTTCGGAGGGCTTTGGACGGGCTCGACGCCATGATCCTGGTCCTTGATACAAAAGGGATCAATGTGTGGTGTGCGGCAGGGAAAGGCACCTTCAGCACGAAAGAACTGGTGCGCCGCATCCGGATCCATCACCTTGACCAGGCGGTGGATCATCGTAAACTCATACTCCCACAACTCGGTGCAACCGGAGCTGCTGCGCATGAGGTGTAAAGAATGACCGGTTTCTCAGTGGTTTACGGCCCCGTAAAAGCCTGTGATATCAAAGCTTTTCTTGATGCCGGCCTGAATGCCACCGATTCCATGCGCCGGGAGACTTTCCCTCTCTCTCGGGAGTGCAAAAGGAATTGAAAACGGTGTTGCCTGTTCAGATTGGCATGTTATCCCTTGGCCTGGCAGGTTGGATTTTAACCAGATTTATTGCCGTATGAACAATTTCATCTACCTCCCCGGCGTGGTAACCCTGGAACTTGACACCGCGAAATGCAACGGCTGTCGCATGTGCATGATGGTCTGCCCGCATGCGGTTTTTGAAATGGAAAATAAGAGATCGGTTATTCGTCGCAGGGATTTTTGTATGGAGTGCGGAGCCTGTGCCAAAAATTGCCCGGAAGGGGCCATCACCGTAAAAGCGGGAGTGGGTTGTGCCGCGGGCGTCATCAATGGGTTGCTTCGTGGAACGGAGCCGACATGCGATTGCAGTTCCGGGGGGAACTGTTGCTGAAGGATGAACAGATGCACTAATCCTCTGTGGTGCCGAAAAACATCAAAATACGGAGGTAGAGCCCGAATGAAGGCTTGAATCCGGGATACCCCTCCAGGTTTGTGGGGTAGTAATGTGCAAAAAAACTGGGTTCAAGGGTGAACATGGATGTAAGGGGAATGCCCGCACCAACGCCTAAATAGCCCCCAAAACCAAATTCATTCTGGTTGACATTGAAGGTTTGGCTGTTGTACCCAGGCTGATAGCCCTGGCTGCCATAAACATTCACCAGGTTATATTGCTTGCCTTCGACCACAAAAATAGACTGGATCACCTGTGTATAACACATGGTTGCTCCGCCCTGGATGAACAGGTTGATCCTTGATTTCAGGGGGAATGAACGCTGGTATCCCAGGTCGATCATTACACGTCCTTCCGTTCCAAGGACCTGCTCCATGCGATAATCTGGTAATGAACTGGGTGCGACTGGATTATAAACAAGCATTGTCACCACATCGGCGGCCTTCAGCTGGGCATAGTCGGCCTGAAGAAAGATGCCGTTCCTGCGGTTAAAATTAATCCTTAAGAATAACCCGCCGCTAAAAGCAACCTTGTATTTCATGTTGGTGGGATAACCATCAATAGTGAGTTGGGTAATTGTGTCAGATTCATCAATTCCCAGTGACTGCCTGATTGCTCTCTTCCAGGTCGGATTCGACATGATATAATTAATGTTGTTGACGTTCCCCGGACTTCCATTATAAAAATTAGCCGAATATTTATTGGCGAAATAAGCTCCAAAGTTCAGTCCAAACTCAAATTTGTGCAGGGGAAACGGATTTGGATCTTCCTCTTCCTCCTTCTGGCCATGATTTTGGGTCTTTTTTTGTTCCTTCTTTTTGGAAACTGAGGGATCCTGTTGCCCTGAAACCGTGAGTGAACTGACAAAAAGAGCGAGCAAAAAAATAAATAAGGTACGCAAGGGATTGAAGTTTAACTGTGAAAAGGCGATTGGATGCAAAAATAGCATTATTCCGGGTAAATATATTTGACTTTGAATGCTTTTTGCAGGTATTTTTGTCTACACTTCGTATCAGTTAACCAATTAAGAACCATGAAAACAATAGAAACAACCGTACTCCTGGTTTTAATCCTTATTGCGCAGGCTGCTGCTCAGGATAAAGATATCAAAGGGTGGAACAACAAACGATGTGCAGTTGTCCTGACCTATGATGACGGTTTAAATGTTCACCTTGATAAAGTCATTCCTGTTTTGGATTCGCTGGGCCTGAAGGCTACTTTTTATATTCCCGGAAATTCTTCCTCTTTGGCCAGGAGGTTGCCGGAATGGAGATCGATCGCCGCGCATGGACATGAATTGGGGAATCATACGTTATTTCATCCCTGTACCGGCAAATCCAAAGGGAGGGATTGGGTAAAACCGGAGTATGACCTTGACAGCTATACCGTGACCAGGATGCTGGATGAAATCAGGGCGGCAAATACGCTGCTCCACGCCATTGATGGCAAGACCAGGAGAACTTTTGCATATACCTGCGGGGATAAGTTAGCCGGTGGGTTATCTTTCGTTGATTCAGTCAGGAATGATTTCATCGCTGCCCGTGGAGTAAACCAGGGGATCAAAAGAATCAATGAAATCGATTTATCCAATATCAACGCCTTTATGGTGAACGGGCAATCTGCCGATGATTTAATCGGCCAGGTGAAGAAGGCAAAGGAAGACAGCGCCCTGCTTGTATTTCTGTTTCATGGTGTGGGAGGCGAGCATTCTATAAACATTTCACAGGCAGAGCATAGAAAATTATTGAACTATTTAAAAGCAAACGAAAATGATATATGGGTCGCCCCTTTGGTTGAGGTTTCAGAAAAAATAAGGGAATATCAACAGGCGGTTGCCGGCAACAATGCATCAGGGAAAGTGAATGGTAATACCAAAAATAATGCCCGGTATGTCAATCTTTTCATAGGAACGGATGGCACGGGACATACTTTTCCTGGTCCATCCATGCCATTTGGAATGGTGCAACCCGGGCCGGATAACCGTGACCAGGGATGGAATCATACCAGCGGATATCAGTATCGTGACAGTATTATTTCAGGTTTTTCACAAACCCGTTTCAGCGGAACAGGCATCAGCGAAATGGGCGATGTATTGCTCCTGCCTTATGTTGAAACATCTGAGGAACAATTGACGAAATCATATTTTAAAGGTACGGAAACGGCATCGGTCGGGTATTATTCCGTTATTAAAAAAGACAGTGTCAAAGTTGAATTGACTGCTTCGGAAAGGGTCGCTTTTCACAAATATACTTTCCCGGTGCAGCAGGCAAGAATTTTAGTCGATTTGCAACATGGCTTGTGTTTTCTGACGGATAGCCTGGTGTTGGACAGCGATGTGAACGTGGAAGACAAACAAACCATTTCAGGGTATTGTCATACAAAAAACTGGGTTGAAAGAAAATACTTTTTTGTGATAAAATTTGACACACTTTTTGAAGCGTTAAAACAATTGCCAAAAGGGAAAAAGGAGAATGCCCCCAAATATATTTTGTCTTTTAACTTGAATAAAAACAAAATCCTTCAGGCCAAGATTGCGCTCTCTACTGTGGATGTAGCAGGGGCTAAACTCAATTTGCAACATGAAATCCCGCATTGGAACTTCAGTCAGGTCAGACGAAATGCCGAACTTGTTTGGAATGAATACCTGGGAAGAATTGATATTGAAGCGGACACCAGGAAAAAGGAACTTTTTTATACTTCGTTGTATCATTTACTTTTACAGCCTTCCAACATTGCCGATGTTAACGGAAAATACCGGGGGGCAAATGATAAAATCGGACAAGCCGTAAACAATGAATATTACTCCACGCTTTCAATATGGGATGTGTATCGCGGAGCATTTCCTTTGTTAGAGATTATTGCTCCTGAGAAAATCAGCGGCATCGTCAATTCAATGTTGATGCACTGCAAGGCAGCTGGATTTCTCCCTATCTGGACCGCCTGGGGGCAAGATAATTATTGTATGATCGGCAATCATGCGATTCCAATGATCCTGTCTGCTATAAACAAAGGCTTTCCTGGTATTGACAAACAGGAGGCGCTCAAGGCAATGGTAGAAACTTCCACAAAGAGCCACATCAATTCAGACTGGGCATTGTACAATCAATATGGTTTTTATCCATACGATAAATTGGATAACGAAGCGGTTTCCCGCACCCTGGAGAGTGGGTATGATGATTGGTGTGTGGCTCAACTGGCAGAAAAAACAGGAGATCTGTCTATAGCCAAAGCGTTTTATAAACGTGCAGATTATTATAAAAATCTCTTCGATCCGGGAACCAGGATGTTCAGGGGAAAAGATACCAAAGGAAACTGGAGAACTCCTTTTAATCCATTCATGGCGACTTCACCGATGAACAACCCCGGCGATTATACGGAGGCCAATGCCTGGCAATATTTCTGGACGCCTGCACAATATGATATTGATGGAATGAAACAACTTTTAGGTGGAAATGAAGCATTTACAAAGCAGCTTAATGATTTTTTTACGATTGAAACCCTTCATCCCGACAAATATCTTGGGCAGGAAGCAATGATCGGACAATATGCTCATGGCAATGAACCCAGCCATCATGTGGCGTACTTATATGCTTATTCAAATACGCCTAAAACGGGTCAAAAATATATTCACCACATTATCAATGATTTTCACAATGATACTCCGGATGGAATGATTGGCAATGATGATTGCGGACAGATGTCGGCCTGGTACATTCTCTCAAGTCTTGGTTTTTATCCTGTTAATCCTGCCGGCAATGAATTTGTTATGGGTGCGCCTCAATTGCAAAAAGCCACGATTCACTTAAGCCACCAAAAGCACTTCGTAATTGAAGCGATAAATTTTTCGTTACAAAACATCTATGCAGAAAAAGCCATTTTAAATGGAAAACCGATCGATAAGCCTTTCATAACCTATGAGCAAATAATGAGCGGAGGTGATATGAGGATTATCATGTCGAAAGAGTGACAGCAGCCTTTGACAAAGTCAGTTTTCAATCGAATCTGCAGGAATGGGTTCTGTTTGCTTCAGTAACATTTTTGCCGGGCCTTTCAATTCAACATCGGGGACGAGTTTTGCGGCATCCCTGGAGGTAATCCATCCTTTGTTCAGCATTTTTTCCGATACGAGGCGATAGAAGCCGGCGTTGGATTCACGGAGATGCCCGGAATCATCAAAAGAATATTTAAACCATTTGGGACGGGGAATGATGGAAGCCAGAAAAATTGCTTCTGCCAGCGTAAGCCTGGAGGCATCTTTGTTGAAATAATAGCGGGAAGCCTCGTTCGCACCATAGATCATGGGCCCCCATTCAATGATATTGAGGTAAACTTCGTACATCCGTTCCTTGGTGCTTAATCCCTGGTTTTCGATGAGCCATACGATCATGGCCTCTTCCAGTTTGCGCGCCACTGTTTTATTCCGGCTGAGGAAGACATTTTTCACCAGTTGCATGCTGATGGTACTGCCACCACGGGCAAACCTGCCCTCCCTGATGTTGGTGATGATCGATTCGCGGAAGGCGTCGGGCAAAAATCCCCGGTGCTGGTAAAAACCGCCATCCTCACTGGTAAGAACGGCCATTTGAAGGTACTCTGAAATGCGCGACAACGGACGGAAGTCGGGGTTTTCCTGCCCAACCATGAATGTTCGAACCGGCACGTCGCGATCATAGGCCGTATATAAAAACGGCCCGTTGATTTTAGTCAGATCTGCATTTCCGTATGATAAAACACTGAACTGATGGCGGTCGAGGGAGGTGTAAAACCTCAACGAATCGGGAACAGAGAGGTCAACATAAAAATCAAGGGTCCATGAAAGGTTCCCTCTTACCCGGATACCGTCAAGATTGGTAAAAAGTCCCTGCGGGAAGGAAGAAAAAAGATCCTGTGCAGGGAATTGCGGTTTATGGATCTGCACTGTGATCTGTTTAAATGGTTTTGGCCGGTAGCGGATATAAGGACGAAAATCAATGTTGTTAAACGTCACCCGGCTTGAACTGTCTAATTCAGCATAGTCTGATCCGATATTTAGCAAATACCGTATTTCTGACTTCGCAAATGTCACAGTCCCGGCCGATATTCTCCGGTGATCGACCCGCAACCCGGTCAGGGACCCAAACCCGCTGATCTGCGCCATTCCGCTGCCGCCTTCCTGTTCTGCAATGCTAAAGGCGATGGTGTCAAAGTCGACCTGTGCATTCCATTTATAATGGATGAAAGGAAGGACGACTTTTGCTGAATCGCCTGAATAGAGCCTGAATTCAGCCATCCGGTTGCGATTATCCATTTTGCCGGCAACGATCCAGTTAGCAGCAGTGCTATCTTCCGCCACTTCGATTTTTGTTCTGAAATAATGGTCGGACAGGGTAAGCTGGCCGATGTGAAAACCCAGCCGGTGGCCGCCTGTGATACTGTTCAGGGTGAAATTCCTGATATCCAGGGAAAGTGGAATTTTATCAAAGGTGAACTGCATGATCCGGTCGATGGCGGCTGCATAATTTACCGGGCCGGTTGTTGTATCGCCTTCCTGCGGACGGCCCTGAAGTAAAAACCTGTAATTGGAGGTGCTGTCATGACTTTCAAGCAGAATAGCCGTATTGATCAGCTTTACATCGTGCAATGCAATGCGGTCGGCCAGCAGTTTGAGGATGCCGAAGGAGGCATAGGCTGAATCGACTTTGAATAAAGTGTCGCCCTGGTGAGGTTTGAGGCTGATCCCGGTTACAAGGATGGATGCCAGCCCCTGTATCCTGACTTTGGAAATCGTCAGGGTCGCCTGGTTGGATTTATTAAAATGGTCGATGCGCCGATGAAGGTACCAGCTCACGATAGGAGAACGGAGGATAAAGGAGGCCAGCATAAAAATAACCACCCCCAGCAGCAGGTAACGCAGGCCCTGTTGAAGTTTTCCGCCTGGGGTCATGAATCTTCGAAAAAGTGAATGCAAAATACTTTTATTTAGAAAATATTCCCTATCCCGATGTATAGTCCGCTGGTCCCATCCTGTTTGTCCAATGTCCTCCCATAGTCGACAGAAATGATGAAATTGTCGTTGATGGCAACGCGAAGTCCCATTCCTGTTCCCAGGTGCAACCGGTCATGGCTTGCATTGAAAAAAAAGGCTTTCTGATCTTCCGGCAGCACATTCGCATAAAGTTCATGGTCCTGCACCACCATTCCGCCATCAAGGAATGCAGTAAGACCAAGATAGAGATTTTGTTTCAACACCACCGATTTGAAAAATTTCCACCGCAGTTCGATATTGCCAAAAGCCACACCATCGCCGGTGATCCTGTTCCTCAGCACGCCCCTGATGGTACGGGCGCCTCCCAGGCCGTCGGGCCTGGTTGTGAGGCTGTAGGAACTGTAGAGGTAGGGCATGATGTAGTAAGGCGTGGAACCTCCGATGGTTCCCTGGTAACTCACCTGGTATGCCGTTACCAGCTTTTGTTTAACCAATGAAATATATTGCCGGTGCGTTATGGCAAGTTTCACAAAGGCATAGGGGTTATTTCCAAGGAAGGAAGGGGCGCTGAGCAACAAAGCTTCCGACCAGATGCCTTTGTTAGGGGCCGCTTCATTGTCGCGGGTGTCGTAGATCAGCCCGGTTTTGAGGTAAATGGTGGTTCCGCCCTTTTTCTCATCCTGACGAATCCACTGGTAGTTCACGTAACAGTCGTATAAAAGCGCCGTGTCGGGCAATTTTTCATCTTCAGGTTTTCCTTTGTTAATGCGGGCAATGTCAACTGTTCCGGTTTGAATCCCGAAGATGTTGATCCCTGCCAGCCATCTCAGTTTTTGCCCGAGGATCGGTCCCTGGAAATCGGCCATTACGCGGTACATCCTGCGTTCCTGTTTATAAAAAACCCGGGTAAGGTAATCGGCAGAACCCTGTTCGGTTACCGAAGGCCGGTAGTTCGCTTCATACCCGTTGAAACCATAAAAATCGAGCGCCCTGTCGGGGAGATAATCGAAATCGGCGGTAACCCGTATTCCGCCGGGGATGAGGTATTTAGAATCGTAAAACAACTGGTAAACGGCACTGCCTTTGGTAAACCAGGAGCATTCAGCGTATACAGTATGCTTGTATTCGGGATAAGTGGAGCCATCGCCGTAATAAAAAACCTGCCCCAGTACGCCAAGTTGCAAACCCATGTCGGCATCGTAACCCACCACCGGTAACCCTGCCCATGTCCAGCCGGTCTTCTTTTTCTCATTCAACGGCAATGATGATGAATCGGCCTGGGAAAATACACCCGGGCTGAACTGGATGAACATAACCAATGCAAGCAAAAGAATTCGCATGGTTAAAATTATTCTTTTTTTTGAATATAGCGCACCAGATTATTAAAATACCTCACCCTGACCTTCTCCTGAAGGAGAGGGAATTCCCCTTCTCCTTCAGGAGAAGGGGTCAGGGGATGAGGTCCCATTGTAACCTCTTCTACGGGTGAGGGAATTCCCCTTCTCCTTCAGGAGAAGGGGTTAGGGGATGAGGTATGCTTTGAGCGTGAATGCCGGTTTTCCGGCCTCAACCTGTAAACCAGATACAGCAATGCCGGAATGGCCAGCCCGCTCACAAGGATCAGGAAAGCATTTTCCGTTGAACCGAAATCTTCATAAGAGCCCTTTAAAATACCTTGCTGGATGAGATATGCAACGATTACTGCTGAAGCATTGTTAATAAAATGAGCGCAAACCGGCACCCATAGCGAACCGGACCAGTAAAACAGGTACCCGAACATGACCCCCAGCATCATCCGGGGGAAAAACCCATAAAACTGCATGTGCATGGCTGAAAAGAGGAATGCAGAAATGAAAATGGCGAAATGAATATTGCCCAGCCACTCTTTGAGCAGGCGTTGCAGCAAACCACGGAACATGAATTCCTCGCCGATGGCCGGCAGCACTGCGATCATGATCATGTTGAACAGGAATCCGGCGAAAGTGGGCATGTTCATGAAGGCATTGGTCAGCTTTGCCGCTTCATCCTCGGTGGCTTTCATCCAATCCTCCATCCCCTTCAGGAATGCAGGAAGTTTCATTGATTCGTTTGCGGTAATCATCCAGTTGATAAATGGAACGGATGCAAACATCAGTACCAGGGTAATGAGATAAACGGCCTGGCGCGAAGGTTTGTCGAGGCAAAGATAGCGCAAGCTGCTTCGTTCAAAAAAGAAACCGGCGAGCATGGCCGGGATGATGAACAGGCCGAAGGACTGGATCACCTGAAAATACTGCAGCAACGGGAGGGTTTTGACATTGGTAAGGTCCGACATTGAAGAGATGAGGTCTTTCATTCCGATCCCGAAAAGGGGCCACGCCAGCAACATCCCCAGTAAAAAGGCAGCAGCAAAGCATGAGATCACCAGTAAAATTGAAAAGAGGATGCGGGTGAACGGGGTCAGGCTTTCGAGGAGGGGTTGTTTGCTGTTGTCCACGGATTTTGGCTATTTTTGTGCTAAATTACCATATTTTGCCAAAGATCGGAAAAATTGACCTGGGTGCTTTCCCGCTTATTCTTGCGCCCATGGAGGATGTCACTGATTCGCCATTTCGCGTGATCTGCAAACAGCATGGTGCGGATGTGCTGGTCACCGAGTTCATTGCTGCCGAAGGATTGATCCGTGATGCCGAAAAAAGCAACAACAAGATGCGGTTTGAGCCGGCAGAGCGGCCCATAGGAATCCAGATCTTTGGTGAAAATGTTGAATCGATGATGAAAGCCGCGGAAGTGGCAGAGGCTGCATCTCCCGATTTCATCGACCTGAATTTCGGGTGCCCGGTACGCAAGATCGTGATGAAGGGAGGAGGTGCCGCGTTGTTGCAGGATATCCCGAAGATGATCCGGATGACCGAAGCGGTGGTGAAATCAACCAGCTTGCCGGTGACGGTGAAAACCCGCCTGGGATGGGATGAAGCGCACAAAGATATCGTTGATATCGCCGAACGCCTGCAGGACGTGGGAATCAGTGCCATTGCCATCCATGGCCGAACACGGTCGCAGCTTTATGGTGGCGAGGCTGACTGGACGCTCATCGGCGAGGTGAAGAACAACCCATACATGAAAATTCCCGTTTTTGGCAATGGGGATGTCGATTCAGGGCCGAAAGCGGAAGAAATGAAAAACCGGTACGGTGTCGATGGTATTTTGATCGGCCGCGCGGCTACGGGAAATCCATGGATCTTCCGTGAAATAAAATCCTGGCTTTCCGGCCATGTTCTGCCGCCGCCACCCACCATTGCCGAGCGGGTTGCGACCGTTCGCCAGCACCTTGAAACCTCGATCCCGTACAAAGGCGAACGCACCACCTTGTTTGAGATACGCAAACTCTACAGTGGTTACTTTCGTGGAATTCCCAATTTCAAAGCGTGGCGGATGAAGATCGTGACGGCGGAATCAACCGAGAAGGTTCTGGAAATCCTTGATCAGATTGAACAGACTAGTTCAATTACTTCTGATCTGAAATAAACCTTGTTCTCATAGGTATTTCCCTTTGGGGTTTTCATGCAGATTAGCGCAGAAAAGGGATTTATTATTTCTGTTCCGGTTCGTCTTCATCCCCGGCATCGTCTTTGGCGTTCTTGATCCGGTCGAGCATCTCTTTCGGCAGTTCATCGGTGTAGTCCGACTCCTTCGTTTCGTCTGATTCTTTTCCGCGGCCATACCTGATCTTCAGATTGTCCATGGTCCCCGTTATTTTCATGGGAATGCCGATGATCCCAAAGGGTCCCATTCCAAGCCGGATTTTAAGATTCAGCTTGTTGTCGAAAGTGGTGGTTCCCGAAATCTTCACCCGGATCCCTTTCACTTTAAACTTAAATTGTTCAAGGGTGACGGTGTTGTTTTTGATTGTGGATTTTATATCGACCTTTGATAGGTCAGGATTACTGATTCCCTCTTTCTGCGTGCCTTTGCTGATGTCGTTAAAGAGTTTGAGCCCGTAAACTTTGATTTTTTTAATCGAGAAAACCCCGCCTCCTTCCAGCGACGGCAAAACCGGGAACATTTCCGCATTGAGCATGCCTTTCACGCTGTAATCCATGGAAACGAGTCCTTCGGCTTTTCCCGCCGAAGGGGCCATTTCACGGATCATGGCGACCTCGTTGTAAGCCCGTTTGATGTCGAAGTCATCGGCTTTGATATGAAAATCAAAGAATCCCTTTACCGGGGTAACGCTGCCATATGTAGCGTCCATGTTTACTTTGCACCCGATCATGTTGAAATTGGTTTCTTTGAGCACCAGGATTCCTTCTTTCAGGTCGATTGCTCCTTTCAGGTCTTTGATTTCAAGTCCCTGGAACGAGGTTTTCTTTACCTCAGCCTTGAAATCGATGTCGAGGTCGCGCGGAATGATGACCACGCCGGTTTCGGTTTTTTTTGTTTCCGATATGGCCGAGTCAACTGCAGCAAGGGCCATGAATTCATCCACGTTGATGAAACTGGAATTCAGCTGAAAATCGCCCTGGAGGGTTTTCCCCTGTGAAAGAAGGTAGCTGATGGTGTTTTTTATAAACCCTTTCAACCGGAAATCGGAAGCGCCATAAGTTGCCAGGAAGTTGTCAAACCAGATCTTGTCCTGGTCAAACCTGAAATCGCCTGTTTTAATGATGAATGGCCTTGGGTATGCTTCGGCGGATAATGCGATATCACGCAATTTCAGGGTGCCATGGTTATTTAACTTCTCAACCCTGCCGGCAACGGCATCGCTTTGCCTTCCTTGCAGCGAAAGGTCGGTTTCAATATATCCATCCAGGTCAAGCCCTTTCTGAGAAAAGACCTGGTAAACCTTCCCCAGGTCGATGACCCCTTTCGATTGAACCTGGTAACGCATGTCGTCAAAATTTTCAAGCGTGGCGTTCAGGGTAAACGGTTTCCCTTCAAAATCAAAATTCAGGGGTTTGATGTTTACGATCAGGTCTTTCATGGTTCCCGAGTGGTTGACCACTTCTGTGATCATCTCAATCTTTTCCAGCGGGTGGGGGTAATAGCTGGTTTTCACCGAACCCTCTTTCATGCTGATGACGGCGGTAGTAACCGGGAACATCTTCTTTTCAGGGGCGTAATTTCCTTTCACCTTCACATCCAGGGAGAGCATCCCGGCAAGACTGATGCTGTCTATCGGAACGACCTGTTTCAGTTCGGCCAGGTTGACGCTGCCGGAGAGGTTGGCTTCGATGGGGATATCTTTCAGGCTTTTCATCCTGAAAAAGCCCGTGATCTTATTTTTCAGGAAAGCCGCCTGCAGGTTTTCCAGTTGTACGTTGATGTTTTTATAGTCGTTGTCGGGGCACGAGGCATTGAGAGAGAAATTAATATTATTCAGCGACTGAGGCAGGCTGGCATATTTCAGGTATCCTCCGGAAAGCTTTGTCATCAGGTCGAATTTCGGAATGCTCTGGATGACCGTATCTGTTTCGTTCCGTATCCCTTTTTTCACCGGTCCGGTGATATAGGATCCCTCGGCATTGAGGTTGAGTACATAGACACCTTTGACAGCTACTGTTTTAACATCCAGGGCTTTGGCCCACTTTGCCAGGTCGACGCTGGCGTTGACTTTTGCGAAAAGCCACATCGTTGTACCTTGCCTGATCTTGAACCGGGCACTGAGAAACTCCTTTTCCATGACCGACAAAAAGTTCAGGTTCACCTGGTACCCATCCTTTTCAAAATTAAATTTCCCGCTGAACTGCAATGGTATATCCTTGATTTTCAGGTCGTTCTTTTCAAAATATACAGAGAGGTCCCTGCTGTTGACTTTGGTGGATAAGTTGGCTGTAACCGGCTTGGCGTCAATAATTTTACGATGATCGTATACCAGGTCAAGTGAATCAATTTTTACGTTGGATGAAATGTTAAAAAAATTGCTGGTAATGCTGCTGGTCCCGGCATAATTGAGCCCGTTTGCAACGACACGGACGGGAATAGTCGGGTCGGCATATACCACCTGGCAGTTTTTAAAAATGATGTGTTCGATATTGAGTTCGGCTCCGGGAGCGGACGTGGTATCAGTAGAAACGGAAGCACTTCCGGTTGATTGATATACATTGTAATTGGCGGCTCCCAGGTTATTGTAAAGAATGTTTATTTTTGCTTTTTCAAAATAGATCCGGGTGATCCGGATGGTTTTCCCAAAGAGGCTTTTCACATCCACGCCAAAGGCGATCTCCTTTGCACTGATAAGGGTGTCATGGTCGAACGGGGCCGATGATTTCAGTGAAAATTCGGTAAGGGTAAGGCTGAGGTTCGGGAAATGGCTGAAGAAGGAGAGGTGCATGTCTGTGAAATTCAACTCGCTTTTGAGTGTGCGGTTGGCAAGGCTTTTCACCTCCTTTTTGATCCTGTCCTGGAAAAGCAGTGGTGTCAGAATAAGGATCAGGAGGAAGGTCAGGAGGATTATTCCTGCTATTTTCAGGGCTTTTTTCATGATTGTTGAATATGGCAGGTCAAATTATTAAAGTTTTTCAAAGTACCCCATCCCCCCTGACCCCCTTCCCCACCAAGGGAAGGGGGAGAAAGTCCCTTCCTTTGTGGGGAGGGATTTAGGGTGGGGTAATCAAAAGCGTCGTTCAACCAGTTCTTTCAGTTTCCTGAATGCATTTGAACCCGTATTCCAGAAATTCTTTTTCCGCATCAGGTCGAGGAATTCGGCGGCCTGATCAAAGGTTTTAAAACCATTCAGTGTTTCAACGGTTTCATTGTATTCGCGCAAGTTGCCATCGAAAAGTTCGTTGATGAACATGAATTTCTCATTGATGGTGATGGCTGTTTTAAGGTTTTCGATCCGTTCGGATGGGATTTTCGGGCTGAATGACTTCTCGCGTGCATCTTTGAGCTTGATGCTGAAGGCTGTCTCTTCTGATGCAAAGAGATCAATTTCCCTGGATTTGGTTGTTTTTTTTGAACCGGCGGACGATTCCTGCCGGACGGAAGCAGGACCGGCAGGTTTGAATTGTACCGGGGCTGAAGATATTGGGGTTATAACGGTCTTTTCCGGAAGATCAGGTTTGGAAATAACAGGTTCAGGCTCGCTGAACGTGACGGTGACCCCGGCGTCGGAGGGCTTCCGCGATTGCCCGGGTTCAGGCGAAGGAGGCTTGATCGTACTGTGTGATCCTAAACCAGGAAGGGGTTCGTTCAACCGCTGGAGCAGGCGCATGCTCTCATAAAATTTCCGCACATTGTCCATCAGGATATCAAATTCGATCAGAGGAATCTTTTCACCATGAACATGGATGGCTTCATATTGCTCATTGATGGCCTCCAGCAGCCATTTGATTTCATCTTTGATGATCTCTTTATTCATGACATTATTTTTTCACGGTAACTATGATCCAACAAGGTCATCAACCGTTGCAAACTTATAAAAATTCGGTATAAATGCTTACTTTTGTTGCAAATCCAGCTATAAAAATACGAAATATAAATCTCCTGAATGCAGATCGAAAAAAATAATCCCGTAAACCGCCTGGGATGGATCGAGGTGATTTGCGGATCAATGTTTTCGGGTAAAACCGAAGAATTGATCCGCAGGTTGAAACGTGCCAAAATAGCCCGCCAGAAGGTTGAAATTTATAAGCCGGAGATCGATAAAAGGTACGACGACATCAATGTGGTTTCGCATGATGAAAATGCCATCATGTCGACCCCGGTGCAGTCGGCCTCGCAGATCCTGTTGCTCACCAACGATGTCAATGTTGTCGGCATCGATGAGGCACAGTTTTTCGACGATGAATTGCCTTCAGTGTGCAACCAGCTTGCCAACAGCGGCATCCGCGTGATCGTAGCCGGTCTCGACATGGATTATTTAGGCAAGCCCTTCGGCCCCATGCCCCAGCTGATCGCCATCTCCGAAGATGTTACCAAGGTTCACGCCGTTTGTATGAATTGTGGCGACCTCGCGCATTATACGCACCGCATGGTACAGGATGATCACCTGGTGATGCTGGGGGAGATGGATTCGTATGAGCCGCTGTGCAGGAGATGTTACCTGGATAAAACAAAGTAATTTTTTTGTATTTTTGCCTTTTAAAATCCTAAACCTATGAAAAAAATCATCTTCGCCATCCTGGCAATTGTTTTTGTGTTCAATCTTTCATCCATGTCTCAAACTAAAACCAAAGAAAAAGTGATAAAATTTGTAATTCACACCGATTATGGCGATATGACGGGCATTTTATACAATGAAACCCCTCTTCATCGCGACAATTTTGTTAAACTGGTTAAAGAAGGTTACTATGACGGTACGCTGTTTCATCGCGTCATCAGTGGATTCATGATCCAGGGCGGCGATCCCGACTCAAAGAATGCAAAGCCCGGCCAGCAGCTGGGCATGGGTGGCCCCGGTTATACGATTCCTGCCGAGTTTAATGCAACACTTACGCATAAAAGAGGAGCCCTGGCCGCTGCAAGAACCGGTGGCCCCTCAAATCCAAAGAAAGCCTCATCCGGTTCCCAGTTTTACATTGTACATCCTGAAAATGGAGCCCATTTCCTGGATAATGATTACACCGTTTTCGGTCAAATCACCGATGGCCTGACGGTAATCGATAAAATTGCTGCCGTAGAAAAAGGTCCTTCCGATCGTCCGGTGAAGGATGTGAAGATGACGATTAAAATTGTTGAATAACAACGTGGCGCCTGACGCATGACGCGTGAAAAGAAAGCAGCATGATAGAGCGGATTAATAGGTTAATTGCCGAGATTGAGTCATTAAAAGCGGTAAGCCTCGAGGAGGTTGAACAACTACGCCTGAAATACCTTAGTAAAAAGGGGTTGGTTCCGGTGTTGTTCGATGATTTCAAGGGTGTACCGGTTGAGATGAAGAGAGAGGTGGGGCAGTTGCTTAACGACTTGAAAAACAGGGCCAATAATAAGATAGAAGCGCTGAAGTCGGGGTTTAGCCAGGATGCAAAGGCATCATCGGCGAATCTTGATCTTTCGAGGCCGGCAGCTAACTTTCAGCCCGGGACCCGGCATCCATTGGCGATTGTCAGGACACAGATCATCGATATTTTTGCAAGGATTGGATTCACCGTTGCCGAAGGCCCTGAGATTGAAGATGACTGGCACAATTTTTCGGCGCTCAATTTCACAGCCGATCACCCGGCTAGGGATATGCAGGATACTTTCTTCATTGCTACCAACCCCGACATCCTGTTGCGAACCCATACCTCCTCGGTGCAGATCCGTACCATGGAAACGACAAAACCACCCATCCGCATGATCTTTCCCGGGCGGGTATTCAGGAACGAAGCCATTTCGGCACGCGCACATTGCATCTTTCACCAGGTAGAAGGTCTTTATATCGACAGGCAGGTGTCATTTGCCGACCTCAAGCAGACGTTGATGTATTTTGCCAAAGAGATGTTCGGGGAAAACACGAAGATCCGGTTGCGGCCGTCGTATTTCCCTTTTACGGAACCATCAGGCGAAATGGATGTAAGCTGCAATATTTGTGGTGGAGAGGGATGCAATATCTGCAAATATACCGGCTGGGTTGAAATTCTCGGTTGTGGCATGGTTGATCCCAACGCGCTTGAAAATTGTGGCATCGACAGTCAAACTTACACCGGGTTCGCTTTTGGTATGGGCATCGAACGCATTACCATGTTAAAATACCAGATCAGGGATTTGCGGTTGTTTTTTGAAAACGATGTACGGTTTTTGAATCAATTCAGGGGGGCGATATAGCCTCTCCCTTTGCCCCTCCCCAAAGGGGGAGGAGTTGGGGTGGGATCAAAATTTATTTCTCCGGAACAATTTCACCAGCAACCAGAATCCGAACAACCCTGCGATGCAGAAAACGATGGCGCCGATCCAGCGTGTTTGTTGCCATTGTGAAATAATCGAGGCCCCAACGATCAGGGATGCCAGCACGATGGCAATGGAAACACGTGTGCTGGAAATGTCGAGATGTTCGGCAAGTGGCTCCAATCCACGAACTTCAATTTGCGTTTTGAATCGCCCCTCCTTGATTTTGTAAATAATTTCATTCAGATCGGCCGGAAGTTCTTTCAGCAGTTTATAATAATCTTTGATGGAGTCGAAGACCTCCCTGGCGATTTGTTTAGGGCTGTATTGCTGAGCAATAAGCTCAATGGCATAAGGTTGCATTTCATGGGCAAAATCGATCCCGGGGAAAAGCACAACGGCAACACGTTCAATGGCCATCAGTGATTTTATCAGGAGGAAAATATCCGACGGCATCCTCAGTCCGAAGTGAATTAAAATATCCACCGATTCATTCATCACTTTCCCGAAGTCCATTTCCTCGATGCTGAGGTACTTGTAATGAGCAAGCATGTCCCCGATCTGGAATTCGAGTTCCTTGAACCGTGCAAAATTTCGTTTCCCCGATGCCATCATCAACGCTTCGGCCATGGCATGCGGGTCGCGTTCGAGGTAACCCAATACATACTTGCCAAGAAATTTAAGATGCTCCGGCCGCAGGGAGCCCATCATCCCGAAGTCGATGAATGAGATGACCTCACCATCCATCACAAAAATATTTCCCGGGTGGGGATCGGCATGAAAGAATCCATGGGTGAAAATCTGGTCAAAAACCAGTCGCATCGCTTTACGCGACAGCACTTTGAGATCATATCCGGCCTTCAGCAGGTTTTCCAGGTCGCTGACCTTGGTGCCTTTGATAAACTCTTCAACCAGGATCCGGCGTGTGGTATACTGGGAATAAACTTTTGGGACTTTGATATCGGGATCATCCTGAAAACAATAGCTGAACCTGATGACGCTGGCAGCTTCGTGATGAAAATCGAGTTCTTTTTTAATGGTTTTCCCGAATTCCTTTACCACCCCGGTAAGGTTGATGGCTTCCATTTCTGCATTGTTCCGCTGCATGCGGATTGCAAAGAAATTCATCAGGTTGAGGTCGAGTTCGATTTTTTTATCAATCCCGGGGCGTTGTATTTTAACGCAGACGGGCTCCCCGTTGAGTAAAGTAGCCCGGTAGGTCTGGGCCATGGAAGCTGAAGCAAGCCTTGACGAATCGAAATCCCTGAAAACCTCTCCAACCGGGCGGCCCAGTTCCTTCTCAATTTCTTTGATGGCCAACTCATCGGGCATTGGCTGCGCTTCATCCTGGAGTTTCTTCAACTCCTCACGCAATTCCACCGGGACGATATCCGGACGGTCGGCTAAAATTTGTCCGAATTTGATAAAGGTCGGCCCCAGTTCTTCGACCGCCATCCGGATACGTTCCCATTGGTTGTAGCGCTCAATGCGTGCCAGGCGCTTCTTGGAGATAAAAAATTTACCCAGGCCCGAATTGGTTACCCATTCACTCAGGCCATATTTTACAACAATCCCGATGATTTCCCGTGCCCGGCCAAGTTCATGGACGGCCAATCCAATCCTTGTTAGTTTCACATTGATGAAATTGATTGCCGGAGCGGCTATTTTTTCACGTTGGCTTTCGTGTTCTTAGCCGTTTTAGGCGCCGTTTTGGCTTTGACCGGAGCTTTTTTCAAAGCCTCCAGCTTTTTAATCCGGTCTTCCAGTTTTTTCAGCTCATCCTGTGAAGGGATATTCATTTTCTTCATGGTGTTTTTTACAAGGACCTGCAGATCATCCTCCACTGTTTTTTTTGCTTCCTCCGATTTCTTTAACAGGTACTCATAGAGCTTTTTAGCCTCTTCTTTGGTCAACTTGTTCTCTTTTGCCAGGTCTTTTGCAGACTGGGCAAGTTTTTCAGCATTCATAAAAGCGTATTCAATTCCTTTGTCTAATGATTTTTTCAATTCTTCGAACATGGCTATTCCTCCTGTTTTTTAGATGGTGAATATTTAACTTTTGATTTCTTCCGGATATTCATTAAATGAATTTCAAGGTCAGTGAGTATTGTCTCGTAGTTTTTATTGGTTTCAAATCGTATTTCAAATGCGGTGAGTACGTTTTGAATGCTCCTGATATCTTCAAGCAGCCGCTCTTTCTGTGTTTTTTTAAATGGCCCTTCTACCAGCAGGATAAAATCGGTTTGTTTCAGTTCGGGGAACAGGATGGCATCCTGTCCACGGTTTCCAATTAAATAATAGGTATTGAACCGGTCTTCATCGCGGCACTGGTAAAAGGAGTAACTAACGAAGTCATCCAGTTTAACAAACTCAAGTTCCAGCTTTTTATTGAGCATGAAAGAGAGCCGGTAATCCTTTAAATGGCAGGAGATTCCAAGGATTGTGAAAAGTGCAGGCTCTGACCTGGTTTCCAGCAGTATTTTTTTAGGCATGGCAAGGAACCTAGTTTGTACAAAACAAAGTTAACCATTCTGGGATGAAAGGTCAATGGTTTCACCATTTATTTTTTGCCATGATTTTTCTGCAGCATTTTGTTCGGCTCCCTTGATGGAGTAGTCCTGACCCCGGGCAATGGCTTCCCCGTCGATGAAAAGTTCGACGATGTATTGTTTTTTATAGCCTGATCCTGTTTCATCGACAACCATAAACTGGGTCTGTTTTTTTTCATGCTGGGCCCATTCGATGATCTTGCTTTTAAAATTCACCTCCTGGTTCACAAGGTCGTCCATATCGAAATAGCGGCTGATGACCCGGTCGAGGATGGTCTTCCGGGTAAAATCGTATCCTTTGTCAAGATACATTGCACCGATCAGTGCTTCAAAGGCATCTCCTTTGAAGGATCTGAAAGTGGCGGAAGAGAGACCATCAAGTTGAATAAGCTGGTCGACCCCCATTTTTTGAGAGAGTTTGTTCAGCATGACCCTGCTGACAATTTTGGAGCGCATTTCTGTAAGGAAACCTTCATCCCGGGTGGGGAATGTTTTAAAGAGAAAATCTGCTGCAACCGCATCGAGAATGGCATCGCCAAGAAATTCGAGGCGTTCATTGTTAATCCTGATCCCGGTGTTGGTCTCCTGGGTCGCCGATTTATGCAAAAAAGCAAGGTGATATAAATGGATATTTCCGGGTTTATACCCCAGGATACTTTTTATTGCCTGCTTAAGTTTTTTATCGGATAAAATTTCAGCACTAGCCGGCCTAAACGGTCTGAACCTCAAAGCAAACTATCCCTTATATTTTGTGAAGATAACGGTGGCGTTGTGGCCACCAAAACCAAATGTATTGCTCAGGGCGTAATTCACCACCCGTTGCTGAGCCGTATGAAAGGTGAAATTCAACGGGGCGATTTCCGGGTCATCGGTGAAGTGGTTGATCGTTGGCGGAACGATATCATTTTTTACTGCCAGCAATGTCGCGATCGATTCAATGGCGCCGGCTGCGCCCAGCAAATGGCCGGTCATTGATTTTGTAGAGTTGATATTGATCGTGTTGGCAAAGTCTCCGAAAAGGCTTACAATGGCTTTAGGTTCGGCAATGTCGCCTGCCGGGGTCGATGTGCCATGGGTATTGATATGGTCGATGGCCTCTTTCGGGATGCCGGCATCGGCCAGCGCGGTACGCATGGAAAGGATGGCGCCCAGCCCTTCGGGATGCGGAGATGTCATGTGATGTGCATCAGCAGAGAGACCGCCACCAACAACTTCCGCATAGATTTTGGCACCACGGGCCTTTGCATGTTCGAGTTCTTCGAAAACCAAAGCGCCTGCTCCTTCGCCCATAACAAAACCATCGCGGTCCTTGTCAAATGGACGGGAAGCTGTGAGTGGATCATCATTCCTGGTAGAAAGCGCATGCATGGCATTAAATCCGCCAAGGCCTACGGGTGTAATGGCTGCTTCTGAACCTCCTGCAATGAAGGCATCGGCTTTTCCGAGACGGATGTAGTTGAATGCATCCACCAGGGCGTTCGCCGAGGAAGCGCATGCTGAAACCGTTGCAAAATTTGGTCCGTGAAAACCATACCTCATGGAAATATGGCCTGCGGTGATGTCTGAAATCATCTTGGGGATGAAAAACGGGTTGAATCGCGGGGTGCCATCTCCAAGGGCGAAGGCCATCACTTCGGTGGTAAAGGTCTCCAGTCCGCCGATTCCGGATGCCCAAATGACCCCGATGCGATCGAGGTCAATCTTTTCCAGGTCCATGCCGGAATCTTTAACGGCATCATCGGCACATACGATTCCAAAGTGCGAACACCGGTCGTATTTCCTGACTTCTTTTCGGTCGAAATAATTTTCAGCGTTGAAGTTTTTCACTTCACATGCGATCCCGGTTTTAAATTTGGAAGTATCGAAACGGGTGATCGGTCCGGCACCACTTACGCCGCTAATCAGGTTGTTCCAGAACTCCTGAACAGAATTCCCGATGGGTGTAATTGCTCCAAGACCAGTTACTACAACTCGCCTTAATTCCACGTTTTATAATTTTAGGTTCATTGGTTAATGGATAACCCCGCTGAGTGCGGGGTTAATTTCATTAAATTTAAACAGGGAGAGACATCCCTAAAGGAGTTACCAAATATCCGGCAACCCTATTTGGTGTTGTTCTCAATGTAGGCAATGGCTTCTCCAACCGTACTGATTTTTTCGGCCTGATCGTCTGGGATGGCAATATCGAATTCCTTTTCGAATTCCATGATCAGTTCTACTGTGTCAAGGGAGTCAGCACCAAGGTCATTTGTGAAGCTGGCTTCAATGGTAACTTCACTTTCATCAACACCAAGCTTATCTACGATGATAGCTTTTACTTTTGCTGCAATGTCAGACATGTTAATTTTTTTTTGGTTAAACGACTGCAAAGAAAAGAATATTCTTCCATCCTTCCAACATAATTTAAGAATTTTTAACAGTTATAAAAATCACAGTATTGATATTTAGATACTTAAGAATTCGGTACAAGTTTGTTAGGTAGTAAATCCACCCGGTTTTGTATTTTTGTGAGACACAAATGCTTCCGATATGCCGCGATTAGCTGTTTTTGCTTCCGGGAATGGCTCCAACGCCCAGCGGATCATCGAGTATTTTGCCGGCCACCCGGCAATAACCGTTGATTTGTTGCTGTGTAACAGGCCCGATGCTCCGGTGGTTGCCCGGGGTAAAAACCTCGGCGTTGCCACCAGGGTCTTCAACCGGGCCGCCTTGTATGAAACGGGTGAGATTATAGAGATCCTGGCAGCAAAAAGGATCGATTACCTTGTTCTGGCTGGTTTTTTATGGCTTATCCCGCAAAGCCTGATTGCAGCTTATCCCGGCAGGATCATCAACATCCACCCGGCACTGCTTCCGAAGTATGGAGGGAAAGGGATGTATGGCATGAAGGTACATGAATCCGTCGTGGCAGGATCCGACCCCAAATCCGGCATCACGATACATTATGTAGATGAAAAATACGATGAGGGAAAAATTATTTTCCAGGCTGAATGTGCCGTCTCAAGTGGTGACACACCGGCAATGCTGGCCGAAAAGATCCATGCGCTGGAATATCGATATTATCCGGAGGTGATTGAAAAAATCGTGACGCGTGACGATTGACGACGGGTCATGGCATGCCATGACCTACAGCCTGTTGCGCAATTCGGTTGTTTCCTTTTCAAAACCGGGTTTTCCGAGCAGGGCAAACATGTTTTTCTTGTACGCTTCCACACCCGGCTGATCGAATGGGTTTACGCCGAGAGCATATCCGCTCAGGGCGCATGAAAATTCAAAGAAGTAGATCAGCTGACCAAGATAATATTCACTGATGGCGGGAAGGGTGAGCCTGATGTTGGGAACACCCCCGTCAACATGGGCCAGCATCGTGCCAAGTTCTGCCTGCCGGTTTACTTCAGATAACCTCATTCCGGAAAGAAAATTCAGGCCATCAAGATTTTCGGTGTCAATGGGTACCGATAACTGTTTTGCTGGTTCCCCGATGGAAATAACTGTTTCGAACAGTGTCCGCATCCCTTCCTGGATATACTGTCCCATGGAGTGGAGATCGCTGGTGAAAGTGACCCCTGCCGGAAAAATACCTTTGTGTTCCTTTCCTTCGCTTTCACCGTAAAGTTGTTTCCACCATTCAATCATATAAAGCAGGGAGGGCTCGAAAGCAACAAGAATTTCCGTTGTTTTTCCGCTTCTGAGCAACAGATTCCGGGCTGCTGCATAAAGGGTGCATGGATTTTGAAAAAAGTCGGGAGAAGTCAATGCCACGGTGCGCATCTGTTTTGCACCATCCAGCAGTGACAAAATGTCGTAACCGGCTACTGCCACAGGCAGCAATCCGACCGGGGTAAGCACCGAATAGCGGCCGCCGACATCATCAGGAATCACGTATGTTGAATATCCTTCCGTATCGGCAAGCTTCTTCAAAGCCCCGCGGGCGACATCTGTAATGGCGAAAATCCTTTTCCGGGCCTCCTTTTTGCCGTATTTTTTCTCAATATGTTGTTTGATCAACCGGAAGGCAATGGCAGGTTCGGTGGTTGTTCCCGATTTGGAGATCACCGCAACTGCATATTCAGTTTTGTCAAGCAATGCCAGTAAATGAGCATGATAATCCTCACTCAGGTTTTCCCCTGCAAAAACGACTGTTGGATATCCTGACCCGCCTGTCATGGTTTCAAATGGATTGGCCAGCGCTTCGATCAAAGCCTTCGACCCGAGGTATGATCCGCCGATTCCGATCACCACGAACAACCGGGCCATTTGCCTGATCGTTTCTGCATTGGCCCGGATGTGGTCGAGAAGAGAGGTTTCAAGTTGAACCGGCAGGTCCACCCAGCCCAGGAAATCATTTCCCTTGCCGGTTTGCAGCGTAAGCTGGCGGTGGCAATTGTTCATCTCTTCCTGCATGGCAGGCCAGGCCTGGTCGTCAATAAACGATTGAAGCTTACTGATGTCTACTTTTAGTTGTGTCATACGTGTTTACGTTTATCCTTTTTCCAGGTCGAAAAGCCCGGGAATATATTTGAGTTTAACGCTGTTTTAATTCCGGGAACGAAGATACAAAGAAGAATATATCGCAAAAAAAAAAGTGTGCCCACTTGCCAGGAACACACTTTTTTATTCAATAAACAACGGATGAATAACCGTTTGGCATATGTTGTCTGCTAAAACAACGGCCAGAAATACTTTTTATTAACTTGCATTGCAAAATTAATGCAATCATCAACCTGATACTGTTAACGAATATTAATATACGTTAAAAATTGTTAAAAGAATAAGCGTGGTTTTTTCGGTACCTTTGTATTCATGAACCGGCGTATTATCATATTTACGATCATTGCCATGACCATTGCGCTCATTGGGCTGATGGGCATTCAGATCTATTGGATCCAGAGCGCTTCAGCCATCAAGGAGGCAAATTTCCGCCGCAGTGTAAATGAAGCCATGGTAAAAGTAGTTCAGAAGGTGGAGCGAATGGAACGAAACAAGGCCCTGCTGATCAACCAGTACGAGCGGATGCTGAACCTCAACCCGCACCTGCCTTACGACAGTGTTTTAACCATGCAGGAGATGGATTCACTGATCAATCTCCAGCTCAACATCCGTGGGGTGGACATTCATTTTGAATTTTGTATCTATAAGCCGGAGCGCCAGGAGTTCCTGATGGAGCAATCGCCCGGTTTCCGCAAGGACCTGATTGAAAAAGGGAATGCATTTATTCTGTTCCAGTCCGATATTTATACCAGCCCGGAATACCTCCTTATCTATTTCCCGCGTGAAAAGCAGTTTTTACTTACCGAACTCTGGGGGATGCTGCTCATTTCGATCATTCTGATCATTGTCATCGTTTATTCATTCACTTATACCATTGCCACTATTTTTCGCCAGAAACGGCTGTCGGAAATGAAAAACGACTTCATCAACAACATGACCCATGAGTTTAAAACGCCGATTTCAACGATTTCGCTGGCCTGCGAAGCCTTAAGCGACAAGGATCTTCGTGGATCGGGCGAAATGCTGGATAGCTATCTGTCCATGATCCAGGAGGAAAACAAACGGCTTGCCGGGCTGGCAGAAAAGATCCTGCAAACCGCTGTGATTGACAAGGGCCAGCTGAAAATGAACAAGGAAATGATCGACCTCCATGAAATCATCATTGATGTGATCAAAAACCTGAGGATCCAGGTTGAGATCAAGGATGGGGAGATCAAACGCAGGTTCAAGGCCACCAGGTCGAAAATAGAGGGGGACAAGCTGCATGTGACCAACCTGGTTTACAATCTTCTTGACAACGCCAATAAATACTCCCCAAGGAAGCCGTTGATCCGTCTCACTACGGAGAATGTGAACAACGGTATTGTATTGATCATTGAAGACAATGGGATAGGCATCAGTAAGAACGAACAGAAAAAAATCTTCGATAAGCTTTACAGGGTTCCAACCGGCAATATCCATGGTGTACGGGGGTTTGGACTGGGCCTGAGCTATGTAAAAGCCATCGTTGACGAACATCATGGAAAAATAAGTGTTGAAAGCGAAGCGAACAGGGGTAGTAAATTCAGGGTATTCCTTCCTTTTGTGGTTAAAGAATAAAATTGTATCTTGCCCGATAATTAAAATAATCCATGGATAAAAGCCAAACCCAATTGCTGCTGGCCGAGGATGACCGTAACCTGGGAAATATCCTGAAAAACTATCTGGATGTAAAAGGCTATGCAACGACATTGTGCATCAATGGCCAGGAGGCGGTCGAAACATTTTCAAGAAAAGATTTTGACATCTGCATCCTCGACATCATGATGCCGGTTAAAGATGGTTTTGCTGCTGCGACCGAGATCAGGGCCCTGAACAAAAAGGTTCCGATCCTGTTCCTTACTGCAAAAGCGCTGCAGGAAGATAAACTGAAGGGATTTGAACTGGGGGCCGATGATTACATTACCAAACCGTTCAGCATGGAAGAGCTGTTGCTCCGCATGCAGGCTATTCTGCGCCGTACCGATGAAACCCTCAAATCGGCAGGCAGCGACAGCGTTTACCATATCGGCAGTTATGCTTTTGATTATAACCGTCAGACCCTTATCAGCAAGAACACAGAACAGAAGCTTACTTCGAAGGAAGCCGGGTTGCTCAGGTTGCTTTGTACGCATGCGAACGATGTGCTCGACCGTCATACCGCGCTGAAAGAGATATGGAACGACGACAGTTATTTCAATGCCCGCAGCATGGATGTGTATATTGTAAAACTGCGGAAGTACCTGAAGGACGATCCCCGGGTAGAATTGCTCAATGTCCATGGGGTCGGGTTCAAGCTTGTGATGAACACCTAACCCGGTGAAATAATCATGAGGACAGCCACACAGTTATTCATCGTACCCACGCCCATCGGGAACCTGGAAGACATCACCCTGCGCGCTTTACGGATACTGAAAGAGGTTGATTTTATCCTTGCGGAGGATACCCGTACCTCGGGAAACCTGCTCAAGCATTATGGAATAGAAAAGAAGCTGGTGCCGCACCATCTTTTCAATGAACATAAAACCATCGAAAACATCCTCGCGCGCCTGGAAGGCGGTGCAACATGCGCACTGGTGAGTGATGCAGGCACACCGGCTATTTCCGACCCGGGATATTTGTTGGTACGGTCGTGTATCGAAGCAGGACTGCGTGTCGAGTGCCTGCCCGGCCCAACCGCTTTTGTTCCTGCGCTTGTCAACTCGGGCATTGCCTCCGACCACTTCATCTTCGAAGGTTTTCTTCCCCATAAAAAAGGGAGGCACACCCGCCTGACTGCCCTGGCCGGCGAGGAGAAAACAATGATCATTTACGAATCTCCGCACCGGCTTGTCAAGGCACTGGTCCAATTTACGGAATATTTCGGGGAAGACCGCCATGCCTGTGTTTCACGGGAACTGACCAAAATTTACGAAGAAAATATCCGTGGAACCCTGAAAGAGCTGATTGCCTATTTTGAAAAGAAAACAGTGAAAGGAGAAATTGTCATTGTAATTGCAGGTAAAGGTTGATATAATTTTGAATTTTAATTTTGCCCATGTGCGGTCGTTACTCCTTTGCCATTGAAGATGCGCTGATCCTTGAACGTTTCGGTTTAAGGGTTCGAACAGCCATCTATAAAGCCCGCTATAATTGTGCCCCTGCTCAAAACCTGGCAGTCATTGCGAACAATGCCCCCGATACGCTAAATTATTTTCGATGGGGACTCATTCCTTCCTGGGCGAAAGACCCTTCCATCGGCAATAAACTCATCAATGCCCGGGCGGAAACACTGGTTGAAAAACCTTCATTTAAACAGGCCTTCCGAAACCGGAGATGCCTGGTGCCGGCAACCGGTTTTTTCGAATGGAAACGGCCCGCCCGGACTCCGTGGCACATCGGAATGAAAAATGGTGACGCCTTTTGCTTTGCCGGGCTGTGGGATCAATGGGCAACTCCTGAAGGAAAGGTCGTCTATTCATTTACCATCATTACCACCAGGCCCAACGACCTGGTTTCGCAAATACACGACCGGATGCCGGTGATCCTGCAACGGGACGACGAGCATCGATGGATCGCCCCGCATCCTGACGCGTCACTGATTGATTTACTGCAACCCTTTCCCGCTGAAAAGATGGAAGCATGGCCGGTTTCAACACTGGTTAATTCCCCGGGGAACGATGTTCCGGAAATCGTGAAGGTATTGTAAGGATGGGTCATGCTGCAGGGACGGGGCATGCCCGGTCCCTATGGGTTTTCCTCCAGGTAGTTCAGGTCTTTATGGTAGGTTTCTTCCATGAAAAACAGCGATACCAGCGCCAGTGTTATGGTAATAAAACCAACGATGGCGGCGGCTTCAAGGAGCCCGAACGAGCTCTTTAACGCTTCAAATGAAAGGGTGATGAGTACGACCCCGCCCCTCACAAAATTAGGAACGGTAGTAGTAACGGTTGCCCTCAGGTTTGTGCCGAATTGTTCGGAGGCAATGGTAACAAAGACTGCCCAGTAGCCAATGCTGACACCCATCACAAAACAGAGCGCATAAAAAAGGTTCACAGAGATATTTTGGATATTCAGGTAGACAACGATCAGTGCGGATGACAGGCAGAGGAAGAAAAGCACAATGCGTTTCCTCGACCGGAAGACCTGGCTGAAAAAACCGCTGATGAGGTCGCCCAGCACCAATCCAGAGTAACAATACATGATTGATTTTCCCGCGGCTACACTTCCCGTTACTCCAAGTTTTACGGCAAATTCCGGGGACAGGATGATCAGTATCCCTACCACAAACCACATGGGCAGCCCGATCAGGATGCATCGCAGGTATTTCATAAAACGGTTGCGGTTTGTAAAAAGACTGAGAAAATCTCCTTTTTTAATTGATTTATTGGATTGGAGGGAAGTGAACATTCCCGATTCCAGCATTTTAGCACGAAGCGCAAGAAGGACCAAACCCAGGAGTCCGCCAAAGATGTAAGCCCATTTCCATGTGAAAAAGTCGCCGACGATGCCAGCGGTCACGGATCCCAATATTCCTGCAGAAGCAACGATGGTAGTGCCATATCCCCTTGATTCTTTTTTCATGATCTCGCTCACCAGGGTGATGGCAGCGCCCAGCTCACCTGCAAGACCGACCCCGGCAAAAAACCTTGCCGCGGCATATGCCGGTACGGTGGTAACGAAAGCATTAGCAAGGTTGGCAACCGAATAGAGTGCAATAGATCCGAACAGGACAGACAGCCTGCCCTTTTTATCGCCGAGGATCCCCCAGATTATTCCTCCGATCAGCATCCCGATCATCTGCATGTTGAGCAGGAAAACTCCTTTCGAGATCAGTTCATCACCGGTGATGCCAAGGGCCGTTAAACTTGGAATACGAACAATGCCATACAACACCAGGTCGTACATGTCGACAAAGTAACCGAGTGAAGCAACCAGTACCGTAAAGTTAAATGCCGGCCTGATCTGGTCCAGCGACCATCTGCTGGAATTGTTCATTTGATTAGGTTTGGTGAGACAGAATCTGAGACGGGGCACGCCCCATCTCAACAACAGTAGATTTATTGCCTGATCATTTTAATGGTTCCGTTCCATGTCGAGCCCGTCACTCTTACCAGGTAAAGACCTTTGGGCAATAAGGGAAGAGAGAATGTATTCCTTTGGTCTGATGAAATCCTTTTCTTCAAGATACAATCACCATACATCCCGAAAACTTCGGCCTCAACGGAACCATCAAAACCGGGACCGGTCCATTCGAGGGTGAAATTCCCGTCATTCGGATTGGGAAATAGTTTAAATGAATTGCCGGGAGGCATTGATGCTCCGGGATCATCTGTTGACAGATCGCTTGCCAGGAATGACCTTGCCTGGCCACAATATTGGTTTGTGGCAGTAATGTAGCCATGCAGCCTTCCGCCTGTGTTTACACTCGCCCCTTCATGAAACCTGATATTCTGCCCGGCAATAAATGAAACACTTCCCCCTGGCTGAACGGTAAATAGTGTTCCGTTACCGGCCACATGAATTGTTTGAATGGCATTATAACACAAGTCCTGCCCGTTTCCAACTGACATATTCTGTATGTTCAGAACAGGATCCTCCGCCAGGACGATATCGTCAATATACAGATTGTTCCCCCAACCATTAACTGCCTGGAATTTAAGTTTCACAGAGGTGTTCATATATGCTTTTAGGTCAAGGGAATCTAATCGCCAGTCGGTGTAAACAGACGGAATGAACGCATCGGTTTGATCCGGGCCGGTTGCCAGCTGTGTTCCTGACTTGTCATAAACCGGGGTTGTTTCCCATGAATCGCCGCAGTTGGTTGAGATGAAGATCTTCAATCCATCGCTGTACCCCGAACCCCATCTCCGGTAGGCGACCCTGAACTTCAGCCAGGGATGCAGGGCTCCATTCAGGTTAACGGGTGTCAGGATCATTTCATCGATCTGGCCTGCATCTTCATAATTATAACAATTAACGAATGCTGATTTCGTTCCGGAGGAACTGCCTCCGGTCGTTGCAACTTCCCAGGTAATTCCTGAATCGGGATTGTAAATCGTCCATCCTGCAGGAAACGAACCCGGCTCAAAAGTGGCTGTGAGCGGGGCATTGGGTCCGCCGGCCCTGATCAGCGTATCGGCAGCGTTTGTGCCATAAGCATTTGTAACGGTGAGGGACACGGTGTATATTTCATTTTCTGCAAACTGAACCTGGGGGTTGCGGGAGGAAGGGGTGGTTGAATTGACAAAGGTGACATTATTAGGGGTAACAGACCATTGCCAGGAGGTTGGAACATTCAACGAAAGGTCGGTGAAAATTACTGTTTGTGACGGACAGGGCAGAGACGGACTGAACGAAAAGTTGGCAACAGGCGGCGATTCCGGGGGCGAATAAAGATCCGATTTCCAGAGTCCGCGGCCGAATGTCGCAGCCATGATCCTGTTGTTTGCCGGATTCGAATTATAGTAAATTTCCAGTTCCCTGACGTCTACCACCGGGAATCCGTTACAGAAATTTACCCAGCCGGGTAAAGATGAGTTCCGGTAAAGTACCCCGGTTTGTGTCCCGATGTATAAGCCTTCGGAACTGTTTTTATCATAAACAATGGTATTGACCGGGATATCGGGAAGGGTTCCGGGAACCAGGTTCCAGGTATCTCCTTTATCGGTGGATTTATAAACTTTATTTTCGGCTGTGGCATAAACCGTATTGGGTTCGGTGGGATGTGCCTCCAGGTCTGTCGGGGTAAATCCACCCGGAAGGGTGCAGGACACCCATGCCGGAGCGGAGGCGTTTGCGTTTTCGGTTCTCTTCAGACTTCCCCAGCGGACTACATAAAGCAAGCCTGGATTTGCGGGTGATTGTTCAAGGACAGAGCATTCGGCCGTTTCCCCGGTGGAGATTTTTATCCATGCCGGTGAACCTGAAGTAACATCATTGCATCGCCAGGCATTTTTATATCCAACAAACATTTGATGGGGATCCGATTCGCTTAAAATAAAAGGGGTAACCCACCCTCCTGATTCATCTATTCCGAAAACACCTTCTCCGGCAATCTGTACTTCTCCGGAATTGTTGAATTTCCTGTAGATCGAGCCAAAATAGACGGTATGATAGGTATAGGCTGCATTCTGGTAATCCACCGCACATTCCATGCCATCTCCTCCGCCCGTGGCCACCCATCCTGAAGCGGTATTCGTGTAAGTGCCGTTGTCCTGGAACCCGTTGATCGTTTTCGCCGGGTCGGTCTGGCTCTGGCCGATCTTATAGATCTGGCCGATGGTCATTCCTATTGTACAGTCGGTCCAGTTTGTCCCACCGTTTGGGGAATAGTAAATCCCGCCATCGTTGGCGGCATAGAGTCTCCCGTTTACCGGGGAAAAACCAAGGAAGTGGCAGTCGGCATGCACCGCAGGCACACCGCATCCGCCATACCAATGAGCGTTGATCGTCCAGGATGTTCCGCCATCTGTTGACTTCCAAACATCCACGCCACCCACATAGATTGTTTGAGCATTGTTCGGATCGGCCGCGATCACCAGGTCGTACCAGCCCTGTCCGCCCGTGTCGCTGCCAGTGCATGACCAGTCAAGAATATTGGGGGAGGTGGATCGCTCAAAGAAGTTCAGACCACCATCGGTTGAACGATAAACAGCTTTGAAGCCGCTGCTATTGTCTGATTGAAGGAAATAGACATAATCGGGGTTGGCGGAAGTCACAGCAATGGCTCCGCGCTGACCGGATGTCAGGCCGGAAGTTATCTGAGCAAAGGTGAGACCATTGTTGGAGGACCGGTAAAAATCGGAAGAAGATTCCGCGTACACCACGTTCGGATCATTTGGTTTGAAGCAGATGTCCTGAAAATATCCTGCAGCGGTTTGGGTCCAGTTTCCTCCACCGTTTGCCGACCGGTAGATGCCGTTTGTAGTTGCAGCTAAAACAATCTGGGAATTCCCCGGGTGCTGGATCATTTTACAAACAGTAGCATTGCCCATGCCGGTGTTGGAGAGGTTCCAGGTCATCCCGCCGTCGGTACTTCTAAAGACACCCATCCCCGGCGCATCGCCATGATCACGGTCGCCGGTACCCATCAGGATTGTTCCTGGGTTCGAAAAATCTACGATGATGGCGGAAACACCAATGGTTGGCATGTTGTCCGTCGTAGTGCTCCAGGTCGCGCCATTGTCATTCGTCAGCCAGAAGCCCCCGGAAGGAGAGCCGGCAAAAAGGATGTTTTGGTTGGTTGGATGAAAAGCGATTACATTTAGTCTGCCGAGTCCCATGTACCCGGCAGGGCCTGGCGACGGGATGGAGGAGGGCCCGAGGGAAACCCAGCTGCCGGTTGCGGAACGGGCAGGCGGATTGAACCTATTCCATTCTTTATATATCGCATCGGGGGATGGTTTCTTTCCATCAGGTGTTATCCGGCCACTCATGATATACTGCCATCTTTTAAAGACTTTCCACCCGCACCCTTTGGTTATGCGCCTGTTCTTCCAGTATTTTTCAAATGCGCTGACCGTTGCAAAGTAATTGGCCTCCGGATCCTGCATCATCCTTATCCAGTAAGGATAATTGGCAGTATCCGCTGAAAAATTCCGGGCGCTTGCCTGTGCCTCCAGGGAGGTGAACCTGAAAAGGCAGATCAAAAAAATGGCAAGGCCTTTATAGAAGAAAATATGATTTTTCATTTGTGCAGGATAAGGTGATTCCCCGATAGTCAATAAATTCAAAATTAGTGAATTTTATACCACTATACCTCGCTGAAAGCCGAAATATATTTATCGATATAATCCTGTTTCACCCGTGTTTTATACTGCATCACAAATCGTGGATGTTCCAGGGCAACTATTTTCCCGAAGAACTTTTTCTCGTTATTCAACCTTTGCAGAAAGGATTCGTTTTTACCAGTCCCAAAACAGAAACACACGTCTGTTTTAACACCCATCGCGATCTGTTTTTGTATGTTTTCAACGATGAAATTGATCAGCGTTGTTTTATCCAGAGACAATCCTTCATCTGGATTTTTCTCATGCCGTGGATTTAAGAGGTCGTAATAATTGTAATTGATCGCTCTCCCCGTGGGGCCAAGAGCGGTGAATCCGAGCGGGCAAACAGAATTGATATAGAATTTACGGTAAAACGCTGTCGCGCCCCCGAAGGCGTCAATTACTTTATAAACAAAAACGGAGGAGGGCTCATGTTTTAAATCCCCATGGAATTCCAGGACACATTTTTCAATCAATCGTTTCGGATCGGTAAAGGGAATTCCGGTAACACCAGCGCCGAAACGTCCGGGATTGATTCCCAGAATCAGGTGCCGGGGGGAAAGGTCATCATAATATTTTCTGTAAAACCCTGAAGAAATGGGAAGGATTTCCTTATTTTCCTTAAACGGGTTCATGACACGAATGCCGTGTGGCAAGACACCCTTATAATCAAGTTGAGTGTTGAATGCAATGATCTTATCTGCAAAAGTTTTCATTCATTCAGTGTTGTGAGATAAAGTTCCTCCACCTTCTTGCGCGCCCAGGGAGTTTTACGTAAAAAGGTCAAACTTGATTTAATACTGGGGTTTTCATGAAAACAATTTATTTTGATATGTTTGTGGAGGTCTTCCCATCTGTACAGGGTCAGCAGATGCACGAGGATCATCTCCAGCGTCTTCCCGTGAAGGGGATTGTTGGTTTGAGTTGTCATATTCCATCTTGAATTACCCTGCCTCAGCCATCAGGCTGAAAAATCGCAATTCGTAAATCAGATCAGCAGGTTGCATCCCCGGGCATCCGATGCGTCAAAGCGTCCGAGGACTTCAAACTGTCCGTCATCATGCATGCGGCCCAGGTCCTGGGTGGCGATGAAACTGCAGGAATCCTGGTTGGCCAGGTCGATGATGTTGATGCCACCTGTTTCTCCCGGGTTTACATAACCCAGGGGATCATTGGTGTCGCGGATCATGACTTTCATCCAGGGAGGTGTGTTGAACCGCCCGTCGCCCTGCGACCATGCCTGTGACAGTAATTCGGTCATTCCATATTCTGAATGGATCTGTTCAACCCCAAAGGCGGGGCAAAGCAGTGAGTGCAGCTCCTCACGGGTGATTTCGGTGCGATGTCCTTTCATGCCACCGGTTTCGATCACGATGAGCGGCGTATAATCTCCCGGATAGTTGTTTGCAAAATCAACGAGCGCGTAGGTAAGTCCGATCAGGACCACCTTTTTATTGCGTGCCCGGCGTTGCCGCAACCGGGCGCTTAATCCTGAATGGCTGGCAAGAAAAAAGCCATTTTCCGGGCTGCTGCTTAAATCCATTAATTTTTGGATCATGTAAACGAGCGATGAATCAGGAGCTTGTTCGGGTGTGGGTGTGAGCGCCAGGAACTGTACATCACCCGGATCGCCGTAACACCGCTTAAATCCCTGGACGAAGGACCGGCGATACACGCCAAGGTCGGTAACCAGATGGCGGCTGCGTACCATGCCTGTGGTACCGCTGCTGCGGAAAATGGCCTGGGGAGGAACAGTGCCGCAAACCACATCATGGGTTTTGAAGAATTCAATCGGGAGGAAAGGAATATCCTCGATCCCCGTAATTTTTTCAGCAAGAATTTTACGCGCATCCACATATGCCCGATATACTTCGTTCCGTGCATATTGATATCTGAACAGCTCCAGAGCGAAAACCGTGAATTCATTTGCCGAAGATATTTCAAAAACTTTTTCTCTGGATTCCATTACAGCACATTTAATTATTAAACCGGGAGCGCTTCTTACAATTCATCCGTTCACCTGTTCGGTCGTCCGCCTGTCCGCTTGTCTGTTTTTTTTGTACTTTTACAGGCAACAAAGGTACTGAATTAACGTTGACCTTTTCATGATGTTTTTCCGCAACCCACATGGTTTTCGCAATTGCTGTTTCATCGCGCTGATAACGTGCCTGATTTCGTTTTCCTCCTGCATGAAAAAAGAGGTATATCCGGATATCCCGGAAATTGCATTCCAGGGGTTTACTACACAGTTTGATACCGGGATGTATGCCAGGCGGGGGTTCCTTACCATTTCTTTCAAAGATGGCAACGGGGATATCGGGCTTCGGCCTGATCAAACAGGGCCGCCGTTCGATACCGGAAGCATCTACTATTACAATTATATCATTGACTATTACGAAAAGCAACACGGCACCTTTGTAAAGATTTTGCTTGACCCGCCCTACAACGCGCGAATCCCTTACCTCACACCCAACGATCCAAACAAAGCGATCAAGGGAATCATCGTTGATACGCTGATGTTAAACCCTGCACCGTTGTTCGACACCGTGAAATTCAAGTTCTTTATTTACGACCGTGCCTTGCACAAAAGCAACGTGGATTCAACGCCACCAATCATACTGAGGAGGAGATAGGGGACAGATGGAGCGAATCTACGCAGACCGGAAATACATCATTATCGGGTTTTTCCTGCTTATTGGCCTTTTTTACCTGGCCCGGCTTTTCTATGTGCAGATCCTGGTCGACAAGTACATTCTTTCGGCCAACAACAATGTTCTCCGTTATGTAACCCAGTATCCTGCGCGCGGGCTGGTGTTTGACCGCAACGGGAAACTGCTGGTATACAATGAAGCGGCCTACGACCTGATGGTCATTCCACGGCAGGTAAAAAACCCGGATACCATGGCGCTTTGCCACCTGATCGGCATCGACAAGCAGGAGTTTATCAACCGGTTGCTGAAAGCCAGGAATTATTCACCATACCGACCTTCCATCTTTGAAGCCCAGATTACCCGCGACAGTTATGGATTTCTCGAGGAGAAACTTTTTCTCTTTCCAGGATTTTACGTTCAACCGCGCACCCTTCGAAAATACACTTATCCGGTTGCAGCGCATACGTTTGGGTACATCGGGGAGGCCGGCCCTGATGTGATTGAAAAGAACACGTACTACCGCCCTGGCGACTATATCGGCATCAACGGCATTGAGAAATCGTACGAAGAGATCCTCCGCGGGAAGAAAGGTATGAAAATCCGTGTTTTTGATGTGCTGAACCGTGACAAGGGAAGTTTCCGTGAAGGGAGATACGATACCACTTCGGTGGCGGGCACCGACCTCTACTCCTCGCTGGATGCGGAGTTGCAGGAATATGGGGAACTGCTTATGACCAACAAGAAAGGAAGCATCGTGGCCATTGAACCTCAAACCGGTGAAATCCTTTGCATGATTTCGAGTCCCTCCTACGATCCCAATTTGCTGGCAGGGAACATCAGAAAAAAAAATTACACTAAACTACTGCAGGATACGGTGTATGTTCCACTCTTCAACCGTGCACTGATGGCCATGTACCCTCCGGGATCGACCTTCAAACTGGTTGACGCGCTGGTAGGACAACAGGAGGGAGTTCTTTTTCCCGACACCCGCTATGGATGCCAGGGAGGATTTCCATTGGGCAATGGCAAAAAGGTTGGATGTCATCCCCATCCTTCTCCCCTCGACCTGATTGGAGCCATCCAGATTTCATGCAATGCCTATTTTTGCCGTGTTTTCAAATCGATCATCGATAAAAAATCGTACCTCAATACCCGGCAGGCCTTTGAAAGCTGGCGCAAGGAGGTGATGAGTTTCGGATTCGGGAAGAAGCTTGGAATCGACATCCCGGGCGAACTCAACGGGAACATTCCCACACCAGCTTATTATGACAAGTATCATGGCGTAAACCGCTGGCACTCGATGACCATTATTTCATTGGCTATCGGGCAGGGGGAGATCGGGATCACGCCGGTACAGCTGGCCAATTTGGCAGCCCTCATTTCAAACAGGGGATGGTTTTATACGCCTCATGTGATCCGGGCAATCGGAAGGAAAGACAGTCTGAACGAGGCGTTCAATACAAAACACCGGGTGATTGTCGATCAACGGTACTTCGATGTGGTTATTGATGGCATGGCGAACGTGGTAACAGGAGGTACGGGAAAAATTGCAGCGATCGACAGCATTACCATGTGCGGCAAAACGGGTACTGCCCAAAACCCGCACGGGAAGAACCATTCGATTTTCATCGCTTTTGCTCCTGTGCAAAATACCAGGATCGCCATCTCGGTGGTTTGTGAAAATGCCGGCTTTGGGGCAACATGGGCAGCACCGATCGCCAGTTTAATGATTGAAAAATATCTGAACCGCACCATCAAGCGCAAGGATCTTGAAGAGCGCATGATCAACGGAAACCTGATAAACGGAAAAACACCAGACATTGAGAGAGGACAAGGGAATATTCTACCGGATTGATTGGGTAGTGGTAGGGCTTTACCTGGCGCTGGTCTTCATTGGCTGGCTGAACATTTATGCAGCCGTGTACAATGAAAACCACAACCACATTTTTGATCTGTCGCAAAAATACGGCAAGCAGATGATCTTCATCATCGCTGCCATGTTGCTGGCACTCGGGATCCTGATCATCGACCCCAAGTTTTTTTCACAGTTTGCATGGTTCATATACGGGTTCTTCCTGCTCATGCTGGTGGTGGTGATTTTTTCGGGGCGCGAAGTGGCCGGGTCAAAAGGCTGGTTTGCCATAGGCGGATTTGGTATCCAGCCTGCCGAATTTGCCAAGATGGCCACTGTGCTGGCCCTTGCAAAATACCTGGGGACACTGGATGTAAGCCTTGCAAAATTCCGAACGCTGGTGATTGCCTCTGCCATCATTCTCATTCCTGCCATTGTTGTTTTACTGCAGCACGACACAGGTTCTGCCATTGTCTTCCTTGCATTGGTGATCGTTCTTTACCGCGCCGGCCTTACCGGGTTTATCCCGCTTGCTTTTATTGTCCTGCCTGTATTGGGGGTGCTGGCCCTGGTGTTGCCTAAATTTATCCTGGTTGCTGTTTTACTGATGGTTGCGGGGATTTTTTATTTTTTCAGCGACCGGAAACTGCGAACCATCGTGCTGATCAGTACGATTTTCATAGGTTCGGCGGGGTTTGTTTTTTCCGTTGATTACAGCGTAAATCACATCCTGGAACCGCATCAGACCAACAGGATTCATGTTTTGCTCGGGCAGGATATCGATCTGAAGAAAGAAGGATACAATGTAAACCAGTCGCTCATTGCCATAGGATCAGGAAAAATGTTCGGGAAAGGCTTTTTACAAGGTACGCAAACGAAATACAATTTTGTACCGGAACAAAGTACCGATTTTATCTTTTGCACGGTTGGCGAAGAATGGGGTTTCATGGGATCAGCGGTGCTGCTGATCCTTTACCTCAGCCTTTTTATACGAATCATTCTCATGGCGGAACGACAACGATCGCGGTTCAGCCGCTTTTACGGGTATGGGGTGGCATCGATCCTTTTCTTTCATTTTGCCATCAACATCGGCATGACCCTCGGCATGGTTCCAGTCATCGGCATTCCGCTGCCCTATGTTAGTTACGGCGGATCATCGCTGTGGGCCTTTACCATTTTATTGTTCATCTTTATCCGACAGGATTCGTACCGTTACGATCTTGTGTGATCCATTTCAGTGAAGAAAAAAGCAACATATCCGATCCGTACCATCCATGTCAAGAACATGACCTGTAGCTGCTGCATTCATTTGTTGCGCAAGGAATTATCCATAGATGGCATTGAAATACATGATATTAAACTTGGAATGATCGACCTGTCCCATGATCCGAAAAAGATAACATGGAAACAAATCGAAGCGATACTGGACGGTTACGGGTTCGAGATCATCAGGGATAAGGAAAAACTGCTGGTGGAGCAGATCAGGCAGGCTGTCATCGATCTCGTGCACAACTCCACTTACAATGCCATGGTGCGCAACTCTGACTATCTCGTGGAACGGTTCGGAATGTCGTACCCCTATATTTCAACCCTGTTTTCGAAACATGAAAACATCACACTGGAGAAATTCACCATCCTTCATAAAATCGAAAAGGTCAAAGAACTCATCGAATACGGCGAACTCACCCTCAGTGAAATCGCTTACATCATGGGTTACAGCAGCGTACAGTACCTCTCAACACAATTTAAATCAGTGACCGGCGTTTCGGTGACCGAGTACAAGATAACCCCGGCCAATAGCCGTTCCGGTCTCGACAGGTTAGGTTCCGGGGAATAAATATTACATATGTCAACTACAAAATTTCATACATACTAACAATAATATTATAACAAACTGGCCGGAAGAAGAATGTAATATTGCATCATGAAAGAAAAGATGCGGTATGCCGCCTCTCCACCAGCAAACCAAGAACCTATGAAACTAAGAAAAAATGTTGCTGTCAGTGAAGCCGGGTTACTCTTCAACCCTGTAACCGGAGAATCCTTCTCGGTGAACCCCATCGGGGTTGAAATACTCAAACTCATCAGGGAAGACAGATCGGTGGATCAAATAAGTGAAACCATTCTTGAAAAATACAATATCGACAAAACGACATTTGAAAAGGACTACCATGATTTTGTCGGAATACTCTATAATCACAATCTGATCGAGACCAATGAAGAAACGAACGATTAATATCGCGGTTACAGCACTGAATGCAATTGACAGTCCCGGGCCGGGTGTATCGGTTATCAGGGCCTTGAGGGAGGCTGCTTCATTTGATGTAAGGATCATCGGGTTGGCTTACGAATCGCTGGAACCCGGTATATACATGCATGATCTTGTAGACCGTACCTATTCCATTCCATATCCTTCCTCGGGCATCGACGCCCTGATGTCACGACTGGAATACATTCACGAGAAGGAGAACATTGATGTGATCATCCCGAACTTTGACGCGGAACTGTTTCCATTTATAAAACTTGAATCAAGGCTCAGGAACCTGGGCATCCACATGTTCCTGCCCACGTTGCGCCAGTTTGAAGAACGTGAAAAAGTGAACCTGAATGATTTTGGGAAAAAGTATGGCATCAGTGTTCCAAAAAGCAAAGTGATCTATGATCTGAATACCGTATACAGTTTGCTGTCTGAATTCTCATTCCCGCTGCTCGTCAAAGGCAAATTTTATGATGCCTCCATTGCCTACAACATCGAACAGATAAAAAATTACTTCAACAAGATCAGCGCCAAATGGGGCCTTCCGATCATCATTCAGGAATTCATCCATGGTACCGAATTCAACGTGACCGGGTTGGGCGACGGTAAAGGCAACACCATTGCAGCCGTGCCCATGCGCAAACAATACATTACCGACAAAGGAAAAGCCTGGGGAGGTATAACCATCGCCGATCAGCGGATGCTGGAAATGACCCGGACATTTTTACGGAATACCAAATGGCGGGGCGGTTTTGAACTGGAACTGATGAAAAACAAGGATGGGGTCATTTACCTTCTCGAGATAAACCCCCGCCTTCCGGCCTGGATATACCTTGCCGTTGGTGTGGGACAAAACATTCCGGAAGCACTTGTGAACCTTGCCCTTGGAGAAAAGGTAGCACCATTTGCCACCTATGAAGTCGGCAAAATGTTCATCCGGTACTCCTGGGACATGATCGTGGACCGCGAGGAATTTGAACAGATAAGCATGTTTGGGGAACTTTAACAGGGAATGCAGAAAATGGAAAATATAATTACCCTGTTACCCTGTCACCCTGTTACCCTGTCACCCTGTTGCCCTGTCACCCTGTTACCCTGTCACCCTGTCACCCTGTTACCCTGTCACCCTGTCACCCTGTTACTTTTTTAAATCGATTCAAATCAAACCAACCTATGATTAAAATGAGATATGAGCGCCCGGTGATCAAGAAACTGGAGAACGGGATGCCGAATAAATTCGGAACCAGGATGGATTATGAACCCATGACACATATTGATGGCCATTCAGTTGCAAAACTGATCAGGGAATATGGTTCGCCACTGTTTGTTATATCTGAAAAGAATATCCGCAGCATGGTTAAAAAAGCCAGAAGGGCTTTTGAAACACGATACCCGAAAGTTCAGTTTGCCTGGTCGTATAAAACCAATTACGTCAATGCCATTTGCAATATTTTTCACCAGGAAGGATCCTGGGCCGAGGTCGTATCTGGGTTTGAATACGATAAAGCCGTCAGCCTGGGTGTTGACGGCCGAAAAATCATCTTTAATGGTCCCAATAAAAGTGAAAGTGACCTCACCAAAGCGATCAACAATGATTCCCTCATCCACATCGATCACCTCGATGAGTTGTATACCATCACCGAACTGGCGGATACATTGAAAAAGCGGCCACGGGTAGCTGTCAGGGTGAACATGGATACGGGTGTTTATCCCATGTGGGACCGTTTTGGGTTCAATTACGAAAACGGACAGGCCTGGGATGCCCTGAACAAAATCATGCACTCCGGAAAAATGGAATTGGTGGGGCTTCATTGTCATATAGGCACCTTCATGCTCTCTCCCCAGGCTTACGGAGTTGCTGCCACCAAGCTGGCTGAACTGGCCCTGTCGGTCGAGCAAAAATTCAAACACGAAATTAAGTACATTGACCTGGGTGGCGGTTTTGCATCTAAAAACACCCTGAAAGGATCATATCTGCCGGGAACCGACACCAATCCTTCCTTTAATGATTTTGCCGAAGCAATTTCAACGGCATTGCTCAACAGCAATTTCCAGAAGGACAGGCTGCCGTTGCTCATTCTTGAAACAGGGCGTGCCTTGATTGACGAAGCCGCCTACCTGCTCGGCACCGTGATATCCAACAAACGGTCAAGCACCGGGCGACGGAATACCATCCTCGACATCGGGGTCAACATTCTCTTTACCTCCTTCTGGTACGATCATAAAATCACCCCGGCGCAACCATTTACCCAGTATACCGAAGACACCTGCGTATATGGACCACTCTGCATGAATATCGATGTGATCAGGGAAAGCACTTCATTGCCATTGCTCAACAAAGGCGACCATGTTGTGATTCACAGCGTCGGCGCTTACAACATGACCCAATGGATGCAATTCATCACCCTTCGCCCAAATATTGTTTTGATTGACATGGATGAAAAACTGCATCTGATCCGTGAAAAGGAATCAATAGCAGACATCAACGGCAAGGAAAGAATTCCGGAACACCTCAGGAAGATCAACGGATAATGGAGAACTCCCGGTTGACAAATATCTTTCCCTCCTTTTTTTCAGGGATCATCAACAGCTATACGCAGGTGTTTTTTTCAAACAACCGCATATTTGCTGCGATCCTGATCATTGTGTCCTTTTTCGATTTCTGGGCCGGCACCAGCGGGCTTTTTGCCGTGGTGATCTCTAATGCCATGGCATACCTGATCGGGTTAAATCAGACAAATATTAAAAAAGGATACTATGGATTTAACAGTTTGCTGGTCGGACTGGGCTTTGGCATTTATTACCAACCGGGAGTACCTTTTTTTGTCATCCTTGCATTCGCCGCGATGCTCACGGTACTGCTCACCCTTTGGTTTGAAGGGGTCATAGGGAAATACGGACTTCCCTACATGAGCCTTTCCTTTTTATTTGGCACATGGCTTGTCAGTCTGGCCACACGCCAGTTTACCTCATTGCATGTGAGTGAGCACGGAATTTATATGACCAATGAAATGTTCTCCCTGGGCGGCCATCCGATGGTGACATCCTACAACTGGCTCACCAATCTCGGACTCCCGGAGCCGGTGAGGCTTTATTTCACCTCCCTGGGGGCGATTTTCTTCCAATACCACCTTTTTGCAGGGATCCTCATCGCAATCGGGATCCTCATTTACTCGCGCATTGCCTTCATTTTATCGGTCGTTGGCTTTTATTCTGCATACCTTTACTATCAGATCGTCGGGGCCAACATTCATGAACTGAGCTATGGGTACATCGGGTTTAATTTCATCCTGACTTCCATCGCCATCGGAGGATTTTTTATTATCCCTTCGCGTTGGTCATTCCTCTGGGTCATCCTGTTAACACCCGTTATATCCATCATTCTTACCAGTACCCAGACCATCTTATCGCAATTTCAGTTATCGGTCTATTCCCTGCCGTTTAACATGGTTGTTTTGCTCTTCCTCTATTCGCTGAAATTCCGGGAGCGGTATTTTACAAAACCTGAGTTGGTTGTTTACCAGCAATATGAACCAGAAAAGAATCTTTATTCCCATCTCAATTATAAAGCCAGGTTCGGAAAATCGATCTTTTTCCCGTTGATCCTCCCTTTTTGGGGAACATGGAAGGTAACTCAGGGCCACGATGGTGCATATACCCATCAGGGAGACTGGCGTCATGCCTGGGATTTTGAACTCATCGATGAAGAAGGGTCCACCCATTCCGACAAGGGCGACTTCCCTGAGGATTATTATGCATTCAATAAGCCTGTGATCGCCCCGGCAGATGGACGTGTTGAGGAAATCGTGGATGGAGTGGATGAAAATACCATCGGGAAAGTTGACCTGGAACACAATTGGGGAAACACGGTCATTCTGCGCCACGCCGATCAGCTTTATACAAAAATCTCTCATCTGAAAAAAGGAAGCATCCAGGTGGCTGCGGGCGACCTGGTGAAAAAAGGGCAGATTGTCGCCAACTGCGGAAATTCAGGAAGATCGCCGTTCCCTCATCTCCATTTCCAGGTCCAGGGAACTCCTTACATCGGTTCAAAAACCCTCGATTATCCGGTCAGCCACTTCATCTGCCATGAAAAGGGGTTGTTCACCCTTAAATCATACGAAGCACCGCTCACGGGGGCCCTGGTTTCAAATATTTCAAGGAACCATGCCCTGGAAAAGGCGTTTCACCTGATCCCGGGACAAAAATTCAGTTACCTGGTGAAACCACCGGCAGGACCGGAATACCAGGTTGACTGGGAAGTTCAAATAGATGCCCGGAACAGCACTTTTGTCTATTGTGAAAAAACCAGGTCACGTGCCTATTTTTACAACGACGGGGAGATACATTACTTTACCCACTTCGAAGGCGATAAATCTTCGGTTCTTTTTCATTATTACCTGGCCGCCTACAAGGTCATGATGGGATACTACCGGAACCTGCTTGTAACGGACATATACCCGGTAAATACATTTAACAATCGTTTCTGGGGTATACTGCAGGACTGCATCGCTCCGTTTTATATATTTGCACAGGCCGCCTATACATTGTCGTACCTTGCCATGGATGATGAGTTGATGCAATCGAACATACGGTTGCATTCGACCACCACTGCACGGATCGGGAAACACGAAATCAAAAAGATGGAATTTGACCTTTTTATAGGTCGTCATGGTCTGGAACGCTTTATCATTCATGAACAAGATCTATCAACAGAAGTAACCCTGGTGCACGAACGATGAAGTATTCCCTGATTCCTGTGTTCTTTTTGTTAATGTATTTTCATTCTGAAAGCCTGAAAGCTTCAACGAATCTGGATTACAAAACGGCTGATGAGTTAACCTACCGTTTGTTTAAGGAGAAGGATTGGGACAGTGTGATCGATATCGGGAAACAAGCCTTGCGGGCCAACATCGATTTCTATTATTTAAGGGTCAGGATGGGATTATCCTATTACGAACGGAAGAATTATATTCCCGCAGCATCGCACCTGTGCAAAGCCCGGCAATTTGATCCCAGTGATCCGGTCATCGCCAACTATCTTTATTATGCCTACCTTTTTACAAACCGGCTGGAAGAGGCCAGGATGCTGCAGGCCTCCCTGCCGGCAAATTCAAGGAATGTCGCCGATCCTGAAAAAGGGGTTGTCGATAGGATCACTTTCGAAAGCGGTTACACGTTTAGCAGCAACAATGCAATGAAAGATAAACCATCGCTGATGGGAAATGACAGCATTTACGGGGAAACCGATGTGTATGGCGATTACCTGTATGAGCACCTGGGATTGAAAATCAACCTCTCCAAACGTGTCGGATTATCCTTTGGTTACAGCTACCTCAACTTCTCCAAAACAAAATACATTCAATATGCCCGCATCGAAGATCAATTGCAAAGCATTGCCGATTCAAGCTGGGGGAAGTATTACCGCTATGCCTACCCGTGTGTGACCTACGACACCAGTTTTCGATACCACATCAGCCAGCATGAAATCCATGCAAACCTATCCTGGTACCTGAACGGCGGTTTCAGGGTTATTCCTGCATTTCACATGATCCATGTCAGCTATCCGGTTGTCAGCGCATCCGCAAAGGTACAAACAGTGAATGATACCGGATCCTATCTGAGCATCGGGCACCAATATGTCACTTTCCCCTTCGATCGAACCATGTATACCTACAGTCATTCCGATACTTCCTTTTCAAACTACCTGGTGAGCCTGAACATGTCGAAAGAGATTGGCCGGTTCAACGTTGGGATTTCAGGCAGCTGGTCGAATTTGAACAATATGGAACAAAAGCAGGTTGGCGCAGCACTTACCTGGCTGCCATTCGGGAACCTTAATTTATACGGCACCACATCCGTAATGGGGTTTTTCGAGGGGAAAACCAAACGACTGTTGCTTAGTCAGGTATTGGGGGTGAAAATCACCCCCTGGTGCTGGGCAGAGGGAAGCTTTTATTACGGTGATTACACCGATGCCAATATCATGAATGGTACGGTAGTCTATAACAACAGCGATGTGATCGATTACAGGGGCAGCGCCAATCTTTATTTCCTGGCCGGAAAACACTTTCAGTTCTCCCTCATTTACCAGTATGCCCGCAAAGAAAGCAAGCAATATTATTTTACTACGGATCCTTCAACCAACGAGGTAAGTTCTACCCCGGGCATTCTTTATATTCCTTATCATATTCAAACCATCATAGGAGGCGTTACGTGGAAACTATAAAAGACCCAAAATCAAAGACCCAAAATCAAAGATCAAAAATCCAAAATATTTGTTACCTCGCAGCCTCGCTGCTTTTATTTTTATGTTATACGGTTAGTGCCCAGGATTACCCGGCTTTGCAGGATGCCTTTGCGAAAAGTCATGCTTACGAAGCGAAGGGCAATTTTACCGATGCCATCGCATCACTCAAAAAAGTTTACATGGAAGATTCCTATGAAATTAACCTCCGGTTGGGTTGGGTTACGTACCAGGCCGGACTGTTTATAGAATCATCGGCCTATTACCAGAAAGCGATCAACCTGAAGCCGTATGCGATTGAAGCCAAATTCGGATTTGTTTTCCCGGCATCGGCGCTGGGCAACTGGGACCAGGTTATAGCCCGGTACAATGAGATCCTCAGTATTGATCCCCAAAACACCTTAGCCAACTATCGCATCGGATCAATATATTACGGCAGACGGGATTATGCCAAAGCTGAAAAATACCTGGAAAAAGTGGTAAATCTGTATCCCTTTGACTACGACAGCATGGTGCTGTTTGCATGGACAAACCTCAAACTCGGCAAGTTGCGTGAAGCACAGGTAATGTTCAACAAGGTATTGCTGAACAAGCCAAAGGATGTTTCGGCAATAGAAGGATTGTCGCTGATCAAATGATATCCGTATACCTGATTCTGTGACTTTTCTTGCTCCTTTCTTATAGTGGTAATAAAAGAAAGGAGAGATGGAAAAACAACCCAAAGGCAAACCGCAGATCCGGAAAGGTTAATCAACCTTTAAAAATAATAATAAACCCCAAGCAGGATCCTGAGATTACCCACTTCCCTGGAATCGGAAACAAGCCCCTTTCCGGTAGTCTTGCCATAGGCGGCAACGGTATAGTCTATTTCACCGGCAATTTTCAGCTTGCTGACGGTGAAGATGAGACGCGGGGCGACACGGTACAGGTAATCAATGTTGGCGCCTCTTGAATAATATGGCCCCGACACTTCTGTGCCGGCACCCAGATTTTTGCAGTACCCGCTGAAAATACCGGTTGACCAGGTTGTTCCGTTGGTTTTTATATCAAGCCAGGCCGATGCTGTCCGGATGGTGGCATAATCAACAATTCCACGCGCAGGATCCACCGCGCTTTTTACAGCGTAGCCGCCAATCATATTGTACACATAACAGTTTCCCCCGAATACACCCCCTGCTTTTATGGTCACTTTTGGCAATTTTAACTTTGCAAAAAAGTTGGCGGTCAGGGCATTTGATTTGGCAGTGGTTTTATAATGAAGCACAACCGTATCACGTTCCTGAATGCTTACCACATCGGTACCAAGTTGCGGTGTAAGCATCAGGTAATCGATGCTGGCCCCCACCAGGAATTCAGTTTTTTTATCAGGGTTGACGGTCCCGTATTGCACCTGCAACGCCATTTCAGGAATTGCTGAGTTGCGAAGATATTTGGGACTGGGCCCGTCAGGGCCATTGCTGGTTGCGTCCACTTGCGAGATGGCGGTCAACAGCACCTTGAAATTCCCGAGTTTTTGTGTAATCCGCACCTGCGGGTTACGTGAAAAGATGATGAACGGCGCACCCGCATTGAACGAAACGGTTTCAGGCGTGCAGGTTGTTACATAAAGCGGATGCCAGGTTTGCCCAAGCAGCAATTCGGTGTTCGCCCAATTCAGTTTGACAAAAGCATGCCGGAGCCTGAAAGAATTGATGTTGGCATTGATGTTCCCGTAAAACTCACCTTCAATCACTCCCGATGTTTTTGCTTTGAATATATCCGGCCCGGTGATATTCCCGGTTAACCGGGTTGTAATGTTCAGAATATTATAAGTTGCCTTTGCATTGATGTCTTTGCCGTCGGGGTCCGTCCTGACATTTTCCGGGTAAAACAGCCACTCCCCCTCGCGTGCCATGACGGTTTGACGGGAGTCAAAGAAAATATCCGTGTTGACATAACCCGAAAAGTTTATCCCGAACATGGGTGCCTTTTTTATCTCCGGGGCAGCCTGTTTTGCTTCCGTTTCAGGTTTAGGAACAGGATTTTGCGCAACGAGCCGGGAGCCCAGGATAATTCCGGTCAATGCAATGATTAACAAATATTTCATGTGATGATGGGTTTGAAAATTGGACTGCAAAGGTGCAATTTTTTTAATGATTGTGAATAACATAACAGAAAACCATTATGATCTGGCGGCATCAGCCGCATAACACTTTTCAAATCCGGAAATTAACCCTAAATTTGCCAAATAACGAGCTCGCTTTTTCAGATGTCTTCTATGTTGGTCTTCTTGTCTGCCTGTCCACCTGTCCACCTGCATCCATGAACATCCATAAACTCAACAACATCTTCAACCCGCAGCGCATCGCCCTGATCGGTGTCACAACCAATCCCAACAGCGTCAGCGGCAAAGTGCTCATCAACCTTGTGAGCGGAGGATATCGCGGGGTTGTATACCCGGTCAATTCTGAAAATGAAGCGGTGATGGGCATTCCCTGTTATCCGAACGTGATCTCCCTTCCAAAGGTTCCCGATCTGGCGATCATATGCTCCCCCGCCGAAAAAGTACCTGGCATTGTTAAGGAATGCGGTGATTTCGGAATACGGGGGATCATCATTATGTCGGCCGGATTCAAAGAGATCGGTGAAGACGGGAAAAAACTGGAAGCACAGATCATTGCTGAAATCGGGAGACACGAAGGCATGCGTGTCATCGGGCCAAACTGCCTGGGCATCATTGTTCCCGGGCTGAAACTGAATGCTTCCTTTGCCGCCGACATGCCCAAACAAGGAAACATCGCCTTTATTTCCCAATCGGGAGCCTTATGTACCTCTGTGCTCGATTGGGCCATGGAAGGCAAAATCGGGTTTTCGCAATTTGTTTCCATCGGAAACAGCATTGATGTGGAATTTGGAGACCTGATCGATTATTTTGGTGAAGATGAACAAACGCACTGCATCATCCTGTATATTGAATCGATTCAAAATCCGCGCAAATTCATGACTGCGGCCAGGGCTTTTGCCCGAAAGAAGCCTATCATCGTTTATAAAGCCGGAAGATTTCCCGAGTCGGCACAGGTGGCCGCTTCACACACCGGGGCGATGGCTTCGGAAGATGCCGTTTACGATGCTGCATTCCAAAGGGCCGGGCTGGCCAGGGTATACGAAATCGGCGACATTTTCAGTGTTGCGGAAATGATCGGCCGTGGCAAATTCCCGCAAGGGCCGCGCCTGGGAATCGTTACCAATGCCGGTGGACCGGGTGTAATGGCAACCGATGCATTGATCGCGGCAAACGGGGTTCTGGCAGAACTTTCGGATGAAACAATTTCCATGTTGAACGAAAACCTGCCTCCTTACTGGTCGCATGGCAACCCGGTGGATGTGCTTGGAGATGCACGCTCCAAGCGCATTGCCAGGGCCACCGAAATTGTACTGGCCGATCATGGGGTGGATGCAGTCCTCGTTATTCTCACTCCACAGGCCATGACCAATCCGAATGCCACTGCAAAAGAGATCAGCGCGCTGGTTTCTGACACCAGGAAACCGATCCTCGCTGCCTGGCTGGGCGGACAAAGCATGCATGAGGCCGACGACATTCTGGTGGACCATGGAATCCCTTCATACAAAACCCCCGAACAGGCCATCAGGGCATTTATGACCATGGTCGCGTACAACCGCAACCTTGCAGCGCTTTATGAAACGCCCAGGGATATCCCTGTTGAATTCTCACTCGACCGGCAGTATCTGAGGGAGTCTTTCAAACAGATGATCGCAGGGCATGGATCGATCCTTCCGGAAGACACGTCGAAAAACTTCCTTGAGAACTTTGGAATCTCAACGACGAAACCTTATTTTGCCTCCTGTGCAGATGAAGCGGTTGAAATTTCAAAGCGCATCGGCTACCCGGTCGTACTTAAAATACTTTCTCCCGACATCACGCACAAGTCGGATGTGGGAGGCGTTCAACTGGATCTTGGAACGGAAAAACTGGTGAGGGCAGCATTTGAACAGATCCTGGAATCGGCAAAAGTCAGGCGCCCCGATGCCCGGGTTGAAGGCGTGACCGTTCAAAAAATGGCCTCCTCAAAAGATTCGGTGGAGATGATCCTTGGAATTAAAAAGGATAAAATTTTCGGCACGGTGCTCATGATCGGCATGGGGGGGGTCACCGCCGAATTGTTTGGCGATAAAGCCCTGGGATTCCCTCCGTTGAACGAGTGCCTGGCCCGGCACATGATCGAATCGCTCAAGATTTATCCTTTACTCAGGGGATATCGCGGAAGCCCGCCGATGAATATCGGCAAACTGATCCAGGTCCTGATCCGCCTTTCCTACCTTGCTGCCGATTATCCTGAAATTACCGAACTCGACATCAACCCGTTGCTGGTGACCCCCGGCGAGGTAATTGCCCTTGACGCCCGCATGGTTGTTGATTCAATGGCTGCAGGACAGGATGATGATCAATATGCCCACCTTGCATTGCACCCCTATCCTGAAAAGTATGTGAAATCAACTTTTTTGCAGGATGGCACCAGGGTACTCCTCCGGCCGATCAAACCCGAGGATGAACCGTTGTGGCTTGAGATGCTGGGCTCCTGCTCCAGGGAATCGCTTTACAGCAGGTTCAGGTATTTTTTCCATTGGGAAACCCATGAGGTTGCAACCCGTTATTGCTACATCGATTACGACCGCGAAATTGCCATCGTGGCTGAAATCATTGAAAATGGACAGAGAAAACTGGTCGGGATTGGCCGCCTGGTTGCCGACCCGGATCACGAAACAGTTGAATATGCTATCCTGATCGCCGATGCCTGGCAGCAGAAAGATCTTGGAAATATCATCACCGATTTTTGTCTTGAAGTGGCTGAAAGCGGGAAGCTGAAGAAAATCGTGGCTCAAACGACCACTGACAACAAAAGAATGATTTCGGTTTTTCAAAAGCGTGGCTTTGAAGTAAGGATCAACAACCACGATTCAACGGTTGATGTGGTGAAAATTTTATAATGTTTGCCTCTTTTCCAAGTTTTAAAACAAATTTAACAGAAATGAACAGAAACAGAGTTTTTACATTTTTTACAATTGCAGTAACGGTGTCAATGATAACTTCCTGTGGAGTTAAAATTCATCCCAATGAAAAAATCATTGCAGGGACCTGGGGTCCTGTCAAAGTAGAAAAAGTCGTTGACTCTGCTGCGTTACAAGCTGCTGCTTCCCTGGCAGGCAATGCGACCCACAACCAGCAAAAAAGCGGCAGTCCTGCCGGGGAGGGAGGAACAACCAGAAAAGACGCAGCCCTTGAAAGGCTTGTTCAAACTGAATTGCGCAGTACCCTGGAGATTTTTACCAACAAAACAGCCATTAAAAATTACCCGGGAAAGACAATGCATGCCACGTGGAAAATGAAAGGGAACGGAACCCGCATCATTGCAAAAAATGTTGAGGATAAAACGAAATTCGTTCTTGATATCCTTGAAATCAGCATGGATCAGATTGTTGTTGTTGAACATGCACCCGTTGGCGATGTCAGGATCACCTACGAACGGCGCGGTGACGCGAAGTGAGGAAAAATCGGGGCAACCTGATTGATCATAATCCATTCCCATTCGTGACGGTGCTGTGCCTTTGCTTCCTTGGAAATAAATTGTATTTTTGTATGCAGACTCTCCAAGCTATTTACAATTAACTATTTATAAGAAAACGCCATGAATTTTGAATTTACGGAAGAACAAATCATGATCCGGCAATCGGCACGGGATTATGCTCAACGCGAACTGATTAAAGATGTTCTGGAACGTGACGCCAAAGCCGAATTTCCTGCTCATCATGTAAAAGCGCTGGCCGAGTTGGGATTTCTTGGGATGCTGGTCGATACCAAATATGACGGAGGTGGGATGGATACCGTTTCTTATGTCCTGGCCATGGAAGAGATTTCGAAAATCGACAGCTCCGTCTCCGTGATCATGTCTGTTAACAATTCATTGGTTTGTTATGGCATTGAAGCCTTCGGCACGGAGGCTCAAAAGGAAAAATGGCTGAAACCACTGGCACGGGGTGAGAAAATCGGAGCATTCCTGCTTTCAGAGCCCGAAGCCGGATCTGATGCCACTTCCCAGCGTACCACCGCCATTGACAAAGGAGACCACTACCTGGTTAACGGTGTGAAAAACTGGATCACAAGCGGAAATTCGGCATCCACCTATGTGCTTATTGCCCAAACCCATCCTGAAAAGGGGCACAAAGGGATCAACGCATTTGTTGTGGATCGCCATTCACCCGGGATCACACTCGGCCCCCATGAAGATAAAATGGGAATGCGCAGCAGCGACACACATTCTGTGATGTTTACCGATGTGGTCGTTCCAAAGGAAAACCGGCTGGGCGAAGATGGTTTCGGATTCAAATTTGCCATGAAAACCCTCGAAGGGGGTCGTATCGGGATTGCCGCACAAGCAGTTGGCATTGCCCAGGGAGCGTTTGAACGTGCCCTGCAGTATTCCAAAGAACGCAAAGCCTTCGGCACGGAAATTATTAATCACCAGTCCATCTCCTTTAAACTGGCCGAGATGCATACCCGCATCGAAGCGGCAAGGTATTTCTGCCTGAAATCAGCATGGCTGAAAGACCAGGGAAAACCATACGGCACAGCAAGCGCCATGGCCAAATACTGGGCCGCCGAAACCGCGATGTACGTTACAACCGAAGCGGTTCAGATTCATGGGGGGTACGGTTATGTGAAGGAATATCACGTGGAACGCTTGATGAGGGAAGCCAAACTGACCCAGATCTACGAAGGAACCAGTGAAATACAATTGATGATCATTTCAAGGGCCATTGCCAATGACTGATGGTTTCCTTGATCAGTTTTACAGGACAAATTTTGATTATTAAACGCCATAGGCACATGAATGCACAACAGGAAGTCACATTGGATTTTATATTAAATAAGAAATAGCCTGATCGTAAAGAATTACTTTCTATCATGTGTTTCTGCCGTGCCTGTTGTGATGAATAAATACTGTTGATACATGAACATCCCCGAAGTCTATAAACCCAGGCACCATATCCGCATTGTAACAGCCGCATCCCTCTTTGACGGGCACGATGCTGCGATCAACATCATGCGGAGGATCCTGCAGGCAAGTGGCGCCGAAGTCATTCATCTCGGGCACAACCGTTCGGTGCAGGAGGTGGTCGATTGCGCCATCCAGGAAGATGTTCAGGCAATTGCCATCACCTCCTATCAGGGCGGGCATCTTGAGTATTTCAAATACATGTATGATCTGCTCCGGGAACGGAATTGCGGCCACATCCTGATTTTTGGCGGGGGTGGGGGTGTAATTCTGCCGCTGGAAATCAAAGAGTTGCAGGAATATGGCATTGCGCGGATATACTCTCCCGACGATGGGCGGGAAATGTCCCTGCAGGGAATGATCAACGATCTGTTGTCGAAGTGCGATTTCCCTGTCGGGGATCAGGAACAGTTTGATTTGGAAAAAATTCACAAAAAAGATTTTAAAGAAATTGCCAGCGCCATCTCTGCAGCTGAAAATTATCCGGAAAAAGGCCGGGTGTTTTTTGATGATCTTGCGAAAGAGGCAGCCGGAAGCAGCATTCCTGTTCTGGGGATCACCGGCACCGGTGGATCGGGAAAATCATCCCTGGTTGATGAGATCGTTCGGAGGTTCCTTGCCGACCTGGAGGATAAAACCCTGGCCATCATTTCCGTAGATCCTTCCAAACGCAAAACCGGTGGAGCGCTGTTGGGCGACAGGATCCGGATGAACGCTATTTTCAATCCAAGGGTTTACATGCGCTCACTCGCCACGAGGCAATCGAACCTTGCGCTTTCGAAATATGTGAAGGATGCCATCCATGTTGCCAAGGTGGCCGGATTTGACCTCGTGATCGTTGAAACTTCTGGAATTGGCCAATCCGACACTGAAATTGTCGACCACAGCGATGTAACCCTTTATGTGATGACCCCGGAATACGGGGCAGCCAGTCAGCTCGAAAAAATCGACATGCTTGATTTTGCCGACCTGGTGGCGATCAATAAATTTGATAAACGCGGGGCACAGGATGCCTTGCGGGATGTGAAAAAACAGTATCAGCGGAATCAGAAGTTTTTCGGCAAACGGGTGGAGGAGATGCCGGTTTATGGTACTGTTGCATCGCAGTTTAACGATCCGGGGGTAAATGAACTCTACAAAGCCCTGATCTTTACCATTAAAAACAAATCAAGGATCTCCCTGCCGTCTCATTTTGAAACCGGTGTTGAAATGACGGAGAAGATCTTCATCATTCCTCCGTCAAGGACACGGTACCTGGCTGAAATAGCGGAAACCGTGCGCAATTACAATCAATGGACCACGAGCCAGGCACGGGTTGCCCAGCAGCTATATGGCATTGCGCAGACCATTGAAACATTGCGGGCCGTCGACCCTGGCCCTGTCAGGGTCAAGGACCCTGACAGGGTCCCATCCTGCAACAAAACAGGCCTGTTGCTGGAACTCGACCTGCTTTTCGAACATACCCTGAAGCAACTGGACCCGGATAACCATGACATTCTGAAAACCTGGAACGATAAGGTTAAATCCTATAAGAATGATTTCTATACCTACAACATCCGGGGCAGGGAGATAAAAGTGGAAACCCATTCCGAATCACTTTCCCGGCTGAAGATTCCAAAGATCTCGTTGCCGCGATACGAAGCCTGGGGCGACATTCTGAAATGGAACCTGCGCGAAAACGTACCAGGCGAATTTCCTTATACTGCCGGAGTTTTCCCTTTCAAGCGCGAAAGTGAAGATCCTACCCGCATGTTTGCAGGAGAAGGTGGTCCGGAGCGAACCAATAAACGATTCCACTATGTCTCTGCCGGCATGCCCTTTGTCAGGCTTTCCACTGCATATGATTCGGTAACATTATATGGGTTTGACCCTGGAAAACGCCCCGACATATACGGCAAGATCGGCAACGCCGGCGTTTCAGTCGCCTGCCTCGATGATGCGAAAAAACTCTACTCCGGATTTGACCTGGTGAACCCGAATACTTCCGTGTCGATGACCATCAATGGCCCAGCCCCGACAATGGTAGGCTATTTCATGAATGCCGCCATCGACCAGCTTTGTGAAAAACATATCCGGAAACATGGGCTGGAAGAGGAAACAGAGAAAATCATTGCCGGCATCTTTAAAAAAGCAGGGACACAACGGCCACGTTACCAGGGCGAACTGCCAGCCGGCAACGATGGATTGGGCCTGATGCTGCTTGGTGTTACCGGCGATCAGGTTTTACCTTCAACGGTGTATGAACAGATTAAAAAAGAGGCCTTGAGCCAGGTTCGCGGAACGGTGCAGGCCGACATCCTCAAGGAAGACCAGGCACAGAATACCTGCATTTTCTCCATCGATTTCGCCTTGAAAATGATGGGCGACATCCAGCAGTATTTCAACGATAACGATGTAAGGAATTTCTATTCAGTGTCCATCTCCGGGTATCATATTGCAGAGGCAGGCGCAAATCCCATTTCCCAGTTGGCATTTACCTTGGCCAATGGGTTCACCTATGTTGAATATTATGTCTCTCGAGGGATGGATGTAAACAAATTTGCTCCAAACCTGTCGTTTTTCTTCTCCAATGGAGTTGATCCGGAATATTCGGTGATCGGCCGCGTTGCCAGGCTTATCTGGGCCAAGGCCATGAAGTTCAAGTATAAGGCCGACTCCCGGTCGCAGATGCTCAAATACCACATTCAAACATCCGGCAGGTCGTTGCATGCACAGGAGATCGATTTCAACGATATCCGCACGACTTTGCAGGCATTATATGCCATCTATGACAATTGTAACTCTCTGCATACCAATGCTTATGATGAGGCGATCACGACACCGACAGAAGAATCGGTACGCAGGGCCATGGCCATCCAGATGATCATCAACAATGAATTGGGATTGGCTAAAAACCAAAATCCCCTCCAGGGGGCCTTCATCATTGAAGAGCTGACAGACCTGGTGGAAGAGGCGGTGATGCTTGAATTTGAACGGATCTCTGATCGCGGAGGGGTGCTCGGCGCCATGGAGACCATGTATCAGCGAAGCAGGATCCAGGAAGAGAGCCTTTATTATGAAACACTTAAACATACTGGAAAATTACCCATCATCGGGGTAAACACCTTTTTATCAAGCAAAGGGTCCCCGACTGTCCTTCCGGGCGAGGTGATCCGGGCTACCGATGCTGAAAAACAATACCAGATCAGCATGCTGGATCATCTTCACCAAACGAATGCCCAAAAGGCAGCGGCAATGATCGAAAATCTCAAACGGGCTGCAATAAAAAATTATAATATCTTTGAAAGCCTGATGGAAGCAACCAAATATTGTTCCATCGGACAAATCACTGATGCGTTGTTCGAAGTCGGGGGGCAATACCGCCGCAACATGTAAACACATTTAAAAACTCAATGTATGACCCTGTTTAATATTTTGGTTGTCAATCCAAAGGATTACCTCACGCAAATTGCTGTTTACCAGAATCACAAACTCCTCTACATGATCAGCCGGAAACATTCGGCCGAGGAACTTTCTCAGTTTAAAACGATTTATGACCAGGTAGAGTTTCGCAAGGAAAGCGTTCTCAGGGAGGTTAAAAATAATGAGTTCAGCTTCGATGAACTCAGGGTCGTCATTTCACGCGGAGGATTGATCAAACCGGTGCAGTCAGGCGTTTTTGAAGTGAATGAATTGTTGAAACAAGATCTGATGCACAGCCCGGTGGGCGACGATATCATCAACATCGCCGGATTGCTTGCCGATGCCATTGCAGCAGAAGTACCCGGGGCCAGGGCAATGATTGCCGACCCAACCGTGGTTGATGAATTTCATGACCTGGCGAGAATCACCGGCTGCCCCGAAATACAACGAAAATCCATTTTCCATGCCCTGAACCAGAAAGCTGTTGCCAAAATGCATGCCGAGACCCATAAATATAAATATGAGGAGTTGAACCTCATCGTGGCACATATCGGAAACGGTACTACCGTCGGAGCACACCGCAAGGGCCGGGTGATTGATGTAAACCAGGGCTTTGAAGGAGACGGGCCTTTCTCCATGGTTCGCAGCGGATCCCTTCCCATGGGCGACATCGTGAAAATGTGCTTCAGCGGCAACAAAACACTCGATGAAATGCTTTGCCTGCTGACCCATTGCGCAGGAGTAAATGCCTACCTGGGAACAAAAGACATTAATGATATAGAAAGCCGCATCAACAATGGTGATGCACATGCAAAACTGATCATGGAAGCCATGGCATACCAGGTGTCTAAATGCATTGGTGAAATGTTTGCCGTGCTGAAAGGAGAGGTGGATGCCATCCTCATCACCGGTGATATTGCCCACAGCCAGTTTGTGGTGCGGAATATCATTGAACATGTTGAAAAATTCGCACCGATCTTTCTTTATGCCGGCGACAACGAACTTCAGTCGATGGCCTCCAATGCACTGCGCGTGCTGAAGGGAGAGACCGCGGTGCAGGAATATAAATAACCCCACCCCCGCATCCCTTCCCCTTGGTGGAGGGGCCGGGGTGGAGGGATGACTGACAACCATGAAACTATATCCAATAAACACCGGAAATTTAAAACTGGATGGCGGCGCGATGTTTGGCGTGGTGCCGAAGGTGATCTGGGGAAAATCATATCCCAGTGATGACAATAACCTTTGCAACTGGTCGATGCGTTGTTTGCTGATTGTTGACGGCGACCGGAAAATGATGATCGACTGCGGGATCGGCGACAAACAATCCGAAAAATTCTTTGCAAATTATCACCTCAACGGGGAAGATACCCTTGAAAAATCTTTGTCAACGCTTGGTTTTACCATGGATGACATTACCGATGTCATTCTGACCCATCTTCATTTTGACCATGCAGGAGGTGCGGTGCGTTGGAATGCTGAGAGAACCGATTATGATGTTGCATTTAAAAATGCGACCTACTGGACAAGCCGCAGGCAATGGGAATGGGCTACCAGCCCCAACAATCGTGAAAAAGCTTCCTTTCTGAAAGAGAACATACTCCCCATCCGGGAAAAAGGCAAACTGATTCTGATTGAAGGCGATACAGAGCTCATGCCCGATGTGTCCGTCAGGATTTTCAATGGGCATACCGATGGGCAGGTAATCCCATTTATGCGGTACAAGGGGAAAACAGTTGTTTTCATGGCCGATCTGCTTCCTTCAGCCGCTCACATTCCCCTGCCCTGGGTCATGAGCTACGACACCCGCCCCCTGATTACACTGAAAGAGAAAGAAGCTTTTATGGCCGAAGCAGCGGAAAAGGGCTTTGTTTTATTTCTTGAGCATGATCTATACCGCGAATGCTGTACGGTTGAATCCACGGACAGGGGAGTACGGCTGAAGGAACATTTTGCGCTGATTGACGTTTAACATTAGATGTGTGACACATCACCATCTTTCCAGCCTTAATACCCCTGGTTTTCAGGATAGCGAACCATCACAATTTTCCTTACCTCACGGTAAATCGTCTCTTTTAACTTGTCAATGTTTTGTTTGGATGTTGCTGAAATAAACAGGGAAGGAAGACTTTCGTGTGCCATCCAGGTTTTTTCCAGTTCATCGAGGGTCAGGTTTTCTTTGGTAGGGGGAGCCAGGTCATCAGGATCTTTTTCGATAAACCTGTAAGCATCTATTTTATTGAACACCATGATCGTGGGCTTGTCAGAAGCTTTGATGTCGGTGAGGGTTTGCTTCACCACGTTGATCTGTTCCTCAAAATCGTGGTGGCTGATATCAGCGACATGTATCAGGATATCTGCTTCGCGAACCTCATCCAGGGTTGATTTAAATGATTCAACCAGGGAATGCGGCAATTTGCGTATGAATCCAACCGTGTCGGACAGTAAAAAAGGCTGGGTTTCGATCACCACTTTTCGCACAGTGGTATCAAGTGTGGCGAATAATTTATTTTCTGCAAAAACCTCCGATTTACTGAGTACGTTCATAATGGTTGACTTTCCAACATTGGTATAACCAACGAGTGCCACACGCACCATGTCGCGCCGGCTTTTCCGCTGGGTCGCCATCTGTTTGTCAATCTCCTCCAGTTTATCTTTCAGCAGGCTGATCCTGTAACGGAGGATTCGCCGGTCGGTTTCAATTTCCTGCTCCCCCGGTCCGCGCAAGCCGATGCCACCGCGTTGTTTTTCAAGATGGGTCCACATCCTGGTCAACCGGGGCAGCAAGTATTCATTCTGGGCAAGTTCCACCTGGGTACGGGCATAGGAGGTAACAGCGCGACGGGCAAAAATATCGAGGATGAGGTTGTTGCGGTCAAGAATGCGGCATTGCAAAACCTTTTCAATGTTCCTGATCTGGCTTGGCGAAAGTTCATCGTCAAAAACTGCCATGTCGGCCGGATTCGCCTCCATCCATGCCCGGATTTCGTTTAATTTGCCACTCCCGACGTATGTCCTGGAATCGGCACGGTCAAGCTTCTGGATGAATTGTTTCACAGGAATTCCCCCTGCGGTATCAACGAGGAAGGCAAGTTCATCAAGATACTCGCTGGTTCGCCCAATGTCCTGGGAATGGGTTGCGAGCCCGATCAGGACTGCAGTTTCTTTGATGGGAGCCGTATCGATCATTAAAATGATTTAAATCCGATGATTTCGCGAACTTCCCTCACAGTTTTTGCAGCAGAAGCCCTGGCTTTCTCGGCGCCCATGGAGGCTACTTTTTTCAGATACGATTCATCAGCGTCAAGAGCGATCATCTTCTCCCTGAAAGGAGTTGTAAACCGGATAATATCTTCAGCAAGTTGCTTTTTCATGTCCCCGTACCGTATCACACCCGACTGATAAGCATCTTCGAAATGTTTCATGATATCCGGGGAAGAAAAATAACTCATCAGGTCAAACAGGTTCACAACACCCTGAGAGCGTGGTTGTCCGGGGTCGACAGGTCCTGAGTCGGTCACCGCTTTCATCACCTTTTTCCTGATCACCTCCGGGCTGTCAGCCAGAAAGATGGAACTGTTTTCATTGTCCGATTTCGACATTTTCAGGCTGCCGTCAAGTCCCGGTATTTTAACCAGGTTTTCTCCGAAATTATACGCCACCGGTTCCGGAAAATATTCAGTCGAATAGAGCCTGTTGAACCGGTTGGCAAAGGTGCGGGTCATCTCGAGATGTTGTTCCTGGTCTTTTCCAACGGGTACTTTGGCAGCGCGGTGAATGATGATATCTGCTGCCATCAGCGTTGGATAAGTAAGCAGCCCGGCGTTCACATTCTGCGGTTGGGTGCGAATCTTTTCCTTGAAAGAGGTACACCGTTCGAGTTCACCGATGTACGCATTCATGTTCAATAACAGGTACAATTCTGCGGTTTCAGGCAGGTCGCTTTGTATATACAGGGTTGATTTCTCCGGGTCGAGGCCGCAGGCGAGAAACTCCACCAAAACAGTTTTAACATTGCCGTGAAGGTCGGCCGGAGTAGGGTGCGTAGTAAGGGAATGGTAATCGGCAATGAAGAAATAACATTGATTTTCCTCCTGCATTTTTACAAAACTCTTCAACGCCCCGAAGTAATTTCCCAGGTGGAGGTTCCCGGTCGGGCGGATTCCGCTAACAACTATATCCATTTACGATTTTTGATTTACGATTGAGGAACGATTGAACTGTGGTGGATTGCATTTGCTTCTTGAACCCTTCATTTTTCCTTGGGTTTTTTTGCAAAATAGTATTGAAATCCGATTCCAAGATTAATTAAATGATTGTTTGTCTTTATATCTGAAGATCCCTCCTGGTCAGATGATTGAATTTCATGATTGAAGTTGTAGGAGATGGAACACTCCAGACCGATCACCTGGTTGATAAAATATGCAATCCCGGCTGAAGCCCCTGCATTGAGGGAAAGGGTATTTGTTTGAAATTTATTTACCGTTTCATTTTGATACTCAGTTGTATACTTATAGTAGTTTAACCCGTAACTCACGCCAATATCAGACTGAACGAAGGGTTTCAGTTTAATGTTTTTCCCAAAGTAGTACCTGATGAAGGGATCGACGCCACCATAAAGGCTTTGGATTTGAAAATAATAACTACCTGAAGTAGATTTGTTCCAGGAGTAACCAACATCAAATCCCGGACCGATGGCCAGGTTATCCGCCACAAAATACCCGAGGGTAAAATAGGCGCCAACACCTGCATTTTGAGATGAGTAATCACTTCCTGACTGGGCATGCGACATTTTGGAATAAGAGAAATTGAATCCTGGCCCCGAGTACATCGATCCTTTTTCAGTTTGAGAGAACAAACTCAGGCTGCTGATAAAAAGCAAAATCAGTAAAAATGAAATCCTGTTCATAACGGCAGTTTATTTATTAATGAAAAATTCGCTATCCGTATCGATGACACCCCACTCTTCTTAACTTACATCCCTCATTTCCTGCATTGCTGAGTACTTCGCACAGCCTGCATTTACATCTTGATCTCGTCCCCATTCTTATTAATAAAATGGTATTCCAGGAAGTGCGATGCATTCTGGGGCTTAATGGTGACCCACTGACCAAATTTACGCCACCATTTCCATTTGAAGTTAAACCATCCGTGGGTAAGGAATGCATGAACATAGGGATGAACATTCAGGGTGAGGCTCTTTTCATTCTGTTCCCTGATCAGGTATCCGAGGTTGTTTTCAATGTCGTCGGTAAGGAGGATGGTCGGCCTTATTTTACCGGTGCCGTCGCAGGCTGGACATTTTTCGAGGATTTGAACACTCATTTCAGGTCGTACGCGTTGCCGTGTAATCTGCACCAGCCCGAATTTACTTGGAGGCAGGATCGAATGCTTGGCTCTGTCCCGTTTCATTTCATCACGCAGTTTCTCAAAAAGTTTACGACGGTTGATCCCCTGGGTCATGTCGATGAAATCGATGACCACGATGCCACCCATATCGCGAAGGCGCAACTGCCGTGCGACTTCCGTGGCAGCCTCCAGGTTGACCTCCAGTGCATTTGTCTCCTGGTTCTGGTCCTGGTTCACGCGGTGACCGCTGTTGATATCGATTACATGCAGGGCTTCGGTATGTTCGATGACCAGGTAAGTGCCACTCTTGATGGTGACGATCTTGCCAAACGAGTTTTTGATCTGTTTATCAATGCCATACTGATCGAAAATGGGAACCTTGCCCGAATGAAGTTTCACAATGTTGACCTTATCGGGGGCAATTCGCTGGATATAAGTCCTTATCTCCTCATAAATCCCCGGATCATTGACGATAACATTGTTAAACGACTCATTGAGGGCATCACGAAGAATGGCCGAAGTGCGGTCAATTTCACCGATTATTTTCTGGGGTGGTTTGGCGGTGGCAAGTTTCTGGGTAATGATTTCCCAACGCTTGTAAAGGTTGCGCAGGTCGGAGTCGAGATCGGCAACCAGCTTGTTTTCAGCTACTGTGCGGATAATGATCCCGCAATTTTTAGGTTTAATGCTGGTAATGAGCCGTTTAAGCCTATTTCGTTCCTCGGCGCTTTTGATCTTTTGTGAAACGGAAATTTTATCGGAAAAAGGCATCAACACCAGGTATCTTCCGGCGAATGCAATTTCAGAGGTTACCCGCGGACCCTTCGTGGAAATAGGCTCTTTGGCGATCTGCACAACGATATCCATGTTGGGTTTGAGTACCTGGGTGATCTTCCCGGTTTTCTGAATATCTGCTTCCAGCTCAAAATCACCGATCGTCAAGGCACCGCTGCCGGCGGTTTGCCCTTTCCGGATGTACTTTAAAAGCGATTGAATCTGCGGGCCGAGATCGAGGTAATGCAAAAATGCATCTTTCTCATAACCAACATCCACAAAGGCGGCATTCAGCCCGGGCATGATCTTCTTGATCTTGCCAAAGTAAATATCGCCAACGGAATATTCGTTGTTGGCTTTTTCTTTATTTAACTCTACAAGAAGCTTATCTTCAAGTAAGGCGATTTCGACCTCCGTAGAAGTCGAATTGATGATTAATTCCTTATTCACAGCGTTCCATGTATTACAGAGATGGTACTGACAATAGGTCAGCAACCGTGGATGACTTAAGGAATTGCAGCAGCAGGAAGGCTATTTCTTCTTATGTCTGTTCTTACGCAAGCGTTTTTTCCGCTTGTGCGTTGCCATCTTATGTCTCTTTCTTTTCTTACCACTTGGCATAATAAATCAGCTTAGAAGTTAATTACTTCACTTTTACGTGTGATTTCACTTTATTTACAAAGGTTTTCGCCGGCTTGAAGGAAGGGATGTTGTGGGCGGGAATGATAAGTGTTGTGTTTCTTGAAATGTTTCTCCCTGTCTTTTCAGCTCTTTTCTTGATAATAAAACTTCCGAAACCTCTGAGGTAAACGTTTTGACCTGTGGTCATGGAATTTTTTATGGAGTCCATGAAAGCTTCAACGGTGGCCTGAACGGCAACTTTCTCAATGCCAGTCTTATTAGCAATTTCTGCTACAATTTCTGCTTTTGTCATGTTTAATGGGTGTTAATAGTTATATATTGTTGTTAATGAATGTCTTTTATGCTTATAAAACGGGCTGCAAAGATATACTTTTTTTGAAACACAATGAAATATATTAAAATTTAATTCGGGAAGGGCGGGGTAAATAAAGTGCAAAAGACAAAGTGCAATGTGGCTGGTTAACCCTTGGAGGGTCCGTGACCCTCCAAGGGCCGGGTTAAAATTTAGCAGTGGTTCTTCTTTTGGATATCCATTCATATCATCCTGCTGGATAATTCCCTGTAACTTTGCCGCTTGATCCATCTTCGGTTATGAATTTCACCGCCAAATTACTTTCATGGTATTCGGATAACAAGCGGGAGCTTCCATTCCGTGGCACGAAAGATCCATATCTGATCTGGCTTTCTGAAATTATTTTACAGCAAACCCGCGTGGAGCAAGGAACGCCATATTATGAAAAATTTGTTGCTGCCTACCCAACGGTAAAACATCTTGCAGCAGCTGATGAACACAGTGTATTAAAACTCTGGCAGGGACTCGGTTATTATTCCAGGGCAAGGAATTTGTTGTCAACGGCACGCACGATCGCCAATGATCATGATGGTGTTTTTCCCGGTTCCTACGCCGACCTTGTGAAACTCAAAGGCATCGGCGATTACACTGCGGCTGCAATTGCTTCCATCTGTTTTGGGTTGCCTTATCCGGTTGTGGATGGCAATGTTTTACGTTTTTTTTCAAGGCACTTCGGGATCACTGATTCCATTGATCATCCGGAGACAAAGAGAAAAATCCATGGCCTCCTTCTTGACCGGATCGATCGGGGGAATCCGGGTGATTTTAACCAGGCCATGATGGAGATTGGCGCCACAGTCTGTACACCGGCCAACCCGAAATGTTTCCAATGTGTTTTCGTTAAATCATGCATTGCCTTTAAAAACAAGACAACAGATAAAATTCCTGCACGAAATACAAAAGCCCCGGTGCAAAATCGCTACATCCACTACCTTGTCATGACCGTCAGTGACCAGGGAAAAGAATTTATATTCCTGAACAAAAGGACAGGAAAAGACATTTGGGAAAATTTATATGACTTTCCAAGCCTGGAAAGACCATTAAAAAAAAATGAAAACCAGGTTCCTGAGCATGAATTCCATGCATTGATAAATCCCGTCGTGCCCAAATTCCTGGATGTTTCAGGCCAGTACATCCATTTGCTTACCCACCAAAAAATTCATGCCCGGTTCTACCGGTTCCATTTCGAGAAAAAAACCGACCTGCCATACACCCTTGTTCCCCTTGGGGAAATTTCTGAATATCCGGTCCCGAAGCTCATCGAGCGCTATCTTTCCAGGACTATTCTTAAAACGACGTATTGATCATTTGTTGTATCTTAAGGAGCAGTTTTCAGATGGAGCAGCCTGGGCGGGTTCAGAACCCGCTGCGACATCCCGGGCGATTTTCATACATTTCATTTTTTTCTAACTTTGCAAATGAATTAAATATCTCATGGAAAATCAGCTTTTTGTTCACAATACACTCACACGGAAAAAAGAAATTTTTAAACCCATTAACCCTCCTTTCGTCGGAATTTATGTATGCGGCCCGACCGTTTATGGCGATCCGCACCTTGGCCATGCCCGCCCCGCCATTACTTTCGACCTGGTTTTCAGGTACTTGCTGCATCTCGGGTATAAGGTCAGGTATGTAAGGAACATTACTGATGTAGGACACCTCATTGCCGACCTGGATGAAGGGGAAGATAAAATAGCCATCAGGGCACGGGTGGAGCAGCTGGAGCCCATGGAAATCGCACAATACTATGCCGACCGCTATTTTATATACATGGACGCCCTGAATGTCAGGCGCCCCAGCATCGAGCCCCGGGCCAGCGGCCATATGATTGAGCAGATCCTGATGGTTGAAAAAATCCTGGATGCAGGCTACGCCTATGAAGTAAATGGCTCCGTATACTTCGATGTTGAAAAGTACAGCAGGTCCTTTGATTACGGCAAACTTTCCGGCAGGGTTCTCGACGACCTCATCTCGAATACCCGTTCGCTTGAGGGTCAGGATGAAAAACGGCATGTTTCGGATTTCGCACTTTGGAAAAAAGCCCAGCCCGAACACATCATGCGGTGGCCTTCGCCATGGAGCGATGGGTTCCCGGGATGGCATCTCGAATGTTCGGCCATGAGCACCAAATACCTCGGTGATTATTTCGACATCCATGGGGGAGGAATGGACCTCCTGTTTCCGCATCATGAATCAGAAATCGCCCAATGCCAGGCTGCTATCGGGCATGAATCGGTGAAATACTGGCTGCATAACAACATGGTCACCATCAATGGTCAGAAAATGGGTAAATCGCTCGGGAATTTTATCACCCTTGATGAATTTTTCACCGGGTCCCATTCGGCATTGCTGCAGGCTTACAGTCCCATGACCATCCGGTTTTTTATACTCCAGGCTCATTACCGCAGCACGCTCGACTTCTCAAATGAGGCTTTGCAGGCGGCTGAAAAAGGACTAAAAAAACTGCTGGCCGGATATGAAACACTACAGAAACTGGAACCCAGCACCAGGTCTCACCTTCCTTCACCCCCGGGCCCTCTCCCCGAGGGAGAGGGGAGTATACCGGATTTGAAAGCTGCATGTTATGCTGCCATGAACGATGATTTCAACAGCCCGATGGTGATTGCAAATTTGTTTGAATGCGTCCGCATCATTAATTCCGTTGTGGATAAAAAAGAGATGATCTCCCAGGCAGACCTTGAGTTGATGAAAAATATATTCAATACATTTTTATTCGACATCCTTGGATTGAAGGATGAAAAATCAAACGATCAACCTGAACTGCTGGATGGATTGATGCAGCTGATCCTTGCAATCCGCCAGAAGTCACGCGAAACAAAAGACTGGGGAACATCGGACCAGATCAGGGATGCCCTGCAGAAACTCAGGATCGCCGTGAAGGATGGGAAAGAAGGGTCAGTCTGGAATATCGAATAACGAATATTGAACGTTGAATTTTGAATTTCTTAAAATTAATCCATATGAAATCTATTTATGTATTCGCACTGGCCCTGCTCATGGTGGGGGCTTGCACTTCCAAACAGGAAAAAATGAAAAACGACCTTAACGAGTTTATCCGCAAGCATGACTCCGTGCTGATTCCCCTTTACAAGCAAACAGCGATCGCTTCATGGGAGGCCGCCATTTCAGGGAAACCCGAAGATTTTAAAAAATCGGAGGATCTGAATCTTCAGATGATGGCGCTCTATTCCAACAAAGAGTCATTGAAAAAACTTGAAGAGATCAAGATCTCCGGAATGATCACCGACAGTTTGCAAAACCGCCAGCTGGATGTCCTGTACCGCTCTTTTCTCATGGCCAAGGCCGATACAGGCAAACTGAATTCCATGGTTCGCATGGGCACGCTTATTGAACAGAAATATGGCAATTTCCGCACCGAGGTAGAAGGTAAGAAAATGTCGGATAATGATGTGGAGGAGGTGTTGAGCAGTTCAAAAGATGTAAAATACCAAAAGGAAGTTTGGGAAGCCCAGAAAAAGATCGGGACCGTTGTGGCCGGGGATGTGATCAAGCTGGTTAAACTTCGCAATGAAGTGGCCAAGGACCTCGGATTTAAAAACTATCACGAAATGAGCCTCACCCTCAGCGACCAGGACCCGAAAGAGGTAAGTATGCTGTTCGATGAACTCGACAGCCTGACCAAAAAAGATTTTGCGCAAGTAAAGGGCGATATCGATACCTATTTTGTGAAGTATTACGGCCTTAAAAGTAAAGATGAACTGAACCCATGGAATTACCAGAACCGGTTCTTCCAGCAGGCCCCGAAAATTTACGATGTGGACCTCGATAAATATTATGCGGGCAAGAACCTTGAAACGCTGACCTCTGAATTTTACTCCGGCATCGGGCTACCCATCGACGATATGCTGAAAAAAAGTGACCTGTACGAAAAACCCGGTAAAAACCAGCATGCTTTCTGCACCGATATTGACAATGCCGGGGATGTTCGCGTGCTTTGCAACGTGAAACCTAATCAATACTGGATGAATACCATGCTTCACGAATTCGGGCATGCCGTTTATGATAAAAACATCGATACATCCCTTCCTTTCATCCTCAGGGATCCGGCACACACTTTTACTACGGAAGCCATTGCCATGCTCTTCGGAAGGTTTTCCTCTAATCCGCAGTGGCTGAAAGATATGGCTGGCATCAGCGAGGAAGAGAAGTCAAAGATCGCTGAAACATGTTTTAAAACACTACGCATGGAGCAGCTTGTATTCAGCCGCTGGGCACAGGTGATGTATCACTTTGAAAAGGAAATGTACAGGAACCCCGATCAGAACCTCAATAAACTATGGTGGGATCTCGTGGAGAAGTACCAGATGATGAAACGCCCTGAAGGCAGGAATGAACCCGATTGGGCAACTAAAATTCACATTGCCACCTATCCTTGTTATTACCATAATTACCTGCTGGGAGAACTTCTTGCTTCGCAGTTGTACTATTACATTGTTGGCAAAGTCATCAAATCTGACGACTATAAATTCCAGAGTTTCGCAGGGAAAAAAGAGGTCGGCATTTACCTGAAAGAGAAGATATTTATGCCTGGCAGCCGCTGGTACTGGAATGATATGATTGAAAAGGCTACCGGCGAAAAACTGACTGCGAAATATTATGCAAAGCAGTTTGTGAACTAGGAGCGAAGAAACCGACCCCGTCAGGGTGGTGGACCCCGTCAGGGTGTAATGGTGCCGACAGCAAATATTCGTGCCTGTTCCAATTCTTCGGGATCGGGATGCCCGATCGTGAGCGGTCGCATACCGGCAAATTCCATTAACAACGGATTACCGCTGGCTATGAGTTCCCTGGCAATATCTTCGGAAAGTTCGCCCTGGCAGTGAAAAAGACCAAGGAGTTGGCTTTTTGAACAGGCTGCCCTGCATCTGTTCAACTCTTTTTCAAGCATGGCTTCCTGATTCGGGTCGTCACTCATACAGGGCATGGCATGTGTGACGAACAAAGCAATTTTTTTTCCAGCAGCGTGGCGCGAAATAAACTGACTGGCCCTTGCAGGCGGGCCGAACTGCATGATCGGGAAACCGATAAACATCAGATCATTCTCTTCAGGAGTATGAATTTCATTCATTGGTTTGATCCTCTTCTCACCCGGCAAAGCATCGTAAATGGCTCCTGCAACCTTCCGGGTATTTCCTGTCTTTGAATAATAAATCACCAGGTACTTCATCAATCCGGGTTTTTCCAAGTTCCAAATGTAATTTGAAAATAACAGATAATCAACAATAATTTTTTGTCACCTGTCGTTCTCCCCTTCATTAACGACCTTTGCAAAATCTTTATAACACCCGTTTATGACCAAATCAGAAAAAGCGAACGTATTGTTCTCAAAGGGTTTCAATTGTTCCCAATCAGTTCTTTCAGTGTTTTCTGAAGAGTTTAGCCTTTCAGAGGACGACTGCCTGAAAATTGCATGTGCATTCGGAGGGGGAATGGCTCGCCGTCAACTCACCTGTGGTGCAGTAACCGGCGCTTTAATGGTGTTGGGACTGAATTATGGGATGACCAAAGGGGATGATATTTCCAAAAAGATCACCACCTATCGTAAAACTGCTGAGTTTTTTGACGCTTTTAAAAAACGGAATGGATCCATCAACTGCATGGATCTTTTGCAGGGGCTCGACATGAACAATGCGGCAGATCTGAAGAAAATCCAGGAACTCAACCTGTTTCAAACAATCTGTTGCACCTTCGTAAAAGATGCAGTTGATTTAGTCGAGGAGATGATGAGACAGGATCCTGCTTTGATCCTCCGGTCCGGGACTAATCCGTGACAAGAATTTTCAAACCGGTTTACTTTTCCAACGCTCCAGCCTGGGGATATTGGTTGTAAAAAACCATGCAACAAAGCCTGGAAACCCCATTTCTTTCAGTTTACCCTTCGCCAGCTCCTTCATTTCAGCTGCGGTTATATCGGGCCGGAAAAATTTTCCGTTTTCAAAGCAAAGAGAACAGTACATTGTACTCTTACTCCCGTCGGCATTGGTTCCTCCGCCCTTTTCATCCTTTTTCAGCGGCATTCCGCAGCTCTGACAATTTTTGTATGTTTTTTCCATGGTTCAAAAATTTGCAGATAATAGTTCGGTTAAAAAAAGGTTAGATGCTCACTATCTACCAGTAATACTCTTTAACTTTCAAACATTTGCTCCCATAAGCATTCCCCCGATCATCGGGATCATCCAGACAATCCAGACAAAAATGCTGAAACGGTGAAAAGTCAGGATTCGTTTTTCATCTTTCTTTATCAATACCCGGGTTGCCCAGGTTGCATGAAAAAGCATCAGGAGGATGGCTGTCATGCCGGTAATTCCATGGAAGTTGAATTTTAAAAATGCCCCGCCTACTTCAGCCATGGCAGTTGTACCAATGGCATCACAAACCAGCCCGGACCAGAAAAACCAAAGATGCCCCCATTTCAACTGCCGCCGGATACGCTCGGCCCATACTCCAATAGTATAGAGCACCATGGCAAGATTGATGAACACAATGGCAAAAAGCAATGAATTACTCATCGATTTGTTATAAAAGGTTGTTGGGTTTCACACGTCACACGTCACGTGTCAAGCATCACAATTTTCAGCCTTGCCACCCGATCAATCAACCCCTGCCGGTGCTCTTCATCGGTAGAATTGGGATCTTTCATCTCCCGGAACAGCTGACAGGGAACTTCGGCACAGTCGCCGCAGTCTTTATAGTTTCGTTTGTTTACTGAACAGTCGTACAAAGGGCACACCCTGGATGGCATGTGTTCCAGCGCCCAGAAAGTCTGGCCTTTCACGGCATGGCAGCCTTTGCATTGGTTTCCGAAAAATTCACATTCGGTGCAAATTAGTCCGCAGGCAGATAGTACCATATGGTTTTGTGTTTCGACAAAGATATAAATTCCATAAAAATACATCATCAATTTTTATATTTCATTTCAGAAGAGATTTATTAATATTTTCTTAACTTTATCCTGTAATTTTAAACCCTTACATCATGAAAAAAATCCTTGTTAGCCTGATCGTCCTGCTGTCAGTTTCCGTTTTCGCGCAGAAACCTCATCCGCTTCATAAACCCGGCACTCCCAAAGCGCCAAAAGAACAACCTCCGGTGGCAACCAGCTCCAAAAAAGCTGGCACAAATGATTTTCTGGCTTTGGTAAGGGTATCCAAAGAGTGGGGATTTATTGATGCGTCAGGAGCTTATTATATCACGCCTCAGTTTGAGAATGCAAAACCATTTTCGGGTGGATTTGCCCGGGTCAGGAGTATGGGTGACTGGGGGTACATTGACAATAAAGGAGCTTACGCGATCAACCCTCAGTTCGAAAGAGCAGAAGACTTCAGCGACGGACTTGCCAGGGTCATCAAATTTAAAAAATGGGGATATATTGAGAAAGCAGGGACTTTCGCAATCAATCCGCAGTTCGATGATGCCGAAGATTTTGACGATGGCCTGGCCAGGGTGAGAAAAGGAGTGAAGTGGGGCATCATCGACAAAAAGGGGATGTATGTGGTGAACCCGCAGTTTGCCAGCCTGGAACCCTTTTCCGACGGGCTTGCCCGTGCGCGCACCGGCAAGGAGTGGGGCTATATTGATAAATCGGGGAAATGGGAGATCAATCCCCAGTTTGACGATGCAGAGGATTTTAATGGTGGTCTCGCCCGTGTAAAAAAGGGAACCCAGTGGGGTTATATCGACAAATCAGGCTCCTATGTAATCAATCCGCAATTCGAGGCTGCCGGAAATTTTTCCGACGGATTGGCCTGCGCAAAAATAATGCACCAGTGGGGCTATATCGACAAAAAGGGCACATGGACTGTGAACCCGCAATTCGACCAGGCCGGAGATTTATCCGATGGAATGGCCAGGGTAAAAAAAGGACGGGAATGGGGGTTTATAGAATCGACCGGCACCTATGCCATCAATCCGCAGTTTGATGATGCTGAGGATTTCACCAATGATCTGGCAAAGGTGAAGAAGGGAACTCAGTGGGGGTTCATCAATAAAAAAGGACTCTATGTCATCAACCCGCAATTTGACCATGCCAACGATTTTATGAATGGCTTCGCCGTTGTCAGGAAAGGGACGAAATGGGGGTTTATCAACGGGGCTGGAACCCTTGTGATCAACTGCTCTTTCAGTGATGCAGAAGGTTTTTCAAAATAGGAGTTCACTCCCGGAATAAAGACCTACAGCGATCGCCAGCCTGTTATATCGCTTTTACCAGGAAGTAATTTTTCTTGCCCTTTTGAACGAGGATGTATTTGCCATTCGAAAGCACCTGCTCGTCGACAACAAAGGATTCGTCCACCTTTGTTTTGTTGACCTGCACCCCGCCTTCTTTCAGCATCCTCCTGGCTTCCCCCTTCGAGGAGAAAACCTGCGTCATGTCAGTAAGAAAATCAACGATATTTAACGATTTTGATATTTCGCTTTTCGCTATTTCGCTTTGTGGCACGCCTTCGAATACCGACAGCAGTGTTTCTTCCGGTAATCTCATGAGGGTTTCTGCAGTCCCTTTGCCAAAAAGGATATCAGAAGCTTCCATTGCCGATTGAAGGTCTTCCCTGGAATGAACCCGGATGGTGATATCCCCGGCAAGTGCTTTTTGCAATACCCTCAGGTGGGGAGCTTCATCATGTTGTTTCTGAAGCGATTCAATTTCTTCCTTTGAAAAGAGTGTAAACTTTTTGATATATTCCGAAGCGTCTGAATCACTTGAATTCAACCAGAACTGGTAAAATTGATACGGGGATGTTTTTTTCGGATCCAGCCAGACATTCCCGGATTCGGTTTTCCCGAATTTTCCGCCATCGGCTTTGGTAATGAGCGGGCAGGTGAGTGCATAAGCCTCACCGCCAAGTTTCCGCCGGATCAACTCCGTACCGGTAACAATGTTTCCCCATTGATCGGAACCACCCATCTGGAGCCTGACCTGTTTATGCTCGAACAGCCAGCAATAATCAAAGCCCTGCACCAACTGGTAAGTAAATTCAGTGAAGGAGATCCCTGAGCCCGACTCCATGCGTTTCTTAACTGAATCTTTGGCAACCATGTAGTTGACCGTGATATGCTTACCCACCTCCCGAAGGAAATTCAGAAAAGAGAAGTCCTTCATCCAGTCAAAATTATTGACCATCTCTGCCGAAGTAATGCCACAGTTGAAGTCCAGGAATTTTTCAAGCTGTTTTTGGATGCACCGCTGATTGTGACGCAATACTGTTTCATCAAGCAGGTTTCGTTCCTCGGATTTTCCGGATGGATCACCGATCATGCCGGTAGCACCGCCAACAAGGGCATAAGGTTTATGCCCGGCCCGTTGCAGGTGAACCAGCATCATGATCGATGCCAGGTTTCCGATATGAAGCGAATCGCTTGTGGGGTCGTATCCAATGTAGGCAGATGTCATCTCCTTCGAAAACTGTTCCTCTGTTCCGGGCGACATGTCATGGATCATTCCCCTCCAGCGTAATTCCTCAATAAAATTCATGTTTAAATTTTTTGCAAAAGTATAAAATTTAACGGATTGGCAGACCCTGACGGGGTATCAGACCCTGACGGGGTGAGGTTACCTGTTTCTATAGGCAACAATCATATAAATGAAGAGAGGAATCAGGATCCCGCCAAAAACAACCGGGATAAACCCTATTCCAAGACCTGAACCCTTGTTCAGCGAAACCTGAATGGTTGCATAGCTGATGTAAAAAAACATCCATGTCAACGCGGCTTTCAGATAGCGGATCAGCCTCAGCGCCATGGCATATTGTTTTGGAGCATTTGCCGGTGTAATTTTAACCGTGTAATTGAACTGGTGCGGAATAAGCACGATCACGCTGAACAGGATATAAATGAACATGGCAATAGCGGGAAGAAACCACATGGTTGCCTTTTCAGCGTAATCATCCGGTTTTCCCGCGCCATCGAAATGAGATGGAATGGTTTCTGGGAGCCTTGGGAAATAGTAAATTATGTATCCCATAAAGATCATTAATCCTACGATTGCACATGCTTCAAGCAACCAGTCGATGGGCGTCATTTCCGTCCTGACCATCGGGCGATCCGCTTTGCCGGCCCGGTTCCGTTTAAGCCTTCCACGAAAATTGTTGTTAAAGATCATACTGACTCAGGTTGTTCCGGGGTTTTACCCGGAGGTGATACACTTTTTTTGGGCATGCGACCGGCCTCTTTCAAAGCCCGCTCAATTGCCCATTCCAGCTGGCCATTTACGGAACGGAATTCATCGGCAGCCCATTTCTCCAGCGCCTCATAAATTTCCGGATTGACCCGGAGCATGAATACCTTTTTAACTGCCATAAGCCTCCTACTGGTGCAAAGTTCCGGTATTCACTACCGGGGTTGTATCCTTATCGGAACAAAGAACCACCATCAGGTTGCTGATCATGGTCGCTTTCTTGTCTTCATCCAGTTCGATGATGTGTTTCTTGCTGAGATGATCCAGCGCAAGTTCTACCATGCTGACAGCGCCTTCCACTATTTTCGTGCGTGCCGCAACCACTGCAGTAGCCTGCTGACGGCGCAACATGGCCCCGGCAATTTCTGAAGCATAGGCGAGATAGCTGATCCTTGCCTCCATCACTTCGATACCTGCCATGGCCAGCCGCTCAGAAAGTTCATGTTCCAGCGCCAGGTGAACCTCTTCTCCCCCGGCCCGCAGCGTAATTTCCTTCTGCTCATCGTCGAAATTATCATACGCATAATGTCCCGCCAGTTTGCGGGTTGCCGACTCGCTCTGAATATCCACGAAATGGGCAAAATCATCCACTTCAAAGGCAGCCTTAAAGGTGTCACGAACCCTCCACACAAGCACACAGCCAATCATGATGGGGTTCCCCAGCTTATCATTTACTTTGATCGGTTCGCGGTTCAGATTGCGTGCCCGTAATGAAATTTTCTTTTTAACATAAAAAGGGTTGACCCAGAAGAAACCGTTTGATTTGACGGTTCCTTTGTATTCCCCGAATAAAACCAGCACCATTGATTCATTGGGATTGACAACAATCAGTCCCATGGTGATGAAGAGGGCACAGGCAAAGGATAGGATTGAAAAGACAATCCCGGTGACAGATTCCCTGTAGAATACGATCCCGATTATCCCAAGACCCAATAAAGCAATAAATAGCAGGAGACTCATGTATCCCGAATACGTTGAACTAACTTTTTCTTTTTCCATGGCGATCATAGTTTATGATATCATTTTAATATTAATTTGATTTTGCAATGATACGACATTTTTTCTCTCATGTCAAGCTTTTTTGAAAAAAAATCAGGGTGAGGCTATTTTGTTTCGTTCCCGGTTTTTTACCGCAGACGTTTATTTCAGGAATATAAGGGAATAGGATTGTATTAAATCGAAAAAAAACACAACAAATTCATGTTTTTGTATTATATTAGCTATTCCATCCATCGGGTATATTTTAAGGAAGTTGGTTTACCATCATGAACTTCATTCTGGTAATTCATTATAATCCATGTGCCATGAAAAATATCGTTGGTTTGTTATTGCTATTCCTGATCCAGGTAACGGGAATTTTTGCCCAAGTAGGTGTCAACAATGACAACAGTCCGCCTGATCCGTCAGCAGGGTTAGATGTGAAATTCATCAACAAAGGGTTTTTACCTCCCCGGATAACTTCCCTGCAACGCAACGGGATAGTCTCACCGGCCGCCGGGTTGCTGATTTACAACACTGATTGCAATGACATGCAGTACTACAACGGTTCGGGATGGGTTCCTTTGGGCAATACGGGAATGCTGACCACACCCGGGTCGATCATTGGAAACACGGCCCCATGCAGCAATTCAACAGGCAATGTCTATTCGATTTCCCCCGTTGCAAACGCGACCGGGTATCACTGGGCTGTTCCGCCCGGTGCCATCATCACCGCTGGCCAGGGAACACAGGCCATCACGGTAACTTTTGGTGGCACCAGCGGGGTGATCTGTGTTGCCGCTTACAATGAATGTTACCGCAGCGCGATGAGTTGCGCAGCCATTGCATTGATTCCTTCTCTGCCTTCGAGTGTATCCATTGAGGCATCCGGTAATTATTGTTCCGGGAATTTAGTCACCTTCACCGCCACTCCCGTGAATGGCGGATCAAATCCTGCTTATCAATGGGTGAAGAACAGTTTCTTCATACCCGGAGCAACCAACAGCAGTTATTCCTATGTTCCTGAAAATAATGATGTGATATTATGCATGTTGTTTACCAGTGCAGCATGTGCAACTGTGAGTGGTGCATTTTCCAATCTTATTGTATTGTCAATTATCCCTTCACTTCCGGTCAGTTTAACAATTGCCGCCTCAGCAAATCCAGTATGTTCAGGAAATTCCGTTCTCTTTACCGCCACCCCTTTTAATCCAGGGCCCAATCCTGCTTATCAATGGAAGAAAAACGGAACGGACGTCTCTGGAGCCACCAACACAACGTATTCATATACACCTGCCAACAATGATCTGATCACCTGTGTATTGACCTCCAACGCGCCGTGTGCAACTGAAAATCCGGCAACATCCAATGGCATCACCATGACCGTCAATCCATATGACCCGGTGAGTGTATCAATCACCGCGGCAGCCCATCCACAATGCAGCAATTCCACTTATTCATTTACGGCGAATCCGGCAAACGGAGGCACCAATTCATTGTATCAATGGAGCCGTGACGGAGTAAATGTGACCGGAGCAACCAATGCGTCTTTCAGTACACAAACCCTGGGGACCCTGGCCTGCCAGATGATTTCAAATGCGGTTTGTTACAGCGGGAGCACTACTGTTTCAGGCTCTCTCATTGCAGGTGATTGCGAAGTGGTGTGCTATGGACAACCCATTAACCTGTATTGTACATTGCCGGGTTGTGAAAATGCAGGCGCTACCTTTAGCTGGAGAAATTCAAGCGGCTCATGGACATCCGGCACCCGTGATCCTGTGATCAATTCCGGGGCAACCGGCTACGCATCCGATGTTTTTTATTTGACAGTGAACTATAGTCCGCCGGCAGCTTCCGTCAGCAAGGGGGTGTATTACAAAGAGGTATTGCCCCAGGGTACTTTTTGTTGCGGATCTACGCTCAATATCAGTCACATCGCCGGCTCCGTAGCGCCGGTGAGCAAAACGGTTGCATATGGTACGGTTAAAAACGTTCCCGGTGAAGCGTCAAAATGCTGGATCACCAGCAACCTGGGCGCAAGTCATCAGGCAACCGCAAAAGACGATAATACTGAGGCCTCCGCAGGCTGGTATTGGCAATTCAACCGAAAGCAGGGATACAAGCACGATGGCACAAACCGAACGCCCAATACGGCCTGGATCACCACGATTACTGAGAACCTTGACTGGCAATTTTCAAACGATCCCTGTAACTATGAACTTGGCAATGGCTGGCGAATGCCAACTTTTTCTGAATGGAACAACGTGGATGAAGCCGGACCTTGGACTACCTGGACAGGTCCCTGGATTTCCGGGCTAAAGCTGCATGCAGCAGGTTACCTGTACGACCTTGATGGTCATCTGACAGCACGAGGCCTGTTTGGCAGTTACTGGAGCAGCCAGCAGATTGATAATGCACATGGTTTCTACCTTTATTTCAGCAGCAGCAACAGCCTGACAAGCTATATCTCAAAAGCAGATGGCTTCAGCCTCCGTTGCATCCGTGATTTTTGACAACCGTTGGGTTTTCAGGCAGGTTACCTGATGAGGTTCTTATAATGGAAGTAACGCCCGACGATGTCATCCACGAATCCTTCGGTTTTGTAATCGACCGGATAGGAATCAATGCTGTCTGTTTTTCCAACAGGGTCCTTTTTTGAACGGCGTAAAAGGTAGTAATCGACATTTCCGTTCCACCTGTTTTTGTCTTTGCCGAATTTTTCAGCTTTTTCCCTGGCCGCCATCACTTTCCCGATGCCGACGTTGTAAGAGGCCAAGACAAAATAAATACGCTCAACCGGACTCGTTATTTCATCGGGAAGCTGCCTGTCGAGATATTTCAGGTATTTCACCCCGCCGGCTATTTGTCTTGCAGGTGTAGCCGTGCTGTCGATGCCGAATTTTTCAGCAGTCTCAGGCATCAGCTGCATCAGGCCGCTGGCGCTTCGCGAAGAGACCAGTCCCTGCTGAAAATTTGATTCTTCATAGATCAGGGATGCCACCAGCCTCCAGTCCCACATCACCTGTTTGCTTTGTTCCCGGATGATACCATCAAAGGGCGAAAGTTTGTTCCCGTTTACGGAGAAATAATCGCTCTGCATGAATCGCGCGATGCGCTGGTTGTCGAAATAAGCCAGGTAGGTTTGTTTGAAATCCCTTGAGGCCTTCATTTCCTTCAGCCAGGCATCAACTTCGGTACGAAGGGAATCTGAAGCCAGTCCCATGCCCCATCCATAGGAAAATAGCGGAAAAGCCAGCACCGAGATATCGAGGTTCCGGTAAAAACGGTGATAAACCATGGCCACATTCTCCTGGCAAATGGCAAAGCGGATCAATCCTTCCGATACCTGCCTGATCAGCTGTTCCTCGCTGATGCCGGTTTCCTCTTTCAGGACGGCGTGTTTCCCCGTCTTTTTAATAAAAGCATGGTATTGTGCTTCCATAGCGAAGTTCTGACACACATGAACTGTATCCGGCGGAAAGTCCTTCAGGGTTTTGACGGGCTCGGGTACTTCCTTGCCACTACCCTGCCCATTGCGTTGAACAAGCACGAGCCTTGTTTCGCCAAATGGTTCTGAAAACCTGACAAACTTTTTACCTTCCCTGGATATTGGAAGATTGAGGGCCATCAGATCGGCAGCATTGTTATGCAGGTAGTATTCGAGTTTTGAAATATCGTTGCTGGCAATGATCCTGAGCGGAACACCCAGGTGTTTTGCAAATGATCCAAGCAATGAGAGCTGGTATCCCATGGCTTCACCCTTGTAAATGAAGTAATTAAGAGTGTTTCGATCGGTGAGTGCGATCAGGTATCCTCGTTCGCGTATCCGGTGGAGCGCATCTTTTTTAACCTCCACCCGGTGATACAGGTTCCGGGTAATGAAAAAAGCAATGGCAATTACAGTCAATCCCAGGATAGAAGCTCTCAGGATGATGTATTTTCTGGATGTTTTATTCACTATATCGGGTTAAGCGACTTTTCGGTATCTCCAAATGGCCAGGCTTACGATGAAGACGGCGTAAACGACCAATGACCAGAAATAGCGGCTGATATCCGCAAAACCTGATCCTTTCAGCAACACCATCCGCATGATCCTGATAAAATACATCAGTGGGTTCAGCCTGTCGAGTTTTTGAGCCCAGGGCGGCATGCTTTCAATGGAGGTGAACAAACCGCTCATCAGGATGAACACGACCATGAAAAAGAACGAAACCAGCATGGCTTGCTGTTGTGTATGGGTAATGGTGGAAATCAGCAGGCCGAATGACAAAATTACAAAAAGATAGACAGCCGCCGACAAGAAAATAAATCCGAGGTTACCCTCCATCGGGATATTGAAAAGCAGCTTTCCAACGGAGAGGCCGAATGCAAGTTCAAAAAGCCCGATGATCCAGAAGGGCATCAGTTTGCCGGTAATGAACTGGATTTTCCTGATCGGGGTCACATTGATCTGTTCGATGGTGCCGATCTCCATCTCACGTACAATGTTCATGCCTGAAAGCAGGAGTCCGATGATGGTGACAAGCAGTACCAGAATGCCGGGGACCATGTAGGTCTTGTAGTTCAGTTTTGGATTGAACCAGTAACTGTAATCTGTTTGTATGCTTCTGATACCGGCCATCATTGCCGGGGTTGCGTTCTCTAAAACCACTTCCCGGTTATAATCGAGCAGGATCATGGTCGAATAGGCGTTGGTGAGGCCGGCACTCTGCCCATTGATGGCGTTGATCACAAACTGGACTTTGGCCTGGCCTTCCTTCAGCAGCTTCTTTTCAAATCCGGCAGGAACCTGAAGAATCATGTCAACATTTCCTCTTTTCATCTGGTCTTCAGCCTCCCGGTATGAAAACGATGTTTTTTGAATCCGGTAAAATGGCGACCCCTGGAATTTGCTCACCAGTTTGCGCGAAGTGCTTGAAAGGTCGAGATCAACCACCGAAACACGAATGTGTTTCATTTCATAGGTAGCTGCATTGACGAGGACGATCAACTGCACGATGGGCACGATAAAAATGATCGGCAACATCGATTTGTTGCGGAATACCTGCAGAAACTCTTTCTGGATAATATACAGGATCGTTCTCATCAGGCCAGCCGTACTTTGAATTTTTTTATACTGAGTGCAAGGAAAAGAGCAGTAAATCCAATCAAAATGAGGGTTTCATTCCAAACATATTCAATTCCGTTTCCCTGGAGCATGATGCTTTTAATGATGATGATATAATATTTCGGCGGCATGAGGTGGCACAATACCTGCATGATCCCAGGCATATTTTCGACCGGGAAAATAAACCCGCTGAGCAGGATCGTGGGAAGCATCAATGCCACCAGGGAGATCATCATGGCCACCTGCTGGCTGTTGGTGATGTTTGAGATCAGGATACCAAGCGACAGGGCCATGCAGATATACAGAAAGCTCTCCAGGAGCAGCAGAAAAACACTTCCCAGGAGCGGCATGCCAAACACGAGTTTGCCCAGTACAAGGATGATGCAGGCATCGATGAAGGCTAAAAACACATACGGAAAAACTTTTCCGATGATGATCTGCGACGGCCGCATCGGCGATACCAGCAACAGTTCCATGGTTCCCAACTCTTTTTCCTTTGTGATCGATAAGGAAGTCATCAAAGCGGAGATAAGCATCAGGAGCATGGCCATCAGCCCGGGAACAAACATGTATACGCCTTTCAATTCCCCATTGTACATCATCCGCACTTCAGGGATGATCTGCAAAGGAACTTTCTTTGAATTCATGGAAACCAGGTAGTTGCTGATGATCCCGCTGGCATAGTTCACCAGCATATTGGCTGTATTCGGATCCGAGGCATCGCCGATGATCTGGATATGGGCTTTCCCTGTTTTTTCAAGTTTCCCTGCAAATCCGGGCTCATAAATGAGTGCCAGTTTAACATCGCCCTGTTTAAAAGCAGGTTCAATTTCAGCCACGGAAACCAGATTCCGTTCCAGGACAAAGTATCCCGAGGAAAGAATTTTATCACTGATCTTACGGGTAACCACATCCCTGGAAGGATCGTAGATGACAATTTTTGCATCCTTGATCTCATTGGTAAGCACATAACCGAACAACATCAGCTGAATGGCTGGCATGCCAAAGAGGATGAGCAAAGTGCGGTAATCCCTGAATATATGATAAAACTCCTTGACAACAAATCCCCGGAACCTCCTCATAAAATCTCCTTATTGGTATACCAGAAATAGAAAAACCGTGAAGCAGAGATCAGCAAGGGGACTCCCATGGTGACATAAAAATTATAGAGCCATTCTTTGTTGATCACGTCAAACCTGCGCAACATGATTCCTCCCGTGATCATGATGGCCATCATCAGATAACCCCGGAGGTTGAAAAATGAAAAAGCGCAGGGGTAAGGGATGTTCAGCCCATGGATCCTTTTAATGTGTTTGCGTGAAATTTTTGCAAACAGCAGCACGTAAAAAATCATCCCAAATACGAAACCGCCGCACAGACGCCAGCCAAGATAGTGGCCATGCAAAAGCAGGTAATCCAATCCCCTCCCGGCAAGGATTCCTCCCGCAACAGTCCATGCCAGCCCTGCAATAAAAAGCAGGTTATGCTTGCTTACCGATGGTTTGTATTTTTGTAAGATGTTCATTGAATGTTTTTTTAACCCCACCCCGGCCCTTCCCCCTTGGGGGAGGGTTGCAGGGGAGGGGACTAAGCTCTTGCCAATTTGATAAATACTTCGTTCATCGACGGGGCATCGAATTTCAGTTTGAGGTTTTCAGGGGTATCCAGTGCCGAAATTTTCCCGTCGACCATGATCGATACGCGGTCGCAGTATTCGGCTTCATCCATATAATGTGTGGTTACAAAAACGGTAATTCCATCATGCGCCGCTTCGTAGATCATGTCCCAGAATTGCCGGCGTGTGATCGGGTCCACCCCGCCTGTGGGTTCATCCAGGAACACAATTTTCGGGTTATGCAGGATCGCAACGGAAAAGGCAAGTTTTTGTTTCCACCCCAGCGGGATATCCCTGATCAGTTTATTGCGGGCGTCTTCAAATCCAAGCCGCTGCATCAGGGCATGTGCCCGCGAATTGATCTCCTGTTTCCTTAACCCGTAAATTCCACCGTAAAAGCGGATGTTTTCAAACACGGTAAGATCATCGTAGAGTGAAAACCGCTGGCTCATATACCCGATGTTCTTCTTCACCTGTTCACGCCGGCTGTAAATATCAAAACCTGCCACCGAAACCTCCCCCGAAGTAGGATAGGATAATCCGCAGAGGATTTTAATGGCGGTGGTCTTTCCTGCACCATTGGCACCAAGAAACCCGAATATCTCTCCTTTCTTCACCTCAAAGGTCAGATGATCATTGGCTATAAAGGACCCAAATTTCTTGACCAGGTTCCTGACGGTGATTATATTTACGGGAGTTGGCATGTTTTAAAATTAACCACTTAGGCACTGAGAATACAAAGTATCACTTAGAATCAGATTATTCATCAAACTTTCTTTCAACAACCATGGCTTATTCCCTTAGTGTTCCTTACTGTACTAAGTGCCTAAGTGGTTTTTTCTTTCGCCGGGGTATTCATGAGTTCCATGAAACAATCTTCGATGGTCGCTTCAATCGGCGTTATTGACACCGATTCATGATGGTTTTTCTTCAGAAAATCAGACAGAATTTCTTTTTCGATATTCCGATCATTGAAAGAAACATGCGCCGATTGCCCGAAAGCATACACACTGTGCACTCCCGGGTAGAGCCTGAGTTCACTTAAAAGTTGATAGATGTCTCCGGATTTCACCGAAAAAAGCGACAACGGATAATTCCGGATCACCTCATTTGGGGTACTGATGGTCATGATCCGGCCATTTTGCATCAACGCCACGCGATCGCATTGCCCTGCTTCATCCATGTAAGGTGTGGAGACCAGGATGGTGATCCCGGACTCCTTCAGCCGGTTGAGCATTTGCCAGAATTCAAGCCGCGAAACGGCATCAACCCCCGTGGTGGGCTCATCAAGAAAAAGCACTTCCGGCTTGTGGATCATGGCACAGGACAAAGCAAGTTTCTGTTTCATCCCGCCCGATAATTTCCCGGCTTTCCTGTTTTTGAATGGTTCAATCTGCTGGTAGATATCTTTTACCAGGCTGTAATTTTCACGGATGGTGGTGCCAAAAATGGTAGCAAAGAATTTCAGGTTTTCTTCAACAGTTAGATCCTGGTAGAGTGAAAATTTCCCGGGCATGTAACCGCTGATTCGCCTTATTTTCCTGTAATCCTTCACCACATCAAGCCCCTCCACGTTGCAGATGCCCTTGTCGGCGAGAAGCAGGGTGGTCAGGATGCGAAACAGTGTCGTTTTCCCGGCTCCGTCAGGACCGATGAATCCAAACAGTTCACCCCTGGCAACATCAAAGGAGACATCATCAAGGGCAAGGGTCTCTCCAAATCGTTTGGTCAGACTTTGAACATGGATGGAATTTTCCGGCATAATTTAATTCTGCGGGGGGGATGACTTTGTCCAGTAAGTGTTTCTTCCAAGCAAGGAAACACCAATGTATCCGCGTACTTTCAGCTTGGTCGGACTTTCAAATTCGATGTAACATTTGTATGTCTTTCCGTTTTTCGGATCATAGATGGTTCCGCCCGACCACTCATCCTGTCCATCAAAGGTAAAGTTTTTCATGTTGACCATGCCGATCAGCGGTTTCGCTTTCAGTTTCTCATCCGGGTTCTCCTTATCGGTACGGGGCAATCCGGTTATCTTGTCGTTTGGCTCCCTGAGCCATACGAGTTTTCCGAAATACTTGCCATTTTCTTTATACAGGGTAATTTTCCCGGTAGCCTCCTGGTTCAGCCAGGTTCCGATAATATCGTCGCCTTTGTGGGTTTGGGCTGTGGCAGATAATCCCGACCACAGGGTCATGACGAAAAGCAGTAAAATGGTTGATGCGATTTTTTTCATGATTTTTTGATCTGGTTAATGTGAATTTAATTTAATCTCGCCCGGCATGCCAATCTTCAGGCTGCCATCATTTTGTAGGCGAACCTTTACAGCGTATACAAGGTTTACGCGTTCTTCTTTTGTTTGGATGGTTTTAGGCGTGAATTCCGCGGTTTGAGAAATCCAGCTGACAAGACCTTCCATTTTCGTATTTGTCTTTTCATCTTTATCGATACGCACCTCCACCTTGTCTCCTATTTTAATGTGTGGCAACTGTGCCCCGCTGACATATACGCGAAGTTCCATTTCACGGAGGTCGGCGATCTTGTATAACGGCTTTCCAAAGGTAGTTACTTCATTGCTTTCTGCAAATTTCGTCAGGACAGTTCCTTTCAACGGATTGATAATAAGTGCATTATTTATGGATTCACGCACCTGTGCTATTTGTTGTTCCGCACTTCCGATCTGATCCTCAATGCCCCTGAATTGCGTTTTTAACGAGGCAACCTGTTTGTCGATCAGGTTAAGGTTTGAGTTGATGTCATCCAGTTGTTTCTGTGTTGCTGCACCATCCTTAAGCAAATTAATCACACGGGTTTGCTCAATCAGGATGTTCGCCCGGTTTTGTTCCTGTACTGCAATCTGGGCAGTCAGGTCTTCCCGTCTTGAACCCGTGGCATCTTTCTGGGCAATCCCCTGCATTTTTTTCAGATACAGGTCGGTGGTATCAACAAAGCCGACCAATTCGTTGGAATCAACCAACTGGCCCTCTTCAATATGAAGTTGCATGATCCGTCCATTCGCAAGCGAAGAAACGGTAACCTCCGTTGCTTCAAAAGAACCATACGCATCGGGTTTGTCGTTATTGTCGCTGCAGGATGCGGTCAGCATGGTCAGGATGACCAGGGTTGTTAAAAAATGTTTTTTCATATGAATGATTTATTACCCCACCCCCGACTCCTCCCCAATCAGGGAGGGGTGCCTTGGTGGATATTAAAGCTTTCCTAATGTATAAAGATATGAAAGTTTTGCTTTAATTAGCTGAATATTATGTATTTCCAAATTTAGTTGTGCCTGTGTCTCTTCATTCAGCCGGGAAATATAGTCGCTCGATGTGATCACCCCGTTATCCAGTTGTGACGATGCTGTTTTGGTGATCTTTTTCCGCAATGCAATAATTTGTGCATCCTGAGCAAGTAACTCGGTGAATTTCAACACCTCACTCAGGTCCTTTTGAGCGCTTATCTTCAGGTTTTTATCAAATGTTTCCTGCTGGCTGCGGAGCAAATCGTTCTGAATGGTAAGAATTTGCTTTTCATTTTTATTCTGGTTCCAGTTCCACGGAGTCCAGGTCAGTTTTACGCCGAAAAGCCACCAGGGCATGAAATTGTCGTCAAGCATGTTCAGGCTTGGCCTTCCGTAACCTGCCTGTCCGTATGCAAAAATTTTAGGATTCCATTTCGTGGTGACCATGTTCCGCATCAGGTCAACTTTTGAACGCTGGATGCTGAACAATTCATATTCAAGCCGTTTATCTTCAAAATCCGTACCTGGCAAGGTTACCTTTGGCGTGACAAGTGCCGTAGATTCTGCAACCGGAGAAGAAATCAGTTCCGAAAGCATCTTGTAGCCAGCACTTCGGTCCATGCGGGTTTCAGTTAGTTGTTGGTCGAGCCTTACCAGTTCGGCTTTCAGGATATCCGCATTCATTTCAAGAACAGCGCCATTCCTGATCCCCGACTGAACTTCGGTCAGTTTTACCGTGATGCGGTCCTTGTTGCTGTTCAGCAATGATTCATTTTCCTGCAAAAGGATGATGCTGAAAAAAATCTGGTTGATCCGGTCCTTGAGTTTATACAACTCAATCTCAACGGCTTTCTGATCAGCCTGCAATGTGAATGCCTCGGTTTGCTTTTGATAGTAGGTTACGCGGCCATCATAGATTACCTGGTTGACATCCAGGGTTATTTTATACCAGTCCTTGCTGAGGGTGGGCATGGCAATTTCGGGCAAACCTTTCGGAAGGTCGATGGCAACCTGAGTCACATCTGATTGCAGGGATGCCCCGCCGTTGATATTGAACTGGGGAAGGTAGTTCTTATTCAGGTTCTGAACCTTCAGGGTGTTTGAATTTCCAAGCATTCCCAGTTGCTGACGCAAAGGGTAATTCTTCTCAGCCTGCCGGTAGCAGTAATCCAGGGTGATGGAATCCTGGGTCTGCGCCATGATTGGCAGAAGCAGCAAAAGGATGAATCCGGCAAACCCGGTAAGCGGGATGTTACCTGCTCGTATTTTTCTCATGGCTTGTTAAAGCATTTAGGATGAATTCGGGAACTGATGTTTTCCTTTCCTCAAAGAACCGGAGGAGTTGTTCATTTGAAAAACCAAATATGGTCTGGATCAGCGGTTTGGCAATAACCGGAAAAATGCTGAGTGCCAGTACGTTGATATAAATGTGCATTGGATTTATGTCTATATTCATCTCCTCCTTAACCTGTTTGCGGATCTGATCCATCAAGCGATCGGGGGAGAGTTGGTTTTTTCCCATTATCTTCCTGATCTGGTCCGGTTTTTCATACAATCCATTGAGTATAAACAACGGAAGGTAAGCATTTTGAGAAAGGAAGGTGACATAGTAGTCAATGAAAGTTTCAATTTTGGCTGAAAAAGGAAGTTCTGAGAAGAATATTTCATTCAATCTGGAGATGAGTTTGGAAAAAGCGTCTTCAAAAACGGCCTGAAAAATGTTATCTTTATTACGATAGTAATAATGCACCAGCGATTTGTTCACACCGGCTTCGTCGGCGATCTCCTGCATGCGGGCGCCATCAAATCCTTTGTGGTGAAACACCTTCTTTGCGGCTTCCAGAATGCGTTCTTCCGAAGATAATACTGAGTTTCCCATTCGTTTAACCGGGTGGATTAATCATTTGGTTTAACCAGGTGGTCAAAAGTACTGCAAATTTTTTTATCATTTACAATTTCAACAAATTATTTGGGGATTTTTATTTTTTGCCCTGGTTTTAAACGGCTGTTATTTTTCAGGTTGTTCGCTGTTTTGAGCTGAGACACGGTTACATCGTATTTATCCGCGATTTCCCAAAGGTTATCTCCCGACTGAATCGAATAATAGGAATAGTGCTGTGATGCGGAAGACGGTTTTTTGGATTTCTCCTCCAGTTCCTTCTTAACACTGGCAGCTGTTTCATTTCCGTTTGCGGCAACTTTAATTTTCTGACCGACAAGAATTTTTTCATCGGGAAGATTGTTCCATTTCATTAATTCAGCGGTGGTACAGTGATGTTTCGCTGCAATGCGGCCCAGGTTATCACCACTGATCACTACATAAATAGCCAGGGAGGTTTCTTCAGAATGACCTGATGGTGCGGGGGTTTTGGAAGAAACAGGCTCAGAAATTGCTCCTGAAGCGGTGGTCTTTAATGCAGTGTCTTTGGGTATTGCCTGGGGAACATAGGTGGAAGAGGCACCTCCTTCCTGGGGTTTCCCTTTGGCAGGATTGGTATATACCAGGATTTTTTTATTTGGCCTGATCGAATTTTTCTTCAGCCCGTTGAGCGATTTTAACTCCCCGGTAGTCATATGGAATTTCTTTGCAATGGAAGAGACCGTTTCACCGCTTTTCACGGTGTAAAGTTCTGATTCACGGTAGTTGCTGTAAACCAATTGGGCCATCGCTTCGCTGGCCAAACCCTCTTTTGTCTTGTATGCATACAGTGCGGTTTCATTGTTGATGAAATTCCCGATATACTTTTTCCGTAATCGCAGTTTAAAGGGATTTTCTGGGGAGGCGGGGATTACTTTGTGTTTGAATGAGGGATTTAAAAACACGATTTCATCCATCGGAATGTTGAGCATTTCTGAAATCTGATCGAATGACAAAGGGCTGTGAACGGTGACCGTATCCACCTCGTAATAGAGGATTCCCGGGTCAACCGGATGGATCTTGTGTTCATTCGCGTAGGTTAAAACATAACTCGCCGCAATGAAAGCGGGAACGTACGAAGCAGTTTCCTTTGGCAGGTATTTTTTTATTGCCCAAAAATTCTTGATACCCCCTGAACGGCGAATCGCTTTATTGACATTTCCTGCCCCGGAATTGTAGGCAGCCAGGGCCAGTGACCAGCTTCCATAAATATCATGCAGATCGGTGAGGTGCTCGCATGCTGCAATGGTAGATTTATACGGATCGAACCGGTCGTCAACATAGGTGCTTACCTTTAGCCCGTAACCCTTTCCTGTACCATACATGAACTGCCACAGCCCTTTGGCCCCGGCCGGTGAGTTTGCAATCGGATTGAGCGCAGATTCAATAACAGCAAGATATTTAAGTTCCAGGGGCATGTTGTATTTATCAAGCTGCTCTTCAAAAAGCGGAAAATAAATCTGCGCCAAACCAAGGATGCGGGCAGTCAGTTTGCGTTTCCTGACACCGTACAGTTCGATGAATTTTTTCACCTCCTGGTTATAGACGTATTCAAAAGGCGACTGATCGTTCATCAGCGCAATGCGCTCCATGTATACCGAATCGGGAAAGGTGGGAACATCATTGTCGGAATAGGTGCTCCAGTTCTGATACTGGTTCGCGTTCGGGAATTGCGTGTCTTCGAAAATTTTCAGGTTGGCAAGGCTGTCCAGCATGACGACAACCTGGTCGTCTTCAACAAAATGCCGGTTCCTGATCAAAGAATCGGGCTGGATGGGGTCCTGTGCCTGAAGATAAAATGGAAATAAGAGGAGGGAAAGCAGGGAATACTGGATTTTTTTCAACACCATGAATATAACATTTTATGCGATAATGTTTTATAGTATAACTGCAAAAATAGGGTTTTATTTTAAAAATTTTCCACATGGATGGTGACCTCGGTGTGATCAAAGGCTTTTTTAAGATCTTCTTCGATCTGATCACAAATCTCATGGGCCTCCCTGACCGTTTTTTCCGGATCAAGGTTTAAATGAAAATCGATGTATTTATAATTCCCTGCTTTTCGCGTACGGAGGTCATGAAAACTCATTCCGCCGGTACAGTGGTACTGTATAATTCCTGAAATTTTTGCCACTTCGGAAGCCGGCAAGGCAAGGTCGAGGAGCGGGGCATAGGCCTTGGAAAACAATTCAAATGATTCCTTTAAAATCAGCAGTGCCACAAAGATGGCAATGATGGGGTCAACCAAAGGCATTCCGCTGATCCACATCAGGACCAGGCCGGTAGCCACACCAATAGAGGTGTACACATCCGTCTTCAGGTGCAGTGCATCAGCTTCAAGTGCTACCGAATCGGTTTCTTTCGCAACCTGGTATAACCTTCTGGAAACAAAGATGTTTACAATGGCCGAAACAATCATTACCGCAAAACCGAAACCGATGTGTTCAACCTTTGTCGGATTAATAATCTTATGCACCGCTTCATAAATGATCCAGAAAGCGGCAACAAAGATGAGCAGGGCTTCAACAACCCCGGAGATGTTTTCAAATTTCCCGTGGCCATAAGGGTGCCGCTCATCTGCAGGAGTATCCGAAATCCTTACCGAAAAATAAGCCACGAACGAAGCGAGCAGGTCCATGAACGAATGGATTGCCTCAGAAATAATACTCACCGACCCTGAAAGCAGTCCAACCGTTACTTTCATGAGAATAAGCAGGCTGTTGGACACGATGGAGAGGCGGGCGACACTGACTTTTCTGTTCATTCAATGAAATTTCAGCAAATTTAATGATTTTGAGAGAATTGCGAAAGTGTTACTTTTGCATTCATATGCAAAATAACATGAGATATATATTTACCTTGCTGATCCTGGTTTTCATGATGGCCCATCCGGCTGTCTCACAGGATACTTCCCGGGTGGAACGCCCAGTCCTTCAGCACGAAATGTCGCCTGAAGAATTATTGCACAAGAACGAAATCGGCAGGGGATTTGTCGAAACAGATCCTCCCGTCGCCCCGCTGCGCAATGTTGCTGAGTTTGACCGGATGCAGGGTGCCTTGATCCGTTACCCTTTTGGCATACCCATCACCCTCATCAAAGAGATGGCCACCGATGTCACCCTCACAACGATCGTGGCCTCCACCGCGCAGAAAAACACGGTCATCAGCCAGTACGTTGCCAATGGCGTGGACACCAGCCACTGCAATTTTCTGATCGCTGCAACCGACAGTTATTGGACCAGGGACTATGGCCCCTGGTTTGAATCAGACAGCGCCAGCCAGATCGGGATTGTCGATTTTCCATACAACCGCCCCCGTCCAAACGATGATGAAATTCCCAAAAAGATGGCCGCGATGCTTGGAATCCCCTGGTTTGGTATGAATGTGATTTCAACAGGCGGCGACTATATGACCGATGGATTTGGATTATCCTCCTCTACCGAGCTGGTGTGGGATGAGAACCCAACCCAAACACATGAGCAGATCGCCCAGAAAATGAACGATTACCTTGGCATAACAAATTACCAGGTCGTTCCCGACCCGAATATCTCTTCGACCATTGATCACATCGACTGTTGGGGTAAATTTCTTGCACCCGATAAAATGCTGATCCGGAAAGTCCTGACATCCGATCCTGAATACACCGCGCTTGAATCGGCCGCAGCATACTGGGCTTCACAACCCTGTTCGTATGGATATCATTACAGGATCTACAGGGTGATGACCCCACAGGACCAACCCTATACCAATTCGGTGATCCTGAACAATAAAGTGCTCGTACCCTTTATGAATTCGGCATGGGACGACAGTGCCAAAGCAGTATATGAAGCCGCCATGCCCGGTTATAAGGTCATCGGTTTCATCGGGAATCCATCCACTCCCTGGATCTCGACCGATGCGCTGCATTGCCGGGTGATGGGCATTTCCGATATCGGGCTGCTTCACATCAGGCACATCCCCATCTCGGGAAATCAGCCTTGTGAAACAGATTACACGGTCAGTGCCGACATCATTGCCAGCAGTCAGCAACCCATCATCAGTGATTCGGTGATGGTTCATTACCAGGTCAATGGCGGACCATATCTGGCATCAATGATGATCAATACCACTGCCGGCCATTACACAGGCGTCATTCCGAAACAACCAGCCGGAAGCATCATCAGATATTTTCTTTCTGCTGATGACCTGTCGGGACGCCATGCCACCGCCCCATTCATCGGGCAAGCCGATCCTTTTCAATTCCAGACAATTTATACCAACCTTGCGCCTGTGCCTGATACACTCTGGTTTATCACCTTCGAGGATTGCTATTTGGGAAAAATCACACAATTGAAAAATCTCACCAGCAGTGCGATCAGCCTGAATTATGTTCAGCAGCACGGGGGAAATCCATGGTATGTTGATTCCATGTCGGTAAGCCTGTTGCCACATATCGTGAATCCGGGCGACAGTGTTGCAATACGGGTTAAGATGTATATTCTTGTCAATAGCCCAGCAACACAATTTGTTGTTGACAGCCTGCAGTACACCACCTCTACCGGCAGCCACCGGGTGATCCTGATGATAAACTACCTGTTGTTGTCATCAGCAAATGATCAGAAACAAATGGACAATGGCGGAAACAACTATCCGAATCCCTTCAGCACAGAAACAACCTTTGCGCTGGAAATACAACAGCGGTGTTTGGTTACCGCAGAAATTCTGAATTTGCAGGGATCAACGGTTAAAACACTGGTTAATAAGATATTTGAACCTGGAACTGCCACACTTCGTTGGGACGGAACCGATTCCCGCGGGAACAAGCTTCCTGCTGGAATCTACTTCTACAGGCTCATCATGAATAACAAGACTGAAACGAAGCGATTGATCCTCAATAAAGAGTAGTGACTCAAAGCCCCTCCCTGTTCTGGGTAGGGGTTGGGGTGGGGTCTTTCAACCTCGGTTCCGGGTAGGGGTTTGGGTATTTATCTCTCCGGCCTCATTTGCGGGAAGAACAGCACATCCTGAATGGAGGGTGAATTGGTCATGATCATCGTGAGCCGGTCGATGCCGATCCCCAGTCCGGCGGTGGGGGGCATTCCGAATTCGAGGGCCCGCAGGAAATCTTCATCAAGCACCATTGACTCATCATCGCCGCGCTTTCCCAGTTCAAGCTGCGACTCGAACCGTTCGCGCTGGTCGATGGGATCGTTCAGCTCGGAAAACGAGTTGCAAAGTTCTTTTCCATTGCAAATCGCTTCAAAACGTTCCACAAGTCCGGTTTTGCTTCGATGTTTCTTGGCAAGCGGCGACATTTCAACAGGATAATCGGTAATGAACGTCGGCTGGATCAGAAATGGCTCACATTTTTCGCCAAAGATCTGGTCGATGATCTTTCCTTTGGCCATGGTGCGATCGATGGGCACATTGAGATTCCTGGCGAGATCGCCCAATTCTTCCTCCGATTTGCCATCAATGTCAATCCCCGTGAAATGATGGATGGCTTCATACATGGTAAACCTTTTCCAGGGGCGTTTGAAATCGATCAGGTTTTTACCTACCTGGACCTGTGTGGTTCCATGAAGGTCAATAGCGATCTTCTCCACCATCTCCTCCACCAGGTCCATCATCCATTCATAATCCTTATAGGCAACATAAAGCTCCATCTGTGTGAATTCAGGGTTATGGAACCGGTCCATGCCTTCGTTGCGGAAATCCTTCGAAAATTCGTAAACCCCGTCATATCCGCCCACGATAAGCCGCTTCAGGTATAATTCATTCGCGATCCTTAAATAAAGGGTCATGTCGAGGGTATTGTGAAAAGTTTTGAATGGCCTCGCAGCAGCGCCTCCGTAAAGCGGTTGCAATATCGGAGTTTCCACCTCCAGGTACGATTTCGCATTCAGGTAGCTGCGCATTGAATTCAGCAGGATATTGCGTTTGATAAAAACATCGCGGACCTCTGGGTTCACAATCATATCGACGTAGCGCTGGCGGTATCTTTGTTCCGGATCGGTAAAGGCATCAAAAACCTCATCTTCCTTTTCCTTCACGATGGGCAGCGGGCGCAGCGATTTACTCAACAGCGTAAGCGATTTTACATGGATGGTTATTTCGCCCATCTGGGTAATAAAAACAAAGCCGGTCACCCCGATGATGTCGCCGATATCAAGCAGTTTTTTGAAAACGGTGTTGTACATTGTTTTATCTTCTCCCGGGCAAATATCATCCCGTTTGACATAAAGCTGAATGCGGCCGCTTTCATCCTGGAGTTCAACAAAGGAGGCTGCTCCCATGATGCGCCTGCTCATGAGGCGCCCGGCAATGCTGGCCTGCTGGTAAAGGGTATTGTTTGTTGGGAAGTTCTTCTTTATTCCGGCGGCTTTGACATTGACTTCAAATGTTTCCGGCGGATAGGGGTTTATGCCAAGCCTGATCAGCTCATTCAGTGAATTTCTTCTGATGGTTTCCTGTTCTGTCAATCCTGTTGTCATCTTTACCGATTTTCGGCAAAGATAAGGATTTAGGCCATAACATCATGGAGGATGTGATGTGACTGTATTCCCCTGAACCCCGGAAGATGCAGCTGGTAATAGAGCAGGATCGTTTCAAGCGCCTGGCTGCGGGCTGCGATGCTGGCAGCAGGGACGACGCATGCCTCGTCCCTGTCGCATGATTTTAACCATTCAGACATTAAAAAGCTGTTCGCCGGGTCAAGGTAATGCGGATGGTTTGGTGCTGATGCCTGGAAGTGCCCTTCACGCATATTAAAAAAGGGGAAGGCGTTCGAATGGTTGTTCTGCGGGAAAATCCCAAGATAGTGCATGAGCCGGAGCGCAAAATGGATATGAAACAAGGAAACACTTTCTTCGGTTTCATCAAGCTGCAAACAGGTCTGCCAGAGAAAGGCGAAGAGGTCGGGATTGGGCTCTTCTTCCCGGATGGCTTTGTGAACCAGTTCATTGATAAAAAGTGTCACCGAGGTTTTCCGGATATCAAACAGGATGGTTTTATAAGGATGGGCCAGCCGAACCTCCCTGACTGATTGCAGCGATTGCTTTTCCTTGTGATATACCACCAGGTCGAGCAGCGTCATTGATTGAAAAAGCGCGGGTTTGATTTTCGATCTGGAACTTCTTATTCCTTTGATCAGGTATGACTGAATCCCGAAAAGTTCGGTATAAATTTTAACGATTACACTGGTCTCTGAATACTTTAGGGAATGAAAAACGATTCCTTTGGTTGAATGAAGCATCAGTTGATGATAAGAATCTTGGTAACTACCTTTTCCGACCCGGTGTCATCGGCGGCAAAAACCAGGTAAACACCGCTTTGAGCCTTTTTCCCATCAAAATTTTTCCCATCCCATACGGCTTGTCCACCTTCGGCCCGGGTTGAGTACACCACGGTCCCGTTTATATCGGTTATTCTTACCTGTGCATTGGTTACAAGTCCCTTGACCGCGATGTACCCTTCAAAATCTTCCTTCACGGGATTTGGGAAAGCGTACACATTCTCGTTGGTATCGCCTCCTGGAGTTGCAGATGCACGGAAAGAGATCACCCCTTTGTCGGTCGCGAAAAAAACTTCACCATCCTTGTTCAGGGCGATACAGGTGATGCGGTCGGAAAGCAGCGGACTGTTTTCAGCAGTGAAGTGATAGATCTGCTTGGTTCCATCTTCAGAAAAAAGAAATACACCGCCACGGTCAGTACCGATCCATTTTTGATTGGCCCCATCGACTGCAATGGAGGTGACCGTTTCATTTTCCATCAGATATTGAGTATATGAGCCAACGGTTACCAGTATTCGCTGGGCATCGAAGTTTTGTCCGCTAAAAACCAATTCCGGTGCATAAAATACGGCGATCCCTTTTTCGGTGCCAATCCAGATTTCCCCTTTGTTATCCTCGGCCATTGTATAAACAGTTGTTCCCGGGATAAGGCCACTCCCGGCGGTTGAATTCAGGAGTTTTGACTGGTCATCGGCAGGATTTTCGGGTGTGCCGTTATCATTGAATACCATGATCGAATTCGGATTCATGTTCCCGTAACGCATCTGGATCCATTTTTGACCATTTTTATCAATGAGAATCTGGCCCAGGTCGTTCTCATTCACAATCGGAATGTTAAAACCTGTCCATGTATCTCCCTTTCTCATGGAGAGGCAATTGTTGTTGTGAGAAGTCACCACCCATAGATTGCCCTGGGGATCGTAGGCAACCCCGCCAACCCTGATATCAGCGGTATCGGAGGCAGAATGATTCCGCAGCGTGCTGTTGCCGTAAGTGAACCTCCTGATGACCGAATCATTGTATATTTCAAGCAATCCCGTTCCGTAAGTTCCTGCAAAAACATGTTTTATATCTTTCGGGTCGATGGCCAGGGTGACAATGTCATGTGTGTTATTAATCAAGGGGTTATTGTACCCGGCGAGGTTTTTCCAGTCGGTGTTGGTAAAATGGTAAACCTGTGGCCGGATATAGATCGGAATAAATGAACCATCTCTACCTCCCGGTGCAATATAGAGTTCATTCCCGCTGCTGGCCATGCTGAAGGCCATTGCAGTCAATGGTCCGCTCAGGTTTACATTGTTGACCGAATAGGTGGCCGGATTATAACTTATCAGGCCCGAATAAGTATCACCAACCCAAAACAACCCGTCTTGATCGGCAATGCCCATCTGCGGGAAGGATGACCCGGGAACCGCGGTGAACAGGCCGAGGCTGGTATTGAACACTTTTACGAAATAATTGTACGCAACAACCAGATAGGTGCCATTCGATTCAAGATGCATCACCGGGTTGTATTCTTCCCGTTGCCACCTTTCCCAAACACCGTTGGAGTGGGTATAGATGGTATCGGTTGAAGCCGAGGCGATCTTCTTATTGACAAAAACCCTGCCGGCAAAGAAGGTTATCGTGTTGTAGGTCGCTGATGAATCAATGCCGGGATCCTTATACCACGAAGAAAAATTTGCCAGGTTTGGGTCATTGACCCATGCCTTGTAAATTCCTTTCTCCGTGGCGGCAAAAAGGGTATCATGCTGATCTTTGGTCATGGCCATCACATTCACCTGGCTTCCGTCTTTGCCGATATAGTAAGTGTCGCGTATTTCCTCCTTGCTGATATCCAGTACCACGATTCCAAAGCCGCAGGACAGATAGGCGTCTTTTCCAATAAAATAAATGTCGTTGATTGTTTTATTACCAAGAATCTGTTTTCGCTTGATGTCGGAAATATTGATGATGGTATTGTTCTTGATGAGGTCGATGTTCGCATTGCTGTAGGCGATCACGAGGGTTTTGTATTCCTTGTTGTAATTGATGCTGCTGATTCCGATATCGGATAATCCAGAAATTTTGGTTATTCGTACTACGCTGTTGTCCTCCTTGTCATAATAAAAAACAGCATAGGGAGTGGATGCATAAATCCTGGTACCTGCATCTGTTACAGCATTGACAAGCGTATACGGGAGTTCGTCGCGCCAATCGCCGATGGGAACCTGTTGGGCAAAAGCTCCTGCAAAACCTGAAAAAATCAAAAAGCAACCTAGGATGTAACGAATGAGTTTCATGAATACCGGTTTTCTGAAATGAGCAATGGGAACATTCAATTAACTGATTTTTTCGGGATTTATTGCAGGAAACCGGCTGGTTTTCAAACGATCATTCCGGCTGCCACCGTTTCATTGGTTGCCTCGTCGATCAGGATCAGGCTGCCGGTGATGCGATTGGTGGTGTAGGAATCAAAAAACAATGGTTTGGTTGTGCGTAACCGGACAAGGGCAATATCATTCATCCTGACTGTTTTAATTTCTGTCTGTTCTTTCAACGTGCTGATATTTAGCACGTAATCAACCTCCTGGATGATACAGCGCACATCTTTGGTTGTATGTTTGAGTGCATATTTCCCCTGAATTTGCAAGGGTTTTTGGTTCATCCAGCAAATCCTGGCAACAATGTCACAGCTTTCCCGGGGGATGTCCCCGGCGCCGGTGATGAGATCTCCGCGGCTCAGGTCAATGTCATCCTTGAGTGTCAGTGTTACCGACATCGGAGGATGGGCTTCGGTGAGGGGGCCTGAAAGGGTATCAATCGAAGTAATTTCACTTTCAATTCCGGAAGGGAAAACGACAATTTTATCTCCGGGATGAAAAAAACCACCCGCTACCCTGCCGGCATATCCGCGGTAGTCGTGGAATTCTTCCGATTCGGGCCGGATAACATATTGTACGGGGAAACGCTGATGTATCAGGTCATGGTCCTGGCTGATGGGGATGTTTTCGAGGTGGTGCAACAGGGTTCCGTTTGCGTACCAGGACATGTTGCCGGAGGGTTTCACCACATTGTCTCCTTTGAGGGCACTGATGGGAATAAACCGCATATCCTGCCCGGGAAACACCTGGGTTGCAAAAGCCTGGAAATCATTTTTGATGGCAATAAACACTTCCTCCCGGTAGTCCATCAGGTCCATTTTGTTGATACAGACGATGATATGGGGTATTCCCAGCAGCGCTGCGATGAAAGTATGGCGATGGGTTTGTTCGATGACTCCATTCCGGGCGTCGATCAGCACAATGGCGGCATTGGCAGTGGAGGCGCCGGTAACCATGTTGCGGGTATACTGAATATGTCCAGGCGTATCGGCAATGATAAATTTCCGGTGGGGAGTTGCAAAATAGCGGTAGGCTACATCGATGGTGATTCCCTGTTCCCTTTCGGCGCGCAAACCATCTGTGAACAATGCCAGGTTGATGTGTTCACTGCCTTTTTGAATACTGGCCCGTTTTACCGCATCAAGCTGGTCTTCGAATATCGATTTGCTATCATATAAAAGCCTTCCGATCAAAGTGCTTTTACCATCATCAACACTTCCTGCAGTTGTAAACCGCAGCAGTTCCATATCCAGATAGGCTTTAGAAGAAAATGTACGTTCCATTAAAAATATCCCTCTTTTTTCCGGTCCTCCATGGCTGCTTCAGACCTTTTATCATCGTACCGGCCACCCCGTTCTGTAACGCGTGTGGCGGCAATTTCCTGGATAATATCTTCGACCGTATCGGCAGTTGACAACGTCAATCCGGTACAGGAGATATCGCCTACGGTGCGGCACCGCACCCTTCGGTACTCCACCTTCTCCGAAGGTTTCATCTCCATGAAAGGGGCCGCTGCCAACCAAACGCCATCACGGTAAAACACATCACGCTCATGGGTGAAATAGATGCTCGGCAGTTCGATATCCTCTGCCAGTATGTATTGCCACACATCCATTTCGGTCCAATTGCTGATTGGAAAAACCCTGAAATGCTCACCCATCCGTTTTTTCCCGTTGAACATGTACCACAATTCCGGCCGCTGGTTTTTGGGGTCCCATTGCCCGAATTGGTCCCGGTGGGAAAAAAAGCGCTCCTTGGCCCTTGCCTTTTCCTCATCGCGCCTGGCGCCCCCGATGGCTGCATCGAATTTGTATGTCTCGATGGCATCAAGCAACGTGACTGTTTGCAACACATTGCGGCTGGCATTGATGCCTTTTTCCTCAACGGCTCTTCCTTTATCAATGGAATCCTGCACTGAACCCACAAGCAACCTTGCATCAACCGACCGGGCCAGGGAATCCCTGAATTCAATGGTCTCCGAAAAATTATGCCCGGTATCGATGTGCAGCAATGGAAAAGGGATCTTTGCAGGGTAAAATGCTTTGCGTGAAAGATGAACCAGAACGATGGAATCCTTTCCCCCGGAAAACAGCAGGACAGGACGCTCGAATTGTGCGGCCACTTCCCTCAATACATAGATTGCTTCAGACTCCAGCTCTTTCAGATGAGTCAAATGATATTCACTCATTGTTTTTTTACCTCCTAAGATTTGCCAAATATCCGCTGAAGAAATGACTTGTTTTTATTTGATGCTTCTTTATCATCCGAATAATATCCATACCCGTATCCATAACCATATCCCGATCCATAACCATAGCCATACCCATAGCCATATCCATAACCATATCCATATCCATAGCCGTATGAACTGCGGTTAAGTTTCACATCATTGATTAAAATAGCCAGGTTCGAAATATTCCTCTGCTCCATGTCGTGGATGATCGATCCGAATATCTTTTTATGGGTATAGCCCTGGCGAACCAGGAACAATGTTGCATCAACCTGTTTCATCAGTAGAAATGCATCCGTTACAAGACCCACGGGAGGCGTGTCAATGATGATGTAATCGTAGATTTCTTTCAGGCGGACAAACATCTCCGTGCATCTCTGCGAGGCAATTAACTCTGCCGGGTTGGGAGGTACCGGTCCGGACATGATGATGTCGAGATTGTCAATACCTGAAAACTGGATGATTTCTTCCAGCTTGCTTTTCCCGATCATATAGGAACTGATTCCTACGGTATTCGTCAACCCGAAGTCGGCAAATATTTTGGGTTTCCGCAGGTCGAACCCGATCAGCAGTGTTTTCTTGCCATAAAGGGCAAAAATAGAGGCAAGGTTGATGGAAATATAGGTTTTACCGGCACTGACCATGTCGGCAGTAATCAGCACCGTTTGTTTTTCTTTGCCCTGGAGGAGGTAGTTGATATTGGTCCTTACCGACCGGAATGATTCGGCAATGGTCGATTTCGGAGAATCAATCACAACCACCGTACTTGGTTTATCACTGTGAATGACGTGGCCGACGATGGGAAGTTTTGTGAGTTTTTCAACATCCTCCCGTTCCATGACCTTGTCGTTGAAGTAATCTTTTCCAAAAATATAAATGATGGGTACCAGGATCCCAAGGATCAATGCAATGATATAATTCAGTGTCTTCTTAGGAAATACCGGTGTCAACCCGATCGCTGACGCCTCATCCACCACCTCGTTGTCAGAAAGATTTGCCGCCTGTGAGATCTGGGCTTCGGAGCGTTTTTGCAGGAGATAGGTATAGATGGCATCGGTAAGTTTAAATTTTCGTTCGATTCCAAACAACACACGCTGGGTCTCCGGAAGATTGCTGATGCGTTCGTTGATGACCATCACCCGTTTGTTGATCTCCTGCAGCGCGATATCATTGGAATTGATGGCACTTTTCACATTTTCATACAAAGCATTCTTTGTTGTGGCGATCTGCAAATCGATGGCCATGAGGCTGGGGTTTTTTGCTTTGGAGAACTGTGCCGTTTCAGTGCGTTTCATGTACAGGTTCGTCAGCTGCATGGTCAGGTCGTTCAACACCGTATTGTCAATGCCCATGGAAGCGGGAACAATGAGCTCATCGAATTTCTGGTTCTTTTCGATGTACTCCTTCATGTTTTGAAGGTATTTCGATTTTACCAGCAGGATTGCTTTTTCATCCTGAAGCTGCATCATTTTTTCAAAAACCTGTTTGGCCTCATCATTCAGGTTCATGATCTCCTTGTTGGTTCGGAAGAGCATGAGTGCTTTTTCGGAGGCATTGAGGGAATCGGAAATTCCTCTTAATTCATTATCGATAAACGAAATGGTGCGCGTAGCCACAATGTTTTTCTTTTCCAGTCCCTTGGCCAGGTACTCCTTGGTAAGATTGTTTAAAAAGTCGACCAGTTTGTCAACATTCCCTCCCTTGAGTTTTATTTCAACGATCGAAGCCTCTTTGTTTATCGGTTCAATGCTGAACGATTTGAATTCTGTGACCAGCGCATCGTAATTCTTGAACATGAAAGAAAATGATTTTTTCAGATCTTTCGGATCTTCGAATTTGTCGGTCAGGATTACCCTGAATTTGAAATTTTTTGTCTGGATCTCCTGCCCGAATGAATAGGTCTGGTCAACAATTACGTTCTCCTTCCGGTCTTCGACCATCTTTTTTGTGGAAAAGTTGAAGAACTTTATAGCCTCATCATTGGTTTCAAGTTTGAATTTGTCTTTCGACACCATTTTAAGACTGAAAAACATGTTGACCGGTTGCGGGAATCCAGTATCAAAGATCACCTTGAACGGACTGTCCTTGTACAACTCCTTGGTGACGAAATTATCTTCGATGTAGTAGGAAACTTCAAACCCGATTTTGGCGACAGTACGGTAGGTCAGCGTATAGGATGACAAAATGCCGATTTCATTTTGCAGGTTCTGCATGTTGTTGAACAGTCCCATTCCCAGGAGGTCCTGCGGATTTATTTTATTCTCCGATTTGTCTTTAACGAGCACGGTGGTTTTTACCTCAAAAACCTCCTTTGTATATTTGTTAAATATAAAAGCGATGATGAGCGCAATAAAAATCGTGACGGCAAAGAAATACCAGAACCGGTAAAATTTAAAGAGGATGATTTTATAATCAACGGGTTGCTGCTGGGATAATTCCTGGATATTCTCGTTCACGGAATCTATTTTTTAATATAACTAATCATCAACAATGCTGTGGTAATCGAGGACAGGACCAAGGCCCACGGGAAGGTGGATCCCAATCCCCAGCGTTTGTAACCGATCGGAGAAATGTAAACAATATCGTTCGGCTGCAGATAATAATAGGGTGAGCTGAGTATTCCCGCACTGGTCATATCCAGGTAATGCACCTGTGAACCGCCCTGAACCTGGCGGATCAGCACCACCTTGTTCCGGTTTGCATACTCCGTCATGTCTCCTGCCATCGAAATGGCCTCAAACAGGTTAATATCTTCCTTGTATATGGTAAATTCTCCCGGTTTCATGACTTCTCCGACCAGGGTCACCTTGAAATTCACCAGTTTCACCACCACCGTCGTCTCTTTCAGGTATTCGCCAACCAATTGCTGCAGCATGGTCCGCACCTGATCAACGGTCAACCCTTTGACATATACCTTCCCCACAATCGGAAAATCAATGTTGCCATCAGCCTTTACATCATAACTGTTCAGGTAAACCGAGGCATCGTTGGCATAATCGTTGTATGAATTGGTAATGGATTGCTTATTGAAAAAAAGGTAGGCTTTTTCATCCAGGGCATAAACACGGACATACAGGTTATCTTTGGGCTGAATTTGATAGTATGCATCGCGTTTGTGCGCATGCAGGGTCGTCGTATCGTTTTTCTGTAAGTTTTGAAGATATTTTATTTTTTTCTGCGGAACGCAGGAAGACATCAAAACCGCAAAAAAGAGGGAAGCAAATGCAAGTTTTTTTACCGGCACAAGTAATTGTTTCATATAGGCCTGGAGTTGAGAACGCAAAAGTACATTATTTTTTTTACAACGAAAATTACGGGATGAACCACGTTCCAGGTTGCCTTGATTCAGCTGATTATACCACCTCACCCAGCAATGTGGCAGAGGTCGCACCGGTAATTTTCACCATTACATATTCACCCGGTCCTGATTGAGTTTTCGCAAATACGGCAACCTTGTTTTGTGAATTTCTGCCAAAATACTGATTGTCAGATCTTTTAGATTTCCCCTCCACCAAAACCTCGAATGTTTTTCCAACATCTTCCCGGTTACTGGCAAGCGACAGTTGATGTTGCAGGTCAATAATCTCCCGCAGCCTCCGGTCTTTCACCTCTTCAGGAACATTGTTGGGCAGTGTATCTGCAGCGAGGGTTTGAGGCCGTTCGGAGTATTTGAACATGTAGGCTGCATCATAGCCAACCCAATCCATCAGGGAAAGCGTTTCCTGGTGGTCGGGTTCCGTTTCATTGCAAAATCCGGCAATGATATCTGTAGAGATTGCACATCCCGGAATGATCTGCCTGATCGCACTGATACGTTCCTGGTAATTCTCACGGGTATATTTCCGGTTCATCAGGCTGAGCATATGGTTGCTTCCCGACTGAACCGGGAGATGAATCGCTCTGCAAATATTATGGTTTGCTGCAATGGTCTTCAATAGTGCATCTGAAATGTCTTTCGGGTGTGAGGTGGCAAACCGGATGCGCATCAGCGGGTCAACCCCGGCAACCTTCGCAAGCAGGTCAGAAAAGGTGATGGTATGTTTACCCGTGTTCCACGAATAGGAGTTGACGTTTTGTCCGAGCAGGGTCACTTCACGGTATCCCTTTTCAAAAAGATCGCGTGTTTCACGAACAATGGAGGCAGCATCGCGGCTTCGCTCCTGTCCGCGCGTGGATGGGACCACGCAATACGAGCAATAGTTTTCACATCCGCGCATGATCGAAATAAAGGCAGAAACACCATTTGAATCGAGCCTTACCGGCGTGATATCTGCGTAAGTTTCATCGGCTGACAGGATGGTGTCGATTGCCCGATGGCCTGTTCCAACCTGTTCGAGGAGCTTTGGCAGATGCCGGTAGGCATCGGGGCCGGCAACCAGGTCGAGCAGTTGCCCCTCCTCCATCAAGGCTGTTTTTGTTCGGTCGGCCATGCATCCGAGCAGGCCAATCAGCAGGGAGGGATTTTTTTTTCGCAACGATTTAAAATACTGCAGTCTTTTTCTGACCCTGTCCTCTGCATTTTCACGTATGGAGCAGGTGTTGATGAAAATAACTCCTGCAGTCATCACGTCATCGGTATAACGGTAGCCGTTGTCCTTCAATATTGATGCAACAATTTCACTGTCAGACATATTCATCTGGCATCCGTAAGTCTCAATATATATGTTTTTATTTTTTTCCACGATCGTATATTACCTTTTGACCTGAGGCCGATTAAGCATAAAAATGTGGTGCAAAGGTAAGGATTAACTTAATTGTCTTACTTTTGCACCGGATTTTGAGTACCAAACAGGTTTACCGAATGACAAAGAACTTAGTGATTGTGGAGTCTCCGGCCAAGGCCAAAACCATTGGCGGGTTTCTGGGAAACGATTTTATCGTGAGGTCATGCATGGGGCATGTGGCTGATCTGTCGAAGAAAGATCTTGGCGTTGATATTGAAAACGGGTTTATCCCCAAGTATATCATTTCACCGGAGAAGAAAAAGGTGGTTGCTGAACTCACCAAGCTTGCAAAAGATTCGGAATGGGTTTGGCTTGCGTCTGACGAGGACCGAGAAGGAGAGGCTATTTCGTGGCATCTGATCGAAGCCCTTGGCCTGAACGAAAGCAAGACCAAACGCATCGCTTTCCACGAGATTACCAAATCGGCAATCCAGGAAGCGATCGCGCATCCGCGGAGCATTGATAAACACCTCGTGGATGCACAACAGGCACGCCGGGTCCTTGATCGCCTCGTGGGATTTGAACTTTCTCCGCTGCTGTGGAAAAAGATCAAGCCGTCCCTCTCTGCCGGAAGGGTACAATCTGTTGCCGTGAGGCTGATCGTGGAACGCGAGGAGGAGATAAAAAATTTCCAGAACACCTCTGCCTTTCGCATTGTCGGAGACTTTATCCTGAAAAATGGGAATAAATCCGGTTCAGTGAAGGCGGAACTCAACAAACGGTTTGTCAGCAAAGAGGAAGCGGTCGCATTCCTGCGGAAGTGCATCGATGCGCAATACACCATCGAGGATGTGGATACCAAGCCGGCGAAAAAATCACCGGCTCCCCCTTTTACAACTTCTACCCTGCAGCAGGAAGCTTCCCGGAAACTGGGCTTCTCTGTGGCAAATACCATGCGTGTTGCACAGGAACTTTATGAATCGGGACTGATCACCTATATGCGTACCGACTCGGTCAACCTTTCGGATATGGCCCTGGCCATGTCAAGTACCGAAATTGCCTCTTCCTTCGGGCCCGAATATGTGAAAACACGCAAATTCGCCACCAAAACCAAAGGTGCCCAGGAGGCCCATGAAGCCATTCGCCCCACCTACATGACCAGCCGGACCATTGATGGGGACAAATCGCATAAACGCCTGTATGAACTGATCTGGAAACGTACCATCGCTTCGCAGATGGCAGATGCAGAACTTGAAAAGACCAACGTCACCATCGGGGTTTCCAGGGCAACCGAAAAATTTATCGCCAGGGGAGAGGTGATCCGGTTTGATGGTTTCCTGAAAGTTTATATGGAATCAACCGATGAGGAGGAACAAAATGCCGAAGAAGGCATGTTGCCTCCCATGAGTGCCGGTGAAAAGCTCGATCTGGACGAAATGACAGCCCAGGAAAAATTCACCCAGCAACCATTCAGGTACACCGAGGCCATGCTGGTTAAAAAGCTGGAAGAGCTTGGCATTGGCCGACCTTCCACCTATGCACCCATCATCTCCACCATCCAGAAAAGAGAGTACGTTGTAAAGGAAGACCGTCAGGGGATTCAACGTTCCTACACAATGGTGACTTTGAAAAAGACAGTCATTACCGAACAGGTCATGACGGAGAAAGTCGGTTATGAAAAATCAAAACTCTTCCCCACCGATATCGGCACCCTTGTGAACAGTTTCCTGGTACAGCATTTCAACAACATCCTGGATTACAATTTCACCGCCAGCGTGGAGGAGGAATTCGATGAAATCGCTGAAGGCCGGATGGTTTGGAACCAGATGATCAAAGAATTCTATTTCCCTTTCCACAAACAGATTGAAAGCGCGCTTGAAAACAGCGGAAAGGTTAGCGGGGAAAAACTCCTTGGAAAGGATCCGAAAACCGGCGAAAACATATTTGTGAAAATCGGCAGGTACGGGCCCATGGTACAGATGGGAGATGCTGAAGCGGATACCAAACCGAAGTTCGCCTCCCTGAAAAAAGGCCAGAGCATCGATACCCTCTCTCTGGAAGAGGCCCTGGAACTTTTCAAACTTCCACGCACCCTGGGAGAATTTGAATCTACGGAAGTGGTTGTTTCAATTGGCCGTTTCGGACCCTATATCCGCCACAAGTCGCTCTTTTATTCACTTCCGAAGGATATTGATCCCCTTACGGTGGAACTTGACCGCGCCGGGGAGATCATCCAGGCAAAACGGCAGGCAGACAGTCAGAAAACCCTTGCGGAATTCACCGATAATAAAACCCTGATACAGGTCCTGAACGGCAGATACGGCGCCTATATAACCTGCAACAAGGAAAACTTCAAGATCCCCAAAGGGAAAGATCCCAGGGCATTGACCCTTGAAGATTGCAAGACGATCATTGCAGAAACACAGCCCTCAAAATCGAAATCGAAAAAGAAAAAGTAATGTCGCATGGATATTTCGACTTTTTTTGAACCACTTGACCCGGAAGAATTCCCCTATAGCGGAGAAACAACCGGGCAAATCCGGCTTGGGAATATCATCGGTTTGCATACTGCAGCCGAAGGTTTGCCCGATTATACAACCTGCAACATCGCATTGATCGGTGTAACCGACGACAGGATGGCTATTGGCAATGAAGGTTGCGGCCTGGCGCCGAATGCCATCCGCAAGTACCTTTTCAAGCTGAACGTTGGCCCCTATCCGATCAAAATGGTAGACCTTGGCAACATTAAAAATGGATTTTCTGTTTCCGACACCTATTTTGCGGTGAGTTCGGTGGTGGCTGAAATGATTGAAAACAATGTCGTTCCGGTTATCCTGGGAGGCAGCCAGGATCTTACTTTCGCCAATTACCAGGCCTATCAGAGCCTTGGGCAGATCATCAACATCGTGGCGGTTGATCCGATGTTTGATCTCGGAAAATCGGAAGAGGAACTCAATGCCCGGTCATACCTGAGCTCCATCATCCTGCATCAGCCCAATTATCTTTTCAATTATGCAAACATTGGCTACCAGACCTATTTCATCGATCAGGATGCCTTGAGGCTGATGAAAAATCTTTTCTTTGACACCTATCGCCTGGGGATCGTTCGTGAAACGCTTGAAGATGTTGAACCCATTGTGCGCAATGCCGACATGATGACCTTTGATGTTTCATCCATCCGGAATTCAGATGCGCCGGGCAATGCCAATGCTACGCCCAATGGTTTTTACGGGGAAGAGGCCTGCCAGATTGTGCGATATGCCGGATTGAGCGACAAACTCACCTCCATTGGCTTTTACGAGGTCAACCCGAAATACGATAAAACCGGGCAAACAGCTCACCTGGTTGCACAAATGATCTGGTATTTCATCGATGGCTATTATAACCGTGCCCATGATTTTCCGTTCAGAAACGAAGAAGATTACCTGAAATACCGGGTGAGCATCCGGGAACACAAAGAAGAGATCATTTTTTACAAGAGTAAAAAAACCGACCGTTGGTGGATGGAGATCCCGTTACCTGCCGAGCAGCGCATCAAATATGAAAGGCACTACCTCGTGCCCTGCGCATATAAAGATTACCAGATCGCCTGCGAAAACGATATTCCCGACCGTTGGTGGATGGTGTATCAGAAACTAATGTGACACCTGAAAGTCCCTCTTCCAACCTCCCCCAATGGGGAGGAGTACTCCCTTCCACTTAGAGGGGGGAGGGATGGGGATAGGGGTATTTTGCCGGTACTCTTATCCCAACCTCTCCGGATTGGCCGTCAAAAAGCTCTTCCATCCTGTAAATTTTTTCCCGGTTTCCGGCCTCCCGTTTTGAAAATAATGACAAACCGCTGCAGCGAGACCGTCGGTGGCATCCATTGTTTCAGGATTTTCGGTGATCTGGAGGAGGTGCATCAGCATGGCGGCAACCTGCTCTTTGGAGGCAGCGCCTTTTCCAGTAATGGATTGTTTGATTTTACGCGGGGAATATTCAAAAAAAGGAAGCGACCGCGACAGGGCAGCGGCAATGGCCACACCCTGGGCTCGCCCGAGTTTTAACATGGATTGAACATTCTTCCCGAAAAATGGCGCCTCTATCGACAGTTCATCCGGATGATATTGTTCAATCAGGGAGATCATCCGGTTAAAAATAATTTTCAGCCGCACGGGATGATCCTCGTATTTGCTTAATTTTAGCACGCCCAAAGCAAGCAGACTTATTTTATTCCCGGACACACTGATAACACCATAACCCATGATGGTTGTCCCCGGGTCAATCCCTAAAATAATGCGTTCGCCGGCCATACGTATGATGAATTACATGTCAAAAATACAGAAATTAATGAACCTCCTGATCCAGCTGGCGATTTTTCTGTTGACCTGCCTGTTCATCTATCACCAGGTATTCCGGAAAACCGACCTTTCCGGACTATTGCAAACCCTTGAAGACTACCTGGGAAAAGCCGAGTTCCAGACAGGACTGCTGCTTGTCGTCGTGCTGATGATTGTCAACTGGAGCATCGAAGCGTATAAATGGAAATACCTGATAGGAAAAGTGGAGGATCTCAGCTTTTTAAGTGCTTTTCAGGCGGTATTGACGGGGATCAGCATCAGCTCCTTCATGCCAAACAGGGTGGGCGAATTTTTCGGAAGGGTATTTATCCTGAAAACGGCAAGCAGGATTGAAGGCATCCTGATCACGGTCGTCGGAAGCATGAGCCAGCTGCTCATCACCATTCTCGCGGGTTCAATCGCCCTGCTGATCTTTATCCCGCGATATCTTTCCGAAGCGGTGTTCAGCCATGGATATTTCTTTTACAGCCTGATCACGCTGGTAGCGGCACTGGACATTTTACTGGTTTCCCTCTTTTTCAAAATTTCCTTTCTGAGCACCCTGAAAGAACGGATTTTGCAGAACGGGTTGAAACGGTTGAGGAAGTTTTTCCGGATTTTCGCATTTTTTCACAACCGGGAAATGGCCACGATTGTTCTGCTGAGTTTGGCCCGCTACCTTGTTTTCTCGACTCAGTTTTACCTCCTGGTCCTTTTGTTTGATATACGGATTTCGTATTATAATGCATTGGTGCTGATTGCCCTCATCTATTTGATTATGGCCATCATCCCGACCATTGCACTTACCGAACTGGGCATCAGGGGATCGATTGCATTATATATTTTCGGACTCTATTTTAACCAGTTTTTACCGATGTCCGGTAAGATCAGCGTGGGGGTATTTGCGGCATCGACAATCCTTTGGATCATCAATCTTGGAATACCTGCCCTGATCGGAACCATATTTGTTTTCCGCCTGCAGTTTTTCAGACAAATGAATCAATGATGGGAATCCCCGGAATATTTTGCCTGCTGTTCGTGCCGGTACTGGCAATCTACGGATTGATCATCCTGGCATTTACCGGGGGCCTGTTAAAGCGCAGATCCCGGAATGATCTGTCATCCCGGCAGTTTACAAATTTTGTCTCAGTCATTGTGCCTGTCAGGAATGAGGAAGGCAATATTTTGCGGATCCTGGATGAGATTGGCAGCCAGGACTTCCCGGCAGCCTTCATGGAGGTGATCGTTACCGATGATTATTCCGAAGATGAGACCGTGGCTTTTGTCAACCGGTATACCAGCCGGGATCATCATTTCCCGGTGGTGATCGTCAGGCCCGGTTCTGATGAACAGGGTGTGGGTCACACCGGCAAAAAGAGGGCCATTGAAAGGGCTGTCGAAAAGGCCAGGGGAGAAATTCTGCTGTTCACCGATGCCGATACCAGCCGCGGGCCGGGCTGGATCTCCTCCATGGTGTCCTGTTTCCGGTCACCCGGAATTCAAATGGTGCTGGGCCCGGTTTGTTTCTCAGGCGAACATAACCTGTTGCAGAAGATCCAGTCACTTGAATTCATGGGGTTGATGGGCACAACGGCAGGCAGCGCTGCACTTGGTTTCCCGGTGATGTGCAACGGCGCCAACCTGGCTTACCCTCGCAGCGCATTTTATGAAGCAGGAGGCTTCAGTGGAAACCTCCGGTTTGGTTCAGGAGATGACCAATTCATGATGAGTGCGATCAGGAAAAAGTTCGGGAAAGGTTCGCTGATCTTTAACGATGATCCTTCTTCTATTGTTAGCACCCAGGCCGAAGCAACCCTTTCCGGTTTTTTCAACCAGCGCATCCGCTGGGTTTCAAAGAGCCGGGGTTACCGCGACCCGCTTGTCATAATCGTCGGATTGATCACCTATTTAACTCATTTTATGCTCCTGGCCGGCATGCTGGTTGGATTTTTTTTTCCATCGCTTCTTGCCATTTCCATCTTGTTCTGGCTGGGGAAAATTCTGGTGGATTACCCAATGGTATGGATCATGAGCCGGATTTTCAGAAAAAAAAACCTGGCAGGGTACTATTTTATCGCGCAGGTTTTCCAGCTGGTTTATGTCACTGTTGCCGGACTGTTTGGTTTGTTTCTTACTTACCGGTGGAAAGGCAGAACAGGGTAGTGCAGATTACAAATTTTGCAGCAGGGCTTCCGCTGCAACAAGATCATAGGGGTGAGTGATCTTGAAATTCACCGGGTCGCCATCGATCAGGTGAATGGTTTCACCAATGCTTTCAGCAACCATGGCGTCATCGGTGAAACGTTCATGGAATTCCTGCCCGTAGGCTTTTTTAATGATGGCCGCCTGGAACACCTGGGGCGTCTGCACCATGCGAAAATCTGCACGGTGAACCGGGCGGTTGGTAGTGCCCGATACGATTCGTAACGACTCGGTGACGGGTGTCACGGGAATACAGTTCCCCAATTGCCCGGCTGTCAGGAATGCTGAACGGATAAGAGATACAGGGACCAGGGGCCGGGCTCCGTCATGAATGGCGATCAATCCTTCGTTATCGGTTAACGACAGTGAATTTTGCACGGAGTGAAATCGGGTTTCCCCGCCAGCCACCAGTTGATGTGGTATGGGGAAAGCCTGCTGTTCGCAAAGTTGCTGCCATGCATGGAAATAACCTGCAGGAAGCGCCAAAACTATAGAAATACCGGGGTCTGCTGCGTAAAAAGCTTCGATGCAGTGCATCAGCATGGGTTTACCGGCAAGGTTAAGAAACTGCTTGGGAACACCGGCATTCATGCGGGTTCCTAAACCACCTGCAACGATAATTGCAATTTTTTTCAATGTTTCATTTGCTCACAGAATCAGCATGGGGTTGCCGTACGTAAAGAATTTATACTTCTTGTCAACGGCAACTTCGTATGCTTTCATGAGGAGGTCATACCCGGCGAATGCGGCTACCATCATCATCATGGGCGATTGCGGCATATGCAGGTTGGTAATCATTGCATTGGCAATGCTGAATTCATAGGGAGGGAAGATGAATTTATTGGTCCAGCCGCGGTATGGTTTGAGGTTTCCGGCAATGGTCACCGATGATTCAATGGCTTTCATGGTGGTGGTTCCGACTGCCACAACCCGTCCTTTTCTGGCCATGGAACGGTTCACGATTTCAGCTGCTTCAGGTTCGATGATCATCTCCTCCGAATCCATTTTGTGCTTGGTCAAATCTTCAACATCAATGGTGCGGAAGTTCCCGAGCCCAAGGTGCAGGGTGATTTCGGCAAATGAAACACCTTGCAATTCAAGGCGTTTTATGATCTCGCGGCTGAAATGCATCCCCGCAGTAGGGGCAGCCACAGCGCCTTCATGTTTTGCAAAGATGGTCTGGTACCGTTCTTCATCTTCAGAGGTTGCCTGGCGGTTATGAATTTTAGGCAATGGTGTTTCACCAAGCCGTTGGATGGTCTTTTTAAACTCATCATAAGGCCCGTCGAACAGGAACCGGATGGTGCGGCCGCGCGATGTGGTATTGTCGATCACTTCTGCAACCAGGGAATCATCATCTCCGAAATACAGTTTATTCCCGATCCTTATTTTACGGGCAGGATCAACCAGCACGTCCCACAACCGCGATTCGCGGTTCAGTTCACGCAGCAGAAACACTTCGATTTTCGCTCCGGTCTTTTCTTTTTCGCCGTAAAGGCGTGCAGGAAATACTTTGGTGTTGTTGATGATAAAGACATCACCTTCGCCAAAATAGTTCAGGATGTCTTTGAACTGCACATGTTCAATTGTTTGAGTCTTGCGATCAAGCACCAACATGGGAACCTCGTCCCGTTGTTTCGAAGGATGATGAGCGATCAGATCAGAGGGGAGGTGGAAGCGAAACTGAGATAATTTCATGGAATTCTGCCGGTTAAAGAGGGCGGCAAAGGTAAGGCTTTTTTAGAACTTTGTCAAGTGTTTTTTTGAAACAAATCCATAATTTGTTCTCCCTGGTCGGTTGCGAGATGATATGCATGAAGGCCCGCGTTCCTTGCCCCTTCCACATGCATGAGGGTGTCGTCGATGAAGAGGGTTTCCGACGGATCAAGCATGCTGTCGTTCAATACATATCTGAATATTTCCGGGGAGGGTTTTTTCAACCCGAGGCGGTAAGAAAAATAAGCCTTCTCAAACAATTCATCAAAACGGGCGTAACCATACTGTTTCCTGAACTTTTCAACATAGCACAGGTAATGGATCTCGTTGGTATTGCTGAGCAGTAAAATACGGTAGTGGTCCCTTAATTCCTCCAGCAGTCTGATCCGCGGCTCAGGAATATCAAGCAACAGGGCATTCCATGCTTCATCGATCTGAGCATCCGAAACAGGAAGGATGAAATGTTTTTTTAATTCATCCCTGAAGTGTTGCGAACCAAGCGCCCCGGTTTCAATGTCTTCGAAAAGTTTTGTTGCTGCAGCGAGTGACTTCCCATCATCACTTTTAAACCCCAGCCCTGCGAACCTTTTTTCGGTTATTTTCACATCGATGTTGCAGATCACACCACCAAAGTCGAAGATGATGTTTTTGATTGAGTAACGCATGACAGGTGACGCAAGACGAATTGAAATCCTTGCCAGGTTGAGTTCCATCGGGAAAAGAATTTTACCGGGGTTGGTTTTGCAAACATCGTAAAAATAATCTACTTTTGCAGTCCCAAAATCGAAAATCGAAGATCAATCATTCGAAAGTCGACCGGGCCCATAGCTCAGATGGTTAGAGCAGTAGACTCATAATCTATTGGTCCCAGGTTCAAGTCCTGGTGGGCCCACTTCAAAATCAACCACTTACACATTAAACTGTAGGTGGTTTTTTGTTTTCCGCCAGGTTTTGGCCAGGTTTTGAGGAAATTTCCCGTTTTTTTACCTTCCCTACATATTCCGAAAAGCTGAACATCGCATAACGACATCCCTGGTATTCCAAAACAGATTCACCCACTGCAGCTCCATCTGACCCTTGAATTTTATTACCTCAACGCGTGCAGCCATTCTCCTTCAGGAGAAGGGGACCAGCGTGAGGTGGTTGGGTTCATTCCCCTCGCTGCTCTGCGGGGAGGATGTTCATTTAAAGTGTGATGTGTGGAAAAATCAGGACCCCTGAACGGGTTAGATGTGCAGTTATCAAACATATCCTGGGATTTGTTTCATCGGTTGAATGGAATACAGCACCCCGGCATTCCCATCATCATATCAATTCCATGAGATACCATTATAAGTGTTCTATATGTAGGGCATTCTCCTACAATAAAATCAGATATTTCCCTACAGACAAGTTTAAATTTGATGATTAAATTGGCAGGGTGGAAAAAACACTCACGATGACCAGCCATCGCCCGCGTAACCTGACGACCTCATGTTATTGATCGTTAAGAAGATATTGCGGTCAACAAAAATCGTCGGCAGATGGTCAGATGCTGCGTTTTTTCCAGGTAGCGGATGCTATTAACAAATAAGCTCTTAAAAGAAAAAACATGAAACGGTATCTACTTATTTTCATCCTGTTGCTGGGAACAGTCAATTTAAAGGCGCAAACGCTTTATGTCACAAGTGGTGGCTCCGTAGTTTCACAAAATACTCCGGTTAACATAGCCGGAAATGCTACAATTACCTCCGGCTCTACCGCGTTGGTTGGTGCAACGGTTTCAATCAGCAGCAATTTTGTTACCGGCCAGGATGTTTTAGGCTTAAATGGCGCCGCAAGCGGAGGAATCACCTCTTCATACAATGCCACAACCGGCATTTTGACACTAAGCGGATCGGCATCGGCAGCGGATTACCAGATAACCTTGCGCAAGGTAACTTACACCAATACTTCTGCAACCCCTGCCGCTGCCACACGGGTTATTACCTTCAGTCTGAATACAGCGTTACCATTTACCGGTAACGGACACTATTATGAATTTGTTTCAAGCACAAACATTTCCTGGTCTGATGCCAATGCAGCAGCCAACAGCAGAACTTATTTCGGATTGCAAGGATATCTGGCAACGATTACCTCAAGCGAAGAAAATACCTTTGTATACTCAAAGATTAATGCGGCTGGGTGGCTGGGTGGCAGTGATGCCGCCAGCGAAGGAGTTTGGAAATGGGTTGGCGGTCCTGAAACCGGCATTCAGTTCTGGCAGGGAACATATCTTGGCGGACATGCTGTCGGAGGCATGTACAACAACTGGGCTGCGTATCAGCCTGACAACTGGAACTCAGTGGAGCATTATCTGAATTTTTGGAGTGGTGATCACTGGAATGATTATCCAAATGTAGCAACGGGTTCAATTGCAGGCTACGTCGTTGAATATGGCGGAATGACAGGTGACCCTGTTTTGCATATTTCGGACAATGTGATGGTTGTTTTTGCACACTTTGTCAGCGAACTTGTTGCCAGCGGTACCGCTGTCAAATGGTACGATGCCGCATCGGGCGGAAATTTCCTGCCGGGAACAACAGAGCTGGTAAATGGCGCCACTTATTATGCAACCCAGACTGTAAACGGATGCGAAAGCGCAGCAAGGCTTGCCATAACAGCCACAGTTAACCCAACCCCCTCATTTACCGCCCAACCGGGAGCGACGGCAAATAGAAATACCGATGTGATCTATACTACCCAGAGCGGAAAATCAAACTATATCTGGAATTTTCCCGGAACAGTTACTACCGACTATACTATTACATCTGGCGGATCAAGTACGGATTACACAGTCACTTTAAAGTATGTAACCACAGGTATCAAAACCGTTACCGTTAATTACACGGATAACGGATGTACAGCAGCTATCCCCACTTCATCAACTGCGACAACGGTTTCAAACCCTCCTGCCATTGGTGATGCCTGCCAGGGGGGCAAAATAGCCTATATTGACGGCACCGGCATACACGGATTAATTGCCGCCACAGCAGACCAAAGTACAAGTTGCCCATGGATCACCGGCGGCACGACACAATACACCTTAAATAGCAATACTTTAACAGATTTAGGTACAGGGCAGGCAAATACCAACTTTATGATAGCTCAGAACGGTTTTACTGGCGGGGCGGCAAAAGTTTGTGATGATTATACCAACCCTGATACCGGCACAGGGGTTTATAGCGACTGGTATTTGCCAAGCCAAGATGAACTGTATAAACTCTACCTGAATAAATCAGCAATTGGCGGCTTTACCGGTAGGTTCTACTGGAGTTCCTCCGAACACAATGCCAGCAACGCAAGGTTACTGGACATAACCAGTGGCTACCAGGACTACGTTTTTAAAGACAATACTTTATATGTGCGTGCGGTACGCACTTATTAACTTTTTCCTTTCAGGCTGACAAAGATCTCCATTTTGCAATGTAGCTGGCCGGTCATTTCAGGTTGATGCCCATTTCCCGGTACCTTCCTGCCATTGCCGGATCAGTTTCAACAGCCTTCCTGAAAAATCCGATCGCCTCCGCCATCTTGTTGCGTGCCAGGGGGGACTGTCACTGCTATCAGGACAGGCTTAGCAAACACCAACAACATCATCACCCAGAATGGCGCTGGCACCACTTATGCAGCAGGTCTGGCACGAGCCTACACCGGCGGAAGCTATACCGACTGGTATTTGCCGAGCACAGATGAGTTGAATAAACTTTATCTTAATAAAGTTGCAATTGGCGCCTTTGGCAATCTCGATTGGAGTTCCTCTGAGTGCACCTATAACGGGGAATATGCGTTGTTCCAGGTCTTCGACGGTGGCTACCAGGGCTGCGGCAGTAAGTACGAGGTAACCTATGTGCGTGCTGTGCGGTCTTTTTAACAATTCATCTGTTAACCCGTTCCATGATTACCGGATAGCGGTCGGTTTTTTTAATACGTGGCATTGTTTATAAAACCCGCACAACCTGACCACGACCACGGGCCGATTTCTATCGATCATTTCGTTATGAAGGGATGGGTTAAGTTTTATATCAATCCATTGATCCCTGGGCTTAATTGGACAAGCCGGACCATCTGACCACTTGCCGCCGATTTTAATTGACCACCTTAACCTATTAACAATAAACATACAAGGATGGTCAGGATACTCCGGCCCGTGATGGTCAAATCCATCGGCGTGTCCATTTGTTTCATCGGTTGAATGGAATACAGCACCCCGGCATTCCCATCATCATATCAATTCCATGAGATACCATTATAAGTGTTCTATATGTAGGGCATTCTCCTACATTAAAAGCAGATATTTCCCTACAGACAAGTTTAAATTTGATGATTAAATTGGCAGGGTGGAAAAAACACTCACGATGACCAGCCTTCGCCCGCGTAACCTGACCTCTTCATCTTATTGATCGTCAAGAAGATATTGTGGTCATAACAATCGGCGGCAGATGGTCAGATGCGGTGTTTTTTTTCAGTATGCCTGTCCAAGGGAAAACAAGAAACAACAAGAAATTAATGAGTTAGGTAACAATTTAAAACCGATGCTATGAAAACCATTTCAGTTTTATGGATCACAATGACTATTCTTTGCATGTCCCTTTCTGGAAATGCTCAATCCTCTGCTGAACGCCTCCGCTTTTATCAGTATTATAAAAGCGCCGTTCAAAGTAAAACTGCAATTATTAATGCGAACCCTGATCTGAAACAGGAAGCGATAAACAATGGCTGGTTTCAACAAATGGCAACCGGTTTAAAAAATGCTGAAGATTACGCAAATGGAGTTGCCGGAAAGAATGGTCGTAATGGTGACGCTCCTCTTACCGGTAATGGAGTTTGCTCATCTGCAACACCTTTTTGCACTGAGTCGGGTACTACCTATCCGGCCGGTGTGGGTACAGGGGAGGGTGAGGCCGGTCCCAATTACGGCTGTCTCGGCTCAACACCTAACCCTGCATGGTTCTTTTTGAAAATAAAAACTGCCGGTGAAAGTACTATAACTGAAACCAATAGCCTGGGATTGGATGTTGATTTTGCTCTGTGGGGCCCTTTCTCCTCGCAAAATAACTGCAGTGCCCTGGGCGCACCGGTCAGTTGCAGTTACTCAGGTAATGCTACTGAAGTGATATCTGTGCCCAGTAGTTCCGTCGGTCAATATTATATCTTATTAATCACCAATTTTTCAAATCAAAATACAAATATTACATTGTCACAAACAAGTGGCACCGGAGCAACCGACTGTAATATAACCTACGTCCCCCTGGCGCCTGTTGCAACAGCAGCCACCCTTGTTTCAGCATCGGGCTTACGGGCCAACTGGACAGCACCATCGGGAGATCCCTATCCTGCGACCTCCTACGTTATTGATGTATCTGCTTCAAATACCTTTTCTTCTTTTGTTTCAGGGTATAATGGTTTGAATGTGGGAAATGTGGTTACCTATCCTGTAGCAGGCTTGTCGGCCGGAACAACATACTATTACAGATTACGCGGGGTAAACAGCACCGGCCCGGGTTCGAACAGCAATACGATTTCGGGGACAACACTTTCAACGCCGAATGATCCTACCGGTGTCACCGCAACGTATACCACTATCTGCCATGGCGGAAGTACCTCCCTCACCGCTTCCGGAGTTGATGGTACCGTGTACTGGTATTCCGGGAGTTGTGCTACAACAGGTTCTATCGGGAGCACAAACCCTATCACCGTTTCGCCAACCAGCACAACTACCTATTATGCCCGCAACTACAACAACGCCCTGTACAGCAACGGATGTGCATCCGCAACGATCACCGTTAACGCGGCTCCTACGCTGGCTGGTTTATTGCCACAGGGGGCAAATATTAAATGGTACGATGCCCCGACAGGCGGAAATCTCCTGCCCTCCACCACACTGCTGGTTAATGGTCATGTCTATTATGCCAGCAAAACAGTAAATGGCATTGAAAGCACCTCAAGATTGGCTGTAACGGCAACGGTTGGAACTCACTGATTGAATTGTTCCGGGTCAGCAATACCTCCTCCGGTCGTTTTTTATGACCAGAATCATACGGAAGTCGGGGTTGAATTTTCTTTTAACCGGTCATTTCAGGTTAATACCCATTTCCCGGTACCTTTCTGCGATTGCAGGATCAGTTTCGACAGCCTTCCTGAAAAACCCGATCGCATCCACTATCTTTTTTCGCGATAATGCAATTGACCCAAGACCGTCCAATGCATAGGTTGCCCGTGGATTTATCTGAAGTGTCTTCTGATAGTAAATAGCAGCACTGTCATATTGATTCAGGTTATAATAGCATGCCCCAATATTCAACATGGCATCGGGATTGGAAGGATCAAGATTTGCGGAATTTCTGAAACAGTTCGCCGAAACAGCAAAATCTTTTTTGTTGAATGTCTGGAGGCCCAGGCTGAACCAGGCCTTGCCTTCATACCGGCGGTCCCTTTCAAGTGAATTTTGCGGCAGGGTCGATGCATTTGCAGATTCTTCAGCCTTTTTGAATGCCACAATGGCTTCGGGATAATGATGACGGTTGTTCAGAAGGACCCCGGCCATGGACCAGGCCTCTGTAAAGCCCGGGTCGATGGCAACAGTCTGGTAGAAATACCGGATCGCCTCCGCTGAACAGGTTGAGTCTGACCTGGAAGGATCCGCCAGGGCCTTCCGGGAATACCACGTTGCAACATTATAATGTGCACGTGCATTGTCTTCCAGATGTACAAGATCGGTGGTAAACAAGGTGAAATCATCCTTCCATGCCCTGTTGCGGATGACCGTGAGGATTCCCGAACAAAGCACAATGGCGCACAGCGTCATCAGAAAAATGAAACGGCGGGTTTTGGGTAGTTTCTGAAAGGGGAGCCTGGAGTCATCCGGAATATTAAGGAGTTTGAAAAGCATCCATGAAAAAGCGATGGAAAAGGCAATGGAGGGGATGAAAAGGAACCGTTCGGCAAAAACTGCGGAGGTGGGCGTGATGATGTTTGCATAAACTGAAAGTGTGATAAAGTAAGTTAGGATGCAAAAGGAAAGGAAATGTTTCCTTGGCAAAGTCACCAGGGCAAAAATCATGAGCGATAAATGAATAATCAGTGAAATGACCGTCTTCGGGTTGACCCAGGAAACGGCCTGGATATGGTTATACGAATAATCATACACCAACGGGTAGGGGAAAACCAGGAGTTTAAGATAATCCAATAGTGCGGAGGTGCTGGTTGCCAGCCTTTCGGCCCTGACAGTGGAATACTGATGGTAACCGTCGAGGAAGCGGAACCCGCCGGAACTATCAGCAAAATGTGATCTTATCAACAGGTATAACATTGCAACCGCCGCAAGTCCGGCAAATACGACCAGGATCTTTTTAAGGGTGGTTTTACCAAAAAACCAGAGGCTGATCGGGATGATGACCAGGAACGTCAACGCGCTCTCTTTTGAAAACAATGCAAGCGTGAAAAACAAAACGCCAATGAGGTAGTCAGGTATCGTAGAACGCCGGGCATAACGGAAAGAAAAAATTACCGAGATTGACAGGAAGAGGAGGGTGATCAGTTCGTCCCTTCCTTTGATGTTAGCCACCACTTCGGTATGCAGTGGATGCACCGCGAACAGGATGACAGCCACCAGCGGGAGCAACGGGTTTCGGTCGGGAAACCAATACGAGAGTGCATAAAAGAGGCTAATACATGCCAGGATGTAGAGAAACAGGTTTACCAGGTGGCCTGTAAAGGGACTGAGGCCGGCCACTTCATATTCAATGGCATGTGTTACCAGTGGTATCGGACGGTAAAGGCCTGTAGGCGTGTGACTGTATCCATAAAAATGATCGTGGGTAATCAGGTCGCCGATGCCACGCAATCCCATTTTGGTAAGGCTGTTTTCAGTAATAACGGCCCTGTCGTCCAGGGCAAAGCCATTAAAAAGTGTATTTGAATACAGCATCGAACAGAGCACAATGATCAAAATAATCGGGTATTTTTTCTCCATTTTTCCTGGTCATCAATTATCAGTTCCTTCAGGTTACAGCATCGGGGTACATGACAAATTACTTCATTGTCCCGGTTTTTCAAAAAAAAACCACAACCTGATTACAAATTTATCATTTATTGGTTAAATACAAATTGGTTCTTATCTTTGGAAAATGGAAGGAAAAATCAGGCCGGCTTCCACTAAAGACTTAAATTTATTATACTTAGGAATAACCAAATGAACATCCTCGCTGCAGAGGTGTAAAATTGGTAAAATATTTCTCTTCTCGTCGCAAGACGGGGAATGAACCCAACCGCCTCAACCCCCTTCCCCTTTTCCTGAAGGAGCAGGGGTGCAGGGGATGAGGCAATTCAAACGAACAAAAAAGCAAATAATATGGAAAAGCAAATTAGTCTTTGTGAAAAATGTAAAAATTACTTTTTCATAGATGAGCAACATGTATCACACGGATTTGTCAGACTTGAAACCTGTAAAAAAGAACATTTCAATAAACTGATTAAGAAATTTCGTACAGAAGAAGTCATCACGTGTAAAGATTTCGAGGAAAATTAGAAAACCTCAAAAGGATAAATAACGGAAATCAGGAGAGGCATCAAATAGCCAATCATAAAAAACAAAATTAGAAACGGTGATAAAAATAAAACTGCTGGCATTTCAGGATGCGCCGGATGCGCCTTTTAAAAATGCAGTCAGCCGGATTGAAAAGCTATTTCCGCAGGGAGAATATACGCTGACCGAAAGCAATCCTGATGTCCTTTTTTTTCTAACAGGCGGCTCTGAGCAATCGGCAATGAAACAGGTTTCGGCAGGGCATTTTTATATGCTTATCGGTTCACAGCACGACAATTCATACGCTTCGGCGACGGAAGTCAAGGCCTGTTTGAACGAAAGGAATATTCCGTCCATGCTTTTGGATGAAGAAGAAGTTGAAACCAGGCAAATCCTCGAGGATTTCTGTACCGTGAAACAGGCATTGAAAGCCTTAAACGGGAAAAGGCTTGGGCAAATCGGGCAGGTTTCGGACTGGCTTATTTCCTCGGCAATTCCGCCAGGTTTGTTAGAAGCGAAATTCGGAATCAAATTGTCCGTAATCCCCTGGAGCGAATTGGCTCATTTTGCTGAATTCAAAGCCTCCGACACGTTTCTTGATTCTTTTTCGGGTGAAAACCATATTGATCTTACCGAAACCGCAAAAGTCAGTGAACTGCTGACGAATGCCATTCAAAAATGGAGCCTGGATGCCATCACGGTCGAATGTTTCCCGATGGTGCAAAAAGATGGTGTTACCGCGTGTTTGCCACTCGCAAAATTCAACAACGAAGGAATTCCTGCAGGTTGCGAAGGCGACCATACTGCAATTGCAGGAATGATGCTCTGCAAAGAATTAACCGGGATCATTCCCTGGATTGCGAACATCAACAAAGCCACCGATGAAGTCTGTATGTTTTCGCATTGCACCATCGCTCCCGGTTTGGTTTCCGGGTTTGCGGTAACAACGCACTTTGAAACAGGAAAAGGCACCGCCATATCAGGTGATTTCAAAGAGGATCGGGTAACAATTTTTCGCTTTGACAACAAGCTCAGCAGGGCGTTTATTGCATCGGCAAGCATCACCGGCCGGCCAAAATCAGCCACCGCCTGCCGGACACAAATTGAAGTAAAACTTACAGAAAATGAAGTAAAATTGCTCAGGCAAAGTCCCCTTGGCAACCATCACCTTGTGTTTCCGGGTGATTGTCAAAAGTTATTGCAGGTTGCATGCACACTGCTTGGAATTGATGTGCTGAAATAAAACTGTTCATCTAAGGGGTTTCCACGGTGCCATCCAGGTATTGTGCAAACCGGCCCTGTGTTCGCGGATGAACCATGTCGGGGCGGGGCCATGGCCAGCCTCCAAATCCGGTAGCCCGGTAATCGGAAATTGCCTGCCTGATTTCACCTTCAGTATTCATGACAAACGGTCCGTACTGAACCACCGGTTCATTGATGGGATTTCCCTGCAACAGGAGCAGATAGCTCACCGCATCGCCGTTCCCGATCGCCAGGTCCATATCTGCTTTCACTTCAAAAGAGTGATTTGACGGAATTTTGACGCCGTCAATCACCAGGGATTCACCCCTGTAAAAATACATGGTTCGCTTTGCCGGGGCATGTGCCGCAGGGATGGTCCATTGTGCTCCCGGCTCCATCTTTATAGTCCAGATGGCAACCTGGTTTGCCGGATCGGCCGCCCATGAACCAGGAGCGGGATCAAGCGCCTGCACCTGGCCGATCTGTCCGGCAATAACATTGATTTCAGTTGATTTCCGGTTTTCATCGGTATGTTTATAAACAGGAATGTCCTCACGCCATAGCATTTTGAAATGCGGTTGTACGAATTTATTGGCTTTGGGTAGGTTCAGCCAAACCTGGAACAATTCTGCAGGATTGCCGCCATCTTTGTTGAGCAGCGGGAACATTTCACAGTGCTGCAACCCCGATCCGGCTGTCATCCATTGCACATCTCCCCCGCCATACCTGCCTGCCTGACCGTGCGAATCGGAATGATCGACCAAACCGGTCATTACAATGGTAACCGTTTCAAATCCACGGTGCGGATGTACCGGAAAACCCGGAATGGTTTCACCGTGGTACATGCGCCATCCGTCTTTCAGTGTAAAATCCTGCCCAATATTTCGCCCTTCCAGGGATGCTGCAGGCCCCATCCCGTCATTCCCGGGAGGAAAATGATCAAGGTGATGGGCACAGAAAAGGAAAGGATTTGTAACTTCCCATAAGAATCCGAGGGGTTTTATCTTACCAATGGCGTCATTTTTCATATATCACATTTTAAAACTACCAGATTTTCACCCGCAGGCTATCGGGCCTCCACATGGCATCCCCCGGTTTGATGCCAAAGGCGGTATAAAATTCCGGGATGTTTGCCAATGGACCGAGTACCCGGAATTTTGCCGGGGAATGGACATCGCTTTTTACCTGGCTTGCAATGGCTTCAGGCCGGTCGTTGATCATCCATGCAAAGGCATATCCTAAAAAGAAGCGTTGACCGGGGCTCAGCCCGTTGATTTTTTCCCCGTGTTTGAATTGCTCTGTTTTCATAAATGCTTCATATCCCATCACGGTTCCGGCAAGATCGGCAATATTTTCGCCCTGGGTCAGATCCCCGTTGATATGCAGGCTGTCGACAGCCACAAATTCATCAAATTGCTTTACGATCATCTTGGTCTTGGCATAAAACCGTACACTGTCTTCCGTGGTCCACCAGTTGAAAAGATTTCCGTTTTCATCATATTTGCTTCCCTGGTCATCAAAACCATGGGTGATCTCATGCCCGAAAGTCGATCCGCCGATAATGGAATAGAGGATGGCATCATCTGCGAGTTTGCGTTCAAAACCCGGAACAATGATGTTGCATCCCGGGACTACAATTTCATTGTTGGATGGATTGTAGTAAGCGTTGTAAGTTTGTGGTTGCATGTTCCACTCGGTGCGGTCAACCGGTTTGCCATATTTTGAGACCATATAGTGAAACCACCATTCATTGGCATTCATGACATTATGAACATAAGAGGTGCGGTTGATTTGCAGCGCACTCATGTCTTTCCATTTATCAGGATACCCGACTTTGATGATCACAGCATCGAGTTTCTTCAGTGCCTTGGCTTTAGTGGTTTCACTCATCCAGTCAAGTGATTTGATTCGTTCGGCATACACAGTTTTGATCGAATTGCCGATCTCTTTGAGTTTTTCCTTTGTGCCTTTTGGAAGGTAGTCGTCTACATAGATCTGTCCGATCAGTTCACCCAGTGAACCGTCGGTTTCACGAACGACTCTTTTCCAACGGGGCTTGGGTTCCGGAATTCCACGGAGCGTGGTTGAATAAAAACTGAACGACTCCCGGTAAGTTTTATCATCAAGGTTGCTTGCCAGTCCACGGATGAGATGGAATTTCAGATAATTTTTCCAGGTATCCAGCGGGAAAGATTTCAGTTGCCTGTTCATGGCAGATAAAAATTCAGGCTGTCCCACAATCACTGAATCGACTTTCGGCAATCCGGCAGTTTCAAAAAACCGGGTCCAGTCGAAATCAGGAGTCATTTGTTTTAACTTTACAAGGGTGAACTTGTTGTAGTTTTTCAGCGGATCGCGCGTATCCGCACGCTTGCGCGAGCCAGCGGCCATGGCAGTTTCAAGTTTCATGATGCCTTCGGCAACCTGCCTGCAGCTGGCATCCGGGCAACCCATGATTTTAAACATGCTGGCAAGATGTTCCACGAATTTGCCACGGATCATCACGGCCCGAGCATCTTTGTCGAAATAGAAATCACGGTCGGGCAGGCTCAATCCGCCCTGTCCGATAAAAATTGCATTTTTACTGCTGATCCGGTCATCCTGCCCGATATAAAAACTAAAAACCGGTGAACCTGATATGGCGTGAATGTGTGCAGCCTCCACCGCAATTCCTTGCAGGTCTTTCACTCCAGCGATGCGGTCGAGTTCGGCTTTCACGCCGGTCAACCCTTGCTTGTTGAGACTAACACTATCCATCCCGGAGAAGAAAAAGTCGCCAATCTTTTGTTTGTTGCTTCCCGGAGAAGCGTTGACAGTCATGGCAGCGGATTCACAAATGTTTTTCACCTGGCTGTTGATGGTATCCTGGATCAGTTGCCACAGTCCATTGCTCTGCTCGCTCGGCGGGATTGGGTTTTCTTTAAACCATTTGCCGTTTGCAAACAGGAAAAAATCAGCTCCTGGCTTCACCGTGCTGTCGATATGAGCAGCAAGGGGATCGGGGACTTGTTGCGTGGTTTGCGCATGCCGGGAATTACAGGAAAAAAAAGCCGCCAGGAGGGGAAGCCACAGGAAATTGAGAAAACGGTTTTTCATCGGGATTTTTCTTCAAAAGTATTTACAATGATTGAGGAAGTCAAAAATAATCGATGAAGGGAGGGAAGAAAACGATATTCATGCCTACAGGGTAACGGGTGCGTCAAAGACCTTCCAGGTTTTGAGAAACCTGAAGGTGATTGTTTATTCCGGTCTGCGGGGCTGTTCCGGGAACAAAGTCAAAGAACAATGGTTTTTCCTTGGTTCGTATGGCTCATTGAATAATGTTATAACATTTACTAAAAATTTTATACACAACCGTATGGATGAAGAATATAACTTTGGCATGTTTTTAACATCCCTCAATTATGAAAAAGATTATCCTGTTGCTGGTATTATTCTCTCTTCTGGCAACAGCCAGGGCCCAGATTGTCCTTGAAAAAACCTACCCCGCTTCAACCGGGCTTACCGAACTGGCCATATCGGGCTATAAATATTTTCTGATGGATGCGGTCAACAATCAGTGCCGGCTATACAACATGGACCATTCAGTTTGGAAAACGATCAACCTGAGTGTTCCTGCCGGGATGTACCTTTACGATGTCAGGTATGTTTCAGAGACCCTTTTCAACAGTGACAACAAGGTGGAACTGGCTTACATCTATTATTCCTATGATACAACGCTGCTATATTACACTTACTATACCAGGGTGATCAATGAAAACGGGGCGGAGCTCCTTTCGATCCCCGGGTGTTCTTACCTTGAGGTGAAAACCCCCGGATCATTCGGCACCAAGATGCTTGCTTATGTGTATGATTATTCCATCATTCTCTGGACATTGAACACCCAGGTTTATTCGCTGCCCGGGATCCTTCCCACAGGGGCAATACCTGTTGAAGGTGACCGCTCCGTCAAGAAACCCTTTCCAAACCCGGCAGGTTCCCTGGTTACGATCCCGTATCAGCTTCCTGATGGGGAAGACGCTGCGGAAATCCTCCTGCTCAACGGTTCAGGCCGGGAAGTAAAGCGATACCATGTCGACCGCACCTTTCATGAATTGGAAATCCAAACGGCTGACCTCCCCGGGGGAGTGTATGTTTACCAGGTGAAAACAGATCATGGGATCATCTGTTCCGGTAAGATCATCCATGACTGACCTTACCGGTACCCGGAAAAAACGTGATGGCACGGCCGACCTGCTGAAAGGATTCGCCGTGCTTTTCATGATGCAGGTTCATCTCATGGAACAGTTTGTTTCTCCGGATACATCAGCCAGCCTGATCGGGAAAGTATCCATGTTTCTGGGCGGCCCTCCATGTGCCCCGGTATTCCTGGCGGCGATGGGTTACTTTTTGGTTTCTTCTTCAAAACCGCTGATCTATTTCCTGAAACGGGGCCTTCTGCTATTCCTGGGCGGAATTTTATTAAATATCGCCCGATCTGCTAACCTGCTGGTTCAGATCATGAACGGCACCATCGTCCTTGATCCATGGTTTTTTATCCTGGGGGCAGACATTTTAACACTGGCAGGGCTCAGCCTGGTTATGACGGGTTTGTTACGGATGATTTTTAAAAGCAAGGCGTGGCTGTATTTTCTGACTGCCCTGGGGGTGGCTGCCATGGGACCGTTTTCTGGAAATATTGGCTCCCATGGAACCGGCGCTGCCTACATCATCGCTTTTCTGTGGGGAAATGCGGCATGGTCCTACTTCCCGGTTTTTCCATGGTTCGCATACGTGCTCGCAGGGTATGCGTTCCGGCTGTTTCTGATCAAGGTCCCGCCTGCAAAAAAACCTGATGTTCAAAAGCAACCGGGTTATTTCATCCCGTTGTGGATCGGTGTGATGATCACCATTCCATATGCTGCCCGTGTCTCCCAAAACCTGGAAGGCATTGGCGGGTACTATCACCACGGGATACTTTTTTTCGGATGGATCGTTCTTTTTTTGTTATCCTACCTGACATGGATGAAGCTGGTTGACAATGCATACGGAGATCACCGGTTCTTCAGGATTATAAAGTGGATCGGGGAAAAAGTAACTACGCTGTATGTGATCCAGTGGCTGATCATCGGGAATCTTGCAACATGGCTCTTCAGGACCCAGGACCTTTTCCAGTTTGCGGCCTGGTATATTTTTATCACCCTGACGACGCTGGCGCTTGGTTTGCTGGTTGATAAATTCAGGAAGGTGGTCAGACCTGCTGGCTCTTCAGGCATGTCTTAGCGCAACAAGCAATCCCCCGGTAATATATGCAGTGATCCACCAAAGGTACGCTCCCAGTGAATACCAGTGGATCCTGTTTGTTACTCTTTCGCCCGGTTTATGCGCCCTGGAAAACCGCCAGATCAGGATGGTATCGGCAAGCATACCTGCAAGGGATGAATATCCCAACAGCCCATGCAATGTGAATACCCCCCGGCTCGATCCGATGATCATGAAAGTGGTGGCCGTTATGTCGAAAAGGACTCCCAGGGTAAGAAAGGCAAGTATTCCACTTGTTATCAATCGTTTGCGCTGTTCAGAAAGGATGGCAATGCTGTAAAAGATCAGGGCGATCTGAACGATGATGATGCCGGTGAGCGAGAAGGGGTTCATATTATTAGACCCCGTCAGGGTCATAGACCCCGTCAGGGTCGATGACCCTGACGGGGTGGTCAATACCCGTCCGGTCAATTTTGACCAGCGATTTAAACAAAGCCCGTTCGGTGGTCAGCCTTTCGGCATTGCCATAAACGCAAACTGCATTCTGATCCAACACATCGGCTACCAGTTTCGAAAATCCGCGGATATCCTGCGGAGTGGTTGATAAAACCGCATCGCGGTCAGACTGCACCTCTTCGACTGTCCGCTGCGACAGGAACAGGCTCACGGCCTGGTCCCCTTTTTGAGAGGGCGTGAGCGGCGAATCCATCTCTGAGATTGTCCCGATGATATACCGGGTCATGCTTTGCCTGTCGGCATCGAATCCGGAAAGGTACCCGGGAGTTGCGCCAAAGTTTTCGATGGTGCTTCCCAGGTTTGGGTCGCGGTAAGAGTTGAAGGTAAAGTTACCACCGGGGGAGATGCTGCTGAATCCGCCATAAGCCCCACCGATCACCCGGATACGTGTTTGCAGCCAGTCGGTAGATAAAACCTGGTTGAGGACGCGCATCCTGGCATCCCAGGCATAACCCAGTTTCTTGTAATTGAATCCTTTAACAACATACTGAACATTTGATGCTGCCATCAATCCTTCATTCTGCTTTTCAAGGCTGAAATGCCATGGGTGCACAACCGGGTTTCCGCCTGGAAGCTGACGGGCAAGAAAATTGAGCCCGGTTGAAAACACCGACTGGTCTTTTTGGGTGCCGGTATAGGAAACGACCATGTTATCCCAGGTAAAAAGCAGCGAGGCCACCTGTGAAAGATTTGCAATGATATCCTGTGAATGAAGATCAAAATTTTTCAGAAGATCGGTTACGAACCAGTAGTAGGAAAGCCCGCCTGTAAGTTCATTGAACATCCCCTGGTTGCTGATATTGGAGGACAAACGGCGGCTGGCCACATGATACCCATTGCCTTTCACCTGTGCATCGAGCTGTGACTGGTGCCTCGAAAGGATTGTTTTCAAACGTTCTGCATCGTTGTACAGGGAATGGCCCAGGATTTCCTCTCCGAGTTCAAAAAGCTTACCCACCTTGTAATTCATGGCTTTTGAAGTCACCACGAACTTCGGCATAAGCTGGTTATCATCCGATTTGATCAGGTAGGTTCGCAGGGAGGTGAAAAAACCGCCGGTATGGATATTCAATGTTTTGTTAAGGTCACCGTAAGAATAATTCGCGGTATTCATGCTCCCGATCACATTCGAGAGCAGGGAAACATAGGGAATCAATTCCTGCGGCACTGCGTGCATGCCGAAAAAGAGGTTCACATAGACCACATCATTGGTGAACTGTTCATTTGCCAGGACCGGAATTCCGGCAATGTTTTGCTGGTTTACCGTATAAAATGTGGCAACCGGCTCGATGTCGCCAATCTCAAGCATGGGGATGGTTGCCAGTGCCTCCAGGGGATCTTCACGTTGCTGGTAGGCGATGAGTTCTTCGGTTTCACGGATCAGGGTGTCAATAGCGGTTTCATCCAGTGATGATTTGCATGCCGAGAGCCCCTCCTCCACCAGGGCATTCCGTTCTTTTTCCAGCACGGTCGATGGTTCGAGGGTTAGCAGCAGGGTATGTGTGTTATCCAGGAAGTATTTCCGGATGATCGTTTCCAGGTAATCGGTGGTCAGTGCCTTTTTGACCTCAGCCAGCGGAGTATCATATTCCAGCCCGGTGAGTGGATCATTGGCAAAAAACCACCCCGGGAGGGCCATGTTCAGGTAGGTTAACCCTTTCTGGGCATCATCACCTTCGCGCAGGCGGAATTCGATGCGGTTGATCACCCCTTCGATCTCCTCTTTGTTAATCCCTTCAGCGGCGACTTTACGCAAGGTCCCGGTAACAATCTCTAAAAATTTTTGTGTGTCTCCGGGATTGGCATTGATCGCGGCGATTTGCACTGCATGTTGTTTGAAATTGGAAGAAGAAGCGGAGACATCCTGTCCGATACCGGCCTCATGCAATGCAAGGCGTATCGGAGCTGATTCCTGGTTTACAAGCACTTCACACAGGATATCCAGGGCCATGGTCAGCGCCAGGTCGGTATTATGGCTGGCAACAAAGTTATAGGTAAGGAAGGTCTGGTTTGCAGTGTCCGACTCCTCCATCATGGGATAAAAGGCAGTAACCTCCTTCATGGCTGCAAATGGCGGCTGGTCTTCAATGACGATTTGGTTGCCTGTTTTTTTATAATGAACAAGGTAGGCCGAATCGATGAAGGCAAGCTCCTTTTCAAGGTCGGCATTTCCATATAAAAAGAGGTAACTGTTTTCGGGATGGTAATATTTCCTGTGAAAATCCAAAAAGGCTTCTCCGGTCAAAGTTGGAATTGCAGCAGGAGTTCCGCCCGATTCGTATCCGTAAGCATTATCGGGGAACAGATGTTTAAAAACCTGGTACCAGAGTTCCCGCTGCGGATTTGAAAAGGAGCCTTTCATCTCGTTATAAACCACGCCGGTGTAATTCAGTGGTTCATCTCTTCCGGCGAGTTCAAAATGCCAGCCTTCCTGTTTAAGGATGCGCGGATCGTCATAAATTCTAGGGTTGAACACGGCATCGAGGTAAACATGCATCAGGTTGAAATAATCCTTATCGTTCATGCTGGCAACCGGATACATGGTGTAGTCCTTGGATGTAAAGGCATTCAGAAAAGTACTCAGGGAGCCTTTAAGAAGCACGTCGAACGGGCTTTTTACCGGGAAGCTCTTCGATCCGTTGAGCACCGAATGTTCCATGATGTGCGGTGCGCCGTTGTCCGATTCCGGGAATGTTTTAAAGCCAATGCTGAAAGTTTTATTCGTGTCATCCGAAATGATCTTCAACAGGCTTGCTCCGCTTTGAACATGCTCAAACTGGAGACAATCGGCATTCAGTTCCTTGACGAACCGTTTCTCAACTAGGCGGAAACCATGATAAATTTTGCTCTGGATATATGTTGTGCCCATAAATATTATTCTATTTGGTGGCAAAGATAACGCAACATTGGTTAAACAATTTCAGCCGTATGAAAGCTTTTTTTACAGGCAGGAACAATCCGGAAGATTTTCTATTTTTACAGCGAGATACTTTTGCACTTTGCTTTTTGCATTTCACCTTTTGACTAATTTCCCAGGCGATGCGATTTTTTTTCTTTCTTTTCATACTGATGCCTTTGCTGCTGCAGGCTCAGCAGATCATTCCGCTATCCCGTGAAAATTTCCCGGATGCCATGGTCGGCAGCGCAACAACTTATGACATCGCCATGCTTCCGGAATATACCGATGATGCGGATCTTTTTATCGAATTCGGGTTCAGGACGCTGCAGGTCCAGGAAATCAACTGGGAAAATGCAAAAATCAAAGTTGAGATTTTTCATATGGAGACCCCGGAGGCAGCATTCGGCATTTTTTCCCTTTCTGCCATGGAATGCCTGCAACGAGACACCCTCTCGGCTTTCGATTGCAATTCGGTATATCAGTACCAGTCGGCCTATGGTAATTTATACATCTCCATCAACAGTGAAGCCGGCTCGGCTGCAGCCCGTTCGCACTATGTGCAGGTAGCCACCGCCATCATGCAAAAAAATCCTCAGCAGGTGTTAACACTCCCGGATCCTTTCAACCTGCCCCTGTTAAAAAGCAGAAGGAAAAATTTGGTCAACATTCAGGGATTGACCGGTTTGCAGAACAGCCTGTTCCCATGGCAGGAACTGTTTCTTGGCGTTCATTTTTCGATGTATGCAATGCTCCTGTCGAATCCCGTTTCAGAATTTTATTTTGCACGCATCCGGTTTCTCGCCATGGATGATATGTTACTTTTCCTGGGCTTGGCCGGACTGACAAAGGATGGTGTTCCGGTGCCCAACACGAATACCAACGACGGGCTATACCGCGAATACCAGCAGGTTGACAGCCAGACTATTTATTTTCTTCAGAGTCAGGAGCCATGGCCGATCGATGCTGTTCTGCATCCGCGGAATTAAATCAGGAAGGAAGCGTATTTCTTTTTTTTGACAGCAGCAGTGTTTACATCTGCTTATAAGTAGCCGGGTCAATAGCCCTTACATTCCACATTTTCAGGAATGTAACCACTTTTGCGGTGTCGTATCCTTTTTCGGTGCAGTGCTCCAAAAACCCTGAATCCTGGATGTGAAGTACTTTCCCATCGCCATTAAGGATCACAAATACCGGGTAGCCAAAGCGGTTGGGATAACCAAATTCCCGGAAAAGATTGTAATCTCTTTTTTTCTTGTCCTGCGAAACATTGAGCAGCAGGTATACATAATCAGCCCTTATCAGGGAGTCGATCGGTTTCGCCCCATTTGCCATCTTGTGAAACCGGATGCACCAGGGGCACCAGTTTCCGCCGAATTGAATCAACACATGTTTGTTCTCTTTTTTGGCGAGTTCGGTTGATTTTTTCAGGTCGCCGCGAATGTCCTGGTTCTCATTATAGGGCTTGTAGGGTGTTTGGGCGGAGGAATTGACAATTGACAATTGACAAATGACAAATAAAATGATGATGTTTGCCTTCAGGAGTGTTTTCATGTTGAGGTTATTTGGACTGCTAAAGTAGTTAAAATTGGCTACATGTCATCAGCCTTATGCTTTTTTGCAAAGGCCTTTTTTATATACAGGTAATCCAGGTAATAGAGCACCCTGATGGAGAAACTGTTGGATTGCGGGGCTGTGATCGTATTTCCGAGGTCGGTGAAATAACTGTGAACGAGTTCGTCACCGACCGTGTTGATTGCATTTTTCCAAACGACACTCATCTCGCTTCCGGGGGCAAAATACCACACAAACTGAAGGTCGATGGTAAAGGCATTGAAGTTGATATCCTGGCCTCCGATGAAATCCGATTCCGAAAGTGTTCCGTTGTCATTCAGGGAATAAAAAGAAAAATATTTGGCCTGCGACCAGTAATGCCGGGCCCGCAGCGTGAGCGAGGTTTTCGTGCTGAAAATGTATTTTGCGCTGAGGATATTGCTGATGGTCATGATATCCCGGCGGCCGAAATAGATGCAAGGAACCATGGATGCATCATATTGTGTCGTTACCCAACCGTAATTGTTCTGGTCTTTCTCAAACTGCATGTTGAGTGTTACCGAAAAACGGTCGCTGAAACGGAATCGTGGAATGAACCCGAAATAATACTTGAAATTGTTGTTATCCGGGCTGTTCCTGAAACCCACGACATGGTAATACCTGAAAGGTTTCCTGGCATCGGAAGCGAAGTCCCATTCCCCTGAATAGTTCAGTGGCATTTTATAGACGCGGCCCCACATCCGGGGTTCATAGTAATCGTTGAATCCCAGCGGCTGAAGGGAAGCATAAATAGAATTGTTCCAGTATTTTACAAAGGTGATGGAGTTGTTCAGGCTGAAATCCAGTGTTTTGAATTCGTATGGTTTGTAAAGGGTGAGGTAGAGCGACTGGAGATCGGTTTGCGAACTGATGATCTTCCCTTTGGGGTCAAATTCGTACCAGGAAAGCCTTATGCGGTTATACGTTTCGTTGTTGTATGGTACAAATCCCATGTCGTTCGGGTCGTAAGTGTCGCCGGTTTCCTGCCTGAGCAGCTGAAACTGGAACCTGCCGCTTGGTTTCGAAAGGGCTACCGTGTATTGGTGCCCAAAAGCCGGGTTGATCCCGCTCATGTACTTCTGGCTCAGGTTGAAACGGCCGAAAACCTGGAAGGTGTTTTTTTTGTTCTTGATACTGGTCTCTGCACCGGTAACATTAGCGGAATAGCCGTTCTCAGGGGTCCAGTAGTTGGTGTTGATCACGGTCAGATAGGAGTTGTTCTTCAGGTTCTGATCGACCACCAGGACGTTGTAATTGGTGAATGGCTGGGTCATGATCCTGCGCGATGTGCCGGTGATGGTATCCTGCAGGTTGGCCCAGGTATTGGTGGTCATGCCGTTGAAAAAGCCGATGCCCAGTCCTTTCGAATTTCTTCCCGAGATCTTGGTCGCATTGATGATGCGGGTCAGTTCCGGATTTTTGGTGACTTGCTCATTTTGACGGAGGCTGTCGTATGCTGCATTATAGTTTTTGGGAGTACTCCCCACCCTTCGTGTATAAAAGATTTCACATTTATTGAAAAGCTCGGTGGCTTCGGTAAAGAACTGGCGTTTTTCATCATAACGGATCTCGAACGGGGTCAGGTTCAGCACCTGGTCATCCGACTGAACCTGGCCGAAATCGGGGATCAGCATCATGTCGAGGGTATAGCTTTCGTTGATGCCGTAACGGAGATCAAGTCCGCCCCGGAGCAGCCATGACCAGTTTTTGTTATCCGGGTTTTTTTCAAGGTATCCCGAAACATAGGGGGAAAAAGAGAGTCTGACGGGCGGTTTGATATGGTTGATTCCCGTGAGGGTTCCATAGTAACGGAATATATCCTGTGATTTGTTATCAACCCACGACCAGGTTGAATATTCGTGGTAGCGATGGATGTTTCTCCACATGTTGATCCCCCATACCTGGTTTTCGATTTTCGGGAAGCGCAGGGCGGAATAGGGAATTTTTACTTCCGCAATCCACGCGGAATCGGTGATTTGCGAGGCATTTTCCCACACGGCATCCCAGGTAATATCAGTGCCGATTGCAGAATATTTGCAGTCGTTCTGCAGGTTCGCAGGGCTCACCTTGAATTCATACATGTTAAGCCCGTCGTTGTAAGGCAATATGTCGAACGAGACATAATCCGTATTCAGCGATTCGATCTGGTCACGGCGGCCGAGTTCCTTGCAGATGCTGTCGGGGTGCGGGTCGAACATCACGGCCAGGATGTAAAGGGCCATGTCGTCATAGGCAAACCTGATTTCCGTGCGCATCGCAGGCAATGTGCCGCTCCGGGGCGCATATTCAACGAATTCAGCGGCTACCGGAGCAGTTTTCCAGATCGCATCGTCCGGCAGGCCGTCAATTTTCGGGGGGATTGTGGAACGCACCGCCACAATATTTTTTTTGGCCAGTGCAGCGGAATCAAGAATGGCAAAAGTATCTTGTGTCCTGCCGTTTACCGGCAGTAAACCCAAAGTTACCGTCATCAAAGGTAATGCGTAAAAAAAGAGTAAATGAAAGTGTGGTTTCCTGGAGATCATCTCATTCAAAAATAAGACATCACAGGAGGAAGGGAAAAATATTTTGATAAACCAAATGATTTATCCGGTCTTTTCCATGGAATCGACGGTAAATCTCAATAGGGGAGTATCTTTTTCCCTCTTGCCTCTTCCAGTACCTCTGCCATTGCCAGGTAGATGGCGGAGAGCCCGCAAAGGATACCTTCATAGCCTGCAATGGTCCCGATGACCGGAGATCCGGCCCAATCGCGGATAGCCAGTAAAAAGAAAAGGATCCAGAGCGAGAGAAAAACAAACTGGAGCACCCTGTTTTTACCAAACGTCCCGAGCCACATGAAAAAGGTGAATATCCCCCACATGAAGAGATACCATCCCATGTAAGCTTCCCCGGTTTGGATTCCTTTACCGCTGCTTATTTCGGGCAGGAGCCAGAGCGCAACCAGGGTGAGCCAGAACATGCCATAGGAGGTAAAGGCGGTGAGCCCGAAGGTATTTCCTTTTTTAAATTCAAGGATACCCGCGATAACCTGGGCAATGCCGCCATAAAAAATTCCCATGGACAGCACCATGGCGCTCACCGGGAAAAATCCGGCATTGTGGATGTTCAGCAGAACCGTGGTCATCCCGAACCCCATGAGACCAAGCGGGGCGGGGTTTGCTAATTTATTCTCCATTAAAGTATGATTTTCGGGTGAATTATAATTGCCTCATCCCCTGCACCCCTTCTCCTTCAGGAGAAGGGGCCGGGGGTTGAGGTGGTTGGGTTCATTCGCCGGCTTGCGGCGAGGATGTTCATTTACATCCCATACCGTTCAATGATCTCCTGCTTGCTTTTTCCCAGGATATCGTATTTCTTTCCGACCTTCCTGAAGGCTTCCAGCGCTTTTTCAAGATGGTGTATCTCGTGACCGGCGGATATCTGGGTGCGAATCCGGGCTTGTCCCTGCGGAACGACCGGGAAGAAAAACCCGATGGCATAAATGCCCTGGTCATAGAGGTCGCGCGATACATCCTGTGCCAGTTTTGCATTGAAAAGCATTACGGGGACGATGGGCGTATCACCGGCTTTGATGATGAGCCCCGCTTCTGTCAGCCCTTTGCGCCAGAATTCGGTGTTTTTTTCAAGTTTGTCGCGGCGGTCGGTTGACGCGGATAATATTTCCAGCACTTTGATCACGCCGGCAACGACAGGAGGGGCAATGGTATTGGAAAAAAGGTAGGGACGGGCTTTCTGACGGCACATCTCCACGAGTTCCCTGCGGCCTGACACACATCCGCCGGAAGCGCCGCCAAGTCCTTTTCCGAAGGTGGTGGTGATGATGTCTATTTTTCCCATCACCCCATACTGTTCATGGGTGCCGCGGCCGGTTTTTCCGATGAAGCCGCTGGAATGCGAATCATCAACAAAAAGGAGCGCATCGTACTTTTCGCATAGTTCAACCATTTTATCCAGTTTGGCGGTATCGCCATCCATGGAGAAAACGCCGTCGGTGATCACGCATTTCAGGCGCTTGTCGTTGTGCAACTGCAGTTTTTCCTCCAGGTGCTCCATGTCGGAATGTTTGAAGGTGTCGTGCATGGCGCTGCAGAGGCGTATTCCATCGATGATGGAGGCATGCACCAGCCGGTCGGATATCATCACATCGTCTTTGGTCAGTACCGCTTCGAATACCCCGGCGTTGGCATCCATGCATGATGGAAAAAGAATGGTGTCTTCTGTTCCCAGGAATTGAGTGACCATCTGTTCCAGCGTGCGGTGAATGTCCTGGGTTCCGCAGATAAAGCGCACCGACGACATGCCATAGCCGTGTGAATCAAGCCCCTCATGGGCCGCCTTCACCACCTCGGGATGGCTCGACATCCCAAGGTAGTTGTTTGCACAGATGTTGATGACTTTTTTCAACGGGGCGCCTGCCGGGAATTCGACCTCGATGTCGGCTGCCTGTGATGAATGGATGTATCGTTCCTGCTTGAACAAACCGGCATCTTGCAAACCGGTAAGGATTTCGGAATACATTCCGCGGGTATTTTCGGTATAGGCCATTTTTCCCTCCTTATTTTACATATTCCCGAACCAGTGCGCAAATCTTGTTCACCGAGTCGAAGGCTTCCGGAGTTGCCTTATCGTCGGGAATAGCGATGTTGTATTTGTTCTCCAGGAAACGTTTTAAAGAAACCATAGAAAAACTGTCGACGATTCCGCCCGAAATCAGCGGGGAATCGTAGGTTAATTCCGTGTCATCCTCCACGTATTCCTTGATCACATAATTCTTGATAATTTCTTGCATTTCGTCCATGGGATGTTTCTCCTATATTTTATTGGTTAATAATTGCCTCATCCCCTGCACCCCTTCTCCTTCAGGAGAAGGGGACGGAGGTTGAGGTGGTTGGGTTAATTCCCCGTCGCTTGCGATGAGGACGTTCATTATTTTCGTTCGAACTTCAATATTCGCTGTTCAATATTCGATATTCATTTTTTAATCGTTCTCCAGTGTTGACGTATCCCCGATCTCCTCCCCCCATTCCTTTGCATGCAGGATCCTTCGCATGATTTTCCCGCTGCGGGTTTTCGGGAGGGTGTCGATGAATTCAATTTCCTGCGGCATGGCCAGGGGCGACAATTTCTTACGCACAAAGTTCATGATTTCCAGGTCAAGATCCTTGCTCCCGGTGAACCCGGGCTTCAGGGTAACGAAAGCCTTTACCACTTCCATGTTTACGAAGTCGGGTTTGGCAACCACTGCCGATTCGGCCACTGCCGGATGCTCGAGCAAGGCAGACTCCACTTCAAATGGACTGACAAGGTGTCCGCCGGTGTTGATTACATCATCATCGCGCCCGACAAACCAGAAATAGCCTTCGCTGTCGATACTGGAACGGTCGCCAGGCAAATACCAGCCATTCTGGAACTTCTTCTTATAGGTCTCTTCATTTCGCCAATAGGCGCGCATCATCGAAGGCCAGCCGGGTTTGATGGCAATCAGGCCTATCTTCCCTGTTTCGCCGAAGGGTTCGTATGTTTCGGGATCGATCACGGTGGCGGTAATTCCCGGGAAGGGCTTTCCCATCGAACCGGGTTTGATTTTCATGCCGGGGAAATTGGTGATCATCATCGACCCCGTTTCAGTTTGCCAGTAAGTGTCGAGAAATGGTTTTCCAAATACCTTTTCTGACCAGATCACCGCTTCGCTGTTGAGGGGTTCGCCCACAGAGGCGAGATGCCGGAGGGAGGAAAGGTCATATTTTTTAATCACCTCATCCCCGGCTTTCATCAGCGAGCGGATGGCGGTAGGCGCCGAATACCACATGCTGATCTTATGCTTTTCAATGAACCGGTACCAGTTGTCGGCAGAAAAACCTGCATCCAGCACGCATTGGGTCACCCCGTTGCTAAAGGCGCCGATGATCCCGTAGGATGTGCCGGTAACCCATCCCGGGTCGGCTGTGCACCAGTAAATATCGCTGTTCTGCAGGTCGAGCACCCATTTTGAGGTTAAATATTGAGCGATCAATGAGTAGTGAACATGCTGTACTCCCTTTGGAAGCCCGGTGGTGCCGGATGTATAATGCAGCACGGAGGGAGATTCGGCATAAGTTGGATGGACTTCAAACTTTTCGACCTTCTCGGCTGTTTCCATGTCGAAGGCAACTTCGCGGTCGAGAAGGGGTTTGGACGGGTCGGCATCCACGATGATCAGGTGTTTCAGGTAGGGCATTTTATCCATGATCTTCCTGACTTTCGGGGCATGTTTTTTTTGCGTGATGATGGCCGTCGTTTGGGCATTGTCGAGACGAACATAAAGGGATTCATCGCCAAATGCCGAGAAGAGCGGTTGGGCAATCCCCCCCATTTTCAGAATTCCGAGGAACCCGATATATAGCTCGGGAATTTTATCCATGAACAAACACACCCTGTCCCCGGGTTTGATCCCGAGACCCCGGAGAAAGTGGCCGATGGTGTTGCTGTTGATCCGGAGATCGTTGTATGTGTAACGTTTTTCATTCCCGGTCGATCCTTCCCAGATCAGTGCAGGTTTATTGCCATATCCTTTTTCACAGATGCGGTCGGAACAGTACCAGCCAATATTGATCATATTTCCAGGCTCGTAATCCAATTCCTTTTCGGCAATTTGCCAGTCAAAGTTTTTTATGCGTTCTTCGTAAGATCCGATGTTTGACATAGGCAAGGGATTAAAAATGGTGAAAGGGTGAAAGGGTGATATCGGATATGATAAAATGGCACGCAGGAGAAAAGATGAAGAAGCGGGATATCGAAGAAATTGATGAAGGCAGCAGGTCAGGCATTGGGATTCGCAGTTTCACATTCGAGTATGACAATAGCCGTAGCGATCTCTTTTAGATGCGATAAAGATACATGTATTTTTGTGATTGACAATTCTGCAAGCAATTCTTTTGCCTTCCCGGTGGCATTGATGTGCGGCTTCCCAAGTTCATCATGAAAAACGTCAATATCTCCAAACCGGATACCAAACCGCCAGCCTGTACCGATGGCTTTCAGGAAGGCTTCCTTGGCTGAAAAACGGGCAGCATAATTTTCAAATTTATGCTTTTTGGTTTCGCAATATGCAATTTCCCCGGAGGTGAAAATCTTTTCCCTGAACCCGATGTCACGCTCCATCACTTTCTGGATGCGCCCTACTTCGATGATGTCTGTTCCGATACCGAAAATCATAATGAAAAGTTAAAGGTCAAAGTGCAAAGCTAAAACCAAACTTGAGGTGAAGGATATCTTGTTGAAAACTTTTCACCGGGTAAAAATAGCCACTTATTGGCATGACGGATTATCCGGAATAAATACATTCATTTCATTTATCGGGCTTTTTGCCGGAAGAAAGAATCCGACATAAAAAAAACAATATTATCAGCCTTGACGTATGAAACTGCAATAAATAAAATCTCACTATATTTACAACAGCAAATCGGAAAGCCATGAACAAGACGCTGCTCTTTTTGTTTTTTTTCTGCGCAAATACCCTTTCCTCACAAAATTTTCAAAACATCTGCAGCCCGGGGACCACCTTGTACGAGGGACCCGACCGGTACTTTAAAGCATTCCGACAGGATTCGGTTCTGGCTGTCGGGAATTCTGACACCCTATTTTACTCTTACCGGGCCATCCGGGATTCTTCCGGATCTAATTTCATATGCAGGGATACTACCAACGGGGATGCACTCGGGAGAAAAGTAATTAAAACCCACGACGGATGGTTCAGTTTCTTCAACAAGATGAACGATACCATTAAACTGAATACCCAGGCCGCACTCAATGAATCATGGAGGTTTTGTTCCCTTCCCGACAGTTCAGCCGTTCCTGAGGACGGTTACCTGCAGGCAACAGTCACGGCCATCATGATGGACAGTGTGGCCGGAACAACGGATATGGTGAAGGTGATCACCCTTCAGGCCAAGGATGGTCTCAATTTGAATATCCCCTGCATTTTCAACCAGAAAACGATCAGGCTCAGCCAGCATTACGGTCTGTCAAAGTTCTATGATCTTTATTGGATCCCTTTCGATACCCTGTCTTTGGCCCTGGCCGGCAAAACATCACCGCCCATAGGTGCCCAGCCCTTCACCTGGGCCGATGTTTATAATTTTAATGTCGGCGATGTGTTTCATTATGCCGGGCACCATTCTTATGGTTCAGCTGCTGTATCCTGGAAAAGCATCAGCAGGATCCTGGGAAAGACCGTTTACGGCAACATGGACTCTGTTCATTACCAGGTGGAAATGTGTAAAAAAACCTGGTATCCCCAACCGCCCCCGAATACGGCTACACTCCACGATACCGTTATTGAATCCCATGATTTCATCCAGCTTTCAGGTGATTTGACCCTCAGCCTGCTGCCGGATGAATTTTCCACCACGGGCTTTGTGGCCCGGTCCGTCAAAAGAAAATACAGTGATTACCACCACCGCCAGGCTCAGATATTTGACATCTCAGGATATTATTATTACGGGTCTGACAGTTGCTATTCCGATCCGTTTGAAGCGTGGGGCCCCGTTTACTGGTACGTGCCCGGCCTGGGCCTCACCAACAACATGTATTCTTTCGCTGATATTACCATTGAAGCTTATTCCAATGATCTTGTCTATTTCAAAAAAGGGGAAGAGACCTGGGGAACCCCGGTATCAACGGATTGTTCTACCCTCGTTGGCTTTGAAGACAAAGACTTTGCCAGTGAACCCGCAATTGAAGTGTTTCCGAATCCTGCCGGATCAGAAACGCGGGTACGGCTGGTCAATGCGAGGCAGGATGAGAACTTCCATTATGGATTGTACAACTGTTCGGGAATGAAGGTACAGGAGGGAGCGTTTGCCGTTGGGCAATTTATTCTTCACCGCAACAACCTGCCGGCTGGACTGTATCTGCTTATCATCACCGGCAGGGATGGTAGAATTGCCGGGAAGATGAAGATCAACTTTATATAAAAGGCAATCCCTTTTTCTGATTCAAAACTTATTTGTGCCTGGTATTTGGCGGAAAAGATTTTCATGCAATTACGCTTGATTTATCAGGGAAAGTTCTCTTGTTGATAACTTTTCTTCTTACCTGTATTACCTTTTCCTGCAAAACGGATGAAGAGGGAAAATCACTTTGATCCTCCCGGACATTGCAATTTGCAGGACAAAAAAATGCACGAAAATGCGTGAATTGCTTTTAACGCAAGAACCCGGGTGGCAGATGGGGTACAGACGGGCTGCAGAAGAATAGGGGCAACTGCAAATCCAAAATCGCAAATCAAATCGCCCCCAACTTCTTTCCGACTTTCCTGAACTTATCCAGCGCAAAGCCGATCTGTTCCATTGAATGTGCGGCACTGATCTGCACCCTGATCCTTGACTTGCCCTTCGGAACCACGGGATAATAGAAACCAATGACATAAATGCCCTCTTCGAGCAGCTCGTTGGCAAATTCCTGGGATAATTTTGCATCGTTGGGCAGGTGGCCAAACAGCACCGGAACGATCGGATGGATGCCCGGGACGATCCGGAATCCGAAATCCTCCATGCCTTTCCTGAACAGTTGCGTGTTTTCAAATAACTTATCCCTGAGCGCTGTCGTTTCCGAAAGCATGTTCAGCACTTCCAGGGTAGCACCGGTAATGGCCGGCGCCAGCGTGTTGGAAAACAGGTATGGTCTTGAACGTTGGCGGAGGATCTCGACGATCTCCTTTTTAGCTGAGATGCAACCGCCGGATGCGCCCCCAAGCGCTTTGCCAAATGTAGTGGAGATGATGTCAACCCTTCCCTGGGCATTGCAATGTTCGACGGTTCCCCGGCCGGTTTTGCCAACGAATCCGGTGGCATGGGAATCGTCGACCATCACCAGGGCATTGTATTTATCGGCCAGGTCGCAGATTTTATCAATCTTTGCAATGATGCCGTCCATGGAAAAAACGCCATCCGTTACGATCAGTTTGAACCGGGCTTCGCCGGCATCCTGCAACACCTCTTCGAGGTCGTCCATATCGTTGTTCTTGTAACGGAAACGCTGCGCCTTGCAGAGCCTTACCCCGTCGATGATGGAGGCGTGGTTCAGTTCATCCGAAATGATCGCGTCCTGCTCGCCAAGCAACGGTTCAAACACCCCGCCGTTGGCATCAAAAGCTGAAGAATAGAGAATCGTGTCCTCCATTCCCAGGAATTCGCTCAGCTTTGCCTCCAGGTCTTTGTGGATCTTCTGTGTTCCGCAAATAAACCGCACCGACGACATCCCGAAGCCGTAACGGAAAAAAGTATAGTTGGCACCTGCCATCACCCGCGGATCATTCGACAAACCGAGGTAATTGTTGGCACAGAAATTAAGGACCTTGTGCCCGTGGTCGGTTTTTATTTCGACTCCCTGCGGGGTGACCAGGACCCGTTCCTTTTTATATAATCCTTCGGATATGATTGAATCCAGTTGTTTTTGAAGATGTTGCTTAAAGTTCCCGTACATGGTTCTATTTGTTGGTAATCAGGGAACAAAAGTAGGTAATTACACCGGAATATTGTCAACCCGTATGCACCATTTGGAGACCTCCTTCCTGTAGGTCTGCAGAAAATACCGTAAGAACAGTTTTCCAGGTTATTTTATCAGGGTGACCTTTTGTTTTTCCATGGTATTTCCAGCCCTCATCTTCAGCAGATACTCCCCTTCAGGGATGTTTCCAGTATTGATCGTTACTGTTTGTATACCGGGTTGGACAATTCCTTCATTATAAGTAGCAACAGCCCTTCCGGAAAAATCTACCACCTCAATAGTTAATTGTGCCTGTTCGTAAAGATTGGTTTTTATGGTCAGGTAATTGGTTGCCGGGTTCGGATAGATCATGAGCAATGATTTGGGCAAATGAGTATTGTCTTTTGTACCGGTAGGATAATAAGAGTAGTAGGCTTTGGCATTATAAGCCTGGTTTCCAAAAAATATGAGCGGGTTGCCATTATTTTGAATTAAGAGCGACAAAAACGATTCACCGGGTACCCAGTCTCCGCCATTCCAACCGAAACCATCGCCATTGATCATGTTATCCCGATAGGTGTATTCACTCTTTACATAATTTCTCCAGGCGTTTGCATTCCACAACTGGTGAATGGAGGTAAGACAATTTCGATTCTCATCATACGTACTTGTGCCATGCGAATAATTTGTCCAGGAATCCCACCAAACCTGGTATAAATAGGTCAGCCGGTTTCCATGGGTGTCATAGGTCGCTGTCAGTAAAGAGTAATTCATCCAGTCCGGGTCCTGCCACATCTGGTCCAATTCTGTCAGCTGGTTCCCATTGCCGTCGTAGGTATAAATAATGGTATAACTATTTGTCCAGGTGATGCCATCCCAGGAGTTTTGTGCCAGATACGATAAGTTGTTCCCGTTTGCATCATAGGTCCATGTTTCAAGTGTGGAATTGCCCCAGCTGACCCCATCCCATTGCTGGACCATTGCAGTAAGTTTTTTCCCGGTGCCATCATAGGTCCAGGTTGAAAGCATTCCATTGGCCCATCCGGTTCCATCCCATTGCTGTGACTGGGAAGTCAGCATATTTTTGGTGCTGTTGAATGTATTTGTAAAAAGGGTTGTATTTACCCAGGATGTGCCATCCCATTGCTGTTCCGTTTCGGTTAAATTATTGCCGCTGCCGTCATAGGTATACGTGTTCAGGCTGACATTTACCAGGTTTCCGCTGGCCCGGTTCTCAAGAAGATTGGTAAGCATATTTCCACTGCCGTCGTAAGTATTCGTTATCCGGCTGGAATCGACCCAAAGGTTGTTTTGCCAGTTCTGCAGGAGCGATACCAGAACGTTCCCGTTCGCATCGAACGTATTGAGTATCTGGAATGCATTGACCCAGGCACCGGGATTCAGATACTGACGCCGATAGGCAACTGTATTTTCATGACTGTCGTATGTATAGAGCTCTTTCATGCTCGATGATGAAATACTGTATGAAATGATGGTATCCGGGTGGGGGTCGCCAATGCCAGGGGATTGCTTTTTGCGGAAGTCGAACTTTTTGAAATCCCTGACATATGAAAACGAAAATTGGTCTGTGGGTTTTTCGGGCTTTTTAAGGGATGGTTTTCCTGTGATATGATCCTTGGTTATTTGTGAAACAACATGTCCCGGGAAAAGAAGTCCCCCGAGGATCAGGATAACGGCAATTACGATTGTAGTTTTTGTTTTCATGGCTGATTTTATTAATTGTTGGATTATTCTTTATTAATCTTTTATGCATCGGATGCTTTGACCCCACGCTTTGAAACCACCCATCATTTGGCAGGCTCCACTCCCGAAGCCCAGGTTGCGACCGTCGGCGTGCAGGTTAGTCACCTGCGCACTACTCCAATAATAGCCATTGGTGCCACGCTCAGAAAGCGCACCATTGCTGTAGTCAAGGAGGTACCCGGCAGCATGCATTTGTAAAGCAGAATTCCAGGGTCCGTTCCAGTTCGTCCAGCCTCCGATTGCGGTCACATTGGTCAATTCGGTTTCGGTGGGAATACGCCAGCCACTTCCCATCTCAAGGGTGCAGGGGTCGTTGGCGGAGGTCCAGTCCGAATCTTCGTTGATGGTTTGTATCCAGGGAGTATTGGGTGTGCGGGTCGTTCCATCATGCTTATATCCTTGTTTATGGTTAAATTGCCAGTACCAGCCTGCCGAGGGTTCGGTGGCATCATCTTTGGCCATAGCCTGGTGGTCGGCACCCAGGTTGCTGGTGATCCAGCATTTGGAGGGTTCACCGGGGATATTGGTAACCGTGCCGTAGGTAACGGTTTTATCAACTGGGGCTACTGCTCCTGCCACGTGATAAATGATAATGGAAGAACCGCAGGTAAAGGCGGCCGGAAGTGTTGTAAAATTCAATTCATCGCCATAAGCCGTTCCAACACTGTTGGTAGCATAAGCCCTTACATAATATGGAGTGTTTGGGGTTAACCCGGTAAGGTTGCTCACGAATGAACCAATGCCGCTGCCATCGGTTGTATGGCTTCCGGCAGTTGTCGGGGTTGGCGTTGTACTCCAGCACACACCCCTTGCGGTTACAGGCGCTCCGCCATCTGCGGTCACATTACCGCCACTCGTTGCTGTTGATGGAGTTATATCAATAACCGGAGATGTAGAAACGGTAGGAATTGTTGAAGTGCCTGGTTCTTTGAGGCAGCGGGCGGAGAAGCCTAGCGCCTTGTCGCTGATGTTCTGACTGCTGGCCATACTACTGTAGAACTCCAGACACCAACTTTCATGGTTATCGCCCTGCGTACTGCTCCAGCAGTAGCCTTGTGAGCCGCGGCTGTGCAGTGAACCATCGATGTTGAGGAGGTACCCGGCAGCATGGAGTTTCAATCCGGAGTTCCATGGGCCGTTCCAGTTTGCCCAGTTTCCACTTAAAACCACATTGTGCCATTCGGTTTGGGTTGGAATGCGCCATCCATTGCCAAGTTCAAGGGTACAAGGGTCGTTGGCTGGCATCCAGTCGGAATTTTCATCGATGGGGTCTATCCAGGTGGTATTGGGTGTCCTGACTGAACCGGTATGCTTGTAACCCTGTTTCAGGTTAAACTGCCAGTACCAGCCAGCGGAGGCTTCGGTAGCGTCGCTTTTAGCCGTTGCCTGGTGGTCGGCACCCAGGTTGCTGGTGATCCAGCATTTGGAGGGTTCACCGGGGATATTGGTAACCGTGCCGTAGGTAACCGTTTTATTAACCGGCGCCACAGCTCCGGCCACATGATTGATCGTGATGGAAGAACCACATATAAAAACCGGAGAGAACATGGCAAAAGTATACGTTTCACTGGTTACAGGATTGTCCATGAGGATGCTTTCCTGGTATCCGCCTTTATAAGCAGTATACTGAAGCTGGTTTCCCAGGTAATAGATGAATCCTGCACCATCCGCGGAGGATTTGAGGCTCTTAGATGTCTTTCCAGCTTGTCCCTGGTAGGAAATCCGGTTTCCACCGCTGCCCGGTCCGGAACACAGAAGCTTGATTGTTTTTTCGGTGGTATTGTCATCTGCTTTCAGAAACATCAAGGCGGACCCGTTGGCCGAAACACTAAAAAGATGCCATCCTTTTTCAAACCGGTTGTGATATTGCGAAAGGATTTTCCCCTTGTTGTCATCAATGGCCAGGTTCAGTTCACCGTCATTTTTCAGCCAGATCTGTACCAACGTGGATCCCTGGAATGGATTGGGGACAGGCTGCATCATCACCAAAGATTCAGATCCATGTGAGGCTGGTTCATCAATCCCCACCGGCCACAAGGCAACAAAGTCCAGAACAGAAACTGAATCATACAGGGTGGTGTCGCAGGTTTTCGTCAGATTTTTAATGTTGACACTGTCCAGCGCCAAAGGATTCTGGGTCAATGAATCTTTTGCCTTGAAAGTCAGTGTGATCGGGGTCTGGTTGTACGCACTGTATAAGCTATAGAAAAGAAAAATAAGCAGGTAGAACTTTTTCATGGCTGTTGATTTATTTGGTGTACAGAAAAATTATATCCATAATGATGACCATACAATCCCACTGGTGTGTGACGTTTATCGTTGAATCAGCCACTGCCTGCGAAGATCTTGTTTGCCGCATCAATGCCGGATTGTACATGGAGTTTCTGGTTTATGTTGTTATTGTGTTTCCTGACTGTTTTGATACTGATGCAGCGTTGATCGCCGATTTCTTTGTACCGGAGGCCGTTTGCGGGAAGCCCAGGCTTTCCGGCCAATACTATTTTGGGTTCCGACATCCTGTCTTTTAGAACCAAATACCCATGGTCTTCAGCTATTCTGGGAGAAAAAGAATTTGTGTTTTTCTGCTCCTGCGGCTGGTTGCATGCAACCAGGAAATTAAAACCAGCGCCTGTTAGGAGTATTGCAGTTTCCATTCGAGCGGGATATCTTATAATAAACACAATAAATACCAAACAAATATATTTAAAATATCAATGATTTTATCTTCAGTATGTTTTTTTTGTGAACAATTTAACAAATTGACAAGCCGACACTCAAATTTCAAGTATCATGGTTCACGTGTTCCCATTTCATGTTCAGTTGTCGAAAGTCATGTAAAATTGAAGTTTAGTTGTATTTTTGACACTCAAATCTGCGGAATCTGCGTGAAATAATCTGCGGAAATCCGCGTGAAATAATTATTAAATATGGAAAACTTCATCGCATACAACCCCACCACCCTTCATTTCGGGAGAAACATCCTCACCATCCTGGGAGCAACCCTGGAAGAATATGGCAACCGCGTATTACTGGTCTATGGCAAGGGGTCGGTAAGAAAAAGCGGGTTATATGACAAGATCATGGCAGACCTGAAAATGCAGGGTTTTGTGGTATCGGAATACGGCGGGATAAAGTCAAATCCAGTGATCGAAGATGTGGAGGCGGCGGCAGCAATCGGCCGTGAACGGCATGTAGATGTCATTCTTGCCGTGGGAGGCGGAAGTGTGATCGACTCTTCCAAGATCATTTCGGTCACCATTCCGGTGCAGAATCCGGCGTGGGATTTTTTTACGGGAAAAGCGAAACCCGTCAGCGCCATTCCGCTGGTGGCGATACTCACCCTTGCGGCAACCGGCACTGAGATGAATCCTTTTGCCGTAGTTACGAACCATGCACTGGGACAGAAATCGGCTTTCGGGTCACCCCTTACCTTTCCGAAACATTCATTCCTGGATCCGGGATTAACCATCACTGTTCCACTTGATTATACGGCCTATGGCGTGGCCGACCTGATCGCTCACTGTTTCGAAGCATGGTTCGGCATCGGGGAGACCACCCTCACCGACCGGTTCGTTATCTCGATCGTGAAAGAAGCCATGGAATTCGGGCCAAAACTGCTTGGCGACCTTAAAAATTATAAGTACCGTGAAAAGATCATGTTTGCAGCTACCATGGCACTGAACGGCATGACCATGTATGGCCGGTCGACAGGCGACTGGGGCGTGCACAGCGCCGGACATATCCTTTCGCTGCTTTACGATGTCCCCCACGGCGCTTCACTCACAATCGTTTATCCCGCGTGGATGAGGCATTTCCGCGATCGCACCGGCAACCGCATTGCACAGCTTGGCTCCGGTCTTTTTGATAAACAACTTACCGTCGAAGAAACCATTGACCACATCGAAGACTTATTCAAATCGCTCGGTTGCCCGACGCATGTGTCAGACCTGAAAATTGCCGGCGACCTTCGCAAACCCATCCTTGAATCGATGATACACAACAAAGTAAATGGAGGTAATGTTAAAATGAACGAGGAGGATTATGCTGCGTTGATAGCGTTGTTTTTGTAGGCCCATCCTCCCCCTCTCCTGAAGGAGAGGGGGCCGGGGGGTGAGGTATTGCTTCGCGGAGCAGGGGCCGGAGGGTGAGGTAATACGGTTAAAATTCCTAACTTTACAAGCTATTCACCTGCCATGAACTCGTTCACGAACTCCGTAAGATCGCTGAAAAGTATTCTAGCCAGTATCCTGATCCTGCTCTTGCTTTTACCGGACCTTTCAGCCCAGGTAGCCGGTTTCCTTATGCCCGATACCGTTTATACAGGGCAGCCGGTCAATATTACCAATACTTCGTCAGGCGGAAATTCGTGGTACTGGGGATTCTGTTCCGGAAGCGCAAACAACGATCCCACAGGCTTAAACATTGGCAACCCCGGGGGATTGCTGAGTATTCCCACCTATATTACCCTGGTTAAACAGGGGAATGACTGCTTTTCATTCATCAGCTGCCAGGGGGTAGGGGTCATTCGTTATTATCATGGAACAAGTTTCTCCAACAACCCTTTGAGCTGGACAAACCTGGGTCAATTCGGACTGATCAATTTCAATGAGGAGGGGATTCAGATTAAAAATGATAACGGGAACTGGTATGGGTTCGTGAACAGTTTCAATACCATCATCCGCCTGGATTTCGGGAATTCACTCTGGAATTTGCCAACGGCCATTGATATTGGGCCCTTCCCTGCCTTCAACATGGCCCACGGCCTGGTGATCACCCGTGAAGGAACCACCTGGATTGGATTTGTCACCTGTTCGCTGGGACAAAAACTGGTACGGCTGGATTTCGGGAACAGCCTCACAAACATCCCGGTTGCTACCGATTTTGGCAGTTTGGGAGGTGTGCTCCTCCAACCATTCGCCATCTGCCTGGTCCAGGAGAACCTGCTCTGGTACGCTCTGGTCATGGCCGGGGAAAATACGCTGGCACGGCTAACCTTCGGAACATCCTTGTTAAACAGTCCAACCGGTGTCAACCTTGGCAATCCCGGAGGGTTTGATTTTGCAGTGGGATTAACCCTGCTGCGCGATTGCGGATCCACGACCGGTTACTGGACAAACTACCTTGTGAATGGCGCATTGGGCAAACTGAACTTCCCGGAAGGAATTACCGGCCCGGTCACCGGGACAGTGCTGGGAAACACAGGCGAACTTTCCCGGCCAAGCCTGTTTTCTGAGATTTTCCGCCAAAACGATACCTTATTTGCCTACATCGCCAACCGGGAAAACGGAACGTTGACGCGGCTGACATTTCCACCCTGCACCAATGCCTCCATTCCTTATTCAAACCTGTTCAACCCGCCTCCCTTTTCCTATAACCAGCCAGGGACATACAATATCCGGTTGATCATGGATGAAGGATTATCAAGTCAGTCGGTTGTTTGTAAAGATATCGTCGTTGTTGATGCCCCCATTGTTGTTGCGGCTGCATTCACCGCTCCGGATACCATTTGTGCAGGGAACCAGGTCAATATTATCAACCAATCCACTTCGGGATTAAAATATTACTGGAGTTTTTGTTCCGGCAATGCCCTTTCGGAGCCCCTGGGCACCAACATCGGAAATCCCGGGAATCTCCTGAATGTCCCTGGTTACAATACACTGGTGGAAGATGGCGGAACATGCTATTCATTCATCACCAACCAGGGATCAAAGTCGCTGGTGAGGTATAACCTTGGAACGAGTTTCGGTAACAATCCCGTTTCATGGACAAACCTTGGTGGTTTTGGCATGTTGAGCGATACTGTCCTGGGAATCAAAATTCTCAGGGACAATGGGCAATGGATCGGATTTCTGAACAACAACAACCGGATCGTCAGGCTGAATTTCGGCGCATCACTGGCAAATATTCCCGCTGCAACCTTGCTTGGGCCTTATCCGATGCTGAATACAGCACATTGTCTCGACATTTTCAAGGAAGGGGGCACCTGGATCGGGTATCTCACCTGTTCATGGGGTAATAAACTGGTACGGCTGAACTTTGGGAACAGCCTGCTGAATCCTCCAGTGCTTACCGACCTGGGAACCCCGGGATTGATGAACCTGCCGACATCATTCCGCTTTGTCAACGAAGCAGGGAAATGGTACTGCCTGGTGGTTAATTACGGGAACAACACGATGACCCGTTTATCATTTGGGAATTCACTGCTGAATAACCCAACCGGGGAAAACCTTGGCGTGGCATGTCCATCGATCATTAGCGGTGGTATCGCTTTGATCCGCGACTGCGAATCAACAACAGGATTCCAGCTCAACTATTCAACATCATCTGCCGACCTTATCTGGCGGCTCAGTTTTCCCAATGGCATTACCGGCCCCGTAACCGGGACCTCCCTTGGCAATACAGGCTCGCTGAGCCGTCCATCCATTTTTTCAGAACTCTTCAGGGTCGGCGATACCTTATTCCTGTATGCCACGAACAGGCAGGATTTCACCCTCACTCGGCTACGTTTCCCGCCCTGCAGCAATGCCTCGGTTTCGTCGTCGGTATTGGTTAACCCTCCGGCCTATTCATACGATCTTCCGGGAACGTATAACATACAACTGATCGTAAACGAAGGAATGCCCGACCAGGCAAGCCTTTGCAAAAAGATCGTGGTAATCGGCAAACCATCGACTCGATATGTGGATACGACTCTATGTTTTGGTGTTCCGTATTACACCGGCGGAGCAATGCGAACCCAGCCAGGGATCTATTATGACACCATCACTTCAGTTGACCATTGCGACAGCATCATTCAAACCACCCTCAGCTACAAGCCTGAGATTCCCGTTTCCCTGGGAAAGGATACCACATTCTGCAATGGCTTCCCGATTGTCCTGCACACCGGAGTGCCAGCTGCGGGATATCTCTGGCAGGATGGAGCCATTGATTCAACCTATACCGTTTTTGGTCCTGGCAACTACTGGGTAAATGTTACCAAAGAGGGGTGCAAAGCCACCGACAGCATCCGAATCAGGGAATGTATGTCGCCCCTGTGGTTTCCCAATGTTTTTACTCCCAATGGAGACGGTTTGAACGATACCTTTCACCCTGCAGGGGAAGGAGTGAAGCAATTTACCCTGCTTATTTATGACCGGTGGGGAAAAAAGGTTTTTGAAACCTCGGCCCTGAAAGATGGCTGGGATGGCACGAACAACGGAGAAAAATGCGCTGATGGCGTTTATGTGTTCATCTCCACCTATACCCTCAATGATTCATCTGGGATTACCTATCATGCGAACGGGTCGGTGAATTTGTTGAGGTGACTGGGTGACTGGGTAACAAAGTAACAGGGTGACAGGGTAACAGGGTGACAGGGTGACAGGGTAACAGGGTGACAGGGTGACAGGGTGACAGGGTGACAGGGTGACAGGGTGACAGGGTGATTTTTGGTTAGGCTTAAAATCGGGTTATTAAATGGATACTTTACCCGGGGATAATTCAATGAAAAATTCAAATGAAAAGAATAATAGAAACAGATGTCAGAATGACAAAGATCCTATTCACCTGTTACTTTGTTACTTTGTTACCCTGTTACCCTGTTACCCTGATACCCTGTCACCCTATTCCCCTGCCCCCTCTAAATCTCCCTTAAATTCAACTTCCTTAACTTCGGTGCAAACCGGGTAGTAAATCCCACAACCCCCAGGGTCATGATGCCTCCGAAAATCACCGAAGGGATCAGTCCGATGAGTTTGGCCGCGACACCTGATTCGAAGGATCCGATTTCATTGGATGAACCGATAAATATGGCATTCACGGATGCAACGCGGCCCCTCATTTCATCGGGTGTGAGCAATTGCATTGCCGTAGCCCGGATGATGACGCTGATGTTGTCGAACATCCCGCTGAGCATGAGCAGACCCAGGGAAAGGTAAAAATTCCTGGATAATGCAAAGCAGATGATGCTTAATCCGAAACCGGCCACGCCGATCATCAGGTACTTTCCGGCATGTACCAATGGAGGGCGATGCGCCATGACAAGCGACATCGCTACGGCACCCAGCATGGGGGCAGCACGTAAGAATCCAAGTCCCTGTGGCCCGACCATCAGCACCTCGGCCGCGAAGATCGGGAGCATGGCAACCGCTCCGCCAAAAAGCACCGCAAACATGTCGAGCGACATGGCTCCGAGCAGCACCTGGTTGTTAAAAACAAATTTAAGCCCCGAGGAAAGGCGCTGGTACAGGGTTTCACCGGCCGGGGATTGAGGTACCGGCCTGTTTCTAACGAAACCAAGCAGGGATAGGGCAACCAGCAGGAAGAAGAGGACGCTCATGTATGCGATCCGGACCCCGAAAAACCCATAGATCATGCCCCCGAGGGCAGGGCCGGTGATGGCCGCGATGTGCCACATGGTACTGTTCCATGTCGATGCATTGGTATAGAGGTGCCGTGGAATGAGCTGCGACATCATGGCGATGATGGATGGATAAAGAAATGCCCTGGAAACGCCTGAAATCATAACAACCAGGTAAATAGGGAACACTCCCAGGGCAGCAATGATCCCCAGCGATTTGATGGAAAACAAAAACAGCAGGGTTGTCCCGACCAGGAAAAGCAAAGTAAACCAGATGATGATGCGTTTGCGGTTGTAACGGTCGGCCGCATGGCCGGCAAACAGGGCGGTTGCAATATTCGGCAATGCCTCGGCAAGCCCGATCAGCCCCAGTGCCAGCGGATCTTTCGTGAGTTCATACATCTGCCAGCCCACGATAAGGCCCTGCATCTGGAATGCAATGGTTGTAAAAAAACGAAATGTCAGGAACAGCCTGAAATCACCTACCTTTAAAACAGCATAGGCATCATGTTTGCCTGTAGAAACTTCCCCGGTCGGCACGGTTATTCTTCGTCCTTCTCCTGGTCTTCGTATGCCTTCAGCAGCTTGTCCTGGATGTCGCCCGGAACCTGCGAATACTCGGCGAACTTCATGTTGTAGGTTGCTCGGCCGCTGGTGATGGAGCTGAGCGCGGTAGAATACCTGTTCAATTCAGCGAGTGGTACTTTAGCGATGATTTTCTGGTAGTTTCCTTCGCTGTCCATGCCCATGATGACCGCACGACGCCCCTGCAGGTCGGTCATCACTTCGCCCATTTTATCTTCGGGAACAATGACCTCCACGTCGTAAATCGGTTCAAGGATTTTCGGGCCGGCATTTTTAAAGGCTTCACGGAAGGCGTTGCGGCCTGCAAGCTTAAACGAGATTTCATTGGAATCAACCGGGTGCATCTTGCCGTCGTAAACATTCACAACAATGTCGCGGGCGTATGAACCGGTGAGCGGTCCCTCTTCCATTTTCTCCATGAGTCCTTTCATGATGGCCGGTAAAAACCGGGCATCAATCGCGCCCCCGACGATGCAGTTATTCATCTGAAGGCGTCCGCCCCAGTCGAGTTCAACAATATCGCGGCCACGGATGGGGAATTCATTCTGATCTGCCATTCCCTCCTTGTAAGGCTGGATTGACATGTGCACCTCTCCGAACTGTCCTGAACCACCTGATTGTTTTTTATGGCGGTACATTGATTTTGCAGATTTGGTGATGGTTTCACGATAAGGGATCCGGGGTGCATAAAATTCCATGGGGATCTTCTCAAGAACCTCAACATGCCATTTGGCCAGGTTGAGATGAAGTTCCCCCTGTCCCTGTAAGATCATCTGTTTCAGTTCGCGCGAATATCCCATGATCAGCGTCGGATCCATCTTGGCCAGTTCGTGCAGCACGATGTTGATCTTTTCATCGTCGGTGTTGCTTTTGGCCTTCACCGCTGTTCTGAACTTGGGATCGGGGAAAGTGATCGGTTCAATCACATCGTCGGGATTCTTAAGAGAATTCAGTGTGTTGTTGGTGAAGGAATTTTTTAATTTGATGGTGGCACCCAGATCTCCGGCCACCATTTTTTCGACCTTTTCACGGTTCTTTCCATTGATCACGAAAAGTTGAGAAAGGCGTTCTTTCGACTGGCGAATGGGGTTGACCATATCCATGGCCTCGGTAATTTCGCCCGCATAAACCTTAAAGTAGGATATCTCCCCGAGATGCTGTTCAATGGATGTTTTGAAAATAAATGCAGTGGCGGGATCAGTTGATTTACAGGTCAGTACTTTGCCCTCTTTCGTTTTTATTCCGGGCATTTCGTTCGGGGCTGGAACACTGCCGGTGATAAATTCGAGCAGCCGGCCAACGCCCATATCCTGTTTGGCACAGGTACAAAGAACCGGGAAGATCATGCGGTTGATCAGGCCTGTTTTCAGGGCATGCAGCATCTGCTCTTCGGTGAGCGCTCCCGTGTCAAAGAAAATCTCCATCAACGCCTCATCCTTGGAGGCCAGTTCTTCCATCAGTGCAGCATGCATTTCTTCTGCTTTATCTTTTTCTCCTGCAGGAATGTCGGAAATTTCCGGTTTTCCTCCGCCGGATGAAAATTTATACTGCTTCATTTTCAGCAGGTCGATGACGGTATTGAATCCCGATCCCGCATTCACAGGGTATTGGAGCAAAGTGACATTCTTGCCGAACTGAGTCCTCATCTGACGAAGGGTTTCATCGAAATTTGCATTTTCCTGGTCAAGATGATTCACAATAAAAATAACAGGGGTATTTGCGCGATTGGCATACCTCCAGGTAATTTCGGTACCCACTTCAACGCCATTCTGTCCGTTAACCATCATCAGCGCCGTATCAACCACACGAAGCGCAGAAATCACCTCTCCGCAGAAATCATCGAAACCGGGCGTGTCGATGATGTTTATTTTTTTATTGTCGCTCAACGTATAAAGGATCGTTGCAGAAACAGAGTTTTGACGCTCCAGTTCAATCGGACGATAATCGGAAACCGTGTTCTTGTCTTCCACTGATCCCCTGCGGCTGATGACGCCTCCTTCAAACAGCATGGCTTCAGCCAGCGTCGTTTTTCCTGATTTTGCACCCCCGATGAGTGCGATGTTGCGGATTTCGTTGGTTTGGTATACCTTCATGACAGCTAATTAATTATATAAGTGATTGAAAATTATTGTTTTCGTGAAAGGGCCACAAAATTAGGAATTATTCCGCAATTAACCAAGACCCCCCTGATGGAATTATGGAAGAAATGCAGGTTGTGCAAACAATGTAAAAAATGCAGATAATGAAGACAATAGAGATGGGTATGGCTTACCTGACTGACATGCGTCCCGGGTCACGCGT